>Ga0209777_10001383_pt1 | contig 35374 bp, 42 predicted proteins | sample FrelakmetHBP12HB_FD_187147 | JGI IMG/M metagenome (GOLD analysis project Ga0209777, IMG submission 187147) | Freshwater lake sediment microbial communities from the University of Notre Dame, USA, for methane emissions studies -HBP12 HB (SPAdes)... | ecosystem: Environmental > Aquatic >...
GATCTGTCGGCCAGCACGACGTGCAAGTCGCCGAAGACCACCTCGCGGGACTCGCCGGGGAGAAGCGGGCTGAGATACTCCCCCTGCGACGAGCATCGCGGGGCACACGCCGAGAGCGGCGCTCACGCAGGCGGTGCGAAGGAAGCCAAGCGAGGCGTGCATGGGACGTCCGCGGACGGAGGGACGGGGGACGCGCGGGCGGCGGATCAGAACTTCACGCCGATCAGGTCGATGACGAGCCAGAGCAGGAAGGCGGCCACCACGACGATGAGCGTGGGCCAGCCGAAGCGGCGCCCGCCGAGCTCGCGGCTGCGGCGCAACAGGCTCGGCCCGCCATTCGCGCGGCCGGGCGCCCGCCGCTGTTCACGCTGACGGCGCTTGCTGCTCATCGGGCTATTGTGGGGCGCGGCGGGTGATGGGGCAAGAGCGGAGAACGGAGGAATGCCGAGCGACTCGCGGGGTGATGCGCGCGCCGCCCGCGGTGAGCCGGGCGGGGGCGCGCGGCCCGGCCCGGCTCCGGGTCCATCAGCGCGCTACATGCCCGTCTGCCGGCGCGCGGTCGGCGGCACCATGCTGTTCAGCCGGAGATAGATCGCCAGCTGGCTGTAGTGGTCCGCCCAGTCGCCGACGGTCACCAGAACCAGGTTGGCGCGCGAGGTCTGCCGGCCGCCGAAGAACGGCACCTGGTCGCTCAGCTTCGCGTCGGTCACGTTCGCCAGCGCCTGGTCGCAGAACTGGAACGTCTCCCGCAGCCGCGCCAGGAGCTGGTCCTTCGGCGCGCCCGCCCCAAGGGCCGTGCGCTGCGCCGCCGGCGCCCCGCCGAGGGTCCCGCACAGCTGGTCGTTCCCCTCGATCAGGTGCACCACGATGTCGCCCACGCTCATCTGCGCGTCAGTGGGCTTGTAGACGTACTTGTCCTGCGGGAACGTCTCCGCCGCGGCGGTGAGGTTCCGCGCGTACCGCTGCGCGCTCGAACGGAGCGCGTCAGACACGGGATTCGCGCTGGGCGCGGAAGGCGCGGCCTGCGCGGCGGCGAGCGCTGGCAGGACGCCCAGGGCGGTCGCCAGGGCGAAGGCGGAGAACTTCATCGAGCAAGGCTCCCGGTTCGGGGAAGGCAGAATTCTGATATAATCACTCGCAATTGTCCAGGTGGTGAGGGGAACCTGGTTTGGGATGGCTGGAAGATCTGGCGGCGTGGCGCTGGCCGCGCCGTGAGGCCGCTAGGCGGTGGGTGCGGGCGGTTCCGAGTCGAGAGCGGCGATGCGCTCCTGATGGCGGCGCACGAACCAGTCGGCGAGGAAGGGCCGGTACTCCCGTTGGATGTCGGGCGGGAGGAGGAAGAAGTCGCCCACGACCACTTCGCGGCAGCGCGCTGCCCCGCAGCGGCACGGCCACGACGTGCCGCCGGTGATGTTGAGGTTGTAGTCGCAGGTGATCTCGTCGCCCGCCGCGATCGCCCGTCGCGCGGAGAGGCAGGCGGTCTCGCCGTCGTACTGCTCCCATGCGTTCGGGTCGCAGCTGTGATTGACGTGGCGGTCGGGGTAGCCGAGGAGGACGACGCGGCCATTCGGGTAGTCGCAGTGGTCGGCGCGCTCGCCGAGGTCCTCGCGGAGCGGCGACTCCGGCGTGACCTCGCGCACCACTGCGATCCGGCGGATGCGCTCCCCGGCGGCGAACGCGCGAGCGGCGAAGAGGCCGAGGCCCTCGATGCCGGACGGCCGGACGACGACGTCGCTCACGGCGCTCACCTGCGGCGGCAGGGGAGGTTGCGGAGCATCGCTCAGCCCGCTCCGCCGCGCTCGAGGAGGTCCACGTACGCCTCGGCGACGAGCGTGTCCTCCGGAATGGCGAAGGCCCGCATCAGGCGCCGCGCCTCCTCGGCGCCGGCCGCGAGGCTCTCACCGTCCGCCATCTCGACCTCGAGCTCGAGGAAGGCGCCGAGGCCCTGCACGTCGTCGAGGTGCACGCGGGTGCGTCCTACGCGGAAGATGAGGCGGCGCTTCACCACGCGCCCGCGGACGCCGAGGGCGGCTGCGAGCAGCTCCCGCAGCGCGGCGCCGTCCGGGACATCGGCCTTCGTGTAACGCGAGTCGGCGGGCACGGTCGTGTCGGCCCGGTGGTAGTGGATGAGCTCGGCCGTGCCGTCGGCGAACTCGCGGAGCTTGAGGCGGCCGTCGGCGACGCGGAAGAAGGTGTCGGTTTGCTCGAGGGTCGTCGGCGGGCCGTCCGCCGCGGCCGCGACGAGCCGGCGCGTGGCGTCCGGTTCGGTGAGGCGGGCCTTGATCTCGACGTTGCGGGGCATGGCCGGTCTCAGGGCCGCGCCAGCTGGGGGATCCGCTTCCCTGACGCGGAGCAGGCGATGAGCTGGGCGAGCCGCTTCGCGCGGGTCTCGTGCTTCTTCGCGCTCATCACCCAGTAGACGCAGGTCCGCCGGTACCAGGGCGCCTGCGCCGCGAAGAAGGCCCACGCGGGTGCGCTCGCGCGGAACGCACGGGTGTGCGCGGGGGCGAATGTCATCCCTCGTCGCTCGAAGGAGTAGAGGCCGGTGCGCTTCTCGTCGCGTGCCGCGTAGGCGGCGAGGCCCGGCTGCGCCATCCGGCCCCCTGCGATGAGCCGCTCGACGTGCGCGACGTTCACGCGGCTCCAGGTGCTGCGCGGCTTCCGGGGGGTGAAGCGGATGGTGAAGCTCTCGGCGTCGAAGCTCCGCCGGACGCCGTCTATCCAGCCGTAGCAGAGGGCCTCGTCGAGCGCCTGCGTGTAGGTGAGGCCGCGATGCGCGGCACCGGCCTTGAAGAGGCGAATCAGCAGCTCCGGCGCGTTCGCATGGTTCCTTGCGAGCCACGCGCGGAACGCCGCCTGCGACCGGAAGGTGCGGGGGACGGCGGCGGGGCCGGTCATCGTCCCCCTCGCTCCTAGGGCCGGATGCGCCGGATGCCGCGGATGTTGTCCACCCACGTCCGGTCCGCGCTCGAGGCCAGGGTCGTCAGGGGCGTGACCGAGACGCCGTTGAGGGTCACCCGCACCGGCGCGCCGTCACGCAGGTAGCTGATGCCGGTCACGTCGTGGATGATGTAGGTGACGTCGCCGATGTGGCCGATCACCATCATCACGTGACCCGGGATGTACACCAGGTCGCCGACCTGCGCGTCCCGGAGGACCGCGAGCCGGCGCGCGTGGTCGTCGGCGTTGGTGAAGGCGACGCCCTGTAGCGCGGGGCTGACCTCCTGGTCGCCGGTGTTGCGCGGCAGGTCCACGCCGAACGTGCGATACACGTCGGAGACGAATCCGCTGCAGTCGCGCCCGTTGTAGCCGTGCCCCCAGCCGTAGCGCTCGCCGAGGAACTTGAAGGCCTGGCGGAGCACGCCTCCCGCCGTCAGGGGGAGGTAGTCGCTCGCGACGTCGGCGGTGCCGGGGAGCAGGGCGGGGACCAGCTCGAGTCCGCCGGCCGCCGTGTGCACCGGCAGCTCGATCACGTGGCCGGTGTAGGGGCTCTCGCCGTTCACCGGCCGGCCCGCCGGCCAGTCGGCCAGGAGCGGCACGCGCACGCCCATGTCGAGCTGCAGCTCGGAGACGGCGGGGCGCTCCGGGGTGAACACCGTCCGCACCTTCGCGCCCGTGACGACGAGGAACGGCGTCTTCCGCCCGTAGCCGAGCACGACATCCCGCGGCCCCTCGGCGATGCGCGACTTCTCTACCCACGCGGCGTAGTGCTGGCTCACCACGAACCACCACTGCCCGTCCGCGCTCTCGTGGACGATGACGGCGGGCGTGCCGGGGAAGAGGGCCGTCTCCTGCCAGCGGTCGATGTCGGTGTTGCCGCGGCCGCCGAAGACCCGCAGCCGGGTCGGGAAGGTGCGCAGGTCCGCGCGCGCCGTCACCAGCGCGAAGCGCAACGGCTGCTCGGCGGGGATCGCGTCGAGCTGCACGGCCGCCACCAGCGCCGCGATCTGCGCCGCGGAGACGGAGTCGCCGTGCTCGTCGTACACCTGGCGTCGCGGCGCCTGCGAGAGGCGCGCCACCCAGCCCCGCACCAGTTCGCGCGGGAGCACGGCAGGGAGGCGCTCCAGGTCGGTGAGGGACGAGTCGCGCTCCAGCATCACGCGGTTCTGCTCCGCGATGGCTGCGGCGGTCAGGACCACGCGGTCGGGGTTCCTCTGCTGGCGCACCCAGAAGCCGGGGGTCAGCTGTTCGGCCCCGACGCCAATGACGCCGTGGTCGGGGACCGCGAGGGGGCTCGGAGCTGGTGTCGTGGCGTGGCAAGCGGCGAGGAGGGCGAGGGTGGAGAGGCCGAAGCGCAGGCGCATGAGCTCGATCCGGAGTGGGGTATGGCGGCCAGTGCGGTGGCCGGGTCGGACGCGCTAGGAAGCTGCGGAGAGCCGGCCCTGCTCCGCAAGCCACGGCGATTCGCTCGCCGCTCGCGAGGATCCCGGCGCTAGGCGACCGTCTCCGCGCTGAAGACGTGCTCGTCCAGCCAGGTGCCGAAGATGCGGTCGAGCTCCGCGGCATCCGGCGCGCCGACCTGCTCCGTGACGACCCACCGCTTCCCACCGAGCATCACGTACCACGTCGGCGGCATCGCGGCCTGCTGGTGCTTCTCGTTGGCCACCTGCGCCTCGTACGAGACGAAGTGGAAGGTGCGGCCCCGATGCTCGAGGCGGTGCTGCTGGGTCTTGTAGGCGCTCACGGTCACACTCGCCGTTGCCGGCCGGCCTGCGGGAAAGGGCGGACTCTGGTCCGGCCCGTGGTGTACATCGAAGACCAGCTGCTCGATGTGGGACGTGTCGGTGGCGCGGGCCACGAAGTGTCCCATTCACATCCTCGCGACGCAGACGGCCGCGAGCGCGGCGTGAAACGCCTTCACGCTCCGCCGCGGATCGGCGGCAGTGCGAGCGAGCGCGGTGGCGGTGCCCATGGAACGGTCCTTCGTGGTGAGAAGCCCGCCGGGTGACTCCGGCGTGCTTGCGGCGCCTGCGGGTGCAAATACAAGGATAACCTGCCCGCGCCGTTCGCGCTCGACGAATCCTACGGCAGCGTCAGGTCGAGATCGGTGACGAGCACGCCGCGCGCCACCAGCGCGTCGAGCGACCGGCTGTCGTGGCTCAGGACGACGGCGACGGTGCCGCCCTCGAAGACGCGCCGCAACCAGTCGAGCTGTGCCTGCACCGCCTCGCGATCCTCCCCCAGCGCGCGGACGGTGGCGTCGGGCTTTGGCCGGCCCGTGGCCAGTCCCTCCGTCTGCCAGGCGACGTCGCCGGCGAGGAGGATCTCGCGGCCGCTCTCGAGCTGGACGTAGACGAACTGCGACCCCGGCGTGTGGCCCGGTGCCTTGATCAGCACGACGCCCGGGGCGAGGAGGAAGAGGCGGTCGTAGCGGAGCGTCGGGAAGAAGGCGGCGGTGTCGGCGGCGAGGCGGACGATGCCGCGGGAGGGCGGAGCGAGGAGCGCTTGGAGCTGCTCGGCGGTGAGAAGGGTCTTCGCCGCGATCTGCCGGAAGTAGGGCCCGCGCGTCACGCCCACGGCGTGGTCGAGGTGCTCGTGGGTCAGCACGATGTGCTCCGCGCCCTGGAGCGCGGCCCGGATGCGGTCGTAGCGGTCGGGCCAGAAGGTGAGGCGGTTGTTGGCCCCGTAGAACTGGGTGATGGCCTCGCGGTCGAGCCCGGCGTCCACGACGAGCCAGCGGTCGCGGAACCGGATCTGGAAGACCGCGAAGCAGGACGGCACGCGCTGGCTGTCGGCGCCGGCGACGTAGTTGCTCAGCGGTCCCGTGGACTCCGCCAGCTTGATGACGTGGACCGCACGGGGGCGCTCGCCCGGGACGCCGCGCGCGAGGGCGCGCACCTGGTCCAGCAACGAGTCGGTGAAGGGGTTCGCCTGTGCCGACAGGGACGCCGGCGCGACGACACCCCCGAAGCCGAGGGCGGCCGCGGCCAGCCAGATGAACGGGGATCCGATTCGCATCATGACCTCCTCCCGGGTCAGCGTGCTGGCGCCGCGGCTGGCGGCGCCGGCTTCACGTACCGGTCGAACCACGCCACCCGGCGCTGAAGACGGTCCAGGATGAAGCTGGGGCGCGTGATGCCGTGCCACTCGCCGGGATAGACGACCAGCTGCGTCGGCACGCCGAGCCGCCGCAGCGCCTGGTACATCTGCTCGCTCCCTGTAATCGGCACGTTCGCGTCGAGTGATCCGCCCATGAAGAGCGTCGGGGTGCGGATGCGGTCAGCGTGCAGGAACGGGTAGGAGAGGCGCAGGTACAGGGCGGTGGTCGCCCACGGGGCGCCCAGCTCGAGGTCGTACTGCAGGACGTACTGGTCGGTCCCGTAGAGCGCGAGCGCGTCGATCGCACCGGCGCCGGCGACCGCCCCCCGGAAGCGCGTGGTGGTGGCGATGACGTAGTCGGTGGTGATGCCGCCGTAGCTCCAGCCCCCGATGCCGAGCCGGTCGGGGTCGGCGATCCCCGCGCGCACCGCCTCGTCCACGGCGCCGAGGATGTCGACGACCTCGAAATGTCCCCAATCGGCGAAGATGGCCTTCTGGAAGCGATCGCCGCGGCCCTCACTGCCGCGGTAATTCACCGCGAGCACGGCGTAGCCGTTCGCCGCGAGCCACTGCCGGTCGAAGCTGAAGCCGTACTCGTCCTGCCCGTTGGGGCCGCCGTGGATGTCCACCACGAGGGGGACCCGGGAGGTGCGCGGCGCGCCGGGCGGACGGATGACGAGGCTGTGGACCTCGGTGCCGTCGGCGCTGCGGGAGACGAGGTCCCCGGTGGTGCCGAGCTGCAGCGCGGCGAAGAGCGAGTCGTTCTGATGCGAGAGGGCGCGGAGCGTGTCCCGCTCGAGGGCGTACACCTCCGCCGCGCGGTCGGGGGTCGCGACCAGCAGCGCCACCTTCCCGTCGTCGCGCGCGGCGACCGCGTAGCCCTGCACGGAGCGGCGTGCGGAAGCGATGGGCTCCGTCGTGCCGTCGGCGGCCCGCACCCGCGCGAGGTAGGACCGGCGGTCGTCGGCGACGATCACGCGCAGCGCGCTGCCGTCCGACAGGAAGGTCGGACGCGAGACGGGCCGGTCCAGCGCCGCGGTCACGACGCGCGCGGCCGCGCTCGCATCGCTCGGCACTACTGCCAGCTTGCGCAGGTCGTACGCATAGAAGCGGGGCTCGTCTCCCCTCGTGAACGCCACCGACCGGCCGTCGGGGCTCCACGCCAGCGGTCCGCCGTCGGGCCCCGGGAAGTCGGTGAGGCGGAGTGGCTGGCTCCCGGCCCGCGCCTCGATGACGAAGACGTCGGAGTTCTCCCCGGTCCCCGGCGCCGGGTCGGGAGTCCGTACGAACGCGAGGCGGGTGCCGTCGGGGGACCAGGCCGGCGACTCGTCGTCGGCGTCCCCGGTGGTGAGCGTGTCCGCCTTCCGGCTCGCGACGTCGAAGAGGAAGAGGTGGCCGTGCGAGCGCGTCAGGTACCCTTCGCGGTCCTGCTTGAAGGCGTAGCGGTCGATGACGATGGGGTGCGGGCGCGTGGTGTCGGCCGCCGCGCTGTCGCTCTTGATGGTCGCCACCAGCACCAGCCGTGAGGCGTCGGGCGACCAGGCGAGGTCGGCCACGCCGTCCTTGATCGCGGTGACGCGCTGCGCCTCGCCGCCGCGGCGGTCGAGGAGCCACACCTGCGCGCCGTCCCCCGCCTGCCGCGCGGAAAGGAAGGCCAGGTACCGGCCGTCCGGGCTCCAGCGGGGCGTGTTCTCGCTGCCGGGGGTCGAGGTCACGCGGATCGTCTGCGCGCCGTCCCAGCTCGTCATCCAGATGTCCGTCTCCGATCGGTCCTTCGCCGAGTCGATGGTGGTGACGGTGTAGGCGACCCAGCCGCCTTCGGGGGAGACCTGGGGGTCGCGCACCGACCGGAGCCGGTAGATGTCGGTCGCGTCGAGGGGCCGCCGCGCGCCGGGCGTTTGCGCAGGGGACGCAGCCGCGCAGCACAGGGCGGCGAGGCCGATGGCTATTTGGTTCCGGCGGCAGGGCAGCATCAGGGGCGCCTCAGGTGAAGGGGACGGCCACGCGGCGGTCCGGGTCCGGAACATGGATGCGAGCGCCCAGCGACGGCAAGCGCCGGTCAGGCCAGCGCGCTCAGAGGATGAACGGGACGAACAGACGGGTGCGCGCCATGTACTCGCGGTACGCGGCGCCGAATCGGGTGATGTTCTCGACCTCCTCCGCCTTCGCCGTCGCGACGAGGAAGCCCGTCGCCACGACCGCCAGACCTGCGGTGAGCCAGGAGAGGGACTTGAGCGTAGTGCCCCACGCCAGGCAGACCAACGAGGCGTAGAGCGGGTGCCTGATGAAGTGGTAGATGCCGCTGGTCACGAGGGCCGACGTGTTCTCGAAGCCCATCAGGAGCGAGCCGGGATCGGGCGTGGTGGGTCGGCCGCGGCGGCGCAGGAGGCGGAAGCCGAGGACTGCGGGGAACAGCGAGGCGACGAGGAGCGTCCACGAGACGAGCTGCGGGGCGGACCAGGGCCGCTCGAACCAGTGGGGGACGTTGAGCGCAATCAGGTACAGGATGGAGAGGAAGGCGAAGAAGCGGAAGAAGCCGTGGGAAGCCGGGTGCCGGAGGGACCGCCACGACATGGCTGCAAGGACGACCGCTCCGACGGCGGCGAGCGCCCACGGGATCGTGTGGTTCATGGTGCCCTCCGCCTAGGGGCCCCAGAGATCGACGGTCGTCACGTCCTTGCCCATCAGCTTGAGGTAGTAGAAGAGCTGGCCTTTGTGCTGCGCCAGATGGGCGATCATGTGCAGCAGCTGCTCGAACAGCGAGGCCTCGGCGCCGCCCCAGGGGGCGACGACGCGTCGCTCCAGAAGGTCCGCTTCGCCGGCCTCCGCGATGCACCGCAGGGCGAGGGCCCTGTCGCTTGCGAGGAGATCGAGCGCCTGCTCCACGCTCATGACGCTGGGCAACGCCGCCGCCGGAGGCACGTGCGTCTGAGCCGCCAGGTCCCCGATCACCGTGCCCTCCGGCAGCCCCCAGTCCCCCTCCACGAAGCCCCGAACGGCCTTGCCGCAGCCGAAGCTCGCGCAGTGCATCAGGAGCTGTCCCACGGTCATCCAATCCCTGCCCGTGGCCGGTCTCCACGACAGCTCGCCGTCGCCGAAGCGGCGGAACAGCCGCTCCGCGATGGCGTAGGTCGTCTCGGCCTCCGCCAGAAGCATCTGCGTGAGTGCCACGGTCACCTCCCTGGCGCGAGCGGAGCGGCTACGCCGCGGCCGTGCTGCGCTTCAGCGGGCTCTCGTTCCACAGGCGGGTCATCAGCAGCGCGCCGATGGCCGAGAAGGGAATGAGCATCCACGTCCACGCGCTCCAGCCGAGCTTGTCGAGGAAGTGGCCGAGGAGGAAGCCGGTCAGCCCCGAGGCCAGGTACTGCACGCCGTCCAGCATCCCGGCCACCGTCGAAGCCGCCTTCGTGCCGCCGAAGTCCATCGAGGCGGTGCCGGTCAGCATCCCGTGCACGCCGAAGATCCAGATGCAGGTGAAGCCGATCATGAACGCCGCGAGGCCGGGCGCGGCGGCGCGGCCCAGGACGAGGAGCGACGCGATCTGGCACAGGTAGAAGAGGAACGCCACCGGCGGGCGCCTTGACTGGAACCAGCGGTCGGAGAGGACACCGCACAGCAGCCCGCCGAGGACCCCGCCGACGGTGACGCCGATGGTGGCGACCGAGAAGAGGCCGCTCCCCGCCGCGATGTTGTGGACCTCCTTCAGGAACGGCACGAACCAGAGCATCAGCCCCTGGCGCACGAAGCCGGTGCAGAACTCCGCGGCGGCGAGGGTGAGGATGATCGGGTTCGTGAAGACCCGCGTCATGAGGTGGTGCCAGTCTACCGGCTTGTCGCGGTCGGCGTCGTGGGCCGTGGCGTCGTCGGTGTCGAAGTCGGCGAAGCCCGCCTGCGCCGGCGTGTCCTTCACCAGGACGAGGTCCACCACGAACATCGTGGCGAGGGCGGCGGACGGGATGAGGAAGACCCAGTACCACGGCAGCGCCGCGAGGATCCACCCGCCGACGGTCATCGCCAGGAAGTACCCGCCCGAGATCATGATGCCGAAGATCCCGCCGAACACGCCCCGCTCCCGCACGTGGAACCACGGGGCGTTGACCTTCACGACCGACAGCGCGCCGAACGACTGGAAGTACTGGTTGACGGCGTAGAGCAGCGACATCCCCACGACGATCTTGGTCTGCCACCCGCTGAGGAAGAGGAGGCCGATCGTCAGGTTGAGCGCGGCGGCGCCCGCGGCGCCGATGAGGATCGCCTTCTTCCCGCCGATGCGGTCGCTGAGCGGGCCGTTGAACATCACCGACAGCGCGTAGGTCCAGAAGCCGGCCGTCGCGATCGTCCCGAACTCCCCCTTCGTGAGATGGAACGCGTCCATCATCGTTTTGGAGGAGACGTTCAGGTTGTAGCGGCCCATGTAGTAGGTCGCGTACGTGAGGCCCAGCGGGAACCAGTTCAGGAACCGGCGAGTGCGGTACGCGCGGCTGTGCTGCACGGGGCTCGACATGGGGGCGGCTCCCTACCGTGCCGTCGTGGGACGCATCTGGGCCCAGAGCGCTTGGAACGCCTGCTCGAGGGCGGGGCCGAGCTTCGCCGGGTCGTCGGTGCGCTCCGGCTCGTTGTCGAACACGGCGAAGGGGACCTCGAATCCGCGGACGGGGATCCGCCCCGCCTTCCGGCCGCCGGAGAGGCGCTCCCAGTCGTTGGTCTTGTAGTAGAACTCCATCTTGGCGTCGGGGAGGCCGTGGAAGAGGATCGAGTCCGCCTGCGAGGGGTCGAAGCGCCGGCGGTTCTTCCGGCACGACTCCTCGTACGAGACGTTGATGTACACGATCGCCGCTCGGCGCAGAATCTCGTCGCTCAGCTGGGCGAAGGCGTGCGCGTAGCCGTCATTGCCGCCGCGCGAGAACTCCACCAGCACTGTCTGCCTCGCGGTGAAGGCGGGGTCCTTGGCGAGGCGCTTCTGGAACTCGAGGTTGATGCGCTCCAGGAAGAGGTCCCAGACGTGGTCGCCGAGGAAGTAGTAGTCCTTGGTGGTGAAGACGCGAGGCTGGCCGAGGCGCTCGAGGAGGTCGTCGATCTCGAACGTCTCCCAGACGTAGGGGAAGTCGTCGATCTCGGTGAAGGTGCCGACGTGGAAGCGGCGTTCGCGCTCGGCGTCGTCCGTCCGCTTCAGGAAGTCGATGACTTCGCTCTTGCCGGCCGCCGGGCGGCCGATGAGGATGATCGTCTCGAACCGGTCGCCCACCGCATCCCCCTTGCGTCAGGCCCTACGGACGGCTGAAGAACCGGGTGTGCGAGACGATACACCTTCTCCGCGCCGTCCGCGACCCGGGCCGGCGCGCTGCGGCCGCCGTCCCGGTCCTCAAGGCGCCTACGGTTCCCCGCTAACTCCCCGTCGGCACGATGCCGGCGTTCTCGACCATCAGGACCACGCAGCGCTCGGGGGCGCGGGTCCGGTGCACCACGCCGCGCGGCACCACGAACCCCTGCCTCGGCTCCAGCGTGACCGTCCGCCCCTCGAGATCGATGAGGAACCGCCCCTCCACGACGTAGAAGAACTCGTCGTCCGCGTCGTGCTTGTGCCAGTGGTACTCCCCCCGCAGCACGCCGAGCCGCACCACCGAGCCGTTCACCTGGCAGAGCGTCTGGTTGTACCACTGGAAGGTGCAGGCCTCCACCAGGCGCTGGACGTCCACGACTTCCAGCGGCCCGTGCAGGATGTCGAGGCGGGTCTCGTAGGGATGCTCCGGCCGGCCCGTCACGCTGCCAACTCCCGCAGCGCCCGGACCAGCGCGTCGACGTCGGCCGTCGAGGTGAAGACGTGCGGCGTGATGCGCACCCCGTGCACGCCGGCCCCGTCGATGGCCACGGTCCAGATGTGGTACCGCTCGAATAGCGTCCGCATCAGCTCCGCTGGCGCGTGCCCCGCGACGCCCACGTTCCCGATCGCGCCGGTCCGCGCCGGGTCGCTCGGCGAGTTGAGCGTGATGCCCGGGACGCCGCGCACCTTCTCGGTCCAGTAGCGCTGGAGGTAGCGGAGCCGCGCCTCCTTGCGCCGGATGCCGATGCCCTCGTGGAAGTCGATCGCGTCGTTGATGGCGAGGTCGGTGTGCACCGGATGGGTGCCGGTGTGGTTCAGCTTCCGGATGTCGTCGTCGGGAACGCCGAGGTCCGCGAAGGTCGGCCACAGCTCGGCGATGTGGTCGCGGCGCACGTGGAGGATGCCGGCCCCCAGGGGACAAGCGAGCCACTTGTGGAGCGAGGCGGCGAAGTAGTCGCAGTGCAGGTCGCTCACGGAGAACTCGAGCTGCGCGAAGGAGTGCGCCCCGTCCACCATCACCTGCACGCCGTGGCGGTGCGCCATGTCGGCGATCTTCGCCACCGGAAGGAGCTGGCCGGTGATGTTCACCATGTGGCAGACCATCAGGAGCCGGGTGCGCGATCCCATGGCACCCTCGTACAGCTGGACGATCTCCTCGTCGGACGCGGGGTCCATTGGCAGGGAGACGACGCGGTTCACGATGCCGTGGCGCCGCGCCTGGAGCCGGAACATGTCCAGCATCGCGCCGTAGTCCTGCTCCGCCATCACCGCCTCGTCCCCCGCCTCCCAGTGGAACCCGCCGATGACGGTGTCGAGCGACTCGGTGGTGTTCCGCGTGATGATCAGCGTCTCGGGGGGGACGCCCGCCATCGCGGCGAGCCGGTCCCGCACGGCGGCCTTGTCGTCGAACTGCCGCGTCCGCATGTAGCGCGACGCCTGCCGGTTCACGTCCCGCACCCTGGAGATGAACGCCTCGAGGACGGGCTGCGACTGCATCTGGTAGTAGCCGTTCTCGAGGTTGATGTACTCGGGGGTGAGGAGGAACTGCCGGCGGATCCGCGCCCAGAACGCCTCGTCCTGCGCGACCTGGTGCGGCGGCAGCGCGGCGTAGCGGGCCCACAGGTCCTCGCCGAAGAGCAGGGCGAGGGATGCCCCGCCGAGGGTCCGGAGGAACTCACGTTTGCGCATGACGCCTCCTACTCACCGAGTCGTACGGGGACGGACACGCGCGTGCCCACGCGCGCCGCGAGCATCCCGCGCTAGTCCCGCCGCGTGGCCAGGCGGTGGCGCATCGCGTCGAAACTCCAGGGCCCCGGCCCCTCGGCCGAGATGTACAGCCAGACGAAGCAGAAGAGCACGGCCGGCGAGCCCTGGTTGACGACCGGCCAGAAGCCCCGCGGCGCGTGCGCCATGAAGTACCCGACGGCCATCTCGCCCGCAAGCAGGAAGGCGACGGGGCGTGTGAAGAGCCCGACGAGGAGGAGGCCGCCCCCGAACGTCTCGAGGATGGCCGCGAGGCCGATCAGCGACATCACGGGCACGGTGCCGCCGTTCGGCATCACGGCCGCGGGGAACGCGAACAGCTTGGCCGTCCCGAACTGCATGAAGAGGAAGGCGGCCATGATCCTGAGGACGCTCAGGAGGTTCGGCGCCCAGGAGCGCCAGCGGGACATCAGTGCGTTGCCGGTCACGGACCCTCCGTCGATCGGACTCAGGCCTTCGCCACGCGGGCGGCGAGGCGATTGCTCCCGAAGATGGCGAGGTCCTTGCCCGGTTGCCGCCTCAGTTGGGCGATCTCCTGCGCGGCGTCGCCCGTCACGAGCCGCGAGTTCCGCCACGCCACGCTCTAGAGCGTCCGGGAGAAGACGACCTTGGGCAGCTCGTTCATCGCTCGCGCCTCGCCCGAGGTGGCGGTGGGCCAGAACGCCGCGAACATCTCGTACGTCACGCGGCCGAGGAGGGTGGCGTCGATCGACCCGAGCATCTCGGTGACGTAGGCGAGGAAGTCCTCGTCCACGACGTGCCAGTCGAGTTCGTGGTTCGGACCCTCGGTGTAGCCGTCGAGCGAAACCACCATCTGGAAGAAGAGCTTCCGCACGGCGTCCTCCTCGCGCAGGGTCGGCGGCCGCCCGCGACCGTGGACCGGGAATGGTGGCCCGGTGTCCTTCATACTACCGCACCACCACCGGAAGAGCATCCCGGCTGCCGAAGGCCGGCCCCCTCGTCCGTCGCGGTTTGCCCTCCCGCGCCCGGCCCCCATATTCGGCGTTATGAAGGAACGCCTCATCGGGCTCTTCGAGGAGCGGTTCGGCCACCGCCCGGACGTCATCCTCGACATGGCCGCCGACGGCTCGCAGCGGCAGTACTTCCGCCTGGTGTGGGGCGAGGACCGCACGGCCGTCGGCGCCATCGGCCCTGACCACGACGAGAATCGGGCCTTCCTCGCGTTCGCGAAGGTCTTCCGGGGCATCGGCCTCCCGGTGCCCGAGATCTACGCGGAGGACCAGGACGCCGGCGTCTGGCTGGAAGAAGACCTGGGCGACACGACGCTGTTCGCCGCCCTGAGCGCGGCCCGGGTCGCGTGCGGCGAGGATGAGTTCCCGGCCGACATCGAGCTCCTCTACCGTCGCGTGCTCGCGATCCTGCCCCGTTTCCAGGTGCTGGGCCATCGGGCGATCGACTACCGCCTGGCGTACCCCCGCCGGGCCTTCGACGAGCAGTCCATCCGCTGGGACCTCAACTACTTCAAGTACCACTTCCTGAAGCTGGCGCAGGTGCCCTTCAACGAGCAGCGCCTCGAGGACGACTTCTCCCGCCTCGTCGCGCACCTCCTCCAGGCCGGCGCCGACACCTTCCTGTATCGCGACTTCCAGTCCCGCAACATCATGATCCGGGCGGGCGAGCCGTGGTTCGTGGACTTCCAGGGGGGACGGAAGGGAGCGCCGCATTACGACGTCGCATCTCTCCTGTACGACGCGAAGGCGAACGTGCCGCCGTCGCTGCGCGCGGCGCTCCTGGAGCACTACCTGGACGCGCTCGGCGGATTCGTCGCGGTGGATCGTACGCGGTTCCGCGAGCAGTTCACGAGCTTCGTCCTCGTGCGGCTGATGCAGGCGATGGGGGCCTATGGGTACCGCGGCTTCTTCGAGCGGAAGCGCCGCTTCCTGGAGAGCGTGCCCAATGCGGCGCGCAACCTCGACCGCCTGCTGGCCGGAGGGCTCCCGATCGCCCTGCCGGAGCTGGAGCGCGTGTTCCGCCACATCGCCGACCGCTGGGCCAGCCCCTCGCCCGGCGCGGCGCCGCGCAGCGGCCTCGTCGTGCTGGTCCAGAGCTTCTCGTACCGTGACGGCTACCCGCCCGACACGGAGGGCCACGGCGGCGGGTTCGTGTTCGACTGCCGGGCGCTGCCCAATCCCCACCACGAGCCGCAGCTGCGCGACCTCACCGGCGAAGCGCCCGCCGTCGTGGACTTCCTCGAGCGCTCCGCCGAGGTACAGGAGTTCTGGGGGAGCGTCAGCGACGTCGTGGGTACCCATGTGGAACGGTACGTGGAGCGGGGGTTCGCCAGCCTCACCGTCTCCTTCGGCTGCACCGGCGGGCGGCACCGGTCGGTCTTCCTGGCGGCGAAGCTCGCCGCGCACCTCGCCGCGCGGTACCCACACGTCGGCGTCCGCGTCCGGCACGCGAAGCTCTGATGGAGGCGATGATCCTCGCGGCGGGGGCCGGCACGCGGCTCCGCCCCTTCACCGACCGGATGCCGAAGGCGCTCGTCCCGGTGCGTGGCCGTCCGCTCCTGGCCCACGTGATGGACCGGCTCGTCGCGGCGGGTGTGACGCGCATCATCGTCAACACCTGCCATCATGCCGAGCGGATCGCTGCGTTCCTCGAGCGCCACACGCCGCCTGGCGTGGAGATCGCGCTCTCCCGCGAGCCGGACGGCCCGTACGACACCGGCGGCGGGCTGCTGGCGGCCGCGCCCCTGTTCCGGCGCGACGGACCGTTCCTCCTCCACAACGTGGACGTGCTCTCGCGGATCCCGCTCGACCTGTTGCTCGCGGCGCACCGCGCCGCGGGGGAGCGCGGCGACGGGCGGCTCCTCGCCACCCTCGGCGTCCAGGGCCGCGGTGCCGAGCGGCAGCTGCTGTTCGACGACGAAGGGCTGATGGGATGGGAGCACCAGGGGCGCGACGGGGTGGTGCGCGAGTCGCAGCGGGTGCGCGAGCCCGTCGGCGAGGTCAGGCGCTGGTCGTTCTCGGGGATCCAGGTGGTCGAGCCCGCGATCTTCGAACTCTGCGAACGGACGGGGCGGTTCTCCATCCGGACGCTCTACCTGGACCTGGCGCAGCAGGGCCACCGTATCCAGCCCTTGGACGTCTCCGCCTACGAGTGGCTCGACGTGGGGACGCCGGAGCGGCTGGCGGAGGCGGAGGCGCAGATGGCGTGACGGAGGGTGCCGGCGCTACCGGGGCGGTGGAGGCGCTCCACGCGTCGCCGCCCTGAGGATCCCGCCAGACGATGGTCTCCCCGGTGCGCTCGGCGAAGAAGTCCGGGCGGCGCCCGTCACCTCCGCCGGCGATCCCGCCGTCGGGACGGCAGATGATCGTTCTGGTCGCGTCGTAGAGATCGCTCGGCACGTCGCAGCAGCGGGGCGGGAGGTAGTAGACCACCCGTCCCCGGTACTCGTATCGCGCGATGAAGGCCGGCGGGTTGGCCACGGGCTGGGTCTCGAGCTCGTGGATGAGCGTCGCCAGTCACGGCGGGGTGGACGTCGTGTCGGTAGGCCGTTGCGTCGCACATGCGGCGGTGAGCGTGAGCGCCAGGAGCGTCCTCGTGGTCCACCGCCTCAATGCGTGCTCCCTTCCGCCGGCGCGCATCACGGATTCGGGGCCACGGTGAACGCGTACCGCCCCGAGCCGACCTCCACAACCACGTCGTCGCCGCGTTGGCGCGCCGAGCGGACGCCGGGCGCCGCGTCGAGGGCGAGGCCCCCCTCCCGCACGTGGTCCATCCTCGCGCCCCAGAGCGTCACCTCCGCGGACGTATTCGCCGGCACCGTCACCTCGAGCGCGAATCGGTCCCCGTCGAGCCGCCACGCGGAGGCAAGCGTGCCGTAGAGCGTCTCGAGGGACGCGTTCGCGCTCGTGAGCCCCGCCCCCGGCCGGGGGCCGATCCGGGACCGCCGGTAGCCCGGTGCCGCCGGATCGAGGTCTATGCCGCCGATGTTCCGATACATCCAGTCGCCCACCGCGCCGAAGGCGTAGTGGTTGAAGGAGTTCATGCTCGGGTCCTCGAACGTGCTGTCGGGGCGGATGCCGTCCCACCGCTCCCACATCGTCGTCGCGCCCATGCTCAACGGATAGAGCCACGACGGGTAGCTCCGCTGGGCGAGCAGGTCGAACGCCACCCCGATGCGCCCCGCGCCGGTGAGCACGTGCAGGAGGTGCGGCGTGCCGAGGAAGCCCGTGGTGAGATGGGTATCGCGGAACCGCACGTCCTGCGCGAGGCGCTCGGCGGCGACCGGCGCCAGGGAGTCCGGCAGGAGGTCGAAGGCGAGGGCGAGCGCGTACGCGGTCTGCGTGTTCTCCCCCACTCGGCCCGCCGCAGTGACGAATTCCCTGTCGAAGGCTGCGCGGACGGCGCGGAAGAGCGCGCCGTAGGTGGCCGCGTCGCCGCCGCGGCCGAGCGCCGCGGCGGTGCGTGCCAGCAGGTCGGCGGAGTGCGCGAGGAACGCCGTCGCGATCAGGTCCGTGCCGGTGGTCGCGCCCGGGTAGGAAGCATCGTCGGAATGGAGCGCGAGCCAGTCGCCGAACTGCCACCCCGGCCGCCAGATCAGCTGCGGGCCCGCACGGCGGCGCGCGAACTCGACCCACGCGCGCATGCTGGCGTACTGGCGCTCCAGCACGCGCCGGTCGCCGTAGGCGAGGTACATCGTCCACGGAATGATGACCGCCGCATCGGCCCACCCGGCAGTCCCCGCGAAGCGCGTCGAGTCGCCCCCCATCGGGTTCGGGATCACCCACGGGACGCTGCCGCTCGGGTCCTGATCGGCCGCGAGATCGGCGAGCCACTTCGCGAAGAACCCGGCGACGTCCATGTTGAACGCGGCGGTCCGCGCGAACACCTGCGCGTCCCCCGTCCATCCCAGCCGCTCGTCGCGCTGCGGGCAGTCGGTCGGCACGTCGAGGAAGTTGCTCCGCTGTCCCCAGGTGATGTTCCGCTGCAGCCGGTTCAGCAGGGAGTCCGACGTCTCGAACCGGCCCGTCGGCGCGAGGTCGGACGACACCGCAATGCCCGTGATCGTGGACGTGTCCGGCGGGACGGGGAGTCCCGTCACCCCGACATAGCGGAAGCCGTGAAAGGTGAAGTGCGGCTCGTAGACCTCGTCCCCTCCGCCTTTGAGGATGTACCGGTCCGTCTGGCTCGCCGCGCGCAGATTGGCGGTGTAGAGCCCGCCGTTCCGGTCCAGCACCTCGGCGAAGCGGAGCGTGACCGTCGTCCCCGCGGGCCCGCGCACGGCGAGGCGGGCCCAGCCGGTGAAGTTCTGGCCGAGGTCGAAGAGCGTCTCGCCGGACGGCAGGCGCCGGATGGCCACCGGGCGCAGCTCACGCACGCGGCGCACCGGGGGCGAGACGGGGGCGACGAGCGCCGCGGCGGGCGGGTCGAGGATGGCCACCGGCGTCCAGGCGCGGTCGTCGTACGGCGCTGCCGCCCAGCCGGGAAGCTCGCGCCGCGCGTCGTACGTCTCGCCGCCGTAGATGTCGGAGGTGAGGATCGCCCCGGTGGCCGTCTTCCAGGTCGCGTCGGTCGCGACCCGCTCGGTCCGCCCGTTCTGGTAGCGGATCTCCAGCTGCGCGCGGAGGGCGAGCCGCCGTCCGTAGATGTTGCGTGCGCCGAAGAAGCCGAGCTGGCCGCGGTACCAGCCGTCCCCCAGGATCGCGCCGACGGCGTTTTCGCCGGGGCGCAGGAGGGACGTGACGTCGTAGGTCTGGTACTGCAGCCGGCGGCGGAAGGACGTCCAGCCGGGGGTGAAGAGCTGATCGCCGACGCGCTGGCCGTTGAGGTGGATCTCGTACAGGCCGAGGCTCGTTACGTACAGCCGCGCGGAGCGGACGGGGCCAGCCACGCGGAACGCCCGGCGGAGCAGCGGCGAAGGGGACGGGAGGCTGTCCGAGGGGCTTGGCGGGGGGCCGATCCACTGTGCGCTCCAGTCCCCGGGCTGCAGGAGCCCCGTCTCCCAGGACGCGGCGGTGCTCCACGCCGAGGCGCGGCCGCCCGTGTCCCACACGCGCACCCGCCAGACGTAGCGGCTACGCGACGCCAAGGGCGGGCCGGCGTATTCCACGAAGACCGAGGTGTCGGAGGCGATCTTCCCGGAGTCCCAGAGGAGATGTGCGGCGCGCGCGAGGTCCGCCTCGCTGCCCGCCACCTGCAGTTGATACGCGGCTTGCATCGTGCCCCGCACGTCGCTCGTGAGCCGCCAGCTCAGCCGCGGACGCGCGGCGTCCATCCCCTGGGGGTTCGCGAGGTACTCCACCCGCAGGCCGCCGACCCCGAGCGGGGCCTGGGCGCGCAGCGGCGGCGCCGCGAGCGCTGCCAACGGGAGCGCGAAGGCGACCGCGTGCCGCGCCAGCACACGGTGCAGGGCGCGGCGCGCCATCGTGCCGCGCGCGCGGTGCCGGGCTTGCTCTGCTGCGCAGGGGTGGCGTGGGAGCGGCATCGGTGCTCACCTGTCCGGAGGATGGTGGGGCGGTTCCCCCCACCACGTTAGCATCGCCGGCCGGTCGCCCGACAGCCCGCGGCCGAGGCGTCGGCGGTGCGGATTTTGCGAGGCTCGGCGTCGTCTCGATCGGTGACCGCGTGGCGCAGAGGCCGCAGGTGCAGGACAGATCGTTCCCGCCGTTCGCCCCCATCCCAGGGCGGGGGCTGCCGCAGGCTCAGCCAGGAGAAATCCCGACTCGCCGAGTCCGGATTATGCGCGCGTGCGGGGCGTTCGCCACGTCGCTCGCCGCCGCTGCGACGCTCTCCCTCGGTCCCGCGGTGGTGCTCGCGAAGCTCGGCTCCGACGCTCCCGTCGTGGTCGTGTTCTCGGCCACGGCCCTACGCGTCGTGCTCCCGATCGCTTCGCTCCCGGAGGACTTCCTCTGGCGCTGCGAGCTGCGGCGACCGCGCGATGACTGGGGCGCCCGCGGCCCGCTGGTGATCGCGAGCGCCATGGGCTCGCCCCGCGGCAGGACCCGCGACGTGGGCGTGACGCCGCCCCGCGAAGCCGGACCGCTCGACCGCGCCACGGCGCGCCTCGCGGCTCGGCGGCTCCGGTGGCGCCCCGGCTCCGAGGCCTCACTCCCGCCCGCGCGGCGGCCTCGGCCCCCGCCCGCCGCGGGTGCGGGAACACCTCCGCGCTTCGCCTGTTCGCGTCCATTCGCTCCGGCCACACCATCGCTGCTTCGGTGGTGCGCGCCGGCTTTTTTGTCCCCTCGCGTCTGAAAGGAGACGCACTGATGCTCCATCTCGACACCGGCAACACGGGCTTCATGATCCTCTGTTCGAGCCTCGTGATGCTGATGACGCCGGGGCTGGCGTTCTTCTACGGCGGCCTCGTCGGCCGGAAGAACGTGCTGGCCATCATGATCCAGAGCTTCGTCTCGATGGGCTGGACGACGGTGCTCTGGTGGCTCTGCGGCTTCTCCCTGTGCTTCTCGGGGAGCCTCCACGCCGGGACCGACTTCTACGGGATCGTCGGGAACCTGGACTGGGTGTTCCTGCGGAACATCACCCTCAACACCGCCTCGCCGAACGACACGATCCCGATGATCGTGTTCTGCGCCTACCAGATGATGTTCGCCATCATCACGCCGGCGCTCATCACGGGGGCGTTCGCCAACCGCGTGACCTTCAAGGCATACTTCCTGTTCCTCACCGGCTGGCTGCTGTTCGTGTACTTCCCCTTCGTCCACATGGTCTGGGGCGGCGGCATCCTCCAGCAGTGGGGCGTGCTCGACTTCGCCGGCGGCATCGTGGTGCACAACATCGCCGGGATGGCGGCGCTCGCCTCGGTCCTCTACGTCGGCAAGCGGCAGGTGGCGGACCGCGGGCCGCACTCCATCCCGCTGGTGGCGCTCGGCACCGGCCTGCTGTGGTTCGGATGGTACGGCTTCAACGCGGGAAGCGAGTTCCGGGTGGATTCGACGACCGCGGTGGCGTTCCTGAACACCGACGTGGCGGCCTCGTTCGGCGCCGTCGCGTGGCTCTTCGTGGACTGGCTGTTCGGCAAGAAGCCGCATTTCATCGGCCTCCTCACCGGCGCCGTGGCGGCGCTGGCCACCATCACGCCCGCCGCGGGGTACGTCTCCCCCTCCACCGCGGTGCTGATCGGCTGCGTCGCCGGCGTGGTCTGCTACTTCGCGGTGTCGCTCAAGAACCGGCTCGGTTGGGACGACGCGCTCGACGTGTGGGGCGTGCACGGCGTCGGCGGCCTCCTCGGCATCATCCTCCTCGGCATCTTCGCCACCACGGCGTTCAACCCCCACGGCACCGACGGCCTCCTGTCCGGCAACGCGGCCTTCTTCGGCAAGGAAGTGGCCGCCGTCGCGCTGTCGTCCGTGTGGGCGTTCGGCTTCACCTACGCCATGCTGGCCGTCATCAACCGCATGACGCCGGTGCGCGTGTCGGAGGCGCAGGAGATGAGCGGGCTCGACGAGGCGCTTCACGGGGAGCACGCGTACCTCGACGACTCGATCTGAGGAGAGCGGCGATGCGTGTCTTGCGCATCCTGGCGGCCGGGGTGGCGGCGGTGCTGTCGCCCCGGCTGCTCGCCGCCCAGGCCTCGCCGCCGGCCGCCGACACGGGGCGGGCGGCCGTCGAGTTCCACGGCCTGGTCTCGACGAGCTACTCCTACAACCTCAACCTGCCGCCCTCGCGCACCAATCAGCTGCGGGTGTTCGACACCGACGACGCGGAGGCCCGGCTCGACGTCGTCGAACTGGTGGTCCAGCGGCCCTCCAGCGCGCCGTGGGAAGCCGGCTTCCGGGTGGACTTCACCGCAGGAGCGGTCTCCCGGGTCGTGGCCTCGCGCGGGCTCTTCCGCGATTCCGCTGGAGAGGGCCAGGACATCGACCTGCACCAGGCGTTCGTGAGCGTCGTCGTGCCCTTGGGCAGCGGGCTGCGCGTGGACGCCGGCAAGTTCGTCACGGGGCTCGGCTACGAGGTCATCGAGGGCTTCGACGGCTGGAACGACAACGCCAGCCACTCGTTCCTCTTCGGCTACGCCATCCCGTTCACGCACACCGGCCTCCGCGTGAGCTACGCCATCTCTCCCGTCCTCTCGACCATGCTGATGGTGGCGAACGGATGGGACGACGTGCGGGACAACAACAGCGGGAAGACCGTCCACCTCCAGCTCGGCCTCACGCCGTCGAGCCGGCTCGCCATCATCCTCAACGGCATCGCGGGGCCCGAGCAGGACAACGACAGCCGCCATTTCCGCGACGTGCTCGACGTCGTGGCGACCTGGAAGCTCACCGATCGCCTGTCGCTGGGCTTCAACGGTGATTGGGGCCAGGAGGCCGCGGCCGCCCCCGGCGGCGGGACCGCGGCGTGGAGCGGCGTGGCGGGCTACGTGCGCTTCGGTGTGCGCGGTCCCTTTGCGCTCAGTGTGCGCGCAGAGACGTTCCAGGACCGGGACGGCGCGCGCACCGGCATCGCGCAGACCCTCTCCGAGATCACCCTGACGCCCGAGGTGCGGCTGGGGACGAGCTGCGTGGTGCGAGGGGACCTGAGGCTGGACGTCTCCGATCGCGCGGTCTTCGAGGGCGCGAGCGGGTTTCGGAGGACGCAGCCGACGGTGTCGGTGAACGCGCTGTACCACTTCTGAGCGAGCCGCCGGCGGCGCGCGTCGCGCGTCGCAGGCGGCGTGCCTAGCCGAAGGGACTGCGGGGCGGGCTCGGCTGCCGGCCGGTCAGTCGCCGGCGGTCGCCGGGGCAGCGGCCGGAGCCGGCCGCCGCAGGAGCAGGTTGCCGATGCCGCCCACGGCGCCCACGCCCAGCACCGCGCATGCCCACGCTGGCGTCCAGAAGTCGCCGATGCGGAGCGCCGCGTCGAGGGAGAACAGGCCGTGGCCCGTCAGCCCGAGGGCGACCGCGCCGATCGCATACAGCAGCGGCACCTCGACGCCGTTCGCCGCGGCGAACACGCCGTTCCTCATGTGCACGCTCACCAGGGCGACGATCATCACCGAGAGCATCAGTGCGGGGCCCACCGGGCCGAGGAGCCCGAGGGCGACGAGCAGCCCGCTCACGGTCTCGGTGGTCGCCGCCGTCGCGGCGAAGAAGCGGCCGGGGCGGAAGCCGAGCTGCTCGAAGAACTTGCCGGTGCCGGCGAGCCCGTACCCGCCGAACCAGCCGAACAGCTTCTGGGTTCCGTGCGCGGCCATCAGGAGGCCGAAGACGACGCGGGCGGCGAGGAGGCCGGCGCTCAGCGTGGGGCCGTCCGCGGTGGCGAAGGGGGACATCGGGTGCTCCTTTGTGAATGTGACGACAGTGACTGTTATAACACGTGTAAGGGCCGAAGATCAGGAGCTGTCGCGGACGGCGGCCAGCCCCTCGATGAGACCCACCAGAGTCCGCTCGCTCAGCCGGCCGAGCCGCGCGCGCTCGAGGGCTCCGATGACGGGGTCCACCTGCTCTAGGAGGTCGAGCCCCTTCTTCGTGATCCGCGCGGTGACATGCCGGCGGTCGGCCGCGTCCCGCTCGCGGCTCACCAGGCGCTGCGCCTCCATCCGCTCGAGGAGGCGGGGCACGTCGGGCACCCGGGCGACCATCCGCTCGGCCACCTCGCGCCCGCAGAGGCCGGCCGGGCCGGCGCCGCGGAGGATCCGGAGCACGTTGTGCTGCGTGGGGGTGATCCGGAACGGGCGCATCGCCTCGCCCAGCTGGTGCTCGAGGACGGCGGAGGTGCGGAGGATGCTCACCAGCGCCTCGGCGCCCCGGCTGGGAAACGGCTTCGTCTGCTTGAGCTCGGCCAGCAGTCCCTTGGGCATGGCCCCACAATACATGTGATAACACACATTGTCAAGACCCCCCGGGCGTGGCACGGGCCCGTCAGGGGGCGGGCGCGGTCCGGCAGCGTCACGTGCCGGCGCGTCGCGGCGCCGGGGGCAGGCGCTTGGGGTCTATCGTGTGCCGGCGATCCGCGGTCAGGGACAGCTTCTCGAGCCACAGGTCCTCGAGGACCACGAGGTCGGGGACGGGATCGTAGTCCGGCGTGTCCGGCGGGGTCAGCGTGTCGAGGACCTCGAAGACGAACGACGCCGGCCCGTGCGCGTTCCAGTCCTCCTGGAGCGCCCGCGAGGGATGCGCGCCCATGCTCAGCTGGGCGCGGTGGCGGTTCAGGATGGACGGGAGGTCCATGCTCGCCGCGACGAGCGCGCGGCCGGTCACGGTGTTGTGGACCCGGTACACGCCCATCGGGGGGCGGCGCTGCTTGTACTCGCGGCTGAGCGCCTTGCGATCCACGGAGACGACTCCTTGCCGGCCTGCACGGCGGCGGCGTGATCGAACGGCGTCTCCGTCATGGGGCCGTGAGCCGACCGACCGTGCCCGACGACCTAGGCGCGCGCTTCGTCCACGACCCTCAGGAACTCGTCGCGGGAGAGCGGCATCCGGATGGCGCGCGTGGCGCCGAGCGCCAGCGTGATCGCGAGGGGGTCCACCCCTCGGAAGGAAGGCCGCCCCGCCATCGTCACCACGCGGGCATCCGGGTAGGTCCGCCGCATCTGCCGCAGGAACTCCGGCGCCTCCATCCGGCCCGGGGCGAGCACATCGAGGATGACCACGTCGGCCGGGGCCGCCGCGTACGCGTGGAGGGCGACCCCCGCGTCGGCGGTCTCGACCACCTCATGGCCGGCGTTCGAGAGCATGGCACGCAAGCCGTCGCGCAGGTCGCCGTGCTGCGATGCCAGCAGGATGCGGGCGCCGCGGCAGTTCGGGACGATCGCCGCCCTGCCGCAGCCAAGGCACACGACCCGGCGGGCGGTCTCTGCACCTCGACGCCGGGCCGGCCCGAGCGTGAACCGGCTCTCGCAGGAAGGGCACCTGACGGGGCCTGGCGCGGCGAAGCGCGAGCGCAGATCGGCGGTCTCCTCGGCGGTGAACGGCGTCAGGTTCTCGTGCCGGCGCCGTCCCTGCCGGCGGATCTGCTGCAAGCGTCGATCGGGTCTCTCGCGACGGTCGGCGCGACGGCGGTCCTGGCTCGCGCGCCGCTCCGAGGGGATCGCGCTCGGCGTGCTCCGGCGCTCGCTGCGCCGTCGGTCGTCGCCCGCGCGGCGAGAATCCGGCAGGCGCCGCTCCCAGAGCCGGCGGCGATTCCCTTGTCGGCGCTGTGAGGATGGTCGATCCACGTTCAGCCCCCGTTCGTGACGTTTGCCCAACACCGTTTCGTCGGCGCTGCCGGTCCGACCGTTCCAGCCGCCCGGCGGACGTGCCCGTAAGCTGCAGCGTGCGCACGCGATCCTGCAAGCCACGTCCGCCGGGGAGCGCCCGGCCTGGCCGACCGGCGGCCCGCGCGCCCTGGCGGCTTGATGCCCCGGCTAGGCGGCGCGAGTGACGTTGGGTGGCCGCCACGGGCGGAGCCGCGGCACGACCCGCGGCACGTGTCGGCAGTATTCGCGGTATGCCTCGCCGAACCGTCGCCGGAGCCGGGGCTCCTCGTACAGCGGGAAGTAGAGAAGGTCGACCGCTAGGAACGCGCCCGCCCAGACGAGGTGCGGCCGGGAGAGGAGCAGCAGGCCCTCGGCGAGCAGGATGCACACCACGCCGCTGATCATCGGATCGCGCACGTGGCTAGACGGCCCTCGCACGACCAGCCGGGTCGGCGAATCCCACGGCGCCAGCGTGCTGCGGCCTTCGAGGGCGAAGCGGCGGAGTGGCGCCACGAACAGGACGAGTCCGACCGCGAGGAGCAGCACGCCGAGGCCTTGGGCGCCCAGTTGCGCGAGCGTGGTCCCCACGCGCGGCGTCATGCGCCGGTCAGGCGCCATGCGACCTCGCCAGGAGGCCGGCGAGGGGAAGCGCCACGGCGAGAACGAAGGCCACGGCCATCACCCACGTGAGCCATCGCTTCTCTGGGTGATGGATCCAGTAGGCGACGCCGGAGGCGAGCAACAGCGCCTGGACCACGACCTCGGGCAAGCCGAGGAGTTGATGGGGAACAGAGATGTGGGTGTAGACCAGGCCCTCGATGGAGCCGGGCGCCGGTCCGAAGGTGGAGAGGATGCCGAGCGCGACGAGGAGCCACCACAGCAGCAGCCAGCCGTGCCTGTGTTCCAGGAGCATCTCACGCAGGGGGTAGATCACGAGAGCGAATACCAGGCCGCGGATCGGCTGGAAGAGCGGTCCGGCCATCACCATCGGATCGCTCGTCTGACGCATGAGGCCGGCCATGTCCGGGCGCGCATACAGCGTGGCGTAGTGCAGCAGCGACTGGGCGAGGATCCCCACGGCAACGTACGTGACCGTGTGGACGATCACGGTCTTGATGGCGAGCTGGGGGAACCGTATCGCATCGTGGCTCACGGGTTGTTCCTCCCTGTCACTTGCGGCGAGGCTCCGTGGCGCCGCGGGCTGTTCCCGGGCGCCATCGGGTCCTCTCAGACGTTGTCATAGGCCCGCCGCAAGGCGGCGACGTCGGGCTTCTTCATGCCCGGCTTGGCCGGCGCCCGCGCCGGAAGAGGGCCCCTGCGTCGTCCCGGCGGGGCGCGCCTCTATGACCCTTCCGCTTCGGCGGGCCGGCAGCCGGCGTTCGCTGGAAGCCTCAGGCGCCGGTCGAGCCGCAGCCGTCCCGCGGCCCGGCGCGATGATCTCCGGGCGCCTGCGCCCAATAGGTGAACTCCTTCTCGTAGCACACCCCCTCCAGGTCCACGACGCGCGCCTGGAAGTACGCCTGGGCGTCGGCGACGGCCTGGTTGTAGATCGTCGGGCCGATCTCCCTCAGACAATAGTCGAGCAGCAGGCCGGCCTTCAGGTCGCCGATGTCCTGATCGAGGTTCTCGGCGACGTACCGCTTGATGGAGGCGTGGAGCTGCCTGGTGGACTCGGGAGAGAGCGTGATCGCCATGATGACCTGTGGGTTGGAGCGGTGGCGCGCCGGCGGCGTCGCGCGTCAGTGCGGTGGCACGGGGCCGGCGGCCGTCCGCATCCTCGGGAGCCAGCGGCGCACGGTGGCACGGTAGACCCGGTAGTCCTCCCCGAAGAGGCGCGCGAGCGTCGGCTCCTCATGCCACACCACGAAGGCGTGCGCGGCGAGCAGGAACAGGCCCAGGTAGCCTAGGAGCGGCAGCGAGCGGTAGAAGAGGGCCGCTCCGCCCAGCGCCAGGGCCGCACCGAGGTACATCGGATTGCGCACGTGCCGGTAGGGACCTCGGACGACCAGCGTCCGGGGCGGATCGAATGGGGCCGGCGTGCCCTTGCCGACCAGCGCGAACGTGAGGACGCACCACAGGGCGATGGCGCCACCCGCCGCGCCTGCAACGAGTGCCGCGAGCTCCAGGGGGCCGAATCCTGCCGGTCGGACGATGCCGGACGACGCAAGGATCCGCCCTGGCACGAAGACGAGCACGAGGGCTATGAAGAGCGTGGCGTAGGTCGCTGCACGTGCGAGAATGAACGTATCAGCCTGCCAAGGTTCGGGGCGGGTGGGACCTCACGGACTCACGCACGCTCCGGCGCGTCGGGATCACCCCTTGGGCAACGCCTGGCCGTGCGCACCGCACGCCGGCGCGCGCTGGCCGCTTCACGCGCTAGTCAGACGGCGGCCCCCCCCGGAACGGAGCGCCCTTTCGGGTGTGGTCGTGCCGCGCGCCGCGCTTCCCTCAGGAGCGCAAGGTGCCCACCGAACATGGTCATGAGCAGTGTCCTGGTAAAGGCCCCGGGCACCGAAGGGCAGATGACGGACGCCACGAGGTGTGCGGCGGGATCGGCCGGACTCCCTGGTGGGCGGTCGCGTCACTCCAAGCTCTCGCTGCGCGGCTCCGATCAGCGCAACCAGTGTGTCGGCGACAGCGTCTGTTGACGGCGAAGCAGCGTCAGGTCAGATGATGCCGATCCCCCGGTAGTGCACTAGCTCGTGCCCCTTCCACCGCATGTCGTTGCAGTGCACGTCGATCGACTGCACTAGCCCTAGCGCCAGCTTCCGGATCCCGACCCGCACGGTGCCCAGGCCGTCCACCTCGAACGATGCCCCGGCCTTCATCGCGTCGTGGGTCATCCGGCCCACGAAGGTCGCCCGACCGTACTGCTTGATCTCGACGTCGCCGGTGACGCGGATCGAATCATCCGTGTAGTAGACCTCGGCGCCGTTCCCGAAGCCCATCCCGCGATAGCCGACGAGGATCTCGGGGTTCCCGGCTTGGCCCTGGTTCTCGGCCCTGAACGCGAACACGCCCATGGTGCCTCCCAGCTTGTGTCTTGCGGGCCGCGTCGACCTGCCGGCCGGCGCGTGTGATACTCGCCTTGACAACCTGTACCGTTCCGCCGCGCAGTTCAACAGGGGCCGGCGCCGCGTCGTCTTCGCGGGGAGCAGCCCGGCCGTTCGACCCCGGAGGGGTTCGTGTACGAGCCGTTCCACACAACGCGCGCACCATTCCCGCGCAGGGCCGGGGCGCTCAAGTGAGGATCGTGGGCGGCCGACTCCGGGGCCCCGACCTCACCTCGCCGAGCGAGTCTCGTGTACGTCCGGCCGCCGGCCGCCAGGGTGTCGCCGAGGGAATCTGGCCCCCGAGCAGCGCGCCCGCTGTGAAGCCGACACAAGGGGATAGTGTCACCCATCAACTGAGTACAACCTGTCACCTATCACGTGGACCGTTCACGCTCGAGGCGCGGGTGGATTGCCGCGGGGCCGCACGTCGATACCAGGCGCCGGACCTCAGCCCGTTCGTGCTCACCGAGCAGGCGCTTGGGAATGAAGTACGTGTCAGTCGGGCCCTCGAAGAGGAAGAACTCGGGTGTCTCCTTGACCCACGCAATCAACGACCATGGCAGGTAGGTGGTGTCCCAGTTGCCCCGGACCCACAGCGCTTGCGCTGAGAGTCCACGCTCCTCCAGGCCCAGGTCCTCCCCACGCTTGCGCCTCTGACGCAGAAGGAGTCGAGGGAGCAGTCGCGAGCCGAACTCGTACGCAAGGGGTCCGAACAGCGCGGTGATCTCCCACGGCAGCAGAGCGCCGATTTCCTCCGATACTGAGCCAGCGCCAAGAACGATCGCGACGATGAACGGGAGCGGTGCGATGATGGGCAGGGCCCAGAGCGCGGGTCGAAGCCACCGTGCACGGGGGTGTGCCAGCAGAGCCGCGCTCGCGGCGCGGCCCCACTCGGCGCCCTCCAGCGGGAAGGCGACCGACACTATTGGAGCGAACTCTGGGGGGGCAGCATCCACGGATGGGGCCGCCCAACGGACTTGCGCATCAACTGCAGCGCGCGAATGGGATCTCGCCAACCCCACCCACCGAGTAACGCTTGGCCCGGCACGCTGCAAGCCCGCGCGCGCTGGCAGCTTCATGCGCTCGTTAGGCCGCCAAGGTCGCTGGAAGCCACTTCTGCTGACCGGGGCGGCGCGGCCGATCACGGCCAACCCGCGAGCATGGCCCACAGCCAGAGCGCGCAGGCGCCCAGGCCTGCCGCGCCGAACAGGATGGGGCGGAGCACCAGGTCGTCCGAGCCGACGTCGAGGGCGGAGTGTGTGGGGTCTTCCGGATCGAAGAACACTGTGGTGTGACGGTGGAGCGGATACTGACGGAACAGGTCCAGCGAGTCGGGTTCGGAGACTGCGTCCTGACCAGGCAAGATGTGGTCATTCGTGTACTCGCGCCCGTCCACCACGTAGCGGTACTCAATGTGGAACTCGCGACGGGCCGAGTCATCGAGCTCAGTCGAGACGATCTCGGCCTCTGCCTCTCGCCACCGACGACGGGCGCGTGCAGCGCGTATGCGCGACAAGCCGAGTGCAATGCCGAATGCGCTTGGAATCGCGCCGAGGATCGGGGTCCACACGGTGTAGCCGCTCAGCGAGGAGCCCTCCTTGGCGGCCTATCGGACCGCGTTCAAGCTGCCGCGCGGCGACCGACAACCCGGAGCAAAGTGCACGACGGCTGGCCGCGCGGGCAGCTTCACACGCTTGTTCGGCGGCACGCTTACGCTGGGACGATCATCTGCACGGGACCGGAGGGCACAAGCCGAACCGGGGTCCGCGAATGCGGATCGCCGTTGATGTGGACCTCAACCCCTTCCGAGGAGTCAATGTCCAGTCGTCGCGCGCGGACTATCCGGACACCGGGAACCCGCAGATGGCGACTTCCACGTAGACCCGCAAGCGCCCAGAAGGCCGTGAGGTCCGCGCGCCGTCGCGACGAGAACACAAGAACGTCCAACAGGTCGTCGGACGGATCCGCTCCAGGCATCATGATGCCGTCACCAGCCCAGCGTTCTGTATTGCCGACGAGGACGAACGTGCCCTCTGCGCCGAAGTCATGCCCCGTCGCATCCTCGCCCTGAATCTCGATCCGTGGGAATTCATAGCGAAGGGCCTCACGGAGGCCAGTCAGCGCGACTGCGAAGAGACCCCATCGACGTTTAGCTGCAAGAGACGTCCGCCACATGAGCCTCGCATCAAAGCCGACGCCGAGGCCGAGGAGCAACGTCCCCGATCCCGTGGACCATGTCTGGAAACGGCGCGTGCGATGCGAGGGGCCCAGGGCCTGAACAGCCTTCCACGGCTCAAGGGGAATGCGACACTCGCGAGCGAGGACGTTGGTGGTGCCGCTCGGAATGACACCGATGGGTATGTCAGACCGCCTCAAGGCTCCGGCAACATCACCAACAGTACCGTCGCCACCGAAGACATACACGCGCTCGACATCCGCGTGCAGCCGGGACCCCAGATACTGAGCGGCTCCGCCGGGTGTTGTCTCAACGACCACCACAGGACCGAATCTGCCCAGCGCCGTCAGGACACGGGCAAGGCCGTCCTCCGTGCTCGCACCGGCATGCCGGTTGCAGACGAGGATGGACGTGCTCATGCTCGATTGCTCCGCGCCGCCAGCTTCTTGCGCCAGCTAGGCCGCCGACCCGCCCCTATTGACCATGAGGACGGCTCGGCTGAAGAAGATGTGGAGACCACTGACCTTCTCGAGGCCAGCGCCCTCAGCGATGCGCACGGTCTGATCGAATGCAGCTTGACTCACGTGGCCCTTCGGCTCCACCAGCATGAACCGTCCCCCGGGCTTGAGGGCGACATGAACCTGCTGAAGCACAGAGTCCTGATCCGGCACTTCGTGCACCATCCAAAACGCCAATGCGAAGTCAAATGCCCCCTCAAGATGCAGCCCAGAGGAATCCACCCCGTGCAACCGGATCCGGGACAACAGTCCTGACTTCTCCGCGCGCCGTCTGACGCCTGCCAGCATCTCAGGCTGCAAGTCCACGGCCGTGACGGTTCCCGCCGGTCCAACGAGTCTTGCCATGGGAATGGTGAAGTAGCCGATACCACACCCGAGGTCTAGGCAAACGTCGCCAGGACGAACGACGTCTTGGAGGATTCTCTCGGGCTTCTGTAGTAGATGCCGCACGGGGTTGTCGAACGTGCGGATTAGCCACCACGGACAGACACGGAGCGCACGAGACGCAGTCTCTGTTGTGTCCACAACCGCTCCCCGAAGCAACGGCCGGATGCTAGCCTGCCTAACGGACTCGCGCATAGTTGGGATGAAGCGGCTGGCCATCCACGAGACGTGGTGGCAGACTCGCCCCACACATTGACACGCGGTCATCGAGCCGCAACGGGGAGGCCAGCCGCCATGGATACGATAGGGCTTGATCTGCACAAGTGCGAGACCCAGCTGTGCGTGTTGACGGAGGCCGGGGAGATCAGTGAGCGGCGGATCGTGACGAGCCGGGAGCGGTTCACGGCGGTGCTCGGGGGTTGGGCCCCGGCGCGGATCCTGGTGGAGGCCTCGACGGAGAGCGAGTGGGTGGCGCGGCACCTGGAGTCGCTCGGGCACGAGGTGATCGTGGCCGACCCCACGTTCGCGCCGATGTACGCCACGCGGCGGCGCGGGGTGAAGACCGACCGGCGGGATGCGCGCACCTTGGCGGAGGCGTGCCGGCTCGGGGCCTATAGGGCAGTCCACCGCGCCTCGGCGGCGCAGCGGCACGTCCGGGCACAGCTGGCGGTGCGCGACGCGCTGATCCGTACCCGGACGCGCTACGTGAGCGTGGTGAAGGCCTTGGCCCGGCGGGATGGGCTGCGACTGCCCTCGGGGGAGCCGGTGCACACGGAAGCCAAGCTGGCGGCGCTGCCGCTCTCGGCGGCGCTGGTCGCGGAACTGGCCCCGCTGCGGGTGGTGCTCGAGCCGCTCAACGCCCAGATCGCCGCGGCGGATGCGCGGCTGGCCGCCGTGGCGACGGACAATCCGCTCGTGGCGCGCCTGCAGACCGCGCCAGGGATCGGGCCCGTGACGGCGGTGGCGTTCATCGCGACGCTGGATGACGTGACGCGGTTCGCGAGCGCCCACCACGTCGAAGCCTACCTGGGCCTGACGCCGCGGGAATACAGCTCGGGCGAGCATCAGCACCGCGGGCGGATCAGCAAGACGGGCAACCCGCGGCTGCGGGTGCTGCTGGTCGAGGCGGGGTGGCGGTTGCTGCGCACGCACGCCGCGGCCGCTGCGCCCCTGCGCGCGTGGGCGGAGCGGATCGCGGCGCGGCGGGGCCGGAGTATCGCGGCGGTCGCCCTGGCGCGGCGGCTGGCGGGCATCCTGTTCGCGATGTGGCGTGACGGGGTGGACTATCGGGTGCGCGCCGCGGCGTAGCACCGGAGCGGACGCATCGAGTGTGACCGACACGAACGGCGAGCGCGTCGCAGCTTATGGCCGCTGGTGAGACCGTCGCATAGTTAGCGCCGCCGTTCTCGGATCCCCCCCTGCGCCGACGAGGCAGTCCCTCGTCGTTGGCGAGCGCGAACAGAAGGCTGAGCGGCACCTCGCGCGCGTCCGTGATGACGACGACAACGACAAAGCCCGGCCACCAGGACCGGGCTTGACGGGGCGCGCCGCTTCACAGAAGCTGCGGCGCGCCAACGTAACTGCGCCAGCCCCACCCACCGGGTAGCGCTCTTCCCGGCGGAACAGAAGCCCGCACGCGCCGGCAGCTTCATGCGCTGGTTAGGCACCGGACGCGTCGCCGCTGTGGTCGATGAGGCCGACCTCGCCAGGTACCCCATAGACGGCCTCGGCAATGCCGACGCAGACGTACCCATACACCAAGCCGATAAATAGGCTGCCGACCATCCGATCCGCGACGTTGGCTCGCGTGACATGCGGGGGCCACGCGATGAGGACCTCCAAGGCCTGGTGCAGCAATAGGATGAGCGCGTAGAAGACGGGAGCGAGCCGAGCCGCCTTCTGCAGTTGTCGGCCGCTCCGCGCGCGGGACCAACTGAGGAGCGCGACAAGGAGCACGAGATAGGCGGCCCCCAGGGACACGAGGGCACTGCCGAGCACCGCTACAGCGCTTCCCAGCCCCCGTTGCAGGCCCGTGACCACAGCGAAGATGATCGGGAAGAGCAGCGGCATCAGCAGTGCGGATCGATAGAAGGTGCGCGTTCCATCCATAGCCCTTCCGGTGCCTAACGACTCCGCGAACAAGCTGCAGAGCGCGCCACCCCGATCTGGCCAGCCACACCCCCGGGTGGGCGACTTGCGGCTAAGGTAGGACTGGGCCAGCGATCCGCCAAGCACACTGCCGGGTGTGCGCGCTCTGTCAGCTCCATTCGCTAGCTGGGCCGCGCGGTGGTTCTCTTCTCTCTCGTGGTGGACCTCAGGCGCTCGGCACGACGCCGCCACGGCCGAGGGGTGCTGCCCAAGCCGCGTTCGCGCCAGCCGTGAAGGCGACGACCCCCGCGCCGAGGCCCTTGAGCTTGTTGCACCAGAGGATGGTCCCCGACGCGGCGTCCAGACAGAAGAGCTGGCCGAAGGCACCCGCGAAGACGCGATCGCCGGACCGGTACACCGTAACGAAGGACGCGGTCTTCACCTTGGTGCGCCAGAGTTCCGCGCCGGTGCCGGTATCGACGGCGACGACGTGGCCACCGACGCCGACGTGCAGAACGTTCTCCAGAGGCGTTGCCATAGGGTCCTCGCTGGTGGAGCGTAAGCGGAAGGTCGCGCGCGATCAGACGGGATGCCCACCACGATTGTCACCTGGAGCAGTCGAGAGGTGGGCGCGGTCTAGCGGACTCGCGCATCAGCTGCGGCGGGGCCGCCGACCGCCCCGACTGTGGTGCTCCCGAACGGCGGCCGCCACGAAGCACCCCCGACATACCGTAGTTGCCCTACCGCTGCATGGCGGCGGCCACCGAAGCCCTGCCGGCGGGAGCCGCCGTCAGTCTCATGCGCTGGTCAGGCTGCCGTGTTCACCGCTCGCTGCCTGATGCTACGGAAGAAGCCTGGCGACGACGGCCAATGCGAACGACCCGAGGTAGAGCCAAGTTGCTACGCGCAGCGCCGGGCGGGCGGCCGCAGAAACCGTTCCCTCGGCGATGCCGCGCCGCATGTGCAAGAGCCCCAACCCGCCAAGGGTCCAGGTGACGACGCCGAATGCTGCTTGGAGCATGGTCATCAGCCTCCGCTACTAAGGCGTTGGAGGCATGTCGGCGACCTGGCGGACTCGCGCATCAGCTGCAGCGCGCCAACGGGAACCTGCCGACCCCGCCCCCTGGGTAGCGCTTGGCCAGTCGCGCCGCAAGCACGCGCGTGCTGCCGGCTGCATGCGCTAGTCAGGCCGCGTTGTGTCTAGGCGAGCTTGAGTTCCGGAAGCTGACGTTCGCCCTCCGTGACGAAGCGACGCACCCAGGTCAGTCCTTCCTTCAGACCGCGAAAGCCTACAAGGCGTTCGCACTCGGACGCTGTGCACCAACGGTACTCGGAGTGCTCCCAGGTGAGCTGGACCTTCTCAGCGTCCGCCGCCTCGGCTGCGAGCACGAGAATGAGGTGAATCTCCTCGAAGCGGCGATTGTAGATCGTGTACGCGTGATCAACCGCCCAGACGGAAGCGGCCTGAATGCCGAAACCACTCAAACAGCGTCGCACGGCCGTGACGAGCGGTTCGTCGCCCTCTGCGCAGTCCGACGGGATCTGCCAGAAGCGGCCACCGTTGAACCAGCGATCGGCCTTCTCTTGCGACGTGTGCAAGAGAAGGTACCGCACAGCATCCTCGTCCCTGCGGTAGACCCATACGTCAAACACACCGATGCGTTGCTTCATGGCGGCTCCTCAATGCAGCCTAACGGATTCGCGCATCAGCTGCAGGGCGCGGCCCCGATCTCGCGAACCGGACCCACTGGGTAACGCCCTTCCCGCCGAGCCGAAAGCCCGCGCGCGCTGGCAGCTGCATGCGCTAGTTAGGCGGCGCGGATTCATATAGTAAGTGCAACACGAGGGGGCAAGGGAAAGGTGACCTGGGATAGCGTAGTC
>Ga0209777_10001384_pt1 | contig 35356 bp, 32 predicted proteins | sample FrelakmetHBP12HB_FD_187147 | JGI IMG/M metagenome (GOLD analysis project Ga0209777, IMG submission 187147) | Freshwater lake sediment microbial communities from the University of Notre Dame, USA, for methane emissions studies -HBP12 HB (SPAdes)... | ecosystem: Environmental > Aquatic >...
TTCTGTACCTACGCAGGAAAAAGAACAAAGGAACTGGAGTTACTATAGGTAAGCCTCTTCAAAAAACACTGGACAATCATCATAGCAGAAGTCTGGGTACCAGATGTCGCGTCTTAGTTCCTCCTCATGGGAGGTGTCTGGTTCGTACTCTAGTCGTATCTTGCGTCGTTGGAGTAGGCTGGCTACTTGTCGTTCTCCGCTGCCTCGGTATTGCTGGTTGAGTTTGTTTTCGAGTGTCATTTTGCTAGTTTGTTCATGATTTCGACTTCGCCGCGTGTTAGGCGTAGTAGCTGCTTTTGGAACTCCTTGAGTCTACTGAGCAGGCCTTGGCTGCCGTCTTGCAGTTTCTGTGCTTGGAGGAGGTAGGTGATGGTTTGTTGGGTATTGCTGTGTCCGAGTTCGTTGACAGCGACGTTGAGGTTTCTTTGGAATTCTTGGTGGCCTTGGTCTATGCGCTTTTCGATGAGCTGTATAGCTTTGCTGGCCATGATGCTTTGTCGCTCGACTTGAATAGCTTCTTTGAGTAGTCGTTGGTTGTCGGGGCTGAGTTGCTGGTAGGTTTGGGATAGTTGTTTGAATCCGGTGATGTCCCATTGTTCGAGTTTTTGGTTGATCAGTTTGAGTTGGTTGAGCGTTCTGCTGAGTTCGCTGTCTTGTCTTTGAAGGTCTGATAGTACTTCTCTTATGGCTGGGGCTGTCCTTGGCGTGATGCCTTTGGTTTTGAGTATTTCGATGATTGTTTTGATGTCTCGTCCGATGACTTTTTCGCTTTTTGCGGCTTGTTTTTCTTCCTTGGTGGATTGTTCGGCGAGATTTTCACGTTCCCGGTACTGTCCGGTGTCGGGCTTTGGGGCAACCTTTTGGGTCGTTTTGCCTGCGAGGTCGATTTCAGACAACACGTCCTTGCCTGTTGGGAGGTGGCTTTTGGCTTTCATGACGAGCATGACAATTAGTACTGGTATGGTTATGAGTATGGCGGCGTCGATCCAGGCCGCGAATTGGTTGCCCTGCGCCCATTGGTAGATTTCGGGGAATGTGGCTCTGGTGAGGAAGTACGTAATGATGAAGGAAGCAAGGCTTGATGTGGCTGTGTTTCCGCCTATGTGTTTGATAAAGAGGAATATTGTTAGTGCGACGAGGCTGAGGAGGATGACTGCTGCCAGCGGGGCGAGGTTTCCGAGTTTGAATCCGGTCGTGTAGGAGAAGACCGTCATGGCAATGCTGAGGATGGCTGCAATGCCGGTGTTGATCATCTTTCCTTCTTTTCCCGGAAACTTCTTTGAAAGAACGAACCGCGAGAGGCCCGTGAAGATGACGAGGTAGATGACGAAGTCGATGAAAGTGTTGTATTGTTGATATGTTGAGGCTATGTTGATGTCTCGAAATGGTTGTAGGATGGTTTCGAACGGGTTCGCGATGCTGGATTCACCTCGTGTTTTTTTATTGTAGTGCTTCGAGCAGTCTGTTGATGCAGTTCTGCTTTGTTTCTTCGGGCATAGTGAGCGTGATTCTTTTTGACTTTTTCTTGAGAGTTTTAAGCCAGCCAGTGTCGGCATAGATCAACCCCATATCGCTGAAGTAGATCAAGAAGTTTCTGACCATGCGATCAGTCAACGGCGTGTATTTGTATTTGTGGCAGTACTGAGTGTAGTCTTTGTAGATGTCGTCCGAGGGAATGATCCGCTTCGGGTTCAAGAGAATAGAAAGGAAAAGAATTTTCTGGTGCGTCGGTAGGGCGCCAACTATTCCAGTGAAGGCTTCGCTTTCTCCCCGCTCTTGGGCTTCTTCAAAGAGGTTCAACGAAATGTTTGCGAGCCTTTTTTCGATGGCAACCAGAGCACAATAATACAGGAGCTTCAATGCTTCTCGTGCGTCTCCCCTCTTTGTCGTCTCTGCTGCCGCAATCTTCTCGAGCAAGCCTTCTCCGATGACGTTGGGCTTGAAGCAGTAGTTGATTCTGTCTTGCATGATTTTGAGCAGGTCTTGGGCGTTGTAGGGCGTGAAGATGATTTTGTTGCGGCCAAAGCTGCTGGTGACTCGTGGCTTGATGTAGTTGGAAACGTTTACGTCATTGGAAATAATGATGGTCGTGACACGACTGGAAACGAAGTCATTGATGCGCGATAGCAGGTAGAGGATGTCGTCTCCAGACTGCTTCAGTGTGTGATCGATCTCGTCCAAGACGATCAACAAATTCATCTTCTCCCTGTTCAAGTACTCTTTGAATTCGTCTATGAGTTTGGCGCGGTTCCAGCCGACTCGAGGGATCTTTCTGTCGGGGTTGAGGATCTTGAGTGTGCTGCTGAGGATGGTAGCGTCTGTTTTGTTTTCTTCGCAGTTGATGTATACCGTTTTGAGGTTGACTCCTCTTTTTTCTGCTTCGGTTTCCAGCTTGCAAGTGATATCGAGGGTCAACGCCGTCTTGCCAGTTCCAGGAAAACCATAAATAAACAAGTTGCTGGCAGCCTGATTCTGCAGGATGGGACTCAGTTGGATGACTAAGTCGTTGTGCTGTTTCTCGCGATGAATGAACTTGCCTGATGGCGGCTTGAGCTGGAAGAGTGTCTGTTGGTTAACGAGAAGCCTGTTTTCCGCTGTGTCCTTGAATTCCAAGAGGGAAATGCACATCACCACAATCGTTCGAGTGATACTTCTTTATATAGTTTTCCATTTCACGCAAGATTTCCATTCCGGTCTCATGGTCAGGGAGAGGAACCCGTTGCCGATGGCGACGGTTTATGTCTGATGAGTCCAGTTGCTTTCAAAATTACATGGCAGCCCTCGTACAGTTCTCATCAGGATTTTGACGCTGTCTTCAAAGATTACGGTAATTGCGCCATTTTCAATCATTTCTTATCCAAGATTGACTGAGTAGTATGGCTCATTTTCCTCGACGTCTTTTCCGCGGTGGCTACACCTGAACGATGGCATAATTTCATCCGGAACTAAGTGTCAGTTTCACGGAAACTTAGAATTCCGGCGTTCTGAGCCGATTTTCTGTTACAGGTCCTTCTAATAGGCACAGGCGAGGACTAGGTGGATCAAAGAACGAAATGTTCGGTAGGTCTGAACCGCTTCGGCCTTGACTTGCTCTTTTTTCTTGACAGACATACCCAAATTGGGTACAGTTGTACCCAAAATGGGTAAGAGAGTGAGAGGATGATTACAGCGCTGTTTCCAAGCACGAAAAGGAAACTGTTGGCTTTGTTCTTTTTGAACGCGGAGCGGCAGTATTTTTTCGCCGAAGTAGTTCGGCTGACAGGCACGCGACAGGGCGCGGTCCAGCGCGAGCTGAAGACACTTGCCGAAGCCGGCATTTTGAATACTGAAAAGCACGGGCGGCAAACTTTTTACTCGGTGAACAAAGCGAACCCGATCTATTCAGACTTGCGAAATATCGTATTCAAGACCTTTGGCGTCGTGGGACAGGTTAGGGACGCGCTGGAACCTCTCAAGAAGGAAATCAAGATCGCCTTCATTTACGGCTCCTTTGCCAGGGGGGAAGAGACCGCCGGCAGCGACATTGACCTGTTTATCATTGGCCGAACCTCCCTGGACGAAGTTGTTTCCACACTCGCTAAAGTCGAAAATGCTCTGGGTCGAGAGATCAACGCCAAGCTCCTTTCAGAAAAGGAATTCAAGGAGAAGTACTCCAAGAAAAACCATTTCGTGAGATCCGTGCTTGACTCAAAACAAGAATTCATAATCGGCACACAGGATGAGCTTAGAAGACTGGCTGAATAATCACTGGATTCACGAGCACCGAACCAGCGCTCAGGAAATCCAGGACTTGCTTCACAGCGCTTCCGAAGACCTGCGCAGTGCCGAGATTGCAGGGATAGCGGCTGGCTGGCGGCTGAGCATGGCATATACCGCCGCCCTGCGCTATGCACGAGCGGCGCTTTACGCCTCTGGATTCCGACCCGGTCGAGAGCGGGAGCACGAACGCACGATTGACTCGCTGGGCTACACACTGATCTCCCTTGATCCGCAGACAATTAGGCTGCTGCACAAAATCAGAAAAATGCGCCATACAGCTACCTACGATTCAGTTGACATGATCTCGGATACCGAGGCCGATGCTGCCATGAATGCTGCTGTCGACCTTGGCAAGAAGGTACTCGAATGGCTCAAGGCCAATCATGCTGAATTCCTCAAGTGAGGACCAGACGTCAACTCTCCTCCACACGGCACAATCGGAGGCAGAAGCTGGTAGCTTGCCCAATGGGCAGCTTTCAACCGAAGCGTTGGACGAACTCGCGGCCAGACTGACAGAATTTGACACTAATACGCTCAGGAAGGTAATACACCTCATTTCCAATGGTCGGGGCAATTTTGTTGTATGGGTGTGTCTTTGGCGCTTGGGTTTCGTTTCCAATTGTGCACGTTTTCCGGTTTCTTCTTCTCTTTCTTTCTTTTCTATATAGAAAACTATATATATATAATACCTTTTTCTGTCAATGTTGGGAGTAATGGAAATGGGGTGATACACCTCGACAGCTGGGCCATGATCGATCCTTTCGAGCGAAAGTCCGGTGCTTACGCTTGAACAAGTGAAAGGATGCCTGGGGATAAGAGCATTTCAACAACCATGGGTTTCGTATATTGGACACAGGAGCATTTGAAAAAGTCTTTCGGCGAGATCGATGTTAGGTGGCTAAGCTGTGCTCAGGAGTTCAGGAATCATCTAAGGAAGGTGAAGGATCATGATCTCTTTTGATCTTAACAACGGGCGGAACGTCTATGTGGATTCCCTATTCTATGACCGCACTTATTCAGGCCTGATGGAGGGTAAGCCGGTCAAGCGGGTTAATGATGCTGTCATTGAAGACCTGAAGAACAGAGTGGGGAGGATTTGGGGTGATAGAAGACATCACATAATCCCACCTGTCATGGACGATACTGATCCTGACCATCCTCTGCTACCTCCGGTGATCATCAGTGTCATGCTGATGTCTTTCAAGCCGGTTAAGGATGAAACCGATTCTTCTCTCCTGGTGGTTTCGTTTTTCTGTGAGGAGATCACTGACAAACCTCTTCCCAAGATCATTTATGAATACGTTCGGTCTATTTCTTGGGATGACTTGGCGGAAGACTTCTACTGGTAGGCATACGGGCCGACCAGGCTGAGTCTAGGGAGAAAACTTTCGACCACAAAGACATCGAAACCACGACGATTTACACGCATCAGACGCAGGAGCATTTGAGAGGCCAATCGGCAAGATTGATACTAAGTGGCTTCGCTGTCGCTCAGGATTGGCAAGGGTTAATGGATAACAAATAAGAGTGAGGTGCTTGGTGGGTGAGGTCTCGAAGTCTCCAGAAATGGACTGGGGTGCTTGAATCAGGTTTTACGCATGTTCACTCAACTAGACTTTGATCTTCTTGCGTACACACTGCGAACAACATGAGCCCCATCCACTTTGATCGCGATGGGTACCTCCAAAACTGAAAGGAATGACAATGGCTACACCCGATTTCGATGTCGTAGAAGCGCACAAGCACTTTTCCGTGAACTGCTTTAATCTCACCTGGGACTTCATCGACCAGCCGTCACGAACTCTTGAAGAAAATGAGCAGATGATTCTCACCAGCATGGCTTCCGTCTGGCACTGGACGCAGCGCCCTGATTGCGAGCCCAAGAACCTCTCGATTGGATATTGGCAACTCTCGAGGGTGTTCGCACTCGCCGGTCAGGCAGAGCAGGCGCGGAAATACGGAGAGATCAGTCTCCGGCACGGAAAGAACGAAGCACCGTTTTACATCGGTTACGCTTACGAAGCACTGGCGCGCGCTGAGGCGGTTGGAGGGAACAAGGCGAAGATGAACGAATATCTCACCAAGGCACGCGAATACCTTGCCAAGGTCACCGACGCAGATGGAAGGAAGGTTTTGCAAGCCGACCTGGAGACGATCCAGTAGTAGCTGCTATTGAATTGAGTGAGTCTCTCCGCAGCCTGCTGGCGAAAGTCGAAGGCTCCTGCTTCAGAAACTCAAGCTCGTCGCACCGAATATACCAGTGATGCGATTCTTAGAATCGCACACCAATGGAATATGAACTCGAAAACTGTCGCAATAGCTGCAGCCGTCGGGGAGACACTTTGAAGCATTGGCGGTCTGCCTGACAGCCCGCGGGACAGCGGGACACTGTTGCTAATCGTCCTTCAGCGCCGCATCTACCGAATCATAGACTTTGAAAACTGCCGTAAGACGGGAGATGACCATAATCCGTTCAATCTTGTCGGTCAGATTTGCCAGCTTTAGCTCTCCACCAGCATCGCGAAACTTCTTGTAGTGATGAAGAAGGATTGACAGTCCGGAGGAATTGATCCATTCGCAATTGGCCAGATCGACGATGGCCATTTTGGCGCCCTTGCCTTCCAGCGCATAGAGTTTTTCATCCAATTCGCCCGTATCGGGACCACCCATTACTTTGCCTTGGATGGCAATAATCGCAACGCCGTTTTGTTTCGTGCTGTTGACTTTCATCACGCCTCCAATTTCCGTACTTTCTTATCAATTGAACCGCTTTTCTGTCGCAAAGATACAAAACGGCTACCACAAACAAAACCACTAACTTCGAAATGAGCGAATAGAAACTTGTTACGGAGGCGCAGAAAGCTCCCCGTTTTGATTCGGTGAAATTAATGGAAGGTAGCTGAGCTGGCGCCCAGGATTCGGAAGAGATTATTGGAAAAGAGTCGGTTGTGGAGGGTAACTATTCTGTCTTGCCAAGAGGAGCTGAGTGCAGTAGTTTGTTCTGCGGATTTGGGAAGGGTTGAGTGTTTCTCGGGAGTTTCCTGCCCCCCTCTCCTGAGAGCAACCCTTCTCTGCCGCACCTTAGCCCCTATCATCATTTGTCGTTCGCTAGCTTTCGAGAAACAATAATTACCCGGCTGAGATTCCTGGTGTCAGAGAAGACAAATGCTTATGATTCTGACCCTTACACATAGATGCATTTGTGAAGGCAAATTGGGAAGATTAATACTAGGTAAGTTAGCAGAGCTGGCGCGTGGATTCGGACAGTCGACAGGGCTCTCTAAGGGATCGTTACGTTACTGTGGTCCCGGCGGTCTATGCGCTCAACAGGACTTCCCATGAGGTTAGTATTTTGTACCAGTCCTTAGCCAAAGACAGGACTCTGTTGCGTACGACAATCCAAATGTAGCACATCGAATTACTCGTCCTTCTGTTCAGTTCGACAAGTATACGAGAGCGGAAGCTACCAAGCAAGCTTCATTGTGTTCTTTCTATCGATTCGCTGATCAGTCTCGAAAGCACTGGGAGGGTGTTGGCATGGTCCGGCCACATTCGCAATCGCGGTGTGGTGTGCGGGTTCTAGCTCCCCGTTTCGGAGGAGCGTGCAGCCCTTGTGTGAGAGAATGACTGGAGGATGACCTCCTCCAGAAAGATTCTCAGCACTTCTTGTTCTGCTGGGCTTAGCTTTTTGCTTTGGTCATCGACTTTGATGATGAGGCTGTCTTCGCTTTTGTTGATCCAGATTTTGGTGTTTTTGTTGTTGAAGCTGTGGAAGAAGCTGGCTGCTTCGGTCTTGGACGCTATGACTCGGATGATTTCTGCTGCTTCGATGTCCTTGAGTTTGGCGTTTTCCCAGGTCCAGTCGTTGTCGCTGCCCTTCTTGCCTATGCCGAGGTAGATTCTGTTGTTTTCTTTGTCGTACTGGACTTTCAGGGCGCTTTCTTTCCCGAAGAAGCACTTGTCGAGTCTGTTTCGATGCTGGCTTTCCGTTGCTACTTGTTCCTGTTCTTGTATGGTTTCCATTTTGTTTTTTCCTCCTGAAGCTCTCACTGCTTTGAGTGGAGTTTCTTTTCTGACCTGGGCGGGAAAGAAACGAAGCGAGAATTCAACAAACTGATGAATGCATACTTGGAAGAGAGTCTGCGGGGGGTGACCTGTGGATCATGGTTGTTAGACCATGTCATAATCTTCGTTTTCTTGTCGTAGCAACTCCATCTCTGATTTGAGAAGTGTTCGTTCAAGTGGGTCTGTGGTAGCGGCGAGTTTCGATTCAATTGAGTTTGCCTGAGCGCGGTTGCTGCGTTGCCTGAGGATGTCTGTCCAGGTGACGTCTGGTCCGTCGAGAAATCTTTGTCTTGGCATGCGTCTGTTCATCGTTGTGGAGAAGTAGGGCAGTTCCAGTTTATAAGGCTTTCGGTTCCAGTACCTCAGAATAGCTTCACGAGACTTGCGCAATCGAAACATTTATAAATACTGGCGAGCTCCGGTAATGTATGACGCATTGGAAGACAGACTTGCTTTCACTAATAGCAGCTTTAGAGAACGTCATCGAATCCTACCGAGCGAGTGTGCGAAGCTTCTACTTCGGAGTTCTGCTATCAAAGTTTCGGTGTCCGCAATGCCAGGGTTCATTTCAACTTGTCGGACCGTCGGCGGCGCTCTGTGGTTGCGGCTCCGCCTTTGATCCCACAATCGTTTTTCAGAAGAGCGTTTGCTGTGGGGCAATCTTGGTGAAGAGAAAGTGCCACTATGCCTGCAACGTGTGTGGCGATTTTGTGTCTTCGCTTTTTCTGTTTGATGAGGTCGTCTTTGACAGTGAATACTTTCGGGAGAAGATGCGGCTGTCGAGAGAAGAGCGGAGGCGTGAGCAGGCCGAGACGCGAGCGATTCTTCGAGCTGAGAGGTCAGGCACTCTGTCAATCTTCGATGAAGTCGATCTGAATGCTATTCCAGGATTGCTGACGGATCTCGACGGTTTGATTGGCGCGAGAAGCAGCGAAGAGCGTCCGCAGGATTGGGAGAGGAACCTCTCGATTGAAGACTATCGCCGGCATATTGCCAACCTACTTGATGCCGAGATCGTGTTCAGTTCTATCTCGCCATTGTTTCCCGAAGAGCGTCGGGACAAGGTCTATCGTTTTATTTCGCTGATCTTCATGGAGCAGGATCGAGAAGTCAGGCTCTCCCAGTATGGTGAGGATATCTTGGTGGAGCGAAGATGAATCTTTCGGAAAAGGATAAGATCTTCTTGGAGCGTTTGAAGAAGCTCTGCGATGAAAATCAGCTGGAGATCGAGATCAAGGATGTGGGAGTCAAGTACATGGTTTTGAGGCAGAACTACGGCGACAAGGTTGAGAGTTCCTTTGGAATGACTCGCCAAGGCGTCAGATGGCGGTTTCATCGCTTGTTCAATGAGATTTATGTCTCGTCTTACGAGACCATCTATTGGGTTGAAAGCAACTTTGGAACAAGCCTGAGAAGCATGGCCTTGGATATAGTAAGGGAGCGAGTCGAGATACGCAAGAATGCCAACAAAATGGTGTTTTTCGATACTCCTCGACGAGAAGACGATGACTCGGAGAATGAATCACAGGGCCCGAGATTGTAAAGGGAATTGCCCTCCTAACAAAACGGGAAGTTCAGACCACATCTGTCGAATGAAACCCGTTTTCCAAAGGCGTGCTTGCTGGTGGAGTGGCTTCCAACAGCATGGTTTAACCGGTTTCGCAGTGTTCTTGGTGCAAGGCGATTTCGAGAAAGCGGGGGCAATGTCATTGCAGTTTTTTAACATTGCCAAGATCACGGGCGGTCCCTTAGAATAACCTGTTTTGATCAAAAAGGGCGGGGTCTACATGAAGGGTTGTACAAAGATTGAGTTCGGCTTCAACAAGATCGGCAAGGTTGAATCCTTGGACGAGTTTGCCGAGCTACTCTTCCCGAGCAATAGAAACCATCAGAAGCTATTCCTGGCTATTTTCGTCGAGCTAAAGTATGCTGACGGTCAGTACTTGAAGTCGTTGGAGTGGGTGGCTGACAAGTATGGCTGTAGCCGGCGGGTTCTGGAGATAGTGAGGGCGAAGATGCGGCGGTTGGGCCTGATTGATCATGTCTCGAGGTTTGGCCAAAGGCATGGTTATCGGGAGGGTTGGGTGTTTTCGAGCCGTTTCGCCAAGGCTGCAATGGCATTGTCTGGTCTACATGACAGGTTTCGCGAGATCAGGGATGTCAAGCAGGAAGCCAAGGACAGAGACTTGTTCAGATACTTCTGAAGTGGTTGTACCCATTTCGGTCATACCGGCAATCATTGTTATCATCGACACGCGCGGTTTTAGTTTCGTCGACAATGAGCCGGAAGATGATGTGATCCAGCTTCTCGTCCATGTCCTTCTGCCTTCTCTCTACAATTTTCAGTCTTCGTTCCAGGTTCTTGAGCACTCTGATGTACTCCATTAGCGTTTGTTTGCCTCTCATGCCAAGGAGGAATATTCACTACTATATAAAGATTACGATTCGTGAGGACTGGAGAGTGGTGAAGCTCTAGGATGTAGATGGAATCGAATCCCAAACTCGCGTTGTGGCACAAGGACTTATGCTCTGTTGTAACGCAAATGTGCCCGTTTTCTTCTCACCCATTTCGGCCTGCTCTGTGAGTTTGGCCTTTTCCGGCTAGCGTGACGTGGACTTCACGGAAAGCGCCCGACCTAATGACTCAATCTGTCCAGCGTGGTCACATTAAGTTGTTCCTTTGTCAAGGATTGGCTCCGATTTTCCTCGAAATTTCTCTCAGTTTTAACAGACGTTGTACCGCGGTGATATTTGAGAAGACTGCGATAAACCAGATGCCTGCCGCAATGACCAGATTCGGCGATTGCTCTGACAATTTCAGATAGTTTCCCAGCCAATCTCTGATGTGGGGATCCAAAAAACTGAAGATTAGGGCAATGCTCAGGATAGTTATTCTCTCCTGTCTCCTCAGAAAACCGACTCGGAAATCAATACCGTATGATTTTCCAATTGCCTTAATGTAACTGGTCATGAAGCCTCCCATCAGTGCAATGATAGTAATAAGAGCCGACAGAAACTGCGCCTGGTGATAGAAATAAATCGCCAATGCGATAAACACCACCATATCCGAGTAGCGATCAATCACGGAATCGTAAATAGCCCCGAATTGAGTAACACGATTGGTTCTTGCCGCGACCTTTCCGTCGACAAAGTCAAAAATCCCTCCCAGGATAACGAATCCGACTGCATGATAGAATCGCCCCATCATCAGATAGTAGCCGGCAATGGCGATCAGAAGGAAGCCTGCGCTGGTTACCCAATTGGGATTTACCTTTCCAGCGGACAACAAGGAAATGATCGGCGTGACAGAAAGGTGAAATATCTTGTCCAGCCAGTCTGGGATTAGTCCTAATCTGAAGAGCCCGTCTGTTTGAGGCGGGTCCAATCTAGCGGCGTGCTTGCCGGCTCCTCTGAGCATGCTCTCCTCCTTTAGGTGTCTGAATACTAGGGTAAAGGATCTTCAGGTGGTGCTTTCCTACAGTGCAGACCAGCGGCAGATGGCTGATTCTCTCCCCATCAGCAAAGACTACCTGTCGGGAAACCGAAGTGATTTCGATCTTCCGACCCGTCAGCATCAGCACATCGGGATGATTGATATGTTGTCCTCTGAAGACTCTGGGGAAGTTTTTTAAGAAAGTCCATTTGCTGGTCTTGCGAACAATACAGATATTCAGTAAACCATCCTCTAGGTCGGCTTCGGGTGCAATTCTCATCCCTCCTCCGTAACAACTTCCATTGGCAATGGCCGCCATCATAATCGCACCCTTCCATCTGTCATTATCGATTGATACATCGATGGCAAATGGTTCAAAACTCTTGAGTGCTTTCAAGACTGAATAGACAAAAACGGACCGTCCCTTGAATATCCTGTGCGGTTTGTTGGCCAACTCATTTACCCGGGCATCGAATCCCACACAAGCTACTGAAGCAAACGGCCTCTCGTTGACGGTCGCAATATCAACCATGCTGGTCACTGGTTGACGTGGAAAGCACGCCGCCTCAGTGATGTCGAGGGGAAGACCGAGGTTGCGCGCAAAGTCATTTCCTCGTCCACAGGGAATAATTCCCACTGGTAAATCAGTCTTCAACAGAGCAGGGAGAGCGTGGGAAATCGTACCGTCCCCGCCGGCAATCAACACACCGTCAGCGCCTGACTCCGAGGCTGCTACAATAGATGACTGCATATCGGCCACGGAGTCAGTGATCTTCCACTGGCAGCAATGTCCGCTTCGTTCGAACACGGTTTTCAGTCGGGGAACAACGCTCAGAGTTCTGCCGCCGGCAGCCAAAGGGTTCACCATAACCAGGAGCTTCATGATCGAAATCCCTTCCGCTCTTTCCAGTTTTTGGTCTTGATTATGAACGCCTCTAATTCCTCCTGGGGAGGTTCTTCTCTTCTCCCATCGAACTGCAGGTTCAAGATCGGCAGCCCTCCCAATTCCTCGGATAGCCTCTGTGACAGAGTCTCATAGATCGTTCCGACCAAACAGCCAAATGGAGACACATGAACGATGCCGTCAATACCATTGACATAATAATTGATGGTTCGTCCGACGGAGATTATCGTTTCCCCCTCAAACGACGAAGGAACATGCGAAGACGCTAATTTGAAAATCGTTTTCACCGAAGGTTCTCTGAACCTCGGCGACCATTCTTTGGCGGCTACGCACAATTGGTATGACTTCAGTTTTTGAAAGAGGTCGATTAGATGAAGCTTAAGATACAGAATGTAATCCTCTTCGTAAAGGCAGTGCAGGCGGGCAGTCCAGTTTGTATAGTAGATCCACTCGGTCAAATGAGGTTGATAAACGGCTGCTTTCATCGCTTCCAGCCTATTCATAAGTCTTTGATTGGCGGCCTGGTTACAACGAACATAATTTTCCCCAATCAATGCGAGAGTTACTTCGGGCCCCCGACCTTCGGACTTGAATCGGTCGAGTGCAGCAAAAGAATGTCTAAGTTGACGGGATAGTTTTCCACTGTCACTTATACTGTCACAGATGTTCGATATCTCGTGATGATATGATATGTCAAGGGACTCCCGGTCATCTCTGCTGGGACGTAATCTGCGATAGTGGGAGTTCAGGAGATCAACCGCCACTGAACCCTCCCAGAATCTCTTCTTGAATTGCGAAGAAATAATGTCAAATCTCTTGTAGAAAGAGGTATCCTGACTCATGTCGACGATCGGCACATCTTCATACCCTTCCTCGTCGAGGACCTTCCGCAAAAGATAGGTGTATTGACCGAGACGGCATGGCCCGTCACCGGAGACCATGAGGAAGGCTGGTGGTTTGTCCTTCGCTCGGTACTCGTCGAGAGTGGTCAGAATGTCTCCGGCCAACAGGGTACAGGGTAAGCACTCGCCGCCATTGACGACTCGGCTCCCACGGTTCGTGGCTCTCTCACTGGTCAGTTGCATTACCTCCGCCTCATGGCCAAATGAGCGTAACGCTGCGGAGCAGACAAAGGCGTGATCGGACATTTGCGGTATATAAATGTGGCGTCCTTCGAGGCTCAGCGGGGAAGCTGTTCGACGTCTAATGGGCACGGCATTTATTTTCTTGTTCCGCTTAAGCGAGTAGAAGAACGCCTCCACGCGTGTTTGAATACCGCCAAAATCGCAATGCTGATCAACCTCCAACTCCAAGAATGGGATGTCGCCAAGGGCGTCCCGCAGTAAATGAATCAAAAAGGAATCGGCGCCGCATCCATATAGGGATAAGAATATTCCGACCGGGTTTCTTAGCGACTTCATTGCCTGAGCTGCCTGAAGATAGCGCTTGCCATAATACCAGTACATTCCGTCGAGGTCGCGCGAGAGTTGAGGAGAAGCAGTCAGGAAGTCCAACGGTATTGCCGTCACACCAAGCCCGGTCAGAATCGGCTGCAGGCGCGTGCTGATTTGATGATCAGAAAACGTGTAGGGACGGGAGAATATGACGGCACAGACATCGTCATCACCAAGTCGCTCGATTTGTTCGCTACCCCACTGACGCAGATCGCGACAGAGACTATCTTGAGCTTCCAGAGCCCGAGACATTGCCCTTGCAGTTCTGCCCGCATCGTGTCCCAGAGATTGTCCGAAGGCGATCAAGTCTGTCTTGAATGTGTGTTGCATGCCCATGCGCACTGTGGGAGCGATGATCTCAGTATCTCTGGAGAGCAAAGCGGCGGTTGTATAGGGCCAAGCTTGGGCGGCTGGGCAACAATGGTTAAGTCTCTCGTCTCTTGTCGCAAAGGAAATGCTTCTAACTGACGGTATGAACAGACGTCGAACGCCTAGCTTCTGGAGATAAAGACTGTGACCATACGCGATCTTTAGCGGCAAACAACTGCTTGAGGGAGATATTTCGCTTCCCTTCACAAGCATGTCTCTAGTGGTGGGCGGAGACACCACAAACTGTTCCTCGATCTCATCGAGAAAAGCCGTCCAGAAAGGGAGGAGCGCACTGAAATGGAGCGCTCGGGGCAGACCGATCGTGGTGCTCGTAATCTTGCTTTCCGGAATTATCGCATGACTCTCTATGAGTCGCCGGTAAGTCATGATGGCGGAAGACTCGTCGGCACTGCTGACTGAGCTATCTACGTCATATCTGCCACAGACGCCTCCGGAAAAGAGGCGACGGTTGTCATTGGTATTTTGATAGTTGACAGAGCAGTAGTTGCCGCAGTGTTTGCAGTTGAATGATCCGCACTTCAACGTAAGTTTTCGGATGGCGTCGTAGCCGCGAAATCCCGAGGCTTTTCCTTCATATCGCCCGGCAATAAATGCCGCGCCGATGGCGCCTGCGATTTCATGAAAAGGATGCACGGCGACTCTCTGATCGAGAAGCTGTTCAAGCGCTGCCACGACGGCTGGATTACCGGCAACACCCCCTTGAAACGAGATATTGCTGCCGATTCTCCGCCGCCCGACAACTCGGGAAAGGTAATTATTGATCACCGAGTAGGCGAGGCCGGCAGCAATATCGGGAACAGGAATTCCTTCGTTTTGTCGACGGGTCAGCTCGGAACTCATGAAAACGGTGCAGCGATCACCCAGATCGAGTGGAGCTTGGGACTGGAAAGCTTCCATGGAGAACTCATAACGGATATCCAGGCCCAGGAACTTCGCCGTTTCTTCAAGAAAAGAACCCGTCCCGGCTGAGCAAACCTTGTTCATTTCGAAGTCAGTCACCTGGCCGTTTTTGATTCTGATGAACTTCGAATCCTGACCTCCGATATCAACGACGGTATCGACCTCGGGCGAGAACCTGATAGCGGCTTCGGCGTGGGCAGTAATCTCATTAACTGTTGTGTCGGCCCCAATGATGTCGCCGATATATTTCCTCCCGGATCCTGTTACGCCGACGGCCTGTGGCCGGCAGCCATTCCTTGTCAGGCTCATCAGGCTGAATGCTTGCTTTACTGCTTCCAGTGGCTGGCCACATGTCGAAACGGAAATAGAGTCGAGAACACCTCCTGAACGATCAACACACGCTACTTTGGTATTCGTCGAACCAATATCAATCCCGAGGAAGTACTCGCTTTCTGTTCCTTGTTTGGCAATCGGATCGATTCCGAAGGAGTGTGATCGTTCGCGCTCGCGGAGCGGCTTGAGCAACTGCACCGACCGGGTCCTGGAGTCACGAAGGTTATCGATTTTGTGCAGAGCTTCTTCAAGATGACAGTGGTCTTTCCGACCGTCTCTCATGGTGTATCGGTAAGCCCCGATCGCGCCGGCAAATAAGCATTCAGCTGGAACGATCAAGGAGTCATTGTGAAAGGTTAGAATGTTTCTCAGCATGCCGCAGATCGCTTTATTCTGAGCCACACCGCCGACAAAAACAAGAGGCAAGTCGCTGGCCGCTCCCGAGGTTAATCCCGCAGCAATGCTACGAGCGACCATCTGGCAGATGGCGCCCGCAATTTCTTCAAGTGGCACTCCACTTTGATGTTTGTGGATGATGTCGGTCTTGGCGAAAACGGCACATCTTCCGGCAATTGTCGGCGGCCGCGATGACTTTAGAGCACACTCGACCAGTTCATCCAGCGACAGGTTGAGACGAGTGGCTTCCTGTTCTATCAAAATGCCCGAACCGGAGGAGCAGCGTGAATTGTGGAAAGAGTCCTTGAAAATTCGTCTGCCGGCCACCGAGTCGTCGCTTAGCCTAATGACATGGACGCCTATCCCTCCGACAGACAAAATCGAGCCGGCATTCGGTACCAGGGATGTCGCACCCTCATAGATTGCGACGACTTCATTGACGGTGTCAACACCTAGTGCATCGGCCAAACTCCTGGCGCCCGAGCCCGATAAGGCGGAAATGAAACATTGATCAGACTGATATTGATCTCTCACGTCGTTCAGGGTCTTCTCGATGCACTCATGCAGATGTCCCCCTATTCTTTCGCTATTCAGGAAGATGACATCGCCCGCTTGATCGAAGACGGCTGTTTTTACGGACGTTGCCCCGATGTCAAGAGAGATAAATCTCGATCGACTCATTCTTCTCTTCCGTTGGTTTGAGGGGAAAGACCAGATAGTCTTCGATAACTAGCGCATCAAGGCCACAACGCAGAAAGCAGTTTAGCGCATCGGTCGGAGAGCAGACAATCGGCTCACCTGCCTGATTGAATGAGGTGTTCAACAGTAGCGGAATCCCAGTGATTTCAAAATAGTTCCTAAGCAGACGATAGAAGCGAGGGTTCGCCGTTTCTGTGACCGTCTGAAGTCGGGAGGTGTTGTCCACATGAACAACGGCGGGGATAAGAGGCCTCATATTTTCTTTCACCTGAACGGTGGTGATCATATAAGGGTCCGAACCCGATCCGTTCAGTTCAAAGAACCTGTCAGCTTCCTCCGCCAGAACCGAAGGTGCAAAGGGACGGAACGATTCGCGGTTTTTGATTTTCAGATTGAGTCGATCACGATACAGTCTCTTTCTCGGGTCGCTCAGAATGCTCCGAGCTCCCAGGGCTCGCGGGCCCATCTCCATGCGTCCTTGAAACCACCCTACCAGCTTGCCTTCGGAAAGGAGTTTCGCCGTTGTCGAAATGACCTCATCATCTTTGCGCCAGATAGCTGCAGTGCTCGCCCGCAGTGCATTTTCGACCTGATTTGCCAAAAAGCTTGGTCCCCAGAAATTGTGTTCAATAGGTACGCTTCTACTCGTAGCTGAACACTGATTATGGAGAGCAAGAGCTGCACCGAGGCTGGTTCCATCATCTGCGGCAGCTGGTTGGATGAAGACCCGTTTGAACAAACCGGATCGTTTAATGACACCGTTGGCAATGGCGTTGAGGGCGACGCCACCCGATAGGCAGAGACTTTCCTGCTTCAGCTTGCTCTGATGATATGCAAGTGTATGGATGAGTGTCCGCTCGAGTGAATCCTGGAGCGCGGCTGCGATGTCGGCCGCTTTCTGCGAAAACCCGTTGACCCAGTCTATCGCACCGAAGTAGTTGGCAAGCACTTGATAGAGATCAGGGGTGGTGACGCCGACCATGGCATATTTGCCGTCCGATCCTAACTGAACCAACTCGTCAAAAATGTGTTTATAAACCGCTCGATTACCGTAGGAACTGAGACCCATGACCTTGTATTCATCCCCGTACGAGCGAAATCCAAGATAGAGAGTGACGATCTGGTAAAGTACGCCAAGTGAAATTGGCAATCCAATTTCATTGATGATTTCGATTTTCTTATCTAGTCCCATAGCAACAAGTGAGCTTTCCTCCTCACCGTATCCATCGATCGTCAGAATCAAAGCCTTATCGAAGTCAGAACTGTAGAAGGCACCGGCCGCATGCGCCAGGTGATGTCGCACCGGGACGAATTTGCTTCGATTAATAATCCCTCCGGAAAGTTGCGCAAGTTGTCTGACCAGAGTCTCCTTATTGAGGCTACTATAGTAAACATCGAAATACTGTCGTCGAAGATTGTCGCGCTGCTCGGGATGAAGCTGATCGGAAACACGCTCAATTCGGCGGAGGATAGAATCTTCTGTGAAGTCACAGAAGTGGGCGACATAGTCGACGCTTTCCCAAGTTATCCCAGCCTGCCTGAGACAATAAGCTATGGCTTGTCGCGGCAAGACCGTTCTACCGGTTAGATTTAGCCCGTGCTTTATCCGAGTAAAACGTTCTTCAGCGGCGAAAGCCATGATCTGGCCATCGATCACCAGAGCGGCAGAGCAATCGTGCCCGATCAGGTGCAAAGGGAAATACTGCAACGGCAAGTATTCTTCGCCGAAGCTCAATCGCGCCTTTGCCGAACCAGGTGTAGATCTTGTCAGGCCGACGGCAGTAGATTTGCGACAGTCTTCAAACCCGCTGATTCCCAGAATAATCATCGGCTTCAATCCCCTCTTTTGCCTGAAACGAAATAGTATTCCGGTTTTATCAAATAGTCGATCGCGATGAGCCGCTTTTCAAGCGATAACTGCCTAAATTGATCAATGAGAATCGCCGAGGACGTGTAAGTATCCAGTTCTGCAGCCACCCCGAGCCATTTATCAAAATTAATCCCGTGGGAGCGGAAGAGACTCAGGATTTCCTCCATAGTATAGCAGTACTCGTAGGGAGGAATCATCTGGTCGGTCAACCATTGTCTGTTCTTCATCAGCCATTCCAGACCCTCAACTCCCGAACCGCAGGGAGTGTAGAAGCCAGAATTGTCGGCAAACTGCCGTCCTAGTTGATCGATAAACTCGACGGCAATGTGTTCCCGTTTTTCAAGTGACTCACCATGAGCAAGAGTTTCAATGAATGCCTGGTTGAGACTGTGTCGCGTTCGCCCATGTCGCCCATACAACCATAGAATGATCGTGCCATCGTGTTTGAGGAGACTGAGCAGGTTTGAGAAGGCCTCGTCGACATTCTTGATGTGATGCAGTACACCAGTGCTGATGACAAGTTCAAAGATGTCAGCAGGCAGTCTGTCGCGATCAAGAATGTCGCCTTGAATGAAAGTAATGTTCTCCAGGCGCTTTTGTTTAGCATTGGCGTTTGCTCTTTGAATCGAGGTTGCGGATAGGTCGAGTCCTACGAAGCGGACGTTGGTGAAGTGGCTCGCAATGGCGATAGTCCCCTGACCGGTTCCACATCCAACGTCGATAACCTTCAATTCTTTCTCAGACGCTTGTTTCAGTGTCTCCCTTAGGTATTTCAGCAGGATCAATCCTTCACGACCTGCAAAAGACACATCGGGAAAGGGCCACTTCTCGTAGTGGCCTCTAACCGGCTCTGGATCTGACGTGGCGCTATCGACTGATGAATCAGGTTCTTTGGTCGTAATAACCTCTCACTTGTTGGATTTCTTAGACATAGAACCCCGATTTCTCCGAGAAGCGATCAGCCATCAGGAAGTGTCGTCTCAGCCTGTGGGCATACTCAGGGTTCTGGATGTCCCCAATTCTCAAATTGCCGCTAATGATATTCACCAGCATGGTGGCATCGGCGTCACGCTGGGAGTAGAAGTTCGGCACCAATTCGTAGAACAGTCCCAGGCGCTTATCTGAGAAAAAGAAATTCCGAATCGCCATGAGTTTTAGCGCCTCCAACTTCTCTTTGGAAAAATCATAAGGGCCCTCCCGTACACTCACATAATCCTCTTCCAGATTTAGGTTGAACCGGTCAATATCGGTCAGACTCCGAGCCAGCTCATAGAGAGGCGTTCCCGGAAAATAGAGAACCGTAAAAAACATGGCGAGTACCAGGTCACTCGAAGTAGCGAAGTCAATCGTCATTCTGACCTCCTCTTCAGTTTCCGTGGGAAACCCGAACATGAAGAAACCGCGCGAAACAATCCCCCGGGCGGTGCTCAAAGAGATGGCATTTCTGATCTTGTCCAGTTGGAGATTCTTCTGAATCAGCTTCTGGATTCTGGGCGATCCAGTCTCAACGGCAAAGGCGATGTAGCGAACGCCTCCGGACCACATGGCGTCCACCATCTCCTGATCGATGATATCCCCCCTGACGCCGTTGGGGAAAGAGAACGTGATTTCCATTTTGCTTTGGACGACCAGATCAAAAAACCGCAGCGCTCTTTTCGATTGCATGTTGAAGATGTCATCGATAATCTGAAACGTTCTGATACCATCTCGCTCATAGAGAATCTTCACTTCCTCGAGTATTCTCTGAGGTGAATGATAGCGAAACTGCTTCCCGAACACGTGATGGCAATAGATGCACTTGTAGGGGCAACCGCGGGAGGTAAAGATGTTGGCGTGAGGCATATTGTAACGAAACGAAAAGTCAACGTGACCTCTGTTGATGCCCACATAATCGACAGCACGGTGGTCGGGCAATGGCAGTTGATCGAGATCGAGCAATAGTGATTGTGGAGGGTTCAGCCGGACACCCTGGTCGGTTCTGACCGCCAATCCGGGGATCTGCTCAAGGCTACGACCTGTCATGTGCGCCCTGACAATATCAACGATCGTGCTCTCACCTTCACCCACGGCAGCGGCGTCAAACGCATCGTCGCTCATTACCTCAAGAGGGGAGTCTGTGGCGTGTGGTCCGCCCGCAATCACGAGCGGCACCCGGAATTCGGTCTTGGCGGCGCGAGCTATCATGTGCAGCGGGCTTTTGCCCATTGTCAGACAGCGAAGCCCGAGAATGTCAGGTTGGAAATCCTTTATCCAGATTCCAAGCTGTTCCATGCTATGTTGGCGAACATCAAAAGACTCAATTCTCACTTCAACTTGATCTCCGAAGGCTCCTTTGAGCGAAGAGGAGAGATAAAGCAAGCCCAGAGGGTACTCCAGCATGTCCTTGGATGTATCCAGACTCACTCTGTTGACATCAATCAGTAGCACTCGACACTTTTTCACTAATCATCTCACTTGTGATCGTCAACCATTTCGGGACACTATACTTCTGGTAGCTAAAACCACTGTATATCGAAAGACCATTATCTTCATCGCCGCTATAAGTAAGTCCGCTGAGAGAGTAGAGCATCAACATCCGGCGGTTACGTTTCTGCTCTCGGTAACAGGCTTCAAAAAGATCCGCGCCTTCATTGTGCGCTTCACGCCGAACCAGGTTCAACAAGACAGAGCTGATGCCACGGCCGAGAACACGGCAGGAGACAAGAAACGAAAGGACACGCCATTTCCTTTCATGCTGCTGACAGATGGCTACGCCGATTTTCCCGTAATCAACAAAGCGATCTTTGAGAAGGGCGACATAGACGCGATGGGCACTGTCGCCTAAGAAACGTCGAACCGATTCTTCAGAATAAATCATGCCGGTAGCGTTAAGTTGGCTTGTGCGATTCATCAGTTCCATGATGCGGCTGAAGTCATCTTCGCGGGCTCTTCTAAAATGCAGGCGCGTGTCGGTCCACTTCAAGAACTCAGCTCGGTTCCAGTTGCAGTTTCTCTCCGCCACTTTTCTTTGCTCAGTGTGAAAGTACATCTCCCTGCGTCGGCGCGACTCATCAGTGACGAATTGCGGATTAAACTCCGGCAATTCGGGCAGACGGAGATACTCATCTGCTGGGTAAGTCCTGACTTCGGGGAGCAATTCGCGGACCTGCGCTAACTCAAAAGGTTCATCATCGATGAATCCAATCGTATTAAGGGCGAGATCCAGTCGGCGAGCAATGGTTGTGATGCTCTTGATTTTGTTGTTCCAACTTATCTGGGGCTGAAGAAAGTACCGGCTGATGTCATGCTTGTTCAACTCCGCCATAGCCGGCTCGATCTCGTTGGCACTGGCGATAGACTGAAGAATTCCTCGGCTATCCAGAGTCTGCAGAATTGACATCATCCCCGCTTTCAGTCTGCAGGAATCATTTTCGGCGAGAGTTCCCGTCCACATCGTGTTATCGAGATCCCAGATCAGGCACTTGATTTCCTTCTCAGTTTTCATGGCTCCCCTCACCCCAGTTTCTCTTTTGGGCTAGATTGAGTTTGAGTGCGAAAAGCCCCATCCCCCAACCTAACTGCCAAGCGGCTCGAACTGAGGTTTTCGCGATATTCTTGTAGGAATAAAACTCCTGCTGAGCCCACCTGACTCCTTCGTGTAGCTGGAGCGGAGTCATGTTTCGCGGAACAAAGCAGACGTTGGGGCTTATATATCGGGACCAGTCATTTTCGATAATCCGATCCTCTCGCAGCAACTGACTGTAGATCGGTGTACCCGGATATGGAACTAGACAGCTGAAATTGACGAGATTGGCGCCGCCTTCCATCGCCACATGTAAGGAACGCTCAAAAACCGATTCATCGTCCTCATCCAAGCCGAAGACAAAAGCGGCCACGACTGCAATGCCATGATCGAGGATGTTCTTGATCGCATTGACGTAAATCTGTTCCACTGAGCCTTGGCTTGGTACTTTCTTCAGTGTGCTTCGGTTGTTTATCGAGTCGAATCCGACAAACAATCCGATGCAGCCACTTTCCTTGGCCATCCTCAAAGTCTCGTGATCATAAGCGATGTGCCAGGTCGACTCTGCGGCCCAGCGTCTTTTCAAGGGAGCGACTCCCTGGAAAAGCTTCCTGGCGTAGCTGGCATCACAATACACGTTGTCATCTGCGAAAAGAAAGTTGTCAGAGGGCAATTCCGCCAGTTCATCAACGACTGACTCTACCGGTCTGTAGCGTGGATACTTCCCTACAAAGGCATGAAGCGAGCAGAAATTGCAGCCATACGGACAACCTTTGCTTGCTTGAATCAAGTACGGGATGCGGTAAAGTTCGGTTTTGAGTAGATCGCGTCTCGGGACCGGAGTGTTGCTCAAATCAGCCATTGCGGCAGGTCGATAAATCTTCTGCAGTTGACCCATTTGATAATCATTAAGAACTCGCCTCCAGTTCAACTCGGCTTCACCCACAACAACCGCGTCCGCAAAAGGAAGCGCTTCCTCAGTGTTCATCGAGACATGAATTCCTCCCAGAACCACGGTGGCACCCTGGCTTTTGAACCTGTAGGAGAGTTGATAGGCGTAAGGGGCGGTCGGTGCCTGCACGGTTATTCCCACCAGATCCGGCTGATAGTCAAAATCGATGTCTTCGACCGCTTCATCGATATAGCGAATCTCTACCTCCGGCGGGGTCAATGCCGCTACTGTCAATAGGCCAAGTCCCGGATATCCGATGCCCTTCCTGAGTCTGGTCCGCTCTGAAACCGAAACGGACTTGGCGGTCGTGACAGGATCGATTAACAGCAACTTCATCAGCCAATTCCCTCGTGCGAGCTCGAATTCGAATGTCGCTTTCGCTCGATAAACCGGACGATGTGCTCGATCGTAGCAAAGTTTTCGGGAAACAACTCTTCATCATTGATTTCGATGCCATAGGTTTGTTCGAGATGCAAAATCAACGAAATGGCTCCGGCAGAATCGATAATACCCCCTTCAAACAGGAGGTCAGTCACTGCCAGCTCATCCGTCTGTTTGTCCAGCAGAAATTCGGAAGAGATAAACTGACGAAGTTCGTCGATGTAGTTTGCACCCGGCTGACTCGCACTCATTCTCAAACTCTCATTTCCGCACAATGGCCTTTGATTCCTATCTCAGATCATACAAGTTGTGATCACGGTACCAGCTGATGGTTTCCCGCGCACCTTCCAACAAATTATACCGTGGATCAAAATGGAGCTCTTTCTTTGCCTTCTCAACACTGCAACCCCAGTATTTCCGCCCCCGGCCATATCCTGGCCTGTTACTCAATTCCGGCGGGCTATCAAAGATCCTTTTGAAAATGAAATTGTTCGTCGGAGGATCAGGGTAGAGTTCTGAGATCACTTGTTTGAGCGTTTCATTGATCTGCCCCATTGTGTAGACTTCCGGATCGGATATGTGGAAAATCTTACCTGAGGCGTCAGGCTTCGTGAGCGATTTCACGCAGGCAGCCACCAGATCACTAACGTAGCAAAGGCAGGCAGTTTCAATGAGACTAAACGATATAAGCCTATTCTGCTCGGACAGTAGTTTCAAGGATTTTAGCCCCCTCATATCACCCGGCCCATACACAAACGTCGGTCTCAAGGTTACGATGGGCATGTTGGATGCATGTTTCAGCGCCTCCCTCTCGGCAAGAAGCTTGCTCCTTCCATATTCCGTTTCCGGTTGCGGGGTGTCCTCCTCGGAGAGGAGGTGGTTATCAGAACTTGGACCGACGGCAGCGATACTGCTTACCAGCACAAACCGTTTGAGCGATGGTGCATTGGCACGGCAGGCCTCTAGCAGCATCCTTGTCCCGTTAACGTTGGTCCTGTAATAGTCTTCCCGTCGCCGTGTAGTAATGATACCTGCCAGATGGATCACAAAATCAACATTCCTGAGAATATCCGCATATTGATGCGGGTGGCTTAAGTCACCGCGAATCCACGTAGTTCCGGGGTGGTTGCCGGCCATCTGGCGATCCTGATGCGCCAAACATACTGGATTCAACCCTTCTTCAATCAGCCGCTTGACTAGGTGCCGACCGATAAAGCCGCTAGCGCCGGTTACGAAACAGTTCGTCATGCTACCTTCTGTGTCTCAATGGGACTTCTCTCCTTCACTAATCCGATTTCCCTTCCAAGCGTCAATCTACGGAAAGGAATTTCCTTAAACAGCCTTAACGGATTTGTGACGTACTGCTCAACTTCCATATAGCACGCCAAGAAGCAGCGGCCTCGGCAGGCTGAAGACTTGTCCATCCATTCCCCCTTTTCTTTCATCAGAGAGTGCAGGTTTCGCCAGTCCTTGAGATTGAAAGCGTCCTTCCGAATCACGTAGCAGGGGAAGTAGACCGTTCCATCCGCTTCAACTCGGGGTGATAAAAAGGGGAAACATCGATGCTTGGCGAATGTTTCGAGTTTGTTGAGATAGCTCTCTGAGCAAGCGACCGGCTTCCCTGCCTTCTTCAATACTCGCAATCGTCTGACGGCCGACGAATAGCGTTCGCTATTGATCAGATTCCGGCGAGGGTAGTGATCGCGATGCTCGGGAGAAATGCTCAAAGTGAGATTCAGAGAGTCACAAAATTCGACGAGATCATCTAAGCCGTCGATATTGCTCTCACAAACTACGGCATGAAGGGTAATGTTGAAGCGATGCTGTTTTCGAGATTCCGCGAGTATCATAATATTGTTGATTACCTTTCGCGTTGCTTCGGGAACTCCGCTCAAGGCGTCGTTGACCGCTTCGTCAACTGAATCCAGGCTGATGATGAGCTGATCAACCATGGGGAGAAGCTCAATCAACGGCTCGATCTGATAGGCGTTGGTGCTCAGAACGATCGGAAAGAATCGCAGTTCGCGCGCCCGTTTCAAAAATGCCGGCAGGTAGGGATGGAGTAGCGGTTCCCCTCCGGTGAAGTTGATGGCAGGATTCTTCGGACGAATCTTCTCCAGTAGAGTCAATCCCAACTGTGGAGCCATGTCCTCCTCGCCTCCGGGTGGATAGCAGTAGGCGCAGCGGAGGTTACAGCGCTTCGTGATGTAGACGTTTGTCATCAGAGGACGGAATATCTTCAAGCGAAGATGAACAGAAACAAAGTTGAAGAGAAGATTTACTAACAGTTCATAGCACGGTCTCTTGGATACTTCCTTGGATTCATTTGAGTGCGATGCTTTGTTCATACCATTTGCCACAGGTCTGAATGGAGTAAGAGCTTGCCATTCAACCCCTCATCGCGTTGTTAAAGCAACATCAGTGCCAATAATACATTGGAATGAATATATGTCCTTTTCCATTCTCAGACAAGCAATTATGTTCACAGGCGACGGGATCGGAACGGCTGGAAGTGGAGACTTGGTAACCACTGTCGACGGTAGATAACCATCCACAGTGGTAGTCCGCAATGAAGATGATCGATTCGAAACTGCCAATGGTGGAGGAAAAGACGAATTCCGGTGATCCGATAGTCGGGATGGATTCGAGATGATTGGTATTTGTGGCTTGGCTGAATTGTTGCTATTCTCGGGTTAGTTGGGCTTACTCCGCAATAAGCTCGTCTGTTGCGAATTTGTCTTCTTGCGCTGAGTCAAAGTTTCCTTGGCAGCAGCTTTGAATCAATGGGCGCATCCATCATCTTTTCGCAGCAGTTGGCATGATATTTGAGTTACTCAGGAGAGAGCAACTATCGGAGGTGAGGAACTCGCTGTGACAGATGTGCAGAAGATGAATTCAACACCGCGAGCTCTGGTGTTGGAACCGGGTGGTAACTCTAGACAATACAGTGGCTTCAAAATGCCGAGGCACGCAATTTCCATCTTCATCATGCTATCTGTAGCTGCTATTGCCTTTGCAGAGTGTCGTTCCGAATCGCTTCATGAGCAAGTTGACCCAGCCTTATTGTCGGATCTTATGTACCAGGTATTTACGGATCATTATGACAGCGCTTATGTCCTGTGTGACAGGGTGATAGTCGCGTATCCGCAGCACCCTTCAGGATACTTCTTCAAAGCGTACACCATGATGGCTCAGATGACCGAGGAGTTTGATGATCTTTATGAGGAGGAATATTTCTCTCTTCTTGACTCGGTGGAATCTCGAACAAACAATATCATTGATACCTGCCAGAATGACTGCAAGGCGTGGTGTTGTTGGTACCTGGGGAATATTTGGGCTTACCGCTCGTTGTGGAAGGCGAGATTCGGATCGGTGATTTCGGCATTCAAGTTGGCCACCAGGGCACGGGAGAGCTACGAGACAGGGTTGATGTATGACAGCACTCTGCATGATCTCTATGCAGGATTAGGATCTGTCCACTACTGGAAGTCGGCCAAGGGAGGCGTTCTGAGGACCTTCGGCTTCTTGGCGGACGACCGAGAAAAGGGAATTACTGAGTTGAAGGTAGCCGCCGCATCATCCGTTCTCTCCCGGGAAACGGCAAGAAAAACCTTGATAACTGTCTTGAGCGACTTCAAACAGTACGACTCAGCAATCGCCTACGCTGAAGAAATGCTTGCAAGTTATCCCAACGGTAAATCGTTCCTCTGGGGGATATCATGGGCCTATTACCACAAGGAGAACTACCAGAGGGCTTATGGTTATTTCCTCAAGCTGCGAAGCCGTCTGTCCGAGAAGCCGGGAAATTACCACAAATTGATTGAATGCGACGCCCAGATCGCTCGTTGTCTGGAGAAGCTAGGGCAGAAGGAGCAGGCCGCCGAATGGTGTACTCAGAATGTATCTTATCTGGGTGCAGTATCCGAGTCTGTCCGCAAGAAACAAGAGGAGAATATCGGCTACCTCATACGTATGCAGCATCACTACTAGATGGCTTCTTCAGTTTCTGTTCCCCGAACCTCCATCGCCCTTCTTCTGATTATTCCGAGTGTTAGATTGGACCTGTGCAAGAAGAACAGTCCAATAGCTGATGTCGGGACAAATTGCGACAGATGCACCACGATCGCAAAAGCTCTTCCCTCAACGTCGGTAATACCGTACGCTGTCAGAGTCAGCACTGCCGCCAGATGGAAAGTGCCTATGTGACCGGGAAGCGACGGGAGAAACATCGCCAAAACAACAGCCCCCAGAAACGCAACCGGAGCCGTGGCCGGCAAAACGAATCCAAACGCCCTGAACAAGCAGTAGATAGAAGTCATCATCAGGGACCAGATCAGTACAGTCTGGCAGACCAGTTTCAGAGCATTGGTCCGCTGGCGCAGCAAAGGGAGTACTTCAGCAAATTCGGTCAATGACTGTCTAAGAGAATCGCGACGCGTTGCGGGCGCTAGCGAAAGCAAGCGCGATATTATTGAGATGGCGATTCTAGGTTCAAATGCTGCAGTAGCAATGAAGAGCATAACACTGATCATCACCGTTCCAGTCGCTACGGCGAGGATTCCAACATTGAACTGCCATCGGATGGGGATGAAGGCGATGGACCCTGCCACGACTAGAGTGAGCATGCCTGCGTCAAATATCAGTCGTTCCACCATTACCGTCGCCAACAATGACGGTTTGGTAAGTTTCTTGTTGTCTCGAGAAATAGTCAGGACACGTGCGTATTCGCCAAGCCGAAAGGGAACAATGTTGTTTACTAATTGGCCTATCGAATTCGCGGAGAAGACTTCAACGACCGGGACAAAAGCTAACGGAGACAGAAGAGTTTTCCAGCGCAGCGCCTGAATCAGCATTGCGAGAAATCCCAGAGATAGATTTGGTATCAGCCACCAATAATTAGGAGCTGCTATCGCCTCAGTTACCTCGCGCAATGAATATGATTTGAATGCAAGCCATAAGGCGAAGACAGTGACCACGCAGCCGATGGCCATAGATGTGGACCTTTTCAATTCCTACCTGATCAATTTGGCAATCGGTAGCGTCCGAATTGCCAGTTGGGATGCATCATTTCTCACTAAAACGCGTGACCGAAATTAAAGTAGAGCCCCGTAGACTCCTCGCCGAAGCCTGCATCGAGACGCACTACGAAAGCATCCATGTAGAAGCGTAGTCCGACGGTAAGGTTTGTTGTCCAACTCCGCAGACTCATTTGTCTGGGACGTTCCCACACTCTGCCGGCGTCAAGGGCCACTGTCCCCCCGAGTCGCCTGTAAATTGGATAACGCACTTCCGCATTACCCACCGCAGCGGTTTTGTCGAGGAATCTATCCTGGGGTGATCCGCGCAATGTGGAACCGCCACCTACGGGCAGCAGCAGTTGTAAGGGCAGATTTGTTCCGGCAAGATATTGTGCCTCGACGCGGAGGGCCAACACGGTCTTCGGATAGAATAGAACTGAATAGTGCTCCACACCCAATAGCACCCGCGTGAACGAGACATCGCCAGTCTGCCAGGCAGGGACATATTCCATCTCTCCCTGCAGAACGATGCCTCTGGATGGGTTGGAAAAGACATCCCTTGTGTCAAAACGAAGATTCGCCACTGCGGAGGTGAATTGAACGCGTGCAGGGCGCCGTTCAGGAGATAGTTGCAGCAGTCTGCTGTTGGATTCGAAATGATAAATGCGGATGGTCTTGTACCGTACCCCTAATTGGCCGATCAGTCGTGGGGTGAAAGAACGGCCAAGAGTCATATTGAGCTCGAACTGTTCCTTCGTGTAGAATTCGCGGTCTTTGAACCGAGAGTCATTTCCAATTCCGAAGAAGTTGCTCCTGATCCACTTGTCATAGTCGACCGTGACATCTACCGCCAGCGGGTAGAGCTTACCCTGCCTTAGGTCACGATCCGGCCAGGAAAACACCCCTCGGTACCAGCGTTCCCCTTTGGAGCTATTGAATGCCGTTAGGTCCAGCGATTCACCAGCCTTGGCAAAACTGAGAAAAAAAAGCTTGGCCCCATAGCCGAGACCCGTATCGGTATCGTACATGAGGATCGGGAGAGCGTTTGCTTTGCGGTGGTTAGGCGGCCTGACTTTTTCCGGTCGCTTTGGGGTACTCTTAAGTGCGTTTGACACGCCAATATCCGCCATAAATCCGTAGTGATCAGATGCATACAGACCATTCACTGCAGAGTCCAGCACAACCTGATTTCGTAGAACATCGTTTTGTGAGAAATGTTTGCTCACGAAAACATAATCGATGCGCCCGGACCGTGCTGACCTAAGAGCACTGAGCCGGTTCCACAAATCCAATTTGTGTCCGCGTGCATCTGCCAGGCTATAGGAGAAGGCGGTATTCGTGTTGTGAATGGGATCCCATGTAACGGATTGTGATGACGTGTCAGGCTGACCTGTGTCATGGAATTCCCCCAGAGTGCAAAGGTCACGCATCTCCGGTGATCCGGGAAGCGCGTTGAAGTCGCCACCAACGATAACGGGGTTATTGGTCGGCAAGACTTGAAGTTTGTCCAGCAATCGATGCATCTCAGTTCGCCGTCTGGCCAACCCCGCTTGCCATCGCTTCATCACCGATTGATACTCCGTCTCAGAAATGTGCCCCGTCTTCTGCAGATCAACAAGGCCGTCGGAAATAGCGGTGTCAGCCCATGCCGCCGCACTCAGGTGATTGTTAACCAAGTATATAACTGAGCTGTCTACAATGATGCCCCCCACCAATGAGGAGATCGTTTCATCAAAGTGCACAGTGACGGCATCGCTGTATATGCCCGGACCACCAGATAGTTTCCATTCGTCAACTTTGAAAAGACGAAGGTCGTGTCGTGCCAAAATCACATTTCCTTCCTTGAAACCGGCAGGAATCCCCACCGGTCCGAATTTGATTCCGGCAATGCATACCTGATGAATTTCTTTCATGCCAAGTGCTTTGGCCAATCGAGCGGCATATTGTCCGGCCGGAGTAGCCTCTTGCAGGAAGATTACGTCCGGTTTGATCAATCGCATCTGCGAAAGAAGCAATTGATACCTTTGTTCCCTGACGACTTCACTTTCCCATTGTCCGAAAGACCAGACGCCCCGATAGTCCGAGCCTGACCACAGGTTAATCGTTAGCACGCGTAACGACCGAGATCCTTCAGCATACACCTTTTGGCAAAATAGACAACCGAGGCATAAAAGGATAAGTGACAAGCGAAATTTCATGAATACTACCCTTTCCTATGATTGTTAGATCCAGTCGTACACACGTGATGAGTGACCAGCGTTGGTCTCTTTCAGCTTGCCTGACTGCGGTTCACTAGGTCAACCCCTCCGCGACTTTGACATTCTATATTCTCGTCACTAGCGTAGTTACCACCGATCCACGCATCTTTCCTAGCCCGGCTCCAACCCTTGAGCTTCCGCCCGCGCTTGAGAGCTTCGGGCTCGAATTTGCATCGCTCAGAATATACAGGTCCCACTGGTTGGCGCAAGGAATTCCACCTGGCATCCATATAGTGTGGGTTATTGGAGCAGCTCAGTATATAGATAATATGTGGCATTATCATGTGATGGGTCGCCCTTCGACCCGGCTGAGTGTTCATCTTTGAGGGTTTCGGATGGCTCGTTCAGGGCACCATTTCGACCTGCAATCCTGTGCGCGACGTCAGCTGAATCTGGACACGAAGAGGGAGATGAAAGACCGTCGAAAACTGCTTGCCACCGCTCAAATTGTATACTAGATTTCAATGCTTGGTGTGCGAATTGGTTTGGCGGCACAAGCTCTTCTGTTGCTGATCAGCGATTTTGTTGGTTGGAGGAGGATTTTTCATGTGGCCTATCGTGACAAATCGCAAACACGCTGGGAAAGGAAAACCTGCAATTGCTAAACGGATTGTTGTAGCCCTCTTGTATTTTTGTGGCGCGCTGCTTCTATCTTGCGATCCGATGGGTCCTCTGTTCCCGTCGAACTGCCCATCAAAGATAACACTGAACCGTACATCACTGACTCTTTATGAGGGACGTACTGCCACAATCTCGGTGAATGAGAATATTGCAGACTGCCATCTGGAATGGAAATCGGATAACTACTCTGTCGTTGTGATCTCAAGAGACAGTGGAAGGAGTGTAACCATCCTGGGTCGCGGAGCGGGCGTCGGCGAGATTACAGCGACCTTGAACTGGAATAGGTCAGCAAGCTGTAAAATGACTGTGCTTCCCGTGTCTGCCTGTTCAATAAAACTCCTTCCCGAAACCCTCTTAGTACCCGCGGGGGGAAGCCGCTCTTTTCGTGCCGCTATTACCGATAGCGTAGGAGTAGAACTGACTAGAGAACGCATTACGTGGACCTCTTCCGATACTGCAGTGGCCTCAGCTGGATCGGTACAGGGAACGACAATCAATGAGGGGTGGGTAGTTGGCCGAGCATTAGGTGAAGTGTCCGTTACTGCAACCACAGGAAATTTGAACGCGAGCGCAGGTGTTTATGTTCTGCCAGACATTCTCTCGAGTATCTGGGGAAGTGAGGGAGGTGATGTCTTTGCGATCGGCGGGTATGGAACGATCGTTCATTATGATGGGAATCGGTGGACCGTCACAGTGATCGAGCACTCGCAGAGACTATTCGGCGTCTGGGGCAGTTCGAAGAACAATGTCTATGCTGTTGGCGAGCTCACAGCTCTGCACTTCGACGGATACTGGTGGGAACCAGTGTATGGTGCTGGTGGTCGCCTTAGTGGTAATGCTATCTGGGGTAACGCTGCGAACAGTGTCTCTGCGGTAGACTTCTCAACCATCTATCATTACAATGGCGCAAGTTGGACGACCACGACAGTGGGGACTCAAACGGATCTGCTTGATATCTGGGGTAGCTCCGACAACAACGTTTTTGCCGTCGGCGCAAGTGGCACAATCTTGCGCTTCGATGGAGAGCGCTGGAGTGCATTGGCCAGCGGAACATCAATGAAGCTGATGGGTGTTTGGGGTGCTTCGGCGAGTGACGTGTTTGCAGTTGGTCAATCAGGAACAATTCTCCACTTTGACGGAGACACGTGGACTGCCATGTCCAGTGGCACGAGAGTCTATCTGTCTGATGTATGGGGTTCCTCTGCGAGAGATGTCTTCGCTGTCGGCGACTCGAGCGCAATTCTGCATTACGACGGAAATAGTTGGACCACGATGATACAACCGACATCGGGCCGGCTAAATGATATCTGGGGTAGATCAAGCCGTGATGTTTTTGCAGTGGGCTTCATTGAGGGAGCAGGAGTTGGCAGGATTATTCACTTTGACGGAAATCACTGGACTATAGTTATGTGAACCACCAAGAGCCTAAGGCACACTAGGAATTCTTTGTCGTCACCTAGATCTGGACTCGAGGGGGGGTGAAACACCGGCAAAAAGGGATTGCCACCTCTCAAACCGTATTTCGACTTTCAGCACCTTGCATCCGAATTGGTTTGACCACGTACAGCTAACCACGGTTGTCAAATCGCGAGGCGGCCTGACATACCTGGTTGGGGAAAGAAAGTCAGGGTTAGGTGACCTGGGGAATTGTAGTTATGTCGTAACCAGCCCACGGCAAGCCATGGGGTACCGGGTGGCTTGGGAATTGTTTCCCTACATGTCATGAGTTAGACCGGCTTGTAGAGTGATAGCATTCGTAATAATCTAACAATATGACCGTAAGGACATGAACACATGATACGGCTCACTAGCGACATTTCCTCAGTTCATCTCCTCAAGTTTATTTTGCCTTTGTCCTTGCTTCTTGGTCTGTTTGGCATTGCCTTCTCAGGTTATTCGGTGAAGTCGTACGACCATCTATTGCCAAGCGATATGCTCAACGTGGCTGGCAAACAATCGTCCGTAAAAGCGCTCGCCCTGCTTTACGCTCCCACAATAAGAAGTGACTCTACCGTTGGGAACCCAGAATGGATCTGGTACGATGCAGTCGTTCAAGGGGACAGACTTCGACTTGCCTATTTCCCCACCTGGCGATCGGAGAATCATCCTAACAAGGCAATCAGTCTCCTATATTCGTTATGGCGTGTTCTCTATTACGGTGGGGTCAGAGATATCGAATATATAGCTATATCAATCAATTTTGAAGATGGTATCGTGACCGAGGTTGAATTTGAATCCCCGGAAGAGAAAGAATACAGAATCGTAAAACACAATAGGATCGTTTTACCCGCGTATGATGAACGGACGATTGCAATGACACCGCTCGACAAGAGAAATGGTATGGCCGCGGTATTTCAAATTGCAAGCTGGAATCATCTTTTCAGATTGGAGACCATGAAGCTGGAGGGTAGGGTTTTTCAATCACCTAGACTCGAATATCTGGACGGGAACTCATACGTACGCTACAAAATGAGGAGAAGGAGTGAGCCTTCTTGGATGGAGTGAGCCGCGAATGCCGCATTTACAATTTGGCTGGATGATAATTGGCCATAACCCTTTCCAGTCAATTCTCCCTCAGTACCGCAGAATTGTTGTCCTACTCCGCTACAGTCCTACTCGTCTCAGTAGTTCCCCAAATTCGGCAAGGTTGCGCACTGAGTCAAATGCCGGATGAACTCCAAGCCACACTAACCAATTATCGCGTTCCTCGAAAGCTCTTTCCAACCAGTGCATAGTGGCCGCGCCATCTCCAAGACCGGCATAGACCAACGCGATGTGGTAGGACGAGACATACTGCTTCTCAGACAGATCGATCAGCCGCTGTGCGATTTCGCGAGCTTCAGCACTTTGTCCCGAAACCCCTAGACTGAACCCCAGCCAGGAGGTTGCATAGGTTCCCCCCCGCGCTACAGACTCCGCCCTGCGGCACTCACTCGTTGCCTTTTCCAACAGACCTTTCTCGACGTAGGAACCGGCAATCCAGGCATGCGCCAGAGCAAAGTCGGGATCGATTTCAATGGCTTGCAGAAGAGGGGGTATTGCCTCATCGAATCTGCGCGCGAAGTAGAGCGTGCCACCGAGTGAGGCGCTAATGATCAACGACAGAGGATCTAGGTCGCGCGCCTTCTTCATCATTGCGATTCCTTCATCAAACCGCTTCATCGCGACAAGGAACAGGCCATAGTAGTGACAAGTGATGGCGTAGTTGGGATTAAGCTCGAGCGACCGTTTGAACTCTTTCTCTGCCGAAACCCAGTCGCGATCATAGAAGTTGTGTGCCCATCCCAGCGACGTGTGCGCCTCGGCCAGATCCGGGTCGATCTCCAGCGCCTTTATCGCCGCCGCTTTCGCCTTGGGGCAGGCCTCAAGCGGTTGTAGATGATTGTAGAAGGCGAGAATATTGTAGGAATCGGATAGACCGGCGTACGCCCGAGCATAACCCGGATCGAGATCGATCACCTGCTTGAAGAACTCCATCCCCTTCTGCAAGCCCCCCTGATATCGTTTGTTCCAGAAATAACGCCCCTTTAGATAAAGATTGTAAGCCTCCAAGATTTCAGTCGGCTTGGCGACCAACGGCCTGCGTCTGTCGCCGGCCAATCGCACCTTCAAACTGCCAGAAATCGCTTGCGAGATCTCCTCCTGAATCGCAAAGACGTCTTCTATGTTCCGGTCGAAGCTTTCTGCCCATAGATGATAACCGTCGGCCACGTTCACCAACTCCGCCGTGATGCGAATTCGGCTGCCGGCTTTGCGTACGCTTCCTTCTAGAATATGGTCGACATTCAGCATCTTGCCGATCTTGCGAATATCCAGGCTTTGCCCTTTGTACTGAAACGCCGAGGTACGAGCCGCAACATGTAGTCCGCCTGCGCGGGTCAGGGCGTTAATGAGCTCCTCGGCAATGCCGTCGCAGAAGTACTCCTGATCCCTCTCCGGACTCATGTCGACGAAGGGGAGAACGGCTACCGAAGCCTCTCGCGCCGACTTCGGACGGGAATCAACGCCCGGTAAACTGGTCCTTACCCTAGCCTGCTTTAGATCAACGAGTAGTTCCGCCATTTGCTGGTAGCGTTCGAACGGATCTTTCTTCAGAGCACGATCAATGATCCCTTGCAGCCGAGACAACGCCTCTCCGATGTGAATTGAGAGCGGCTCCGGTTTGATGTTGACGATGGCGTGAATGATTGTCGCCTCAGATTCTCCGGTGAACGGCAACTTGCCTGTTAGCATCTGATAGAGGAGTACGCCCAGGGAGAAGATATCCGAGGCTGGAGTGATCGAACTACCAGTTAACAATTCTGGCGCCATGTAGCTGATTGTGCCTGCCGTTGTTTCCGACTGGCTGGGCAAGTCGGAGTCCTGTGCTTTGGCCAGTCCGAAGTCGAGCAGTCTCACTCTGCCCTTATCGTCAATTATGA
>Ga0209777_10001385_pt1 | contig 35311 bp, 37 predicted proteins | sample FrelakmetHBP12HB_FD_187147 | JGI IMG/M metagenome (GOLD analysis project Ga0209777, IMG submission 187147) | Freshwater lake sediment microbial communities from the University of Notre Dame, USA, for methane emissions studies -HBP12 HB (SPAdes)... | ecosystem: Environmental > Aquatic >...
CATGTTGTCCTGGTCAGCTCAACATGCTGTTCCTGGTCTTTCCCGACAGGAACCGCCTCTCCTTTGTAAAGCAGGATATCAGCTGCCATCAAGACAGGATAGCCTAAAAGCCCGGCATTGATGTTTTCTTTGAACTTTTTTGATTTATCTTTATATTGGGTCATTCTTTCCAATTCTCCTACCGGGCAGACGGTATTTAATAGCCAGGCGAGCTCTGCGTGCTCTTTAACTTGCGACTGCACGAAAATAATTGATTTTTCAGGATTTAATCCCGCAGCAACATAGCAGATTAGTTTTTCTGTAATTTTATCCTGAAGTTTTTTAGGGTCATAGGGGACAGTGAGCGCGTGCAGATCAGCAATAAAAAATACGCATTCATTTTTTTCCTGCAATGAAATCCATTGCTTTATGGCTCCCAAATAATTTCCTATATGTATGTCGCCCGTAGGCTGTATTCCTGATACTATTCTCATGTTTTTGAAATCCCAAATCCCAAAATCCAAATCCCAACCAAATCCTAATTTCCCAAATCCCATTTAATTCCGCAGAATTACAGCTATGCAATAAGCGGTTATAAACGTTTTGGTCATTAGGATTTCAGAGTTTTGTTGGTCATTGGGGCTTGGTCATTGGGTTTTTAATTATACTTCAATTACCACAGGTAATATCATGGGCCTGCGAGATGTCTTGGTGTTAAGAAAGTCGCCAATCTTGTTCCTTATTTCATCTTTCACATATGTCCAGTTTACAGGGCCTCCATGGCCGGCTGATTTATCTACAATCTCAATTACTTTTCTGCGTGTTTGCGAAAGCAGATCTTTTGATTCTCTCAAATAAACAAATCCGCGGGAAATAATATCCGGGCTTCCTTTTACTCTGCCGGTTTTTCTGTCTATCACAGCCACAATCACAAACATTCCGTCTTCAGCCAGCATCTGGCGGTCTCTTAAAACAATTTCCCCGACATCTCCCACGCCCAAACCGTCAACAAAGACATAATTTGTCGGAACTTTTTCTTTTAATATTTCAGCTCCGCGGTTGCTGAATTCTATAATAGATCCATTGTCTGGAACAAAAACCCGATCTTTCCTGAAACCAATTTCATAAGATAATTTCGCGGCTTCTTTCAGAAAATAATGATTTCCATAAACAGGAATAAAATAATCTGGTTTTATTTCCTTTAACATATATTTTATATCTTCTCTGTTGGCGTGCCCAGAAGCATGAACATCAGCAACATCTGAATGATAAACATTATCTGAAAGCCGGTAAAGATTATCTTTTAATCGTTGGACGGTTCTTTCATTTCCCGGAATAACAGAAGAAGAAAAAATAACACTATCTTCTTTTTTGATTTTAATATGTTTATGATTTCCGGCAGCTATGCGAGATAAAGCCGCCATTTCTTCGCCTTGCGCGCCTGTGCAGATAATTATAACTTTATTGTCAGGATAATTATGAGCTTTGTCTGTTGAAATTATAACGCCCTTCGGAATTTTTATGTAGCCTAATTTCGTCGCTAACTCCACATTTAATTTCATTGAAAATCCGTCCAGCGCAACTTTTCTGTTGGTTTGTGCGGCAAATTCTAATATCTGTTTTATTCTCTCTACCTGAGAGGAAAAAGTGGCAATGATTGTGCGTCCGGGCGCTTGGCTTATAATTTTATAAAGATTTTTTAATGCATCTTCTTCCCTAATGTTTGTTTCATAAACTAAAGCTCCCAAAGATTCCAGCATCAAAATGGTCGGTCTTTTTAATTTAGATAAATGCGAGTAGTTTATAATATTTTTTCCATCAGGAGTTTTTTCAACTCTCCAATCTCCTGGATGTATTATTGTTGCAACTGGAGTTTCCAAAATCACTCCCACAGCATCCATAATTGCGTGGTCAATCTGGAAAAATTTCAAAGTAAAAGCACCAAGATTTATTTTTTCATGGATATCTTTTACATAAATTGTTTTTAAATTTTTTGAAGCGCCATGGTACAAATCTTCAACTCGGTGCTTTACCATTTCCAAAGTCAAAGGCCTGCCGATAATCTGTGGATTGCCTAATTTTTGCAAAAGTATAGGGGCAGCTCCAATATGGTCTAAGTGTCCGTGAGAAAATATGACGCCGCGGATATTTTTTTCCTTGCCCTTTAGATATTCAACGTTTGGAATTACATAATCAATTCCCGGCATATCTTCTTCAGGAAACTGCAATCCCATATCTAAAATTACAATATCATGACCATATTCAAAGACAGTCATATTTCTGCCGACTTCTTCGCACCCTCCGAGAGGAATAATTTTTAAATTAGCTTCTCCCCGCCAAACTTTTTGTCCGGCAGCGGGTTCTGTCCTGCTGCCAGATTTTTTTGGTGGGGGATTTACTTCATGCCAAGGTCTTTGCCCTGTGTTTGATGTTTTCCCGGAGTACCCTTTGGGTCCGGCCGGGTGTTTTTGTATCATCATATTTTAATTATATTAATTTTTTTGATATTTTTAAATCCTAAATTTATAGCCAGAAGTATTGATCCGCTGGCTAGGCAGATGTAAACTGGAAAAATTAGCAGAACAGGATTAAAGCTTCCAACTGAGAAACAACTAAATAGTCCGCCAATAAAAGTAAGCCACCACGAACTGATTGTCTCTGTTGATGGTTGTTCATAAGATTTTATAGTTGTTAATAATGCTCCGGTAGCATCGATTAAGATAGCAATCAATAAGGCTATCAGTGCTTCTTTTGTTATAAACCATAGCAATAATCCAATACTACAACCTATTAACGCCACAATGTCCCTTTTTAAGAATCCTCCTATTCCATATTTTATAGCAAGCAGGAAGATAAATAGGTCTCCTAATGCTTGGCCTCCAGCTAAAAATAGGGAATAAGTTGCTCCTTTGGCAAATAAAGACGAAAAAGAAATAAATCCCAAAATTGACCATACCAACCACGACGCTCTTTCAGGTTTTGTTTTATTTTTTAAAATATCTTTTGTATAAGGAACAAATGATAATAGGATTGCTATTCCTGATAGATACCCGAAAATTTGAGTTATCATATGTGAATTTTCAATTGTGCCGCGGGTGGGAGTTGAACCCACAACTCTTGCGAGATACGCTCCTGAAGCGTACGCGTTTGCCAATTTCGCCACCGCGGCAGAGAGGTTTTTATCCTTGTTTTAAAAAGTTTAAGTCTTGTGGGGCTGATTTAAGAGGTTCTTCAAAACGCAGTTCAGGAACTGATTTATAATTCGTGTTTTTTATCCAGCTATCTTTAGTATAGTAATAGCAAGCTCCATGCATTTTTTCAAACAAAGAATAATCGCTTTTGCATCTGTCAGAACTCCAGTCTTCAGTTTTCAAATCCTGCGTCAGTGATGGATTTATAGTTACATGCCCGTATCCAGAAGGAATTATTGCAGATTCTCCTTTTCCTGCTTTGACAACATAAACATCTTCAATTTTATTTTCGTCGCCTTTTTGCATTAAAAAAATTGCCTGGCCCTCTAAAACTGTATAAATTTCCTGGAAAGCGCCTATATGCACATGGCCTTTGGTTTTATTAAATTCTTCGCCAAGCATTTTTGCTAAAGTTATAGTAATATTATAATTTAATTCATTCTCGTGTTTTACTTTTCTATACATAAGGTAAAGGTCAGTATTGGGGGAGTTTTCTGCAAAATTTTTATCATATAAAACCACGCGCATGTCATCTAATGAGCGTATATCTGGTGTAAGTTTTGTTAAATCAATATCCATAATTTAAAATTATAAATTTAAAATTTAAAAACAATGATAAATTTTATTTAATTCCGCAGAATTACAGCGAAGCGGTTATTAATGATAAAATCCGTCGTGTTTTTAAATGTATGTTTTTAAATTGTTTTTGAATTTGGATTTTTAAATTAAAAATTATTTCCAAACCCTGCGGGTTTGTACGTACCAATTTGTAATATTTTCAAATCTTTTTGCAGGATCTACTATTTTTGTCGTGTCAATGCCTTTTATTTTTTCAGAAACCCAATAAAGATAATCGGGATTGTATAAAAATAGGGCAGGGGCGTCGCCAAGTATTATATCCTGCAAACTCTCGTATTTTTGTGCCTTTGCCTGGTCGTCTAAAGTTTCTCTGGCATCCTTTAATAGTTGGTCAGCTTTTTTATTCTGGTATTCTGAAAGATTCAATCCCGGGTCATTTATCTGCGTGGAATGCCAGAAAGGATATAAATCCGGCAAACTTCCAAGAGCCTGGCCGTAAAGCAAAGCATCGTAATCCCTGTTTTTAATGATATCTTTTAATTCTGAAGCTTCTACGGTTTTTATTTGGACTGCCACCCCGACTTTCTGCCAGTAATCCTTTAAAAGATTGGCTGTCTGGACTAACTGTGGCTGGTTAATTGTAGTTAAAGTAAATTGCAAAGGCAAGGAATTATTTTGGGGGGCTAAGCAAAGTTCATTAAGTTTCTTTCGCGTGCCAGATCCCACTTCACCTGTGCTTGGAACATCGGGCAAATATTTTTTTTGGAATGCAGTAACTGCGTCCCCGGTTCCTTTACCGTATTTTCCGCTGGTTTCGCCTTGTAAAAGAGTTTTAAAACTGTTATCTAACCTGGCCAGGCATCCTTGGAGTTCTGTTACTTCGTTTCCTTTAGAACCTATGGATAAATAACTTTTAAATTGAAATGCCGGTTTTTTATTGTTTACTTTTATTCGGGGTGCCCTTTGGGCCACTTGGCCGTTATCTTTATATCCTGATTTATCTAAAAGTTTGTTTGCTGTATCTGTATTGTAGTCATAAGCCACTGTGGGAGCTGAATATCCGAAATAATCAGGCAAAGTAGGGGAATTAACAATAGAAATTTTTTCTTTGAAAGAGTCGCTTATTTTTTGCGAAAGTTCCTGTTTGTTGACTGAATAATTAAGAGCCTGAGTTATATTGCTGTCTGATAAAATTTTGGAATTTTGAGTGCTAAAAAATACGGCAAAATATCTTGGCAAGGAAAAGGAATAAACATCAAATTTTTCATTTGTAGTCCATCCTTGCCGTACCTCTTTCTCTGCTAAAGCCTCATTATCATCTATATCTGAGACAGAAAAACCATCGATTGTTTTCTGGTTGGCGGCGCTTATCAAGTCATCCTTATTGTTAAAAAATTGGAAATAAATTTCTGATATATACGGCAGTTTGCCGTAATATTTATGGTTGGCTGCAAGGGACAGACTTTTTATAAAGCTGTTGTTAGTTTCCTGTAAATCAGAAAGTGTATAGGGGCCTGAGCCGATTGGCTGTAAATTATAAGAAGACAGGGCAAAATTTTCAGGCAAAACATTTTTCCAAATATGCTGGGGAATTATTTTTATAGTGCAGTTTTCCAAAAAAGAATTATATGGCGAGTTAAGAGACAGGCTGAAAGATTTGTCGGATATTTTTTCTGCATCCACATCCAGCCAATTTGCCCTCAAAGGACTTTTATAATCTGAGTTTTGAATCGTATTTATCGTGTAAATAATGTCATCGGCTGTAAGCGGAATTCCATCCTGCCAATAGAGGTTGTCTTTTAACTGAAAGGTGTAAGTTCTGCCGTCATCTGAAATCTGATAACTTTTTACCAAGTCATTTGCTATTTTTCCATCCTTGTCATAAGTCATTAATCCTGAATAAATTAAATCAATCAATGCTCTATCGACATCATTTGTTTCCCCATAAATAGGATTTATAAATCTTGGCTGGCCTACAATTCCTTCTGTATATGTTCCGCCGTAGGCAGGAGCTGTTTTTGTATTATTTATGTAAAAATTAGTCGCAAGATATGTTGCAGATGAACAAGCTAAAATAATAAGAACTAAAAAAAATATTCTTTCAGTTCCTTTCAATATTTTAAAAAGTTGTTTCCACTGAGAAAGCTTAGGAAACTTTGCCATTAGACTATTGTATCAATATATTTAATACGCCCAAAACAATAAAAATGGTTGCGAGTGCGATTGTCGCATAGTGTAGTTTTTTCTGTGCTCCGCGCTTGGTAGAGTAAACTTCGCCTCCTCCGCCAAAGCCGGCTCCCAAAGCAGCTCCTCTTTGCTGGACTACAATAAGCACAATTAAAATTATAGATACTGCGATTTGTGAGTAAAATAAAATTTGATTCATTTTTATATTTTCTGAAAGCCCGTAGCGAAGCGGAGGAAAATATATAAATCCAGCAATTTTGCGAAATTTATATAATCCTTTCGCAAAATTGCGAAAGAGCCGCGTAGCGGCGGGGATTTCTATTTATTTTTAGTTAAGAAAAGTCCGATGATATTTAATCCCCAGATAATCAGGGCTGTATACAAAAGCGGCAAGAAGAAGGGGACATATAATTCATCAAATATCTGATCTAAAAGCCATATCAAAGCCATATTTATTATTATGGTAAAGATTTCAAGGGTGATTATTTCTAAAGGCAGGGATAAAGCTTTGAGAAGCGGCCTCAAAAAATAATTTAATAGCCCCAAAACAATTCCTAAAACCAAGATAATTTCCCATTGGGCTGTTAAAGTAAAACCGAAAAAATTTGATGTTGGATATGTCCTAATTATAACTCCATGCACAAACAATGTCGCCAGCCATAATCCTAATACAGCTGCGATGACTTGAGAGAGTAATCTTCTCATATTGTTTTATATTAACAGATTAAAAAGGAAAATACAACTAATCCCCGTAGCTATTGACAAGGTATATTTAATATGCTATACTAATAATGGCACAAATAACAACTTATAACTGGAAGTTTAACCTATGAAAGGGTTTGAGAAATGGAAACTATTGGGTTGTTCGTGTTTATCGGCGTATTGGTTGGTGCAGCATACGGCATAGTCTGCTTGGTGCGCCTGCCAGAATGATGCCGATGCTGTCTTAAAGCGGTCTTAAGAAATCTCGAGGGGGAATTCTTCAGACCGCCTCTTTTTTTACAAAAATTATTTTAGCAAGTTCTTTTTGCGGAGTTTTCTATGATAAGCAATGGCAAATCTGTGTGCTTCGTCATCTAAGTTTTTTATGAGATTGTAAATCTCTTGAGGCAAAGATTTCAAAGGAATAGGATTTTTGGGGTACCCCTTGGGTCGTTCTATAAATAATTCCTGCCTGCCTTTTGCGATGGAGATAATTTTGATATTTTTAATTTTTGGATTTGTTTTGTAATTTGGATTTTGTAATTTGGATTTTATAGCAATGTTTAATTGCGCCTTACCTCCATCTATCAATATAATATCCGGATAGTCCCATTCATTATGTTTAAGCCGTCTGATTAAAGTTTCTTCTAACATCGCGATATCATTCGGTTTATCCCCCACTAACTTCGAGAATTTTTTTTCGTTCATTGGGCTTTGTTTATTCTTTCCCATCTCAAAGTTAGTGGGGGACGAGTTTTTCCCTCTTATTTTGAATTTTCTGTATAAGTTTTTATCCGGCATGCCACTTATAAAAACAACCATTGATGCTGTTGCTTGTTTGCCCTGTATATTTGAAACATCATAACATTCGATTCTCGAAATTTTTACTTTAATTCCAATAATTTTTGCCAAAATTGCGCTGGTATCCGGAGTTGATAATTTTTTTTCACTTTCAATGACGTGCATGTGCGACATAATCTGCTGCAAGGCAAAAATTCTGTCCCTGATTTTTCCCGCCTCTTCAAATCTATTGTCTTTTGACAGTTGATTCATCTCTTTCTTCAAAGAATTCAAAACAGCAATTCTCTTTCCCTTCAAAATCAAAATTAGCTTTTTGATATTTTTTTTGTATAATTTTAAATCCGGTTCAGGTCCCGGGCATAAATCCAGATGGCACCAGGTGCATTTTGTTTTCGGGTGTTTCTTTGAGGTGTAATAGGGGAATGCTCTTCTTAAAAACCTTAAAGTTTTTTTAAGAGCCGTTCCTTCCACAAAAGGACCGATGTATTTAGTTTTCCTTTGGTTCTTTTGATGAGTTATAAAAATATAAGGAATACCCTCTCTATTTATCGCCACATGAAAATAATTCTTGTCATCCCGCCATACCACATTAAATTTGGGCTGATATTTTTTAATTAAATTAGCTTCCAAAATCAATGCCTCAATTTCTGAATTAGTTTCCAAATACCCAATTTTATCAACTTTATCTATAAAAAGATTATCCCTATACGAGGGCTGATTAAAGTGATTTTTTACTCTGTCTCTTATATTTATAGCTTTGCCGATATAAATAATCTCTCTTTTATTTATAAAATAATAAACCCCGGCTCTTTTTGGCAGCATATCTATGTTACTTTTGGGTATGATTTTAAATCTTTCCATAAGCTTATTTAAGACTAAATTTGGCATTTTTTCAATAGGAAGGAGGAGACCTTGAAAGGAGGAGGTCTTGAAATGCCTAAAATAAAGTTGTATAATGATAGACCTATTATATTTTATGCAGGATAATTTTATAAAAATTAGAGGGGCAAGAGTGCATAATTTAAAAAATATTGATTTGGATATTCCTAAAAATAAACTGGTGGTAATCACCGGCTTGTCGGGCTCTGGGAAATCATCTTTGGCTTTTGATACTCTTTACGCAGAGGGCCAGAGAAGATATGTTGAATCTTTGTCAGCTTATGCCAGGCAGTTTTTAGGAATAATGGATAAGCCCGACGTGGATAAAATAGAAGGAATAAGCCCTGCAATTTCAATTGACCAGAGAAAATCAACTCATAATCCTCGCTCAACCGTAGGAACAATTACAGAAATTTATGATTATCTGCGACTTTTGTATGCACGAATTGGAAAGCCCCATTGCCCGAATTGCGGAAAATTAATTTCGCGCCAGACAGTTGACCAGATTGTTGAGCAAGTTTTAAAACTGGGAAACCCGCCTTCGCGCAAGGCTTCGGCGGGCGAAGTAACAATTTTAGGACCGGTTATAAGAAGCAAAAAAGGGGAGCATCATGGAGTTTTGGAGGAAATTCAGAGAGGAGGATTTGTTCGCGTCAGAGTTGATGGCGTAATTTATCCAGTTGAAGAGTCATTAGAAAAACCAATGGATAAACAGAAAAAGCATGACATCGAAGTTGTTGTTGACAGATTGGTTTTGGAAAAAAATCTTGATAGGTCTCGACTGGTTGATTCTTTGGAAATTGCTTTGCGTCTAGGTAAAGGAATTGTAATTGTAAGTCAAAATCAAAAAAACAAAAAAAAAGAAAATAACGATTTTGTTTTTTCAGAGCATTTTGCCTGCGAAGAATGCGGGATTTCTTTGCCGGAATTAGAGCCGCGATTATTCTCTTTTAATAATCCTTATGGAGCATGTTCAGAATGCACGGGCCTTGGCGAAAAATTGGAAGTTGACCCGGAATTGGTAATTCCCAATAAAAGATTAACTTTAGCAGAAGGCGCAATTTGGCCGTGGTCGCGGGCCTCGCATAAAGTCGGCAGGCAGGGATATTATTATTCAATTCTTTCCGGATTGGCAGCTAAACATAATTTTTCCTTGGATGAGGAAATTGGAGAATTGCCAAAAAAAATTATAGATATTATTTTAAATGGAGACGCCCACCTTCGCCAAGGCTCCGGCGGGCAAGGAGATTTTAACCCTTCACCTTTAGCTAAAGGTGAAGGGTTTGAAGGAGTAATTTCTAACTTGGAAAGAAGATATCATGAAACAGATTCTGACTGGACTCGCCAGGAAATTGAGCAGTATATGGTAATAAAAATCTGTCCGAAATGCCTGGGCAAGAGATTAAAGCCGGAAGTTTTGGCAGTGACTGTTGCTGATTTATCAATTGATAAAGTTGTTGATCTGCCGGTTGATAAGGTAAGGGAATTTTTTTCTGCCTTAGGCGGAAAATTAGGCGCTGCCGATTCAAAAGTAAGCGCAGGGATTTTAAAAGAAATAATTGACAGGACACAATTTTTAAATGATGTCGGGCTTTCTTATTTAACTTTATCCAGAAAAGCAGGAACATTAGCCGGTGGAGAAGAGCAGAGAATAAGATTGGCAACACAAATCGGTTCAAAATTATCAGGAGTTTTATATATATTAGACGAGCCGTCAATAGGACTTCACGCCAGAGACCAGCATAAATTAATAGACACATTGATAAAATTAAAGGAGCTGGGCAATACGGTTATTGTTGTCGAGCATGACCCGCAGACAATGAAGGCATCTGATTGGATTGTTGATATCGGGCCGGGAGCTGGAAAACACGGAGGCAAAGTTGTTTTCCAAGGGACTATAAAAGAATTATTAAAATCTCATACTTTAACCGGCGATTATCTGTCTGGAAGAAAAAAAGTGGAAGTTGACATTAAAAGATCCAAAATCCAAAATCAAAAATCCAAAAAGTTTTTGACGATTAAAGGCGCATCAGAGCATAACTTAAAAAACATAGATGTTAAAATTCCTTTGGAAAAATTCGTTTGTATTACAGGAGTTTCGGGTTCTGGTAAATCATCTTTGGTAAATGATATTTTGGCAACAGCTTTATTGAAAAAGTTTTATAGGGCGAAAGAAGAGCCTGGAAAACATAAAGAAATTTTAGGAGTTGAAAATATAAATAAAGTTGTTTTAGTTGACCAATCTCCCATTGGCAGGACTCCAAGGTCAAATCCTGCAACATATACCGGAGCATTTTCGCATATAAGGGATATTTTCACCAAAACAAAAGAAGCAAGGGTTCGCGGATATTCAGCTGGCAGGTTCAGTTTTAACGTAAAAGGCGGAAGGTGCGAGGCCTGCGAAGGCCAGGGCCAGAAAAAAGTTGAAATGTATTTTTTGCCTGATATTTATGTTGAATGCGAAGAATGCCGAGGCAAAAGATATAATAAAGAAGTTTTGGAAATTACCTATAAAGACAAGAATATTGCAGAAGTTCTGGAAATGACAGTTGAAGAATCAATGGAATTTTTCAAAAATATTCCAGGCCTTTATGAAAAATTAAAAACTTTAAAAGAAGTCGGCCTTTCTTATGTTGAGCTTGGGCAGCCGGCAACTTCGCTGTCGGGTGGAGAAGCGCAGAGGGTAAAATTGGCAACAGAACTTTCCAGAAAAGGCACTGGCAGAACTTTATATATTTTAGATGAGCCGACAACAGGGCTTCATTTCGATGACATTAAAAAATTAATTTCTGTCTTAGGCGGATTAGTTGAGAAGGGCAATACTGTAATCGTAATTGAACATAATTTAGATTTGATAAAAAATGCCGATTGGATAATCGATTTGGGCCCCGAAGGCGGGGATGCGGGAGGTCAGATAGTTAATGAGGGGACACCAGAAACAATCAAAAAAGATAAAAAAGGATATACATCAAAATATCTTTAGCATCCCCGCCTTCCACAGGAGGGGTCGGGAGGATTGGGTATCCTCCCGTGTAGGAAATTATTCAAAACAGAGGGTTTTGAAGGAGCGAGCCCGAAGAGGCGAGCGACTAGTTATACCGGAAAGTATCTTAAAAACTTGACTTTTGCTGATAAATCTCTTAAATTATAGTATTAACAAATTAAACCCCAATGACCAAACCACAATGACCAACAAAATCCTAAACCCCAAAAATTAAAAACGTTTTGGGATTTAATAATTTAGGATTTGGTTGGGATTTGGATTTTGAGATTTGGGATTTTTAATCTTATGACAATCAAACCATTAGGAGATCATATTTTGATAGAACCAATTAAAGAAGAAGAAAAAACAAAAGCCGGCATTTTTCTGCCTGATACCGCTTCAAAAGAGAAATCAGAAGAGGGTAAGGTAATTGCCACAGGACCCGGAAAAATGACAGAAGACGGAAAAATTATTCCTATGTCAGTAAAGCCGGGAGACAAAGTTTTATTTACAAAGTACGGGCCGAATGAAATAAAGGTTGATAATAAAGAATACTTAATCGCTTCAGAAAGCGACATATTAGCAATAATCGAATAAACCCCAATGACCAAACCCCAATGACCAACAAAATTCTAAAACCCCAATGACCAAAAAGTTTATAACCGCTTATTGCATAGCTGTAATTCTGCGGAATTAAATGGGATTTAGGACTTTAATATTTGGTTGGGATTTGAATTTTGGGATTTGGGATTTTTAATCTTATGGCAAAACAAATTAAATATAGCGAAGATGCTCGCAAAATATTAAAATCAGGATTGGATAAAGTTGCCAATGCAGTAAAAGTGACTTTGGGGCCAAAAGGCAGGAATGTTGTTTTGGGTTCTGGTTTTGGTTCGCCAACCATAACAAATGACGGAGTTACGATTGCAAAGGAAATTGAACTGGAAGACAATATTGAAAATATCGGAGCTGAAATTATAAAAGAAGTTGCTTCAAAGACAAATGACATTGCAGGCGACGGCACAACTTCAGCTGTTCTGCTCTGCCAGGCAATTGCCACAGAGGGATTGAAAAATGTTGCTGCCGGAGCAAATCCCTTGGCTTTGAGAAAAGGAATTATAAAAGCAAAAGATGCAGTTATTGAGGCGTTGAAAAAAATGTCAAAACCGATTTCAAATAAAGAGGAAACTTCACAGGTTGCCACAATTTCAGCTCAGGACAAGGAAATGGGCGATTTGATTGCTGAAATTATGGAAGAAGTCGGCAAGGACGGGGTAATTACTGTTGAAGAGTCAAAAACCTTCGGGCTTTCAAAGGAAATTGTGAAAGGTTTGCAGTTTGACAGAGGATATATTTCCGGATACATGGTTTCCAATGCAGAAAAAATGGAAGCATCCTTGGAAGAGCCGTATATTTTAATAACAGATAAGAAAATCAGCTCATTGCAGGAAATTCTGCCTTTGCTGGAAAAACTTGTGAAGTCAGGCAAAAAAGAATTGGTTATTATTGCCGATGATGTTGACGGAGATGCTTTGACAACTTTGATTGTAAATAAAATCAGGGGAATCTTTAATGCTTTGGCAGTAAAAGCGCCGGGATTTGGCGACAGGAAAAAAGAAATGTTAGAAGATATTGCCATTGTAACAGGAGGCCAGGTAATTTCAGAGGAAAAAGGAATGAAACTGGAAAATGCTGAATTGGAAATGTTAGGTTCAGCAAGGCGTGTAATTTCAACAAAAGAAAATACAACGATTGTTGAAGGCAAAGGCGAGAAAAGTGATATTGAAGCAAGGATTGGAGCCATTAAAAAAGAAATAAGTTCTGCAACATCAGATTTTGACAAAGAAAAATTGCAGGAGCGTCTGGCAAAATTATCAGGAGGAGTGGGAGTTATAAAAGTTGGGGCAGCCACTGAAGTTGAACAAAAAGCAAAACAGCACAAATTGGAAGATGCTCTGCATGCAACAAGAGCTGCAGTTGAAGAGGGGATAGTCCCAGGAGGCGGAGTTGCCTTGTTGAGAACTCTTCCTGCTTTGGAAAAAGTTGAAGCAGAAGGGGACGAAAAAACCGGAGTCAATATTTTAAAGAGGGCAATTGAAGAGCCAATCAGGCAGATTGCTGAAAATGCCGGCGTTGATGGAGCTGTGGTTGTTCAAAAAGTAAAAGAAACTGATTCTGACTTCGGTTTTAACGCTGATAAAATGGCTTATGAGAATTTAATTCAGGCAGGAGTTGTTGACCCCACAAAAGTTGTCAGAACTGCCTTGGAAAATGCGGTATCAGCCGCATCAATGCTTTTAACAACCGAGGCAACTGTTTCGGAATTGCCGAAAAAAGATGAACCGCACAACCATATGCAAAATCCAATGATGGGCGGAGATTACTAAAACAAAGCGCAGATGAAAGAGGGCGAAAGCCCTCTTTTGAGTTGCAAAAAATGTAAATCTGTTGTAATGTTTTAATATCGCAATCGTAATTTTGTGACAACAGCCCTTTGAAATTTGAAAAGGGAATAAGGAGAAGGCAATGGCTACTTGCGAGGAAATAAAAGGCGCTGCTCGGCATGTGTACTCAAGCTCGGTGCATCCTGATTGGTTCGATTTGAGCCCGCCGGTTCGTTTCTGCAACGGTGGCTCTGGCAGACCTCATCAGTTGGCTTACATGCTGAATGAGGAAACCCAGCAAGTTATGCTTGTTGGCGAGACCGAGCCGCGGCCGATAGGGCCGTTCCGCGTCGATGACCGGCAGGGCAGACTCATGCAGATTGAAATTCCAGATGCGTTGCTGGACAAACTGGAGGGATTTCTGAATAGGGTGTCTGACGAAAGACAAGAAGAGAAGCAGACACCGAACGCCAAAGATGCCAGGAATCTTCTGGATGAGTTCGGCATGGAGCGGCGCAAAGTTTGAGGCTAAACCAGAAAAAAAGAAATAACAACGCCCTTTGAAAAGGGAATTAGGAGATATCTATGGCAACTGCTCAGGAAATCAAGGAAATGGCGATAAATGCGGTGCAAGAGCCCGGCAGTGAAGAAGGAGTTTATTCTTTGGACCCTCCTGTCTGGCTCGTGGGTTCTTCGTCGGGAAGGCGCTACATTGCGACCCATGTTCGCATCGGCGCAGCAGCATTCGATGCGGTGTGCATCAAAGGATTCGAGCGTTGGCAGAACCCCAACGAATTCGAAGTGGTGTGATGCCGACTAGAATATGCCTTGCGACGCGCAAGCGTTTGAGGCTAAACCAGAAGAAAAGAAATAACAACGCCCTTTGAAAAGGGGACAAAGAGGACAGAGATGAAGACTTATGGCTCTGCGATTCGTCGTGGGGCTTTTTTTATTCTTGTATTTTTATAATATTTTAGTTATAATAAAGATACTAAATACAAAATACTAAATATTAAATACTTTTTATGAATTGTCCAAATGATAATGAAAAATTAGAAAAAATTTTATTTCACGATGTGGAAGTTGATTACTGCCCAAAATGTTTGGGTATCTGGTTTGATAAAGATGAATTGCGGCTTGCAAAAGACGATGAAGATGAAAAAATAAATTGGGTTGACGTTGATTTATGGAAGGAAAAATCAAAATTTCAAATATCACATGGGGACAAGCATTGTCCTGTTGACCGGGCTGGTCTGCGGGAAGTTAAATATGATAATTCAAAAACCAGAGTTGATTTTTGCAAAATGTGCGGAGGTATTTGGCTAGACAGGGGAGAATTCAAGCAGATAATAAATTATTTGAAAAACAAATCCGATTATGAAATTCTGCATCATTATACCAAAAATCTCGTATCAGAATTATGGGAGGTTTTTTCAGGACCAGAGACATTTCGTTCAGAACTTGAAGATTTTTTAATTTTAATAAAATTATTTAATTACAAATTTATCACTCAATATCATTATTTAAATGATTTGATTGAAAATTTGCCAAAATAGTAACTAAATTTTTAATTTTAAATTTTAAATTTTTAATCAATTTTTAATGACTTAATGTCTAAATTTGAAAACCGATGGGTTTAAATCATTTCAAATTTATTATTTTCAAATTGATTTCAAATTATAAATTTCAAATTTCAAATTAAATACATGACAACAATTTTATGGATAGTATTAGCGATTGTGGTTATTATTGTCTTATGGATAATAATGGCTTTCAACGGATTGGTAACATTAAAAAACAGGGCAAAAGAAGCCTGGGCAGATATTGATGTCCAGTTAAAAAGAAGATATGATTTGATTCCAAACCTAGTTGAGACAGTCAAGGGATATGCCTCCCATGAAAGGGAGTTATTTGAGAAGGTAACGCAAGCCAGAACATCTGCTATGAGCGCCACAGGGCTCTCCAATAAAGCAGAGGCCGAAAACGCACTTTCGGGCACTTTAAAAAGTTTGTTCGCTGTAGCCGAAAATTATCCTGATTTAAAGGCGTCAACAAATTTTTTAGCATTGCAAAATGAACTTACAGATACAGAAGATAAAATCCAGGCAGCCCGCAGATTTTACAACACAAATGTCAGGGATTTGAATATAAAGATAGAAAGTTTTCCGGCAAATATAATCGCAAGCTCTTTTGGATTCAAAGAAATGGAATTATTCCAAACAGCCAACGAAGCAGAAAAACAGCCAGTCAGTGTAAAATTCTAAGCACGAAATCCTAAACTCTAAATAAATTAAAAGTTTAAAATTTTTAGAATTTAGATATTAGAATTTAGAATTTTCAAAGTTTATGGCAACTATCTACACGCAAGCAGATTCTAATACAAGAAAAACCTGGTTTTTAATAACTGGGTTTTTGGTCTTTATCATAGCTTTAGGCTGGCTTTTCAGTTATTTATTAAACAGCAATGCAATTTTATATTTCGCCGTATTTTTAAGCGTATTTATGAGCTTTTCAAGTTATTGGTATTCTGATAAAATTGTTTTAGGAATGTACAAGGCAGTTCCAATTGAGCATAATCAAAACCCGGAGCTTTATCATGTTGTTGAAAATCTTTGCATAACAGCAGGGCTTCCAGTTCCTAAAATTTATATTATTCCGGAAATGCAGCCCAATGCCTTTGCCACAGGACGCGATAAAAATCATGCTGTTGTCGCAGTTACGCAAGGCCTTTTGAACAGATTGGACAAATCAGAATTGCAGGGAGTTTTAGCTCATGAATTGTCTCATATAGGAAACAAAGATATGTTGTTATCTACGGTTGTTGCGGTTTTGGCTGGAGTTATCGCCATATTGGCGAACTTCTTTTTAAGAATCAGTTTTTGGGGCGGGGGAAGGAGAAATAATGATAATGACCAGATGGCTGGAATTTTAGCAATCGTGGGAATTTTAGCTGCTATTTTAGCTCCGATTGCCGCAATGCTAGTTCAGCTTGCAATTTCAAGGAAAAGAGAATTTTTAGCAGATGCTGATGGCGCATTATTAACAAGATATCCTGAAGGATTAGCCCGCGCATTAGAAAAAATTTCTTCAGACCCTACGCCTATGCGAATCACCAATGATGCCACCAGCTCTTTATTTATTGATTCGCCATATAAAGGCCAGCAAAAAACCCACTGGTTTGCAAAATTATTCTCTACCCACCCGCCTATTGAAGAAAGAATAAAAATATTAAGAGGCATGGAAGTTTAAAAGTTATGAAATTAGCATTAGTGAGATACGGCGAATATGAGAACAGTCACTTAAATGACAAGGGCAGGCGGACAATGATTTTGGCGGCCGAAAAGCTGAAAACGATTGTTAAAAATACGAACGCCTGCATAATTTCAGCTAAAGTAGCGCGCGCTTTTGAGAGCGCCGAAGTGATATCAAAGATTATTAATTTATCTCCGGTGCAGACCTTTTCTGAATTATATGCCGCCGAAGAAGATGGCATCTCGGCTAACCTTAAAGAAGCAAAAAAAGTTATAGACACTTTATTCCAAAAATACAATGTAATTATTGCCGTCACTTCGAGAGAATATATAGAATCTCTTCCTAATTATCTATTGGCGTTAAAAAATGAGGTTATACATTTAGATCGCGGAGAAGTGCTTATAATAGATTACGAAAAGATGGATTTAACAAAAATATAATATATAAAACTGGAGGAGTCGCATAGTGGCCATTGCAACGGCTTGGAAAGCCGTGACCCGAAAGGGTCTCGTGGGTTCGAGTCCCACCTCCTCCGCATTAATAATTTTATGGATGACGAATTGATTCAAATTTTTTGTAATGCCCTTAAAGCCGCGAAAACGGCAGTTTTGAGTTCTAAAAATAAAGCCCTAGATAATAAGGCTAATATACAAACGAAAGCAGATATTATTTCGCAGGATGTTATAATTAATTTCCTTAAGGAGAATAATGTTTCTTGCAAAATATACTCGGAAGAATTAGATGAGCCTTTGGTGTTAAGTGGTGGCAAGTACGATGTTGTTATGGATCCGCTTGACGGCAGTTTTATGTTTTTGAAAGGAATTCGGGCTTTTGCTTCTATTGCGGTGATAGTGCTTGGTGGGAATAAAGTCAAATGTGCATTCGTACAAAGCATTGCTGAGGATAATTTATATCACTGTGACGAAAAAGGCGCATATCTGAATGGGAATAAAATAAATTGTATTGGCGAAGATGCGACTAAAACCCCATATTTGATCGCCGGATATAGCTCAAGAAAGAATTTATTCGATAAAATTTTGGCAATAGGAAACTTGAAGTCAGATTTTCGTTTCCTGAATAGCAGCGGTTCTTTATTTTCGGCGATGGTTGCGTCTAATAATATAAGCGCAGCTATTGAATTCGAGCCAGCCTCTTTCTATGAATTTGCGGGAGCCATGATCGCACAAAAAGCCGGAGCATTTGTCGAAACTGCAGAAGGCAACTCTATTTCAGTTAATCCTTTTGCAAGGCAGACATTAATAGTTGCAAATTCTAAAGAGTTGTTAAAAGAAATTCAGCAGGTTTTAAAATAGTTTTGAAAAATATTAATTTAGAATCTTGGAGGATAATGCCTAGATTCTATAAAAAAAGTGGACGAACAAACAATAAAATTTTTGAATAAAACATTTATTCTGGCCGCGATTTTAGTTGCTGGAATTTTGATTTTTCTTTTTACTGTAATAGGTTATCAGCAAAGGTCATTGGACCAGCAAAATACAAATCAGATTACGGTTTCAGGCGAAGGAAAAGTTTATGCAAAGCCGGATGTTGCAATTGTCAGCTTAGGGGTAACCACACAGGCGACAACAGTTGCTGATGTGACAAAAAATAATACAGATAAAATGAATGCTGTTATTGACGCAATTAAAAATTTAAAAATTGACGAAAAAGATATTCAGACAACAAATTATAGTTTGACTCCGCTTTATAATTGGACAGAGAAACAGGGCAGAATTTTTCAAGGTTATACATTGGAACAAGATGTTCAGGTGAAGATAAGAGATTTCACAAAAATCGGGGATGTTTTGTCGCAGGGGACAACAAACGGCGCTAATTTAGTGGGCGATTTGCAATTTACAATTGATAACCCAGAGCAATTTAAAGAGCAGGCAAGAGCCAAAGCAATTGAGCAGGCAAAAGCCAATGCTCAAAATTTGGCCAAAGAATCTGGCGTAAACTTGGGCAAGTTAATTAATGTTTATGAAGGTTATAATTCAGTGCCAGTTGTGTATAATTCTGCAAAGGCAATGGGAGGAGGAGTGGCAGAATCAGCTCCTGTTCCGACAGTTCAACCAGGCCAGCAGGAAATCGACATAACAATTAATTTAACCTATCAAGTAAAATAGAAATAATATGGATGACTGTATTTTTTGCAAAATTATAAAAGGCGAATTTGATTCCGCTAAAATTTGGGAAGATGATGATTTTATTGCTATTTTAGATATTCGCCCAAATACCAGAGGTATGACTTTAGTTATGTCCAAAAAACATTTTGATTCAGATGCTTTTTTGATGCCGGATAAAGATTACCAGGAATTAATGCTAGCTGTAAAAAAAGTTTCAGGAATTCTAAGAAAAGGATTAAATGTAAACAGGGTGGCGATGGTTGCAGAAGGAATGGGAGTAAATCACGTCCATATAAAACTTTATCCTTTGTATGGAATTGAAAAAGATTTTAAAGAATTTTGGGCGAAAGAAAAGGTATTTTTTAATGATTATCAAGGATATGTTTCCACTCAATTAGGGCCAGAAGCAGATATTAAAGACCTCAAAAAACTAGCAGAAGAGATAAAATTGCATTCTAAATAATTAGTGGTAAGATAAAGTCGACTTTAATTTCCAATGGACTCTCAAATTGAGGAAATTCACCCGGTTAAATACCGCTAAGCGGTATTTAACCGGGTGAATACCGCTAAGCGGTAATTTTGCCTTTAGCAAAATTATTTAATCGGGTAAAGAATAAGCTATACTTTATGCCAGATTCACAAATTGAGGAGATAAAAAACAAACTTAACATTGTGGATATTATCGGCAGTTATGTTAAGCTTTCAAAAACCGGTATAAACTACAGGGGTATTTGTCCTTTTCATTCTGAAAAGGGGCCGTCTTTTTTCGTTTCGCCATCACGGCAGATGTGGCATTGTTTCGGGTGCGGAGAGGGCAGTTCTGTTTTTGATTTTATAATGAAAATCGAGGGCGTGGAATTTGGCGATGCTTTGAAAATTCTGGCTGCCAAAGCCGGCGTTGAATTAAAGAGAGAAAATCCAAAACTAAGGACAGAAAGGCAAAGACTGTATGAAATTTGTGATTTAGCCTGCTCTTTTTTTGAAAAGCAATTGGGAAACTCAGCTTATGGAAAAGATGCCAAAGAATATTTATTAAAAAGAGGCATTAAAGAAGAAACAATTAAAAAATGGCGATTAGGTTATTCGCCTGATACCTGGCAGGGCTTGTCTGATTTTTTGGTCAGTAGGGGCTATAAGAGAGAAGAAATTGTAAAAGCTGGACTGGCCGTGCAATCAGAAAAAGGAAATGATCCTTATGACAGGTTCCGCGGCAGAATTATTTTCCCGATTTTTGATTTGAATTCGCAGGTGATTGGTTTTGGAGCCAGAGTTTTTAAAGATACTGACAAAAAAGAAACAGCAAAATATATAAATACTCCGCAGACCTTGCTTTATGATAAAAGTAATGTCCTTTATGGAATAAATTACGCGAAATTAGCTGTTAGAAAAAATAATCAGTGCGTTTTGACAGAGGGCTATACAGACGCCATAATGTGCCATCAGGCAGGATTTGAAAATACTGTGGCTGTCTCGGGAACCGCGCTGACTGGCAGGCACTTGAATTTTTTAAAAAGATATTCTGATAATCTGCTTTTGGCTTTTGATATGGATGTGGCCGGAGACACTGCCACAAAAAGGGGAATTAATCTGGCAGAATCCCAGGGTTTTAATATTAAAGTAATAGACACTTATTCTGGAGCCAAAGATCCTGCTGAAATTATTTTAGAAAATCCAAAGAACTGGGAAGAATCAATAAAAAATACAAGGACAATAATGGATTATTATTTTGATTCTGCTTTTGCAAAATTTGACAAAGATAATCCTCAGGGAAAAAAAGAAATAGGAAAAATTATATTATCAGCAATAAAAAGACTGCAGAATAAAATCGAACAATCGCATTGGATTCAAAAATTGGCAGAAAAATTAGGAGTAAGTCAGGATGCAGTCTTGCAGGAATTAAAAGATACAAAAATTGAAAATGTTTATCAGACAACGCCAGCAATGGAAAATAATAAATTTGCAACTGAAGGCAGCCCACTTTCGCCAGAGGCTTCAGCGGGGCGAAGGAAAAAACTTTTGGAAGATAAAATTGTTTCGTTAGTTTTAAAAGATCCGGAGAATTTAAATTTGATTGAAGAATCTCACCATTGTCTTTTTTGCGACAAAACAAAAAGTTTGATAGAAAATATTAAAAGAAGCGCTTTACAAAGAGGGAATGACCCGGAAGCCATTTTTGCTGATATTAAAAAAGATGAATATAAAGATTTGTTTGACACTCTGGCTTTGCAAGCTGAGGTGGACTACGAAGAGGACGGGTCAGATGAAATCCAGCTTTGCCTTTCACAGCTAAAAGATATAGAATTGAGAAATAAGTTAAATGAACTTTCCCAAACATTAAAGCTTGAAAATAATGAACAAAAAAGAGAAGATTTGATAAAAGAATTTGATACAAAAGCAAAAGAATTGCATAAGAGAACATAGGGTTTTAAAATGAAAAAACATAAAATAATTTCCAAAAGATATTGGCCAGTGCCTAATTGCCTTGAAAAATATGTTCCTGAGAAAGGTATTTCTTCTTTCGCTGCTCTTCGAGACGGTGGCATCGGGAAAATTGGAAAACATACGGGTGTAGACATTTGGGCTCATTTAGGAGATAAAGTTATTGCTGTAGAATCTGGAAAAGTAATTAAAGCAGGAGTTTTCACGGGAGACAATGATAATCCTAAGTGGTTAAAAACTTATGCTATAATGGTTAGAAACGATTCAGGAAAAGCGGTTGTGTATGGCGAGGTAAGAAAGCCAAAACTTAAAGTTGGACAAAAAATAAAAGCTGGACAGGTAATCGGAAATATAAGTAGGGTTATTAAAAGAATAGATCGAGCATGGAAATGTCCTTATATGTTGCATTTTGAATTGCACAAAAGAAGTTCCAAAGATTTTTTTGATTGGTATAGCAAAAGACGTAAAGTGCTATTAAATCCTACAAAATATCTCCAATCATTATTATAAAAAATGTAATTTATTTTAAATTACTTAAATTAATTATGAAAAAATAATTGATAAATAATTGTATGGCAAAAGTAAAAAAGAAAAAGATAAAAAAAGCTAAAAAATCTAAAAGAACTCTTCGAAAAGCTAAGGGCAAGAGAAAAAAGATTTCGAAAAGAAAAACAGCATCGAAAAGGGCCAAAAGAATCAAAAAACATATTATAGACCAGGCGCAGTTGGAAGTGCTTTTTAAAAAAGGAGAGGAAAGAGGTTTTGTTACAACCTCTGAAATTTTGTATGTATTCCCAAATTTAGAGAAGAATATAGAAGTTCTGGAAGAAATTTACGATAATTGCAAAGAGCGCGGGATTCAGATAAAGGAAATGCCGGAATTCTTGGAGACAAAAAAACAAAAAGAGAAAAAAGGAAAAAAAGCGCTTGTTGGCAAGATTGATCCGATACAGATGTATTTAAAAGAAATCGGAAAGTCAGCTTTTTTGTCGGCAAAAGAAGAAAAAGAACTGGCAAAAAAAATAGAAGCAGGAGATGAGGAGGCAAAAAATAAATTGGCTTTGGCAAACTTGCGGCTGGTTGTTTCTATCGCAAAAAAATATGTCGGTCGTTCGCCGAATTTAACCATGCTTGATTTAATTCAGGAAGGAAATCTTGGATTATTCAAGGCAGTCAAGAAATTTGATTGGAGAAAAGGATATAAATTTTCAACATATGCCACATGGTGGATAAGGCAATCAATTACAAGGGCTTTGGCTGACCAGGCGCGAACAATCAGAATTCCGGTGCACATGATAGAAACGATTTCAAAATACACAAAAGTCAGAAAAAATCTTTTGCAGGAATTAGGCCGTGAGCCCTTGGCTGAAGAAATTGCAGCTGAAATGGGTTTGGATGTTGATAAAGTCCATCACATAAGAAAAATCGCCCAGAAAGCAGTGTCTTTAGAAACTCCGGTTGGAGAGGACAAGGACAAGCAGGATTCTGTTTTGGCGGAATTTATAAAAGACGAGAAAACAATAGCGCCAAACACAGAGGCAGCAAGAAAACTTTTAAAAGAGCGCTTAAAAGAAATTTCCTCAGAGCTTACGCCGAGAGAATTAAAAATTTTGGGGATGAGATTTGGTTTGGATGATGGTGTAATGCACACTTTGGAGGAAACAGGAGAGGAATTTGGCGTAACCCGCGAGAGAATCCGCCAGATTCAGGCCAAGGCATTGGAAAAACTGCGCAAACACAAAGAACTCAAAAAAGTTAGAGATTACTATTAAACCAAAAAACCCGCTCTAGCGGGTTTTTTGGTTTGAAGTTAGTTATGCAGTAAATCCAAGGTAAGTGATTATGAGACCGATTAAAACCGCAATCACTAATGCATATGGAATAAATGGCGCGTTTTCCATTTTTTTTGTCAAAAATTTTGTGAGTTCCGGGAAAAACAGAATGGCTAATCCTTTCAGCAAAGCCGCCCAGCCAAAAAGAGTGATGATTATTTGCCAGTTTTTATCCCAAACATTATAGGCTAAAATCATGGCAAGACCTATTACCAAGCTGATAAGCCCCCACAAAAATAAAGTTGCATCATCTTCTATTGATGCAAGAACGCGTTTTAAATATTTTTCTTTTACGAGAAGCGAGAGGGAAACAGCTACGATTGAAATCCCCCAAAGTTCTGCTAAATAATTTGTTAACATTTTATTTTTATATTTTTAATTTTTTACTATTTTTTAAACGACCTTTTAAATATATTAAAATTTTGCATTAAAATCAACATCTTTTGCATAATCAACTTTTCCTTCATGCTCGCCCATGGTTGTTTCAGAAGAACGGCGGGTATATTCAAGAATTATTTTTTTCCTTTCTTCAATCGGTATGTCCTGCCTGTTTATTGCAGGTCCTCCGATGCAGCCGTCGTCGCAGTTTAATATGTCTAAAAATCTGTATTGGCTTTGGCCGGATTTTATATCATCAAGTGCTTTTTTTATATTTTCTACGCCATCTGTAACCAGAATTTCATCTGGCTTGAATAATTTTTGCATATGCGAAGTTGCAGTCAAACCGCCGGAAACCGGATAAATTTTGGTATATTCCCTGATAAAGGAGTCAAAATAGTAGTTTTCCGTAAAATCGTCTTCTTTAATTCCTTCCTGATCAAAAATCTGCTTTAGATCTTTGAATGTTATAACAGCATCAATTTCCTTGTATTTCGGGGCTTCAACATTTTCTTTTGCCCAGCATGGAGACATAAAAACAATTTTGCAATCGGGCTCTAATTTTTTATGGATTCTCGCCATAGATGCCATAGGAGATACAACTGGAATTAAATATTTTAGCAGATCTGGATACTGGTTTTGAATCATTGCTACAACAATGGGGCAGGGTGATGCTATAAATATTTTTTGTTCTTCATGCGCCTTTATGTAGTTAGCATATTCCCAATTTACCATTCTGGCTCCAAAAGTCAGCTCTGTAACTTCTTTAAACCCCAAATGTTTCAGCATTCCTATGATATTTGGATATTTAAAATCAATAGGAAAGCTGGGAGCTAACATAGCCACGGCCTTGTTATTTTTTATGAGATCTATTTTTTCTTGTAAATTCATATTAACTATTCTCGATATCATTTAGTCTCCACTACTTTCTGTATTTCAGCCCGTTTCAAAAGTTCTGTTTGCAGCATTTCAGCTAAATTTTTATCAATGGCGGGAATTATTCCCTCTGCCTCATCAGACACAGAAGGCGTCCCCTTGGGAGTTTCATCTTCGTGGCCGGCAGTTAAAATAATCAGCCGGCTTAAGCCAAACATTTGGAATATAAAACTGCGCTCAATATCCACATTTTGTATTTGGCGATAGGGGATGGCATTTTCTGTTTTATTTAAAATACCGCGTTTTATCTTGAAAGAATCGTCTGCCATTAAAAATACATAATTTTTGTAAATCAGCCATGCAAAAGCAAATGCTATAGCTCCGATAAGCAAAGAAAGTATAAATGTAATCAAAGTTGCCCCTAAGTCATATTTTTGCAAATTGCCAAAAGAAGTGTCTATTAAAAATGGCTGGAAAGAAAAAATAAAAAGGACTATTGAAATTAACAGAAGGATAAATGCAGCAGGAGATATCTGTAAAAAAAATAACCAGAATGCTTTTTTTCCAAGCATCTGGTATCCTTGTTTATCCGGCATTCGCTGGCTGATATTATTTTCCATGCAGTTAAATTAAAAACCCCAAGATTTTACCATCGACCAGGCGACAATCAAAAGCAAAATTACATAAAGCACAACCAAGTGCCAAGTTGGATATGACAGAAAATTTATTATTGCTAAAATTGTATCTCCTAACATTATAGTTTCAAAAAAGTTTTTGTTTGATTTATATAATAATTTGCAGATTTTAAAATCCAATCGAAATTTATCCATTTGTTTGCGTTCAAGGATATTCCGAAGGGGGCCAGTATCTGGTCAAAATTAAAACCGAAAAACCGCTGCAATAGATAAATTATAATTAAAAAAATTATAACGCCAAGTATAACCCTGATAACAGGGCTTAGAATAAATTTTATAAAAAAGTAGATAACGACGATGGCAATGATTATTGTTATAATTGATGTGATGTCCATATTATTATATTTTATCACAAATCCCGTTAGAAGTTAATACAAGGGATTATTTTTATTATAGCAATAAATATTATTTGATAAAAATACTTTTGCAATAATAAGAAAAAAATATTCAAATTTTTTTCGTTCAAAACTTCTAACGGGGAAAACAAATAATAGTGCAATGTACTCTTAGCTAAGATTTCTTTTCTGCAATTAATTTGTTTAATATTTTTTTGACGCTGTTTAAACTGTCAGCATCAATTATTGAAATTGCTTCAACCTCTTTATCAATTTTTTTAAATTCATTTTTTATTTTTAAAATAATATCTGCATCAACAATATCGCTTTTGGTTATAAAAATATACTCCGGTTTTTCCAAAAGTAGTTTATTATAAGCTTCTAATTCTGTTCTGATGTTTTCATAATCTTTTATCGGGCTAGGGGAGTCAGCTGAAATAAAATGAAACAAAACTTTTGTCCTTTCAATATGCTTTAAAAATTTTATGCCAAGTCCTTTGCCAGAAGAAGCTCCCTCTATTAATCCTGGGATATCAGCCAATATTAAATCGTAATATACGCCTAAGTTTGTTCTTAAAGTTGTAAACGGATAATTTGCAACTTTTGCTTTTGCCTTCGTTAATTCGTTAAGCAAACTGGATTTTCCTACATTGGGCAGGCCTATAAATCCGACATCGGCAATCATTTTCAATTCCAGATGTATTTCAAAATATTCTCCGGGTTTTCCTCCCTGAAATTCTCTTGGGCTGGTGTTTGTTGCTGACCTGAAATACCAATTTCCTTTTCCTCCCTTTCCGCTTTTGGCAATTAATTCGCGCTGGCCGATTTTGGTGATTTCAGTCTCTTTTTTATTGGTAAGATTATGGCAGATTGTGCCAACCGGAACAAATAAAATTAAATCTTCTGCATTTTTGCCGTCATGAAGCCCTGACTTTCCATTTTCCCCATTTTCTGCCTTATAGTTTTTTTTAAAACGAAAATGCCTTAAAGCTCCCAAATCTGCGACTCCTTCAATAAAAATATCACCGCCTTTGCCGCCATTGCCGCCAGTAGGGCCGGGAGCAAATTTTATTTTGCTAAAAGTAGCTAAACCTTTGCCGCCGTGTCCGGCTTCAACAGTTATTTTTACGTCATCTACAATCATAAACAATTAAAATCTACTTTACATATAAATTGCAAAAACAATGCCCATCTTTTTTGATTTCATCCTTGTGCCAGAAACACGGACAGATTTTTTTTGAATCTTCTTCATTACCGGAAACTCTTCGGCACGGGCAATATTTCTTGCCATATTTTTCTTCGTTTTTCAAAAGACCGTTGATTACTCTTTCAACAGTTTTCTCATCAGGATTCAACTGAAAACCATTTGCCATGGCATATTCCTTGAATTCTTTAATAAGTTTTTCGATTATTTCTTGGTTCATTTTTAAATAAATTATTCTAATTATTATAATTAGAATAATTAGTCATTCGTTGCAATTGTATTTTCTAGCCATTCTTTAATTGCATTTTCAGGTATTAATCCCACGAAACTGCCGATCGGCTTTCTATTTTTAAATAATATAACCGTCGGAATTCTTTCAACGCCGAATTTTTGAGCAGTCACGGGAATATTATTAACATCGGCTTTTATAAAAATAATTTTTCCTTTAAAATGCTCGTCTAACTTTTCTAAAATCGGTCCCAAAACAGAACAGGGTTCGCACCAGGTAGCGAAAAAATCAACCAAGATAAGCTTGTCTGGAATATTAATTTCTTCTTCAAAATTTACATCTGTTGAAATATTTTTCATTATTCTATTGAAATATATCTATTAATTATATTTTTTTAATCGATATGCCAGAATTTTCTGGTTTCTTTTGTTTTTCCGTCCGGCGAAAAAAATTTCAAATCCAAAAAATCTTTTAAATCGCTTATAAAAAGGCCTAAGCCGAATGAAAATATCCATATTTCTAAATTATTTTTAAAATAAAAAATTCCAATGAGCATTAATATCAATCCATATATCCAATGATGTGGCGCCCAAACAGGATCGCCCATCCAAATATTAAGATAGTTATCGGCCCATCTTCCGACAAGATAGCCCAAGAATGCTGCCACTAAAAAATTTACTATGTTTAGAATTACCATAATCTAATTAAATATTATCTGTTATTGTATCACAAAAAAAATATATTTGAAATAAAAAAACCCGGCGCACCTGCACCGGGGTAAGTCCTAACGCCTGTGGCTAGAACATGAGTCCTATGCGTCATTAGCAGCGCATTTGTCACAGCAGTACACTCCTGTTTGGTTCGGAGGCAGCGGCTTGTTGCATAATCCGTACATGCAGCGGTTTCCGTTTGGATTTGTGGCTGGTGTCAGCCATCCTCTGTCGTCGCATACCCGGCATCCTTTTCCTCCGCAGTTACCGCATTGTACAGAGTCTGGCGGGTAGGTTTTATCTTTCGGTACGTCTATCATAAGTTGCTCCTTCTTGTCAATGACCCATTTATCTTGAATTACGGAATGACCATAAATTCTTTTGTTTTGGTTTTGCCTGCGACTTTGCAAAAACTCCTCGGCATACATTGCTTCGCAATGTATGCCGAGGAGTTTTTGCTTCGTCTCGGCTTAAAACCAAGCCAAAATAATTCGTAAGGCATTCCGTAATTCAAGGTAATTATATATTACTTTAATTTATTTGAAAGTCAACTCTTCACCCAAATTTTAATGAAAATTTGGGTGAAGAATCAATCAAAAACCCGAGAGTTTCTCGGGTTTTTGATATTTAAGAGTTATAATGAGTTTCAGGATAGTTTTTGAATATTTCTTTTTTTTGGAATTTCTTGCCGAATTTTTTTTCCGGTTCTTTCAAAGCGGTAAGCCATGAAATAAAAGGAATTCTAAGTTTATCTAAACACCAGCCATCATCTTTCATGAGAGGCCTTTTTTCTTCTTTAAAGCGATCCAGCAAAGCCAAAGTAGCTTGCAAACCTGAAGGAGATAACTTATTATGCTCTTCTAAAAATTTTTCTTTGCTTATAAGTAACATATTTTATACTACCATAAAATTTACAAAAAAACAAGGGCGGATGTCCGCCCTTGTTTTTTTGTATTTTAGTAATCGAATTTTATGCCGGAAGCTTCGCGGTCGGCGCGTTTTGCGTCAACTTCCTTTAAATGCACTTTTCTTATGCGAATATTTTTTGGCGTAATTTCCACATATTCATCGTCGCCGATATATTCTAAAGCGTCTTCTAAGTCCATTGTTTTTGGAACATTAAAATGCTCCCTGTTTTTCTCTCCTTTTGCTCTCATATTTGAAAGCTGTTTTTCCTTGCAGACATTCACTCTTATATCATTTGGTCTTGAATTTTGCCCAACAACTTGGCCTTCATAAACTGTTTCTGCCGGGCCGAAAAATAATATGCCTCTGTCCTGGACATTTTTCAAGCCATATAATCTTGTTTCGCCAGTTTCAGTGGCAACTAATGAACCATTATCCCTTTCTTTCCAATTTCCTTGGTCTGGCATATATTCAAAGAAAATTGTATTAATTATTCCAAGCCCTTTTGTGTCTGTTAAAAATTCATTTCTGTATCCAAACAAACCTCTTGTTGGAATTATAAACTCTAAGAAAGCTATACCGCCATTATTTCTCATTTCTTTTAATTCTCCTTTTCTAACTCCCATTTTTTGCATTATAACTCCCTGATATTGTTCTGGAACTTCAATAAATATTTTTTCATATGGAGTCATTGTTTTTCCATTTATTTCTCTTAAAATAACCTGTGGTCTTGAAACTTGCAATTCAAAACCTTCTCTTCTCATCCTTTCAATTAAAATTGCCAAATGCAATTCTCCTCTGCCTGAAACAATCCAATCATTTTTATCAGATTCCTCAACCCTTAAAGAAACATCGGTTTCCAATTCCTTGAATAATCTTTGGCGGATTTGCCTTGTTGTTGAAAATTCTCCTTCTTTTCCTGCAAAAGGAGAATTGTTTACCATGAAAGTCATTTTTACGGTTGGTTCTTCTATATTAATCAATGGCAAGGCCATTGGATTTTCTGGATCTGCAATTGTTTCTCCAATTGTAATATCCGGAATTCCGGCAATGGCTACAATGTCTCCAGCTTTTGTTTCTGTTGTTTCAACCCTGCCTAATCCGGCAAAAGTCATCAAAGAAGTTATTTTGCATTTATTTTTTATGCCTTCTCTGTTTATATGGATAATTTCTTGTCCAGCTTTTATAACACCATTATGAATTCTACCAATTGCAATTCTGCCTTTAAAATCGTCAGGGGCTATTGAAGTCACTAGCATTTGCAATGGTTTTTCTAAATCTGCAATAGGGGAGGGAATGTGTTCAACAATTGCGTCAAAAATAGGATTTATATTTTCCATTTTATTTAAATCTGGCTCTAATCCTGCTTTTCCGTCTCTGCCCGATGCGTATATTACAGGGAAATTTAAACTATGCTCTCCTGTTCCTAATTCTAAAAATAATTCATAGGTTGCTTCTAAAGCGAATTTTGGTCTGGCGCCTTGTTTATCTATTTTATTTATAACCACAATAATTTTGTGGCCCATTTCTAAAGCTTTTTTTAAAACAAATCTTGTTTGGGGCATTGGTCCTTCTTTTGCGTCAATCAAAAGCAAACATCCGTCTGCCATATTTAAAACTCTTTCAACTTCACCGCCAAAATCAGCATGGCCCGGCGTATCAATTATATTTATTTTCACGCCATTATACATTACCGACGCATTTTTTGAAAAAATTGTAATTCCTCTTTCCCTTTCCAGTTCGTTGCTGTCTAAAATCATATCTTGGGCGGCAACTTCTTTTTTCATTTCGGTTTTTGACTGACGCAAAAGCGCATCCACCAGCGTGGTTTTGCCATGGTCAACGTGAGCAATGATTGCAATGTTTCGGATATTTTCCATAAAAAATAATTATAACTTAAAATTTTGCCTATGTCAAATCAAAAATCCCCGGTTAAAGGGATTTTTGATTTTTCGTAAACTATTGTTTACCATCTGTTGCCGCCTCCAAATCCTCCTCTATTTCCTCCTCCAAATCCTCCGCCTGTTCTTGGGGCTCTTGGCTCCATTGGTTTGGCTTCATTCACTTTGATGGTTCTTCCATCAAGTTCTTTGCCGTCAAACATTTCAATAGCTTTTTTTGCCTCTTCATCGGTTGACATTTCCACAAATCCAAAACCTTTTGAACGGTTAGTCATCTTGTCTATGATGATTGTTGCCGATTCAACTGTTCCAGCCTGCGCAAATGTCTCTTTCAAAGTAGCGTCGGTGGTGTCATAAGACAACCCGCCTACATATAATTTCTTTGCCATATCTACGTTAATTTTTAATTTATAATTTCTAATTTCTATTAAATTCCTAATTTAAAAATTGATAATTGAAAATTTAATGAAAATTGATAATTGAAAATTGAAAATTTCGATTGTTGGTTAATAATAAGTAAGCCGACCTATAAACCCGAATAGGTTTATCCTCTTATTTTTTCTCAAGGCTTACTTAATAGACCCATTGAAAACATTAAGAAACTTACTATTACATAATATCATCTTTGCAAAAAAAATACAAGAGAAAAATTTTAATGATGATTTTTTATAAAAAAAGCCCACGTCAGACTTGCACGTGGGACTAAAATCTTTTCAGACCGGGATGTATTCCCGATATGCGTTACTGAGAGGGCGGTAACGACGCCCTATTGCCATCAGGCCCGAGAACCTTTTGGCCCTTCTTCAGAAGGGCACCGTCATTGGGCACTGCCCAGAGTTCCCCCTTTCTCTTGTGAAGGTTAACGATTAATGCCTCTTTTTCGGCGATTGTCTCCTGCAGGCTTTCGATAATTCTTATGCCTGCGTAGACACCATGCCTTATTTGGAAAAGAGTATACACAGCGCCATTAGGCATAGTGATTTTGGTTTTGTCGTTCCTGTTTTTGTTTTGTTTTATCACTTCCAACCATGTTGGAAGTGCCTCCTTCTCCGCGGCCAAATCTTTTTTCAGTCCGCTGAGTTGTTGCTGTTCGATATCGGCTTTCTCGGCCTCTGTCAGCTTCTTTCCCACTGCGCTGTTCGTAGTTGCACAACCCGCAGTGATAATGCCGCTGCAGACAAGTATCAAAGACATAATCCGTTTCATCACATTTTCCTCCGCTACTTCTGTTAGAGTTTACTTTTCAAAGGCAAGGAACACCCTCACCGTGCATATTTTGGCTATAGTATCATAATATAATGCAGTTTTCAATTATTTTGCCAAATACGATATTACCAATAATAAAATTACTATTATTATTAATCCTAATGTTATATCTATAGTCTTTTGGTCCATAATTTTTTTTATATTTAATTATTATTTTATTATAATTTCAAGAGAAGGAAAAGTAAATGAAACATTATTTTATTTACTTTAACCGAGCGCCGTAATTATATGAGTGAGTAGCAAAGTTATTCATATATTACAAAACAAAAACCCGAGAAAAGCTAAAGGGTACCCTCTCGGGAATTTTTTGTTCCGCAGGTAGGACGATTCCAAAGATCTTGAGCGAAGCCGAAGGATTCGAACTTTGAGGTGGATAGGGGACATTAGATATTCTGAAAGAGTGATAGAGGAGGTGGAGTTTTGTTTAAAATAAAGAATCTAATACAAAGTTTTTTAAATTATTTTTCTGCCTCCGGAACCCTATAAACCCATTTATCTCCCGGTCCTTCGTGTTTAAAATTAAGCTCTTTTAATAATTTTTCACTTAACATATTCCCCCGGAATAAATCACATTGCAACACTACTTGATGTTTTAATAAATATTCCATTATATCTTTGGCGTATCCCTGTTTTCTTCTATCTTTTGCAGTATGTATATAATCAAGATAAAGACTATAATCAGGGTATTGATGGGCAATTGCCACGCATGCCAAATCACCGCTTTCAGCCCGCAAAGTAAAAACAGCCCCTTCTTTAAAACATTTAAGAAGCCAATCATTGTCTGTTTTTTCAGGGATAAAAGGGGCGACTTCAGAAAAAGCAGATTGAGTAGAAAGCTCTATCTTACCCTTATCAGTTTCAGAAATTACCCTTGGGTCATTTAATTTTTTTAAAGTATTGATAGCTTCCTCTGAAGATTCTGGGTTATGCGCAAATTGAAATAAAATCCAATCAATATTTTTTGCACGTTTTGAATATTCAGGATTTTCTCTTAACTCTGTAAGAAATTTAATTGTTTCTGGATTGGGAAAATTAATCATCAAATCAATTGCGAAACCAAAAAATTCTGGCTTATTTGAAACCAATAAATTAAATACTTCTCGAACTTCCAAATGTTTTAAATCATCAAGATACTCTTGAGTTAAAAGTCCGGCATTTTGAGAAAAATATTCAGCAATTTCTTTTTTCCTCTCTTCGGAAAGACCTTCTTCTTGAGAAGGAAAATTTTCTTCTTGAGGATTAATTGCGTCTCCTTTTCCAGCCATACTATTTAAATTATTTGATATTATTTAGTCTATCAAAAAACCGCCTCAATTAAAAGGTGGTTTAGTCGGCTCCCCCTATATGACACGCCTAGAACCTTAAACTGGGAGTTAATGAAGATGGAAATAAGTAAATTGAGTTGTATTTTGAAATAATGGCCCAGAATAAGGTTTTTTGTAAGAAAATAAAAATTAAAATCCGGCAATGTTTAGCCGGATTTTAATTTGCAGATAAAGTTGATGTTAAATCTGCTGTAATACTCAGAATCATATTTTTATGACGCCTTTTCTTCGTCGGGTGTCGTCTCAGGGGTCGGCTCTACGGGAGCTGACGTGGTTTCTTGAGTATTTGGTGTTTCGCCTTGAACTTCAACTAATGTTTCATTATCTGTTGGACAAGTTCCTGGCATTTCGTTTGTGTATTCACACTTTGGACATTTGTACATTTTTTATAGGCCCCTTTGCGATTATTTAAACCACTGGGATTTTTTAAACCACAAAGAAACTAATTATATTAACAATATGCGACCTTTCGTGCTTTTATTTTAACACTTTTTTTAAAAAAATGCAACTCCTTATCATTAATTCAAAAAATTATTTTATCGCAAAACAAAAACCGAGAGCACAATCCTCGGAAATTTTGCTCCGCAGGTAAGGTATAAGTTTTTTATTGCTTCTTGAAAAAATATGAGATAAGATATAGAATAGAAATTGTTAGATTATTAAGTTCCGCAGTAGCTCAACGGTAGAGCGACGCCCTGTAAAATTTTGCAGCTTCCAAAGGAAACTTTGGGATGAATAATCTCGGGATAACGGTGAAACCCTGAAATGGGCAATACCGTGGGAACCTCGCTTCGGCGAGGAGCGCCGTAGAGACTAGATACCGAGGTGCCTAAATTCTTCGGGACCCAAAAGGTACCCCTCAGGACAAGGCAATGATATAGTCCACCCCCAATGGTAACATAGGGACAACGTGTAAGGCGTGGGTTGTAGGTTCGAATCCTACCTGCGGAGCTTAGTAATCTAAAATATGTAAATTAAAAATCCTGCTTATTAAGCAGGATTTTTAATTTTATGATAAAATATATTATGAAAAGAAGAAGGTTTACAGTTCAAAAAAGAGAACAGGCGAGAATTTTTGTGGAAAATAGAATAAGTTATTTCAATAAATTTTACAAGTTTGAGATAAATCGAATTGCTATAAAAAATACCAGCACGAGGTGGGGGAGCTGTTCTTCAAAGAGGAATTTGAATTTTAATTACAAAATCATCTATTTAAAACCGGTTTTGGCAGATTATTTAATTGTGCATGAGCTTTGCCATTTGAAAGAATTCAATCATTCAAAAAGATTTTGGGCGCTGGTATGTAAAGCTATACCTGATTATGCTAAGATTAATAAAGAATTAAGAAGGACGCCTATTAAAGGCGTTTAAAGGTCGAATAGATTATTTTAAAATCATTTAAGGTAGTAATAAAATATGGTTGAAAATAAACAAAAAAAAGATAAAAATACCGGCATGGCGGTTGTTGCATATATTATTTTCTTTATTCCATTGCTAACAGACGCAAAAAACGATCCGTTTGTAAAATATCATGTTAAACAAGGTTTAGTTTTATTCATATGCGCTGTCGTCGTGTGGCTTATCGTTAGTATAATTCCTTTTCTCGGTTGGATTATAGCTCCATTGCTTAATATAGCTATCCTAGTGCTCGCTATTATTGGCATTATAAATGCAGTTAATGGTGTTGAAAAGCCGTTGCCTCTCATAGGTTCTTTCGCAAGCCAATTCAAGTTTTAAAATTTTTTTATCTTTGTTAAGAAATAAAAACACCCTTTATTAGGGTGTTTTTTAATATTCTATTTTTTTACTACATATTTATGGATTTCTTCGGTGAGTTCATTATTAATTTCAATCAATCGATGGACTTCATCTTGCATCTTCAATAATGCTTCTGTGTCTTTATATGTCTGCAAGGCCTGTTTGTCAGATGCCTGGGCAGCCACTCTTTGTCCCACCATTATTACTGATAACAGGACCAATTGCAAAAATGTTTGAGCTATCCATGATATGATAGTTGCTGTTCCGCCATGAATTGCTGAGGGAAGGCTGATTAATGCCAATATCGCGAATAGGTAAGCGCACCACATTGTGCCTACCATATTGGTTATAATCAATGCTAAACGGCCGTTAAAGCCAATATGGTAGGCACAAT
>Ga0209777_10001386_pt1 | contig 35306 bp, 27 predicted proteins | sample FrelakmetHBP12HB_FD_187147 | JGI IMG/M metagenome (GOLD analysis project Ga0209777, IMG submission 187147) | Freshwater lake sediment microbial communities from the University of Notre Dame, USA, for methane emissions studies -HBP12 HB (SPAdes)... | ecosystem: Environmental > Aquatic >...
GATGCCACGGCCTTCGGGCCCCAGGCGTCGGGACCCTCCAGGACCTTGGCCTGGGCCATGGGTACAAAGGTCGTGGGCGTGGCCTCAGCTACGGTCAAGAGCCCCTCGTCGTCCAGGGCATACAGCAGGCCGTTGGCGATCGTGTAGGGACCCAGGCCGAATCGATGCGCGGTCGTGCTCGTCCACAGGACCTGCCCCTGTAGGTCCAGGCAGACCATCTGCTGGTCAGGGCGCACGCCGTACAGATGCCCCTCGTACAGGATCGGCGTGTGCTGCGCTGACCCAAAGACCTCGGGTCTGAGCCGGTATAGAGGCTCTGGAACGATCCGGCCGTTATCCTGTCGAAGGTGCAGCATCATGGCCCCTGCATTGTAGCCGCCGGACAGAAACAGCCGTCCATCGCCCACGACCACCGGGGTCGGGACATTGGCTATGGCGATCTTCCAGTCCGGGTATTCCCAGAGGAGCCGACCGTCTTGGGCGGACACACCCACCACCCCGCCGCTTGCGCACCACACGAACATCCGCTGGCCCCCAAGATCCATGGGCACAACCGATGAATGCGTCATGGTCCACCGCTTGGGGTTCGCGGTCTGCCACAGGACCCGGCCGTCGTTGCAGTCCACGGCCATGATCAGGGCGTCGCCTCCCACGCCCAGGATGACCCTGTCCTGATCGATCAGCGGGCACTGCCCTGCATACCAGGGCGGCACCGTTGCATGAAAGGCCCGTACCAGGTCCAGGCCCCAGCGGAACCGGCCGTCCCCTGCGTCCAGGCACGTGACGTGACACTGGGGTCCAAGTGTCACCACCACCTGGCTGGTCACGGCAGGCACGGTGCGGCTCATCCCGTGATTGCGTTTGACCTTGACCGGATAGAAGTACCGCCAGATCTCCTTGCCATCTGCCAGAGAGAAACATCGGATCGCGTCGCCCTGCTTGGCTTGGTCATAGTCGAGCACATATACGCACCCCTTGCGTACCGCTGCCCCCGCATAGCCTTCGCCCAGATCGATCGACCAGATGACCTTGGGCCCCCCTTGCGGCCACTGCCTGGACAGCGTCACGTTTGGGTCGAGGCTGATCGCATCAAGGCCGGCCCCCCGGAACCAAGGCCAGGCCCCTGGCAGCGTGGACGCAACCCCGCCAAACCGGGTCAGCTCACCCTTGGCTGGGGCCTGCCCTCCCTGATCACCAGAGGCCTGCAGTCGGTTGGCCGCAATGGGCCCGCGAAGCCCCAGATCGGTGCCCACGCCAGCCGTGCTGATCAGCAGGTACAGGATGGACAGCCCCCCAGCCACGATCAGGCCAAACGGTACCACCTTCGCGAACCTATTCAGACTCATGCCTGACGAAGACTCCTTCGCAGCCTGCTGATCGTTAAATGGTTGAATCGTCAAATAGTTAAATGGTTGGCTGCCGAATCGCCGATTCTCATGCACAGACGCCCAATTGACCTTCCACCCATCTAACCTTTCATCTATCCAACCACCTAACCACCTATCGGAGACCCGCCCCAAACAGGGCATATCACCACCCACGGCAATGGGCACCATGGTAGCAGGGAAACGCAACCTATGCAACCAGCACAGGTTCAGATACAGCACAGCGATTCGGGCTCCGAGCCTTGGGTAGTGTCCTAGTTTGGCCAGACACAATGCTCGACCTACTTGCCTACAACTACTTTTCAGTAAGAATGTATTTCTGCCAAAAATCCAAAAATAAGCTTGCGTACTATGGATCATGTGATAGAATGCCAGACATGGTTCAGACTTGGGGATTTCGCTATGGACACACGCAAGATAGACGATTTGATCGCATCATACGAGAAGCGGCTTTCCATGCTTCGCCAACTGAAGGGTCTAATCAGCAGTGACCCCGAGCTGGCAGCGGAAGTCATCCAATCATTCGGTGGCAACGGAACCTCGTCTACGTCCCCGAAAAACGGTCAATTTGAACGAATGGTTCAGCTCATGCAGGATGGACGATGGCTCACACTTGTCGAGATCGCAGACGGGATAGGGGCAAAGAAGACATCCCTGGCACCTTTCTTCTACCGGGACGCAACTAAGAATCGTTTTGAAAGTCGCAAGCATCCAGACAACACGAGGATGTTTCAATGGCGTCTAAGACAACAACAGAGCCAAGGAGATGCCCATGAAAAAAGTTGAGCGCGCAACTGAGGCAAGGGACTGACTCGGAATGCGCCAAGCATAAAAAACACCGCCTCGCATGATCCTCCGGCTAAAGAGAGCATGTGAGGCGGTAGGTCCTTTGATGGGGCCGTTGAAGTAAGGCGCTTCACCTGGGGTTTACACCCGGGCTGCCGGTTCGATCCCGGACGGCTCCATCTCTGTCTTATATCGACATTTATTGTACTACAGCAAAAACCGGTGTCAAGATGGACTATCGTTTTTTGGCTCAGTTTTCTGTAGTTCTTCGCGAGCAGCAACCATGAGTCGTTCCCTTGCCCACGATGATAGGGACAGTTCCGATAGGCGAGACGCTTCCTCAAACTGCCTCTTAACCTCTGGTGATACGCGCACTTGTAGTACCTTGTTCTGTGCGGTCTCCTTCTTTGGTCTACCTCTACCAACCATGGCATATATTGTACTGCAAAATAATATCGTGTCAACCTGTTTTCTTATTGACTGTGTATTATTATGCAGTACAATAAATAGAGTGAAGGGATGAGAAGCGGTTAGTAGGAGTTGAATCATGGCAAACATCTTGAGTCGAGACAAACAAGTGAGCGTGATTGGTGCCCTGGCAGAGGGGGCTAGCATCCGTTCCATCGAGCGAATGACCGGCGTTCACCGCGACACTATCATGCGTCTTGGTGTTCGCGTTGGACAAGGTTGCCAACGCATTCTCGATCGCGTCATGCGCAACCTCAGTTGCGACTACCTTCAACTGGATGAAATCTGGGGTTTCGTGGCCAAAAAGCAAAGGAACGTGCGGTCGGGCGAGACTGGCACCGGTGATGTTTGGACTTTTTGTGCCATTGATGCGAACTCCAAGGCTATCCCATGCTTCAGAGTGGGCAAGCGGGACACGGAGACAGCCCAAGCCTTCGTCTGTGACCTATCCAATCGCCTGGCCAACCGGGTCCAAATTTCTACGGATGCCCTTGGCGCCTACGTTGAAGCCATTGAACGGGGTTTCGGGCCAAATGTTGACTATGCCCAGATCGTAAAGACGTATTCCTCCGAGAAGCCCATCCCGGCGAGTACGCGGTACAGTCCGCCACATATCGTTCGTGTCAACAAGGGCGTGGTGGTTGGTTATCCAGAGCAGGAGAACATTTCGACCAGCTACATTGAACGGGCGAATCTGACCACCAGAATGCACTGCCGCCGGCTGACTCGGCTGACGAACGCTTTCTCGAAACGGTGGGAGAACTTCGAGGCCGCAATGGGGCTTCATTTTGGGTATTACAATCTGGTGAAAGTGCACAGTTCTGTTAGAATGACTCCAGCAATGGCGATCAAGGCCACGGATAGACTGTGGTCGGTTGAGGATTTGGTTGAGACAGCCTTAGCGGAAACGGAATGACCTATATCGAAGCAATACAGGATGCGATCCGCCATACACATGGATGCGAATCACGCCACAGAGAGTCTGTCCCAGTACGCGAGGAATTCCAGGGCCAGACGGTCTGGAGTGGCGTAGTAGAGGTCTTTGACCTAATCGGATGCCGACAAGCGAAACAATGCTATGCCTGGGGACACCACGCGGGGAAGGGTGACAAGCAGAGCCGATACGTCATCGTCTTGAAAGCCCCTCCGATCGACTCTTCTGTTGCTGCGGTGAGAGCATCAATAGCATCTGATTCAAAAACGCCGAGTTCTTAGGGTGTTTATGGTTTTCGTCTTTCTTCTTTGTGATGATGTGCCGCGCACCAAAGACCCAATGAAAATCCAAGGCATAGGAAACCAACGGCTATTGAGAGGATAGTGGCGAGGTAAGAACATGGATTCATGGTGGGATTCCCTTCGTATCGTAACTACCGTGAGTTGGATTAGTCGCTTTGCGGTGCCAGTATTCAGCGTTCTTGTTGTCGTTTTAGGTTGGCGTGAATATGTTCTACAGAGCAAAGTGAAATCTGCGGAGAAGGTGCAGGCCGAAAAGAACAAGATCGAAGCCGATACCAAGATAGCATCCCTTCAAGTTGAAGCCGAAAGGTTGCGAAGCGATGCAGAGGCATCCAAAAAGGATATCGCTATAGCCCAAGCACAAGCCGCGCAAGCTAACGAGAAAGCTGAAGCTGAAAGGCTCAAGCGGACGCAACTTGAGGCAACTCTGATGCCTCGGATTCTTATCATGACCAGATCCACGACAGACCAATTAAAACTGTTTCCTAAGACCAGTGTTGGCATTGAGTTTGATGCCACGGACACTGAATCCAGCAATCTTGTTGGAAGTATCAAAGGCTACCTTCGTGACACAGGAGGCTGGAGCGTTCAACTCATGCCCATGGATCACCCTCTTGCACCCTACGATATGGTGTTGGTTCTTATTAAGGAGCGACCCGACACGAATGGCACGCTGTCGGATGCTGCCAAGATACTTAGCTACTGGCTCAGAGACTGCGGGATAGCTGCTAATTGCTTCACTAGGACGATGACTAGGCCATCTGAGGCATGGTCCGACTTCCCGGCAGACACAATCCGCGTGAAGGTAGGAAAGAAGTCGCAATCGTATGTATTCGAGAGATCGGAGGAAGCGTTCCTGGACCGTATTAAGCAGACAGACCCTAACATGTACAAGGATCTTGCAGGCGCGAAGCAATCTCTTAAGGACGCCGGACTTGGTCAAAGTGGTATGCTTAGAGATACTACGCTCACCAAGGGTGAGATAGCAGAACGACAGAAGATCATAGATCAATATACGCACCAGAAATAGTCCTCAACTTAGGACACTACCGAGCCTTGACAGTCCATGTCTCTACTGGCAGAATGGTTAATGACCTATCGCTGAGTGGAGACCGCCATCGAGAGGGATGGCAAGCGAAGGCCTTTCAGTCCGGCTTAGAGGCGCCAGATCATGGCAGCGGTGCGGGCAGTCGAGATAGTGAGGCTCGTGGAGGGTCGGGGAGACATGGTAGACATGTGCTGCACACTCAAGGAACCCGTCTGCGGCCCAGCTCTCCCCACACTTAACAACGAACAGGTCGGGAACAAGCTCCGAATGCCAGGTAGATCTCTACTATGTCCGTCCCACACAATGCCATCTTCATAAGCTACCGCCGAGCGGATTCGGTCTATGCGGTGGACCAACTCGACGAACGGCTCAAGCAGGCCTTCGGATCGGACGCCGTGTTTCGAGATGCCAGTTCCATCGAGCCGGGGAGCGTCTTCCCCGACCGCATCCGTCGCGCACTGGACGAGGCGAGGGTGGCGATGGTGGTCATCGGACCGTGGTGGCTGAGGGTGACAGTTGATCCCAACAATGCCCGCAGTCCCAGACGCATCGATGATCCAGGCGACTGGGTGCGCATCGAGATCGAGACGCTCCTCCGCCGCGACGGCGTCGCCGTCATTCCGCTGCTGCTCGGTGGCGCCAACATCCCAGAGTCCGGCGATCTGCCGCCCTCGCTCCAGGCGTTGCCGGACCGCAACGCGATGAGTCTCCGGCCCTACCCCGACTTCGAGCACTCGGTTCGGCTAGTCATCGAAGCGATCGCGAAGCTCCTGGACGTCACCCCACAGCCGTTCGGGCCACCTGCGCAGGCCGCGACGGAAACGCCTCCGCGCGTCGCAGCCACGCGCCTGAGCGTCACGGGCCGGAAGTTCGTGGGTCGAGAGAAAGAGCTTCACCTGCTCGACGAGGCCTGGGGCCGCTCCGCGCAGGACAAGATCAACATCGTCTCCCTCATCGGCCAGGGTGGCGAGGGCAAGACCGCGATTGTCCTCGAATGGTATGCCCGCCGCGCCCACCATGGCTGGCAGGGCGCACGGCGGGTCTTTGACTGGAGCTTCTACAGCCAAGGCACCAACGCCCAGAGCGCAGCCAGCGCAGACGAATTTTTCGGCAAGGCCTTCACCTGGTTCGGTCACACCGGCGAGGTGCCGCGCGACCCTTGGACCAAGGGTGAGAGGTTGGCCGAACTTATCGCCGCAGAGCGGACCCTGCTCGTGCTCGACGGCATCGAGCCGCTCCAGCAGCCACCCGGCGAGTACGGCGGCGAGTTCAAGGACCCGGCCACGAAGGCCCTACTGCGTGCGCTGGCCCTGCGCAATCCCGGCCTCTGCATCCTCACCAGTCGCACCGACATCACCGACCTGAAGGACTTCGAGCACGCAGAGGGCTCCTGCGTCCGCCACCCGCTGCATTCGCTCGACGCGGAGGCCGCCCGCCAGTTGCTCCGAGACCTCGGTGTGCGCGGCCCGGACCGCGAATTGGATGAGGCCATCGCCTGGTTCAAGGGCCACGCCTACGACCTGAACCTGCTGGGCAACTACCTGGCCCAATGCACGTCGGACCACGAAATCCGGCGATGGAAGGAAATCCTCCTACTCAAGGAAGACGATCACGTGCATGGCCAGCTCGACGCGAGCGGACAAAAGGAAGGCCATGGCCGCCGCATGTTGCGGGCCTACGAACGGTGGCTCGGTCCGGACACCGCCGCCGTGGCCATCCTCCGCCTGCTCGGCCTGTTCGACCGCCCGGCCCGCTCCGACCTGCTCGAAGAACTCCGCGCCGCACCCGTCATCCCGGGCCTGACGGAATCGCTCGCGGATCTGCCGGAGGACGAATGGCTCCGCGCCCTCGACCAACTCGAACGCTTGGGGTTGGTAGCGAGGGAGCAAATCAAGGACTCGGCGAAGCCTGTGACCGCGCCCTCAACTCCGGAAGAGGAGCAGGATGACGACAAGGTGCCAGACAATCTGCGGCAATTGCTCGGCCTTGGGCCGAAGCTGCGGAAGGCCAAACGTGTCGCCCGCCCCGTGAGCTACGCTGTGGACACCCACCCGCTCCTACGCGAGCACTTCGCCGCCGAACTGCGCAGCGGGAACACGGAGGCCTGGCTCGCGGCGCACCGGCGGCTCTACGAATGCCTTCGGGACAGCACGCCGGACGTGCCGGAACCCACCCTCAATGACCTCCAACCGCTTTACCAAGCCGTGGCCCACGGGTGCAAGGCGGGGTTGCAGCAAGATGCGTGCGATGAGGTTTACGCACAACGCATCTCGCGTGGCAACGAATTCTACAGTTCTAGGAAACTTGGCGCGTTCGGTAGCGAATTGGGAGCCGTCGCCTGCTTCTTCGAGCAACCGTGGAGCTGCATCTCGCCATCGCTCACGGAAGCCGCCCAAGGTTGGCTGCTGGGCCAAACCGCCTTCCGCCTTCGGGCCTTGGGCCGGCTGACCGAGGCCCTCGAACCGTTTCGGACCAGCATGGAGATGAGCGCCAAGCAGAAGGAGTGGGAAGCGGCCGCCATCCACGCAGGCAACCTGAGCGAGTTGGAGTTGACCCTGGGCGAGGTGGACCAGGCGAAGGGGGAAGCCGAGCAGTCCGTAGCCTACGCGGACCGCAGCGGCGATGCAACTCAGCGGATGCTTCGGCTCACGACGCTGGCCGCCGCCCTGCACCAGGCGGGCCGCCGCGCCGAGGCCGAGGCTCGCTTCCGCGAGGCGGAGGAACTGCAGGCCAAAGACCAGCCCGAATACCCGCTGCTCTACTCGCTGCGTGGCTTCCAGTATTGCGAGCTGCTCCTCGCCGCCCCCGAGCGGGCCGCGTGGCAACACACCCTTCAACTCAAAACTCAGAACTCAGAACTCAAAAATGCGGGAGCCTCCTGCCTCGCAGTCGAGCAGCGGGCGGCGAAGACGCTCAAGTGGATTGAGGACCACGGGCTTGACTTCCTCAGCCCCTCCCTCGACCACCTTACGCTGGGCCGCGTATCGCTCTACCGGGCCATTCTGGAGAAGTCCGAGGTCCGAAGTGCAAAGGCCGAGGTTGACCAAGCCGTGGCCGGCCTCCGCCGCGCTGGCACACTGGATCACCTGCCTCAGGGCATTCTCACCCGCGCCTGGCTGCGATATCTGGAGGGCGACGCCGACGGCTCGCGGGCCGACCTGGACGAAGCCTGGGAGATCGCCGAGCGCGGCCCCATGCGACTGCATTTGGCCGACATCCACCTGCACCGTGCACGACTCTTTGGACGTGCGAAGTCGGAGGTGGGAGGTGATAAGTATCCGTGGAAATCGCCCCAGGTCGACCTCGCCTCAGCACGCCAGCTCATCGACCATTGCGGCTATTGGCGCCGCAAGGAAGAGCTGGAAGACGCAGAGAAAGCCATCCTTGGGTAATCTGTGGTCCGTAGGATGCGCAGCTTGACTACCCATGCTGATTCTCAACCGCATGGGCCAGGGGCCATCCTACTCGTTCCTGAGGCCGTCCAAGATCGACCCTCGTATGGCCATCATCGCAGCCAGGGCCACCCATGCTGCGCCACTGACCGCGAGGGCCACTATGGTGACAGCCACGCCGCTGATAGGCAACTGGCCTGACGAGGTCTTGATGGCAGGCCCAATGGCCATGATCGCAGAACCCACGCCCCAGACCAGACCTGCTGCAAGCAGGCCCCAGTGCTCTGCAAACACGATCCTGACAATCAGACCCCGGTCAAATCCAACGGCCCGCATCATGGCTAGTTCACCCCTCCGCTCCAGGAGATTGCGGAGCACGACCAGTCCGAGGCCCACGGTCCCTACGACAAGCCCAAGACCTCCCAGGATCAAGAATACGGACAAGTACGTATTCTCCACCTGACCGAACATGGCAAGCCGGTTGGACGTGGGCACCGCGGCCATGCCGAAATCCGCCAGCCTGGTCGACAGATAGGACGAGACCTGATCGGCCCGGCCGGCTGGGACATCCACAAGAAACACGCCATACCCTGGCTTCGACGGGAATCGTTCTACGAACGCCTGCTCAGAGATCACCAGACTGCCCTGCAACACCGAGTTGTCGATAATGCCCACGATCCGAACCGCAAATCGCCGGCCAGCCTCGTCTGCATACTCGATCATATCCCCCAGGGTTTTGCCAAGACCCCAGAACACCGTGGTATAGTCGCCTATGGCGGGCACCACATCCGGCCCCAAACCCCTCTCCAATAGGGACCATGCATCCTGAGTCCTGAGTCCTGAGTCCTGTATCGTGCGTCCTGTGTCCTGCGTCGTGTCTCCTGCGTCGTGCCTCTGCCTGAACGAGAATCGATCCTTCAGCCTGGCAGGGTCCACGCCCAACAGCCTGGGACGCTGGGCTCGGTTGAGGTTCAGGCAACTGGCATCGTCGCCCTCATACACGCGGGCCTGCACCAGGGTCGTGCCGGCCAGGTCCTGGGTGTCCAGCCCCATGGCCTTGCGACCGGCATCCGTGTTGAGGTCCTGCAGGATCGGGACCGTGGTCTCTGCATACAGGGCAAACCCGCCTGTGCCGGACCTGCGGTCCGCTGGATCGACCTGAAGACCTTGCCGGTTTGCGCCCACTGCTACCACCATGAACACGCCGCACGCCAGGATCGCAATGACCGCCTGGCTCCTGCCCGGCCTGCGAGCGGCATTACGAATCGCCAGGCCCGCCCTTGTCAGCCCGGACCTGTGACCGGACAGGCCCACGGCCCGCAACAGGGTCCCTAACAGCACCAGACCGCCGGCCAGGAGTAAGGCCCCTGCACCGAAGAACGCGCCTGCCACCTGAGAGCTGTTGCCCTTGGCAAACCCCACCACCATCGCAATCGCCCCAAGCACGGCCGCCACGGACACCACTAGGCCAATGACCATTCCTTTGGTGCCGGGCCGACCCGCCCTGGCAACAGCAACTCCGCCGGAGAGCAACTGATGGGCCGTGTACCTGACCTGCCTTTGCAAGGTCACAGCCATCACGGCCAGTGCAGTGACCATGCCGATCCCTGCCCCTATCACCAGGGTCGAGGGCCTGACATAGAAGAAGATGGGCGATCCCCCTGCTGCACCCCGCCAGATCGTGGAAAGCCCCGCGATCAGTGCCCGCGTGTACGCCAGGCCAATCACCGTACCCACCAGCACACCGATCAACGCCACCAATCCGCCCTCCAAAAGGAACAGCCTCCGCACCGAGCCTGGGCCAAACCCCAGGGCCAGCAGCGTACCGATCTGCTCGCTGCGACCCTCCACGCTGAACACGAAGAGCAGGCCGATCAATACCACGGCTGCACCGATCAGGAACATGCTCAGCCCAAGGAACAGCGGCCCGAAGTCCGTGCCCTCAGCAGCGGCCTTGCCCCCCTGCTGGCGGACCGGTTGGAATGACAGACCGATTGCGCCTGGGTCCACCTTGCCCAGGATCGCGGTGGCAATACCCGCCTCGGTGTTGCCTTGCATGGGCCACCGCACCGCGGTCAGGTCACCGTATCGGCTGGCCCACAGGGCCCGGCCCGCAGCAAGCGTCACAAAGGCCTTGGGCGTGCCCCGGAACCGATCCCAGTAGTCCTCGTCCTTGGGGCGTATCCGCTTGAGGTCAATGGCGATCCCAGGGTCCCAGTCCCGGCAACTGCGGGCAGTCGCAAGCCCAGGGTATTCGGGCATCAGGTTGGGATCAACGACCAGCCCCTCCATGGGTATGATCCGGGACACACGAAAACGGCTGGTCTTCTCAGTAAGGCCCCTGGCAGTACCGACCACATAGTAGGTCAGGTCCACTTCGTCACCGACCCCAGCCCCCAGGTCGTCGGCCAGCCACTGGTTGATCACGATCGAGTCATCGCTCGGCTGCGGGCCGAAGCGGTCCCGGTACGGCCCGGACTCCGAGACTGCGGCCACCATCGAATAGGGCGTGACCTTGTCGCGGACCTGGACCGTGTTGACAAAGTAGGCAAGCACACCAGTGGGCTGATCCCCGGTAGTCTCCGCAGCCTGCGCAAAGGGGCGATCCAGGAAGACCCGGCTGGTGCGGAGCTCGAACATGGATTGGCTGGCGATGGTACGGAGTTCCAGTTCTGCGTCACTCAGACGCCATCCCTTGTGCAAGGCCTGCTGGAGCTGCGGCCCTGCCACCTCACCGGCTGCAAGCAGCCCATTGGCACGGCCTGGACGATCGATCTGTCCTTGCAGCCATTGCAGAGGCACGAATGCGTTCAAGGCAGTCGCCGACGTGGCTGCCATCTGGAAGTCTCCGAACTGCCCTGGATCGAGAATCACTCGCACGGTCAGGCGGGCAGCCAGGGTTCGGCCTGAGTCCGGGGCCAGCGGCATGTCACCTGAGAGGGTCTCGGGCCTGTCGATACGCAGGACCACCGTGTCACCTGCCGCCACTGCCAACCGCCGGGCCAAGGCCCGGTTCACCCAGACCTCATCCCGAGCCAGGCCTGCTGTCACGGCAGGTCCTGTGCGGGGTCCCACCTGGAAAAACCGCTCATCCACGCCCAGCACACCGACGGCATTGGCCCTGCGTGTGCCATCCTGGTTGGAGACCACTGCTCGAAGTTGAATGACCGGCACCACGGGTCTGCCCAGGTCGCGGGCCAGATCCTCAGCCAGCTCCATCCTGAAGTACCGATCGCCCCCTGCCAAGGCCCACTGGACCTGGCCCAGGCGTTCGTTGAGACGCTGCTGGAGCGTCCCCCGAACCGAATCGCCTATGGCCAGGGCACCTGTCAGGACCGCACAGGCCACGGCCACAGCCGCGCCCACGGCCAGGTGCGTTCGCCAATAGAAGGATAGCCCCCTTGTCACCAGGCGGAGCAGGGTCATGGCCTCGGCCCGTCCTTCAGAACACCGTCAGCCAGTTCGCAGACCTGACCGAACCGCTGGGCCAGCCGGACCGCGTGTGTCACGACCACCAAGGCGAGACCTTGGGTTCGGTTCAGCTTCCTCAGCAGAACTGCGATCCCATCCGCAGTCCGCTCATCCAGCGACCCGGTCGGCTCATCGGCCAAGAGCAGGTCAGGCGAGTTGATCAAGGCCCTGGCCACAGCCACGCGCTGACGCTGACCGCCGGACAGCTCAGCCGGCCGGCGGGACATCTGATCTGCCAGTCCCACGTCTTCCAGCAGGTCCTTCGCGAGATGGAGGTCGGCCTCCGGCGATCCGCCGGTCCGCCGCGCCAGCGTCGGGACCAGGACGTTCTCCAGGACCGTGCACTGGGGCAGGAGGTGATGCATCTGAAACACGAATCCGATCTGCTGATTGCGAAACTCGGCACGTCCCTTTTCGCCAAGCGAGGCGAGGTCCTTGCCCTCCCACAAGACGTGCCCGCTGGTCGGCACGTCCAATGCGCCCATGAGGTTCAGGAGTGTGCTCTTGCCGCAGCCCGATGGCCCCACAATGGCCAGCATCTGCCCAGACCCGATCGTCAGGCTGATCCCCTTGAGGACTTCCACCTGGTCAGCAGGCCCCGGTGCCCCATACGTCTTGGTCACATTCCGTAGTTCGATCATAAGTGGCCTCAGCATACCTGCCTTCAGCAGAGACTTCGCGTGAAATCATGCACGGAATGCCTCGTGAATGCAAGTCGGTGATAACCCATATTTGCAGGATACATCGTCTCAACGGGCAGGCGATCGTGGCAATGCCGACGGCATGATCGGGATCGAGGTATCGGCTTGTGAATGCCAAAGATAGAAACAAGGCAGGCAGAGAAGCCTCGGATCGCATCCACGCGATTCATGCAGCCCTTCCCTACACGATCGTGGCCCGAATTCGGTTCCTTAACCTCTCTCGCAGTTCCGTTGGGGTCTCATAGCCAATGTGGTTGTATTGTCGTGTGTCGAAATGAATGCGATCGAGATCGTCTTTGCGGACAGTCCAGATCACGGGTATCCCCAACCCCATGGCGAAGCCGGCCTCGAAGTAGACGCCCCCACGATCCCCCGTAAAGTCGGCCACCATGAACCTACTTTTCCGGATCTCTGCTATGATCTGATCGCAGATCTTGTCGTTATGCTCCTTGAGGTCCATTCGCAAGGCTCGGTACTCAGTACCCTCCTCAATGGCTGGCTTGATGCCGTCGCTGAAGACTGCATCCATCTGCTGGTCAAACCACATGGCAACGAATACCTGCTTGCTGTCAATACTGCCTCTCTGGAGTTCCTCGATCTTCTTCCAACCCGCTGGTGTGAGAGTCATACTGATTTGTCCCTGAGGGCCCCGCTGTCCTTCAACATAGGTCAGAGATGTGAGTAGGTGAACCATCCCCTCCATATCTACGGCCCATTGGGATCTTCTCCCGAAGAAGAGCGGATAGTCTTTTTCTTCGAGGACGATTCGGTCACAAGGGTGTTCTGCCTTGACTGCGAGATTCACGAGTACCCTATCGATCATCTCACTGGCACTTCGGGGGTAGAGGGCAAGGATCTCATCCAGGGTCATCCAATTCTCCACGACGCCTTCTCGCTTCAAGACAATGAAGACTGGTGGATGGCCTTTCAGACGCCGCTCCTGAAGGACCGCCGCCACCTTATCCGCCGATTCCCGAATCCCCACCTCAGCCCGATCTGAATAGCCGTACCGTCCACAGACAGGGCATTCGACCCAGAGAGCCCTTGCCAATGGATCAGTCGTAGTGCACACGCAATCCGGATGGCCGCACAGTAGGCATTGCTTGCTGCATTCCTTTTCAGCCATGCTACATGTCCTTTCCATTCAGGCCAGTCGCTATCGTGGGCCTTTCATTCGCCTGATCGATGGTCCAGCAACGAGTATATGGACTGCCTCCGATCAGGGCAAGGGGCACGGCGGCATACGGGTTGCCAAATGAAGGGGCGTCGTGGTGCTGCCGCCGCTTGCAGGCCGCATGTGTCATCTCGACCGGAGCCGCAGGCGAAGTGGAGAGATCTGTTCAGAACAGATGCCTCCACCTCGGTCGGCATGGCCTGTCAAGTCACTGCCGACAGACCTTACCGAGGTCAGGCTGGCCACATCTCGCATACCCAGCGGCCAGTGTTCCACCCCCTATCCCCATGGAGTCCGATCGCATCGATCCCCCCTTGTATCTAGGGCCCTCGTATGATATAAGAGTGGATAGATGCTCTGGCTTCCGGCCAGAGCACGGGTACATCAATCTGATCCAAGTCCGAAGTAAGGAGGTCCGTCATGTCGAGGCAAACGATTTCTCTGGTGTCCGTGGTCCTGGCCATGGGTCTGGCCTGCAGCGCCTACGGCGTGCAGATCGGCGACTTTGAAGGCAACACCATGGACGGATGGACTGTCAGCGCCACCAATGGCGCCAGTGCAGCCCCCAGCACTACGGGGGCCACCCTGGGCAAGGGCAGCCTGAAGATCAGCGCGCCCACAGCCGGGTGGAGCAACTGTGTCCTGTACAGCATCCTGACCAACAACAAGGTGGATGACTTCAGGAAGAACAAGTACGTCCTGGCCGACATCACGCGATTGACCTCCGAGTGGACGGGGGAGGCAGACGGTCACTTCAGCAACATCTTCTTCATTGTCAATGCAGGGGGCGACGGATGGACCGGCATATGGGTGCAGTCGTCCGAGGTGGCTGCCTGGAGCAACTCGGATGGTGACCAGGCGAAGACCTTTGCCTTTGACTATACGGATGGCCTGTCGCAGGTCCCATTTGACAAGACCATATGGTGGATGGAGATCTTCGTGTGTGTGAACTGGGGAGGGTACGCCTCAGGAGGCATCTACTACCTGGACAATGTACGGCTGGTCAATGAGCTGACCCCGTCAACTGCCACGAATCCCAAGCCGGGCGCAGGCCAGACCGACGTGCCGCGTGATGGGGTCCTCAGTTGGAAGCCCGGGGTGTATGCCAAGACGCATGATGTGTACTTCGGTACCTCGTCAGCGGAGGTCAGTGCGGCTGACGCGAACGATACGACGGGCGTGCTGGTGGCCCATGGCCAAGACGCCAATACGTATGACCCGGCCGGCCTGCTCGAATTCGGTCGGACCTACTTCTGGCGGATCGATGACATCAATGCCCCATCGAGTCCGGGCCTTCACAAGGGAGACGTCTGGTCCTTCACGGTCGAGACCTATGCCTATCCGGTCAAGCTTGTCAAGGCCACTGCCTCCAGTTCGCTGACGGGGATGGGGCCCGAGAAGACGATTGACGGCTCCGGACTCACCGGCGAGCAGCACGGGGTATCGGCCGCGCAGATGTGGCTGAGCAAGAAGGGGCAGTCACCGATCTGGATCCAGTACGAGTTCGATGCCGTGTACAAGCTGTACCAGATGTGGGTGTGGAACTCGAATCAGGAGGTCGAGCCTGCGGTCGGTTTTGGGGCCAAGGACGTTGTGATCGAGACCTCCACGGACGGGACCACCTGGAGGGCCCTGGACGGAGTACCGGAGTTCGCCCAGGCGCCCGGCGAGCCGAACTACGTCCACAACACGACCGTGGATCTCGGCGGATCGCTGGCCAAGTACGTCAAGTTGACCATCACGAGCAACTGGGCGGACGGAACCAAGCAGGCCGGTCTGAGCGAGGTCCGGTTCTTCTACATCCCGCTCCGCGCCAGAGAGCCCCAGCCAGCCTCCGGGGCAACCGGTATGGCCTTGGATGGCGTCCTCAGTTGGCGACCTGGCCGAGAGGCGGCCAGGCATGAGGTGTCTGTGAGCGCAGATCCCAATGCTGTGCTCCAGGGCACGGCCCCGGTGAGTACCGTCGTCGCACACAGCCTGGATCTCGGCCCGCTTGGCCTGGAATATGCCAGGACCTATACCTGGAGGGTCAATGAGGTCAATGACGCGGCCACTCCCCCATCCTGGACCAGCGACGTGTGGAACTTCAGTACCATTGGATATCGCGTGGTGGATGACTTTGAGGACTACAACGACGCCTGCAACCGGATCTTCTTCATATGGCAGGATGGAGCGGGGCACAATGGGTCTACGGACTGCAGCGTCGCGCCCTTTGGAGGCAACGGCACCGGCTCGACCGTCGGGAATGCCAACGCCCCATTTGCCGAGGGCACGATCGTCCACTCGGGCGGGCAGTCCATGCCTTTGTCGTATGACAACGCGAAGAGTCCGTTCTACTCGGAGACGCAACGGGAATGGACGGTTCCGCAGGCGTGGACCGGCGGAGGGGTCAACACCCTGGTGGTGTACGTCCGAGGGGATGCGGCGGCGTTCCTGGAGACCTCGCCGGGGACTCTCATCATGAATGGTACAGGCACGGACATCTGGGCAAACTCGGACCAGCTCCGGTTTGCGTACAAGTCGCTCAAAGGCAACGGTTCGATCGTGGCCCGGGTGGATAGTGTGTCCAACACGAACGGCTGGGCCAAGGCCGGCGTGATGATCCGCGAGACCACCCAGGCTGGATCGGCGAACGGCGTCGTGGCGGTGACGCCGGGCAACGGTATCACGTTCCAGTGGCGTGCGACGACCGACGATGTCAGCAGCAATGTGGGTGTAACGGGCTTCTCTGCGCCCTACTGGGTCAAGTTGACACGCACGGGCACGACCCTCACGGCCCAGTACTCGGGTGATGGAGCCCAATGGACAGACCTCACCCCCACGACTGCCCCGACCTTCACGATGGCCAGCGACGTGTACATCGGTCTGGCGGTGACCAGCCACGCGTCGGACGTCGTGTGTGGGGCCAAGTTCTCCAACGTCTCGACCACCGGCAGCGTGTCCGGGTCGTGGCAGGTGGCGGAGATCGGCGTTTCGCAGTCCAGTGGCAACCTGCCCGAGACGTTCTACGTGGCATTGCAGGACAATGCCGGAAGCAGGAAGGTCGTCAGCAATCCGGACACCGGGGTGATTGCCTCGGGCGCCTGGCAGGAGTGGGATGTCCCGCTGACCGCATTCACCTCAGCCGGGGTCAACCTGGGCAGCATCAAGAAGATGGTCATCGGTGTTGGGGTTCCCAGTGCACCGAAGATGGGCGGCGCGGGCAAGCTCTACATTGACGACATCCGCCTGGCGAGGATCGCCGCGCCTTAGTAACGAGGTGACCGTGACGGACGGTGTGGGCCGGAGAAGATGCCTCGGCCGGAGGGATTGAGCCGTAAGGTGATTCAAGATCAGGACCACTCAAAAGGGCTGGGGCCTCCCCCAGCCCTTTCTCTATGGCCACGTAGGTACGCTCTATCGATCGCCTGTAAAGGATACCGAGAGACTGTTGTCTGGGGACACGCTAGAATGGCGCAACCCAAGAAGGGGTGGACGCACGAAGATCATGAAATGATGAGGAATTGACCGATGGGCCATGCGAAGAATAGAAACCCAGGCTTCAACAGGCTGTCGTTTGTCTGCGGGATTGCCGCGATCCATACCGTATGCCTCGCTGCAACCGCATCGCAGGAAGTGGACTTCTCCCCCCCACCAGAGGAACAGCAATTGCCGACCCGGATGCACTCCGCCATGAAAGACCTTCCGCTGATCAAAGTGGGGCACGCCGGCGCAGACCTCACGGGCGGCGATCATCGTGCCCTGCAAGCGGCGGTGGACTATGTGGCCGGACTGGGCGGCGGCACCGTCGAGATCGGGCCCGGCGAGTACCTCATGCGAGACTCACTCCATCTGCGATCCTTCGTGACCGTGCGAGGGACACCGGGCAAGACGGTCCTGCGCAAGGCCGACGGCGCTGAGTCCCCCTTGGCCCTGGACGGGGACTTCGGCGAGGAGCAGATCACCGTCGTGAACCCCGAGGGATTCGAGGTTGGTTTCGGGGTGGTGGTCTGGAGTTCCAGGGCGAACGGCTTTCACGTCACCGTAGCGAGGATCACCGGGCGCAAGGGTAATACGTTCTCCATCGACCGGCCCCTCAATGCCGACTGCATGGTGAGTGATGGCGCCAAGGCGGCAACGAGTTTTCCGGTGGTCAGCGGATATGACCTGGAGGGGGTGCGAGTGGAGCACCTCATCATCGAGGGAAATCGGGAGCACAACGCCCTCCTCGACGGATGCCGGGGTGCCGGGATATTCCTGTATCGCGGATTCGGCACGGTCATCGAGGACTGCCAGGTCCGCCACTTCAACGGAGACGGCGTCAGCTTCCAGCAGTCCAATGATGTGGAGGTCATCGAGTGCGTCAGCGAAGACAATGCCTCCCTGGGCATCCATCCTGGCAGCGGCTCGCAACGACCCACGGTTCGAAGATGCGTTGCCCGAGACAACGGGCGTGACGGCCTGTTCGTATGCTGGCGGGTTCGGCACGGATTGTTCGAAGACAATGTGCTGGAGGCCAACCACGGCAACGGCATTTCCATCGGACACAAGGATTCTGACAACCTCCTCCGACGCAACCAGGTCCGAGGCAACCACGCCGATGGGGTCCTCTTCCGGGATGAAAGTCTCGGTATGGCGGCACACCGCAACCGGCTGGAAGACAACCTCATCGAGAACAACGGAGTAGACCGCGACGTCGCGGGTATCCGAATACGGGGCGCAACTCGGGATATCATCCTGACGAAGAATCGGATTCGAGATACCCGGCCGATCGGTGCCCAGCGGCAGACCCTCGGCATTCAATTGGAGAAGAAGGTCGGTTCGGTCACACTCGACCAGAATTCCATCGAGGCGAAGACCCCCATCAGCGATCAGCGAGACGTCCGTACAGACGGAGGGGGATCGTCCTGAGGACCTCCATGGCCCTCGGGGTCCTCGTTCGCTGAGGGTGGAGTCGCCGCGAGATGCGGCCAGACCGCCGCGTCACGCGGGGAGCCGACTACTTCGATCTCTTCCGGCCCCCACGCGTCAACTGCTCCAGGCAGGCATTGGCCTCTCTCTTGCCCATGTGGCGAAGAGATGCGATGCGTGCCACCTGCTGCTTGAGCGGCCGGGCCTTCCCATGCTCCCAGTTGTAAACGGTCTGATCCGTTACGCCAATGATCGCTCCGCACTCCGCAGCGGAGAGCCCCAGACGCCGCCGCTGTGAACGCAGGCCCTTGGCGGTGAATCGCACACGTTCTGCATCGACCTCAGGGACTTGGCACGAGACATCCTTGAGGACCTGCTTTTCGATGGGGCTGACCCTGCGTTGAAGGTCAGATACCCGGCGCTTCATCTCGGCTATGTCCTTGCGGTACTGAGCCGAGGCCTTCTTGAGGACGTTTGTCTGTTTGCGGATCTCCTTGCGTGCAAGCCGCAGGATTTCGTCTCTGAGTACGGTGGCAATGTTCGGCATGTCGTTCTCCTATCGTCTCTTGTACTTGCCCATCAACTGACCCTCGGCAAGGATGTGACCCTTCATGGCCTTGAGCAGATCGGCCTTTCTTGCGCTGCTGGGCAGATCCAGCGTTGTATCGAGGGCGTAGACCTTGAAGCAGTAGCGGTGAACGCCGCTTGGCGGGGACGGTCCCCCATAGCCGGGCCGTCCGAAGTCCGTGATCCCCTGGCGCGAACCGTCGGGCAGGTCGGGGGCTGGAGGCACATTCTCGGCCAACTCATGCACGCTGGGCGGGATATTCCACATGACCCAGTGGACCCATGTTCCCATCGGAGCGTCCGGATCCTCGCTGATCAGTGCAATGCCCTTGGCAGCCTCTGGTACGCCTGCCCATTTCAGCGGCGGCGATATGTCTTGCCCGTCGCAGGTGTACTTTGATGGTATCATGCCACCTTCCAGGAATGCTGGGCTACTGACTGAGATTGTCATCTCCTGACTCCTTTCTTCGCTGACACCTGCTTTTCTCCGTCCGCTTGTCACAGCCGGTGGTCGCGATTACCACCACTGTGAGCCCAAGACCGATCTTCGTCATAACCGATCCCTTCAGTTGGCCGGCGTCTGCCGCGTGTTGAATAGAATACGAGACTGCATCGTAGATGGCAATCCTCATGCTTTGTCTCGGAAAGCGAATGAAAAGACGTTGAGGCTGGTAAGAGTGAAGCCTTGAAGGCGTGTTTTAAGGCGATGGGCAGGTTCCACCGCCGGGGCATTGTGCCCTGATGCATGTGGCAGACTGGGGAAGAAGCAGGGTTTCTGCAAAATCCCCCAACAAAAAGGCGTTGACTTGGCTGGGAAGGCCATAGAATATGGCCGGAGGGCAGGTTCATCAGGAGACCGAAACGCAGACGAGTATAGAGACCTGAAGGAGCCCACCGAGGTTGAAGAGCCTGATCCTGGGACGTGGCTCATGACCATTCAGTGCTTCCATGATGTACACGAGGCCCCTGGGATGCACCTGATCGATGCGAGGGTATGCCTTCAGAAGGGCGATTCCTGATGGTTCGACACGGCTCACCGCATCGGTTCATGCATTAGGCTGAGTTGGAGTTTAGGTTTCTCCTCCTGAGGCACCCGACCCCGATGTATATGACAGTAGGCCTCATGGTTATAGATACTCAAGACATGCGTGCAGTGCGGAAACGTGCATTTCCTGCCACTGGCCGAGGTCTTTAGCACTTTGTTCATCGTTACTCCTGTAGTTGAATCATCAAACAAAGATAAGGCCCTGCGACCTGGCAGGGCCTTTTCGTGTTCAAGCACGGAGGTCTGACTAGAGGGGGGTTACGCTGGTCGCACAAGGACCCTTCTTGCCTTGCCCGATCTCAAACTGGACCTTCTGGCCCTCATCGAGCGATGCATAGCCCTGGGTCTTGATCTCGGAGTGGTGGACGAACAGATCCTCGCCGCCGCCCTCCGGAGAGATGAACCCAAATCCCTTTGACGCATTGAACCACTTTACTGTGCCGTTGTTCACTGGTACTTCTCCTTGGCCTTCACCAGGCCGCTGAAATGGTGCCTCTCTTGTGGATTTGCTGGGAGCACACTCTTGAGAGACGGAAGAATATTCCCTACAAGACTCCTATTATCCAGCAGCAGCGGCAGACATGCAACAAAAAAAATCCAAATTCACCAGATTTTTATGCGGCAGCGAGGCGAGGCTGGGCTCACTTCTCCAGCACCCTGCAGGCGAAGCCCCAGGGGCCGCCTCCGTTCTGGATCTTCAGCACGGGCTGGTTTCCGCCCTTGCGGAAGGTGACCGGCACGCGGTCGCTGTCAGGCACTACGCCACGCACGGTCCAGTTCTCGTGAACGAGCTTGCCGTTGAGCCAGACCTTCACCGCGTCATCTGAACCGATGCCCAGCACGCCGCTGGTCTCGTTGGGCATATCGACTTGGGCCCAGAGATAGGCGATCTGATACCAGTTCTCAAAGGCCGGCTGACGGGGTCGTATGTTCAACGTGGAGAGATCTGCCCAGAATGGACGCGGTCCCGATCCAGCCTATCTCCGCCGGTCAATTGGAGACACAATTCGAGCATCCGTCCCGCACTCTGGTTCACGTCGTAGTGCCGGCGCACGCCCTCTCTACCCTGCCGGCCAAGGCGAACGGCCTGATCAGGATCTGCCACCAAGGCCTCCAATGCTGTGGCCAGGCCCTTGGCGGTGTTGTCCTGGTACAGGATGCCGCCCCCGGTCTGTTCGAGGATCTCAGGGAAGACCCCGATGGCCGGCTCTACCACGGGCACGCCGCAGGCCAGGGCCTCCAGCACGTACAGGCCATACGCGACCGGGGTCTTTTCCGGAACAGCCAGCAGGGTCAGGCCCCGCAGGAACTCCAGCCTGGCCTCAAGCGAGAAGTCCGTGCTGAAGGTGACGTCATCCAAGGCGCCAGCCTCGGCCAACCTGTGGCACATCGTCTTGATGAAGGGCTTGTCAGCGGGGCTCCGTCCCCCGCCGACATGGAGCCGGACTCGCCTGAACCGGTCCTGCTTTTTCAGGAGGATGAATGCGTCAACCAGCGTATCCAACCCGCGAGAGGGGTACTGACGAGAAAGGAATCCGATCGCCGGCACCTGCGAGGGTGCAGAAGCGGGCGGGTATCGGTCGATCGGAATCCCCATGGGGACCACGTGGAGCTTCTCGTCCGGGATGGCGAGCCTGGCCTTCATCAGATCGCCATAGAAGCGGCTGACCGCCACAAAGCCGTCCACGTCCCGCCCCCGTTGTTGCATCAGGTCCCAGACCTGCTCTGCATACGGCCTGCCCAGGCCGTCGACGAATCCGTCTTCATCCTGCAACAGGCAGATCACAGGGACCCTGAGCCGCTCCCGCAGGGTCGGGGCCAGTCCCAACAGCAAGGCGTCCGAGAGACACACGACGTCCGGACGATTCTCCTCCAGGGCCAGCCACTCGATCAGCCGGTTCAACTCCTTGACCTGCCTGCCGTCCCTGCCTTGGAGCATGGACATCGTGGTCTCGCCCAGGTCCCTGGCACTGGTCATGCCGGCCTTGCGACCTGCCCATCGCAGGAGCCTGCGGGAGTCGAACCATCGGTCCACCCACCGGGGTGTGCGACGGAACACCGAGAGCTTCTGCTGGAGAAAGACGTTGATCCCGCCAAAGAAGATGGGGACGTCCTGCACCGCCCCCACAGGCAGGTACAAGGGCACCATCACCACGTCCAGGCCGCAGCCCTGCAGGGCCCGCACCATATCCAGGTCACGGAGGCAGTTCTCGCAGTAGAAGCTGTCACCCGATCCGGGTGTGATCTGTACGAATCGCATCCTTCCGAGACCTCCAGGCCAAACCTATTTCATTTCCCCAAACGCATACACACAGCCATCGTCGCACCCCACGACCACGACCCCGTGCGCGACCGCCGGTGACGACGTGACGGCCTTGCCAATCAGGTACGACCAGACGAGGCCCCCATCTGCGGCCCGGATCACGTACAGCCGGCCGTCGTCGCTGCCGAATACGACCTTGCCGTCGCAGATCGCAGGTGAGCTGTCCACGTTGTCCAGGGCCTTGAAGGTCCAAACGGCCTTGCCGTCCTCCTGTCGCACACAGTGGACCTGCTTGTCGCGTGCCCCAAAGATGACGACCTGCTCGCTGATGGCCGGCGAGGTCAGGATCGGCGTATCCGGCACCGCACATCGCCACAGGATCTTGCCTGTGGCAACGTCGGCCCTGAGGAAGTCGCCGTTGTAGTTACCCACGTACACGTAACCGGCCCAGGTCGCGGCAGAGGCCGCGATATAGGAGCCGCCGTCCATGGTGGTGATGCCGTTGCCGTCCGCCACGGATACCACGTGAATGCGGGCATCGCACCCGCCGATCACACACCAACCGTCCGCCACGGCAGGCGAGCCATTGACGTAGTTGTCCGTCTTGTAGGTCCAGACCCGCTGGCCGGTCTGTGCATCCACACAGTGCAGACTGCCGTCGTAGCTGCCCACCACGATCCACAGGCCGTTGCCCTTGGGGCTCCGCACGCAATTGGCCCCACCGGCGATCTGGCCGCCGGTCTGGTATCTCCACCGCAATGCCCCATCGTTGGCATCCAGTGCGTAGAGAAACCCGTCCGCTGACCCTGCAAACACTATCCCTTCTTCCACGCAGACCGGGGCGTCCACCGCTTCTGCGGCCTTGTAGGACCAGAGGCGATGGCCCGTCTCCAGGTCCAGGGCGTAGAGGTTCGCATCCGAGGAGCCCACAAAGACCCGGTCCTCAACGACGGCCGGTGACGACTTGACCGGTCCTGAGGTCTTGAAGGTCCAGGCCAGGTCGAGCTTGTCTGCCAGGGTCCCGGCTGCCCTGCCCAGGTGCTGGGGGCCTCCGCCGAACATCGGCCAGTCCGCTGCCTCCTGGTGGATCGACAGTCGAGGTCTTCGCCCATCAGTGACCTGGGGACTGCCAACCGTGTGCCTCCGGGCGGCCAACCAACTCCCCGCACCGATGCATAGCACGGCCACGGCCGTGGCCAGCATGGCCGTTTTGAGCACGTCACCCTGTTGGTGCTGAGACCGCATGTTCGGCAAACCACTCCCATCAACGGCGTTCACGGGACCAGTGCCATGACCGTCGCTGCCGCCATGCAGACTACCCGCCTTCTTTGGACCTTTCCCACCACCAAGAGTACCTACCTCCACCAAGTCAACAACGTCACTTCATACGGACAATCAATGGGCAAGGCAGTATACCATCCCCAAAAGCCCCGGTACAAGGGCCTGGCTCCCATCGCCGCTCCACTGCGCCGGCGATTCCATCGCTCGCATGCCACGGAGCGTGATGGGTGCCCCTACGCCGGCAGACCGACTGTCTGGGCAAACAGCACACGCTGTTCGGGCCGCAGCTTGAATTCCCTGGCTGTGTTCTCCTTGTCGCAATTGTGGAACCAGGCAGCCAAGCCTTGCGAGGCGGCGAACAGATAGACGTTCCCGGCAATGAGACCCGTGTCCACGTAGTAGTATGACTTCTGCACCTCCGGATCCCTCAGGCCCGGCTCCTGGAACGGCGCCTTACTGTACTTGGCGATATCCACGACGTAGAAGATGTTCACCGGGCCCGTGCCCGCTCCACGCCTGCCAGCCCGTGCGCGAAAATCCCCGGCAACCACGGGACTCAGGCGGTGGGCAGCCCCCTCATAGAGGTAGACTCCCTCGGGCAGGGCTACGTAGAGGTCGATCTCCTGTGAGTTGCTGGCCGATGCCGCGGTTCTCCCGGTCCTTCCGGACGGTCCGCTCTCCCGGTTCACTCCGAATGCCGCCCAGAGGAGGTTGGACAGCATCTGAGGCGGGAGTTTCTCCGCACCGATGTTACGGATGGTCTTCCTCTCCTTCAAGGCCGCCAGCACGGACCTGCCGCCGTCGGTCTCGGGTTTCAGCAGCGTGATCGGCTGCAGCTCTGCGGGCGGACTGGGCGGTATGCCGGTGTCCTGGGCCAGGCCGGACGCCGTGGCAGCCACCACGGCAAGGGCCGGCACGTTCTTCAGGAAGGTTCTGCGATCCATTGGATTCTCCTTTCAAGGCAGGCCTCGACCCTCAGCCGGGGCGGCTGATGGCTCGGTTCCCGTACGTGCATGGCACGACCGTCGATCGTCTTTCTGTAGTCCGGATCACCACGTTCGGTCTGTATTCCACCCGAATCAACCACCCTTTCGGACCTCTATCATAGGGCATCGCCTCGCCACTGTCCACCTGGCCGGCCAGAAATCCCGGCTTCTGTTGAACAGGCCGCACCGATCTCGCGTGCTTGTAAGTAGAAGGGGTAAAACCTGCTGCCCAAGGCTGGCGTATGTGGTATAATACCCATAAGACTTTGGAAGGGGTGTTCTCATGACGAAAGTCCGACCCATGACCATGATCGTATCCCTGGTGACCACCGCTCTCCTGACGGCGACGCCCTGCACCCTCCTCGCCCAGCCTCTGGCCTGGCAGCAAGAGAAGGTCGACTGGAAGGCCGGCAACGGCAGTCGAATCAAGTCGATACGATATCCAGCCGAAGACCCGCACCACCTCCGCACCCGGCGGCCCATGGGATACCAATGGTCGGGCCAGCCCGCCGCCAACATCGCCACGGGCACCGCGGCCCTGTCCTCACTGGACGTGACCGCACCGGACACCTCCGCCTCACTGAGTGAGGTGAATTCGCCCCCCATTTCCGGATTCGTTCCCTGGATCGCGGTCGCGATCACGGATGCCCGTTCAGATGACTTCGACTTCGATGCGGTGCCGCGAAGCGGTGTCTCGGGCAATTACCTGACCTCTGAGCCCAACACCGGGTATGCGATCGGGATTCTCGACACGGGCGCATCCACGCACATCCTCTCTGCCGAGGGTGCTGCCTGGACGGGCCTGTCCAGCCACACGCCCAGCCTCCTGACCACGAATGCCTCGACGATCTCGGGAGTCACGGGTGAAGCCTCGTTGTGGGTGACTAAACCTCTGGGCCTGTTCATCGACGGCCTTGGAGCCATCGACGCCAACTCACTCGCCCTGGACCCCTCGACCCTGTTTGGAGAGACGAATGTCTCGATCAGTGCTGGCGATCCCAATGGGTCTCCCTACGTGCCTACGGCGATCGGAACCCCCCTATCGGTGTACTGTGCCGCCGCGATCTACAACGATCATCCGGTCAGTGTTCGGTGGAACGGAACATCGTACTCCGGACCGGACGTCCGCGTCTACGACAGCGAGGACCCCTGTGTGCCCTCTCTGTCCATTCAAATCCCCCTGGAACTGCGTCCCGCGGACGTGTACGCCGTGCAGTACACCCCGAATCTCGACTTCGGAGGTGACATCGAGGATTGGTTCAACACCGGTTTCGACGAACCGAGTATTCCTTCCATCATCACCAACGGTCTGACCTCCGGGCAAAGCCTGTTCTTCCTTTCCAGCGTGGATCTGACCCACAACGGCAAGTCCGCAACGGAGAGAACCAAGTTCATCGTAGACACCGGCGCCCAGGTGACTGTGATCAGCAAGGCCATTGCTGCGCGGTTGAGGCTGAACCTCAACAATCCCGAATTCGAGGTCGAGGTCGAGGGCGTGTCCGGGGACTCCGTCGTGGTACCGGCGTTCCTCATTGACCTGATTGAGTTGCCCGGCCTGCCCGATTGGCTCACCTTCCACGATGTTCCGGCCATCGTGCTGGACGTAGCCTCCCCAGAGGGAGGGGTCATGGACGGAATCATCGGAATGAACCTCTTCACCGATTTCAACCTCGTCTTCCACGGCGGCGGCATGTTCCTGCAGCCCGCCCCTTATCTGGAGGTCGAACGCATCTCACGATTCAGTCCTGCGGACATCGTGCCGGACGGAGTCGTGGACGGCGTTGACCTCGTATCGCTGGTGCAGGCCTGGCTCAGCGAGCCCGGACAAGAGAGATGGAATCCGCTCGCGGACGTTGCCCCCCTGCCTTCCGGCGATGGACGTATCGATCTCCTGGACTTTGCCCTGCTGGCCAGCCACTGGCACCAGACCAGGTAGTCGGACGATCTCTTTGACATCCGGGGATCCCGCCCCTATCATGTCGTGCCCAAGACTCGAATGCCTGTTGGGGACGACCGATGAGGCTCATCCTGGACCTGGTGTATCTGTTGGCGGCCGCGGCGATGGCCCCGGTGGTGGCTTATCGTGCGATCCGCCACAATCGCTATCGTACCGGCTGGAGGCAGCGATTCGGCCAAGTTCATCGCAGGGACCCCGCCAGGCCGTGCCTCTGGCTGCACGCCGTCAGCGTCGGCGAGGTCAATGCCTCCAAGACCCTGGTGGCTGAGCTGCAGCGGCAATGCCCCGATTGCGAGATCGTGGTCAGCACGACCACGGACACCGGCTTTGCCCGGGCCCGGGAGTTGTTCGGTGACAGACTCGAGGTCTTCTACTTCCCCTTTGACCTATCGGGGATCGTCAAGCGGGCCTTTGACCGACTCAGGCCCTCCGTGTGTCTATTGATGGAGCTGGAGGTCTGGCCCAACTTCGTGGATACGGCCTGGCGCCGAGACGTCCCGGTGGTGGTCGTCAACGGCCGGATCAGCGACCGCAGCTTCCGCTCCTACCAGCGGGCCAGGTGGCTCCTGTCCGGCACCTTCAGTCGGATCACGCTGGCCCTGGCTCAGACCGAGACCTATGCGGAGCGATTTCGGCACCTGGGCTGTCCAACGGACAAGGTGGTCGTCACCGGGTCGTTGAAGTTCGACACCGCCCAGACAGGCGAGGTTGTGGAGGGTTCCGATGTCCTGGCCGCTCAACTGGCCCTGGACAACCGGCCTCTGTGGGTGGCCGGGGGCACCGGCGATGAAGAGGAGCGACCCATCCTGGAGGTGTACAGGCAACTGAAGCAAGACCCCAGGCTCTCCGACCTTCGGCTGGCCATCATCCCGCGCAAACCCGAGCGATTCGACCAGGTCGCACAGTGGATCGAGCAGGCGGGCCTGCCCCTGGTCCGCTACAGTCGCATCAAAGGCAGCCCCGAACGCCGGACCTTGCCTGCAGAGGCCGTCATCCTCGGGGACACCATGGGCGACCTGCGCAAGTTTTACAGCCTGGCCACGGTCATCTTCGTGGGGCGATCTCTGGTCCCCATGGGCGGCTCTGACATGATGGAGGCTGCGGCCCTCGGCATACCCACGCTCTTTGGTCCCCACACGTTCAACTTCCGACAGGCGGTGGACCTGCTCCTCAGTGCCGAGGGGGCCGTCGAGGTACAGGATGCGGAGCACCTGCGGTGCAGTGTGGAGAGGTGCCTGACGGAACGGCAGTTCGCACGGCGGATCGCCGAAAACGGCAGGCGGGTCATTCGCGAGAATCAAGGCGCAACGGTGCGCACCGTCGAGCAGGTCCTCCGCCTGCTCCCATCGCACGGGCCTGGCAGGGGCTACTGACCCATGCTGCGGATCGTGTTGGACTGGAGCTTGACCAGTTGCTCGGCGCTGGCGAGGACGACCCGGCCGTTCGTAAACACGACACGATAGTCCCCTTCGGGCAGTTTCCAATACATCAGGATGAGCGTGGGGTCTTTGGAATTGGCGTTCTGCTCATAGTAGACCACCTCCACCCCATTGCTGGCCATCTCCTGGTAGACCTTGGCCAGACCTGCCGCGGAACGGTCCTGTCTGGAGAAGAGATCCTCGATCCCTTGGTACCATCCAGACCCCCTGCCGAAGAAGCCCCCAAAGACGATCAAGGTCACGACGATAGCCGCCACCGCCGCCACCCTGCTGATCTTCAGATGCACCATGATGTTGACCGTGTCCCTGCCCCACCGCTGCGCCATGAGCCTATCAGGGATCTGACGCTTGATCCTCTCGGCCAAGCCCTGGGGGGCCGGTTCGGTTCCCCTCCGGCCCAGTTCCTGCAGCAACTCTTCAAGCCTCTGTCCTGCCATAACCTGCTTCTCCCTTTGGATGCCTCGTCTCAGCCCAGATAGGTTGCCCTTCGCAACACCTCCAACGCCCGGTTCAAACGACTCTTATACGTGCCTTCACTGACCCCGGCCACCAGGGCAGCAGCAGAGATCGGGAATCCCTGCAGATAGTGCAGGACGATGGTCTGCCGCAAGATCCAGGGCAGGCCTTCCACCTGCTGCTGCAGCCGCTGCAACACTTCGGTGTGGGCCACCCGGTCATCTTGAACCCTTTGGTCCGTCTGATCCTCGGCTATCACCGTAATCCGCTCGTCGTCGGTCGGCTCTCGTCTGCCAATCGCCCGCCGATGCTGGCACGATACGTTGTGGGCTATCCGAAACAGCCACGAGGACAAGGCCTTGCCTTCCTTCAACTGCCCCAGATGGTACCACGCCTTCATGAACACCTCCTGGGTCAGGTCCTCGCTGGTCTGGCGGTTGTGACCCAGTTGCCTTATGTACCGATAAATACGTTGGTAATACTCGTTGACCAACTGCTCGGCCGCGGCCCGGTCGCCGCTTCGTAGACGTCCTATCTCGAGGGCCTCGACCTGCCCCTGCTGAGCCGGCGGAACCTTCTCATCCTGCACATGGATAGGATGCCGCTGACGGCCATTCTGTTCGGTCACGCTCTCAGTTTCTACTGCCATATATGCTAACAGTATACCTTAGCCATACTTCCAACGCCATACGACTGCCCATTCCATATGCAAAAAAGGCCCTTGACGGCGGTGGTGCGTCAAGAAAGGCGGTTCCAGAGCCGCTCTGCCGTGATAGACTAGCCATTTGCAGGCCAGCCCGACGGCGGTAGATATGGATCGCCCGTATGGCCACCCGGTCCCAGTCAAGGAAGACGTCATGACCAAGCCCTCTCAGACCTCGCAACCGGCCCTGTGGCAGCTCTTCATGCTCGTCCTGTGCGTTTATGTGCTGACCATCCTGGTGGTCCAAACCGTCGTGCAAATCCCGGCCCGGACCGTGGAACTGCTCAACTGGATAGACACCCTCATCTGTGTGGCCTTCATCGGCGATTTCATCTACAACCTGGCCACCGCCAGCTCCAAGCTACGATACCTCAAGTGGGGCTGGATCGACCTGATCTCCAGCGTACCGGCCGTGCACGTCCTGCGATGGGGACGCCTTGCCCGAATCGTCCGTGTCATCAGGGTCTTCCGCGGATTCCGGTCCGCCAAGACGATCGCGCAGTTCCTGTATGAAAACCGCTCCCGCGGAGCCTTTGAGACGGTCGTGATGATCAGCTTCGTGCTGGTGATCTTCTGCTCGATTGCTGTCCTCAACTTCGAGACTTCCCCCCAGGCCAACATCAAGACTGCCGGCGATGCCCTGTGGTGGGCCATTGTCACCGTCACCACGGTCGGCTACGGCGACAAGGTTCCCGTAACCTTCGGCGGTCGAGTCGTCGGGGTGGTACTGATGATAGCAGGCGTGGGCCTGTTCGGCACCTTTACCGCCTTTGTGGCATCCTGGTTCTCTGATCGCGGGCAACAGCAGGTCGAGCACAGAGAGGACCGCATTCTGGCCGAGCTGCACGCCCTGCGAGAACGACTGGACGACCTGGAAAGGAAGCTCGACCGCTGAGACCTCAATCTGTGGGTGATCAACCGCTTCCGGCATCCGGCCTGTCGCGTTGTTTGCGATTCCGGTTCGGCTGCGGAGGGAGTATACTGTTCTCGGTTGTGCCCACCCGCCGTGTCGGCAGTGAAAGGACGGGGTTATGGCCACCCAAAGGAATGGCAAGGACTCGGCAGGCTCTGGCGATTAACCTTGAGAAGGAGAAGGGCTAGTGAGCGACCAAAAGAGACCGGCAAGGGGTAAGAGCCGCAGCCGCCCGTTGAGGGCTGCCGCAGAGGAGAAGCTCGCCCATGCCCCGGGCTCGCCGCAGGATCTGACCGAGAAGACCCTCCACGAGCTTCAGGTGCACCAGATCGAGATCGATATGCAGAACGAGGAACTCAAGCGGGTGCAACTGGCCTTGGAGGAGTCCAGGGACAAGTACCTCGACCTGTATGATTTTGCCCCGGTGGGATACTTCACGCTCACCCGGGCAGGGCATATCGCGGAGGTGAACCTTGCCGGCGCTGAGATGCTGGGCCTTGGGCGTCCCAAGCTGGTCCGCCACGGCCTTGGACGGTTTGTCTCGCCCGAGGACCTCGACCGGTGGGATCGGCACCTTGTGAGTGTGTTGCAGTCGGCCGAAAGACAGACCTGCGAGTTGGCACTCAAGCGAGAGGATGGTTTGACGTTCTACGCCCACTTGGACAGCCTCCGGTTAGACCGGCCTGCCCGAGAGGCCGGGGACGGCGGTCCAGGCCCGGCAATCCGTGTGGCGATGAGCGACATCTCCGACCGCAAGCAAATTGAGGATACCCAACAGTTCCTATTGGAGTGCGGGTGCCGACATGCGGGAGAGGATTTTTTCAAATCACTGGCGATCTATCTCGCCCAGAGCCTGGGAATGGACTACGTCTGCATCGATCGGCTTGAGGGGGATCGGCTGGCGGCCCAAACGGTGGCCGTCTACACCGACGGGAAACTCCAGGATGACGTGGAGTATACCCTGAAAGATACCCCGTGCGGCGACGTGGTGGGAAAGACGATCTGTTGCTTTCCCAAGGGGGTGCGCCAGTTGTTTCCCAAAGATAGCGCACTCCAGAAGATGAAGGCCGAGAGTTATGTCGGCACCACCCTATGGAGTTTCGAAGGGAAACCGATCGGCCTGATCGCGATCATCGGGCGAAGGCCTCTGGTGAACCCCCGCCCGGCGGAATTGGTGCTGAAACTAGTGGCCGTCCGCGCGGCCGCCGAACTGGAGCGCAAGCAGGCGGAGGAGGCGCTGCATGCAGCCGATGAGCGCGTGAGAGAAATCGTTAGGCTGTCCCCGGCCTTCATGTGCATTCTGCACGGTCGCGAGCACGTATTCGAGATGTGCAATGAGAGGTACCGACAGATTGTAGGCCGGCGCGACATCCTGAGCCTGCCGATCCGCCGAGCCCTGCCGGAACTCGAAGGACAGGGCTTCTTTGAACTCTTGGATGGTGTCTTCGAGACGGGCAAGCCCTTCTCCGGCAAGGAAGTGCCCGTTCGGTTGCAGCGGACGCCAGGAAAGCCCCTGGAAGAGGTGTACGTTGACTTCGTGTACATGCCGCTCCGCGAGGCCGACGGCTCCATCTCCGACCTATTCGTGCATGGAGTAGACACCACAGAGCAGGTCCTGGCCCGCAGACGAATTGAACAACTTGCCCAAGAGGCACAGCGGGCGGCCGAGGAACTCGAACGGTCCAACAAGGACTTAGAGCAGTTCGCCTACGTTGCCAGCCATGACCTCCAGGAGCCGCTCCGAGGAGTCCACGGGTTTCTGACTCTGTTGCAGAACGGCTGCGAAGGCAAGCTAGAGGGCAAGGCCCTGGAGTACATTCAGCTCGCCGTGCGGGGGGCGGATCGTATGTCCGGGTTGATCAGCGACCTGCTCGAGTACTCCCGTGTCCAGACCCAGGCCAGGAAGCCAAGGCCAACGGACATGAAGACCGTGTTCGATCATGCCGTCGCCAATTGCCGGGCAAGCATCGACCAGGTGGAGGCGACAGTGACCTGCGATGATCTGCCCACGGTTCTGGGCGATCCACCGCAACTGGTTCAGCTCCTGCAAAACCTCATCGGCAATGCAATCAAGTTCCGCCGTCCAGACGTTCGTCCTGAGGTGCGTGTAGGAGCTCGCCGCGAGGCCGGTCAATGGCTGTTCTGGACGAAGGACAACGGCATCGGCATAGCCCCCGATCAGACGGAGCGGATCTTCCAGATCTTTCAGCGCCTGCACACCCGGGAGCAGTATCCGGGCACGGGCATCGGCCTGGCCATCTGCAGGAAGATCGTCGAGCGCCACGACGGGCGGATTTGGGTGGAGTCCATACCGGGCGAAGGCTCGACCTTCTCTTTCACGATTCCGGCGTGAGGGAGAGTGGGACGATTACCTCGTTCCGATGCAGAAGAGGTTTCTCTCGGTTCGGATGACCAGCCGATGCCCGGACACGGCCATGGAGGCCTGGCACTTCTCCCCGAGCGGATTCCTCGACACCACCTTGAACTGCGGACCCGCCTCGACCACAGTCGTCTCGCCTCCATCGGAGAGGAAATAGATCTTGCCGCCTGCATACACGGGCGAGGCCGAGAAGACGCCGCTCAGGCGATCCTGCCACACGACGTCACCGGTGTCTGCCTTGAAGCATGTGGCCGTGCCGTTGTCGGTGATGGAATAGAGGCACGGCTTGACGTACAGGAGGGACGGCACCTTCGGCATGCCTTGGCGCTGCTCCCACGCGAGGTTTGTCTCCTTCAAGTCACCCTGCCCATTCAATCGGAACGCCTTGATGGACTCGCGGCCGCTGTACCCGCAGGCCGTAAAGACCAGGCCTTCACCCACGACCGCCGACGGGACCACGCCTTCTCCCTTGTTGAACGAGGTCCAGATCCGCTCGCCGGTCGGGGCGTCGAAACCCTGGACTGCGTCGCCCGCTGCGCTGATCACCTGGACCTTGCCATCCGGCGAGGTCCATATGCACGGCACCACATGTCCGATCCGCGACAGACCGCGCATGCCCTTCCATCGCAGCTTGCCGGTGGTCTTATCCAAGGCCAAGACGAACGACTGCTCCCACGGCGTCTGCCAGCCCAGCGACTTGTCCTCGCCCGGGCTGCTGGCATCGCGTGCCATGATGAGCAGGTCTTCCCAGAGGATCGGCGAGGTGGCCAGGCCGTGCTGACTATAGAACTTGAACTCACGATTGGTCCACAGGACCTCACCGTTGAAATCGAGGGCAGCGATACTGCCATCACTGAACACTGCATAGACCCGCTTGCCGTCCGTGGCAGGCGTAGGTGTGGCAAAGGAATTGCGGGCCTCCTTTCGGCCCGGAACCTGCTTGAACACCTCCTTGTCCCAAAGAACCTTGCCGGTAGCGAAGTCCAGGCCGAGCACGCGACAGGTGGTCCCATTGTCCGTGCTAGTGGTGATAAACGCGCGGCCATCCCACACGATGGGCGACGACCAGCCCTCGCCCGCGATCGCGACCTTCCAGAGCACGTTGGATGCGGCACTCCAGGAGATCGGGACGTTCTCTTCCGCAGAAACGCCTTGCCCGTTCGGGCCGCGGAACTGCGGCCAGTTCTCCGCCGCAGCGCCACTCGCCAAGGTAACCAGCGATAGCCCAACGATCCAGGCACGTCGCATCCGCATCGCACGTACTCCTTCTGATGTCACTATCGTCCACCCGAGCAACCACCTCGCTGTCCGGAGGAACAGCCAAACCACCCATGAGTCTCGTACTCAGGGGGCAACTTGTTCTGCAATTCCATCACGCGATTGCGAACCTCCTCCAGTTCCTTCTGGAGCTTCACGGCTGGAACCAGCACGGTCAACATAACAAGACCAGAATAACGCCTCTGCCGTCGGCTGTCTATCTCGCTGTCTCCTGACCCCAGTGCCGGAAAGGCAGGGCTGCTTGAACCGGATCAGGATATCGGCTTGCAGCCGGCTGTAGTCGTTCTCCGGCGTATTCCGCGTAATCACGTTGTTGTAGTAGGTCACTTCTGCCTGGACGCCCTTGGCGATCCGGCTGACCGGATCGCCCATTGAGCACCGAGCCCGAGAGAAGGGGGACTCGTCGTCCGAGGTCCTCAACAGGTTTATACCCGGACTCAGGGAGATCAGCGAGCCGGTGGCCAAGGTCACGTACACCACGCCTGAGGCAGTGGATACCCTGGTCAGGCACAAAGGGACCATCGGTTTCCTGCCTCTATCCGCCACTCTGGGCACACCCCTGCGGGTTCTGGCATTCGAAGGAGTCCAGGCATCGCCGGAAAGCGTCGCCCGGGGTCAATACAAGCTGGTCGTTCCGTTCGGCATCGTCTACAAGGGGACATTGGAGGGACTGAGCAGGCAATTCGTGGATTTCCTGTTCAGCCCGGAGGGCAGACAAATCCTCACCGGGAATGGCACGATCCCCGTGCCCGCCCAGGACCCCAACAAGGCCTCTCCAAGGCCGGACATGCCGCAGGACTAGGGCCGTGATGGCAGGCAGGAGCGGACCCCTGATGAGACCTCAAGATGGGTAGATCGATCCGAACCAAGCTCCTGGTATCCCACATGGGACTGGTCGTCTTGGCGTCTGTGGCCCTCGGGGTGGCCGCGTACATGCTGATGTCCCATACCCTGATGGACCATGAGCTGGATGACCTCCAGCTCGTTGCCCGATACGCCGGACAGGGCCTCGATGTCCTGGTCAGCACCAGGGAACAGATGCTCGGACAGATCGCCCAGGGAGAGCCGGTGACCCGCTTTGTTCAGAAGTCCGAGGAACCCATGCTGACCCAGTACCTCGGGCGATTCAAGCAGGACTTCCCCTTCCTGGCGTATGTCAACAAGGACGGTCAGGAGGAGCTCAAGCTCATCTACGGCGTGACCACCGATGCGCGTTTGGACGTCAAGACCAGCGCCCTCTTTCAGCTCGCCACGTCGCAACCCAACACGCCGGTCACTCTGTTTCCACGGCCCCACGAGGACCTCGCCACCGCGACCGTGGACTTTGCCTTCTGCCGCAAGAACTTCTTCGATGAGATGGAGGGGGTGATCATCGGGCGGGTGCCCCTGCGAGACATGGCGCAGTGCACCCAGGACTTCCACTTCGGCCGGCGTGGCTATGCCATGCTCTTGGATCGGCAGGCCACGATCCTGGCCCATCCCGATCA
>Ga0209777_10001387_pt1 | contig 35272 bp, 26 predicted proteins | sample FrelakmetHBP12HB_FD_187147 | JGI IMG/M metagenome (GOLD analysis project Ga0209777, IMG submission 187147) | Freshwater lake sediment microbial communities from the University of Notre Dame, USA, for methane emissions studies -HBP12 HB (SPAdes)... | ecosystem: Environmental > Aquatic >...
GCGCCTCCGACTTCACGCACATGACGGAGTTGGGGGAGAGCATCGGCGGGCAGAGCTTTCCGCACCTGGTGTACCACTTCGTGCTGACTTACTCGAACAAAAACCCAGTGACAGGCCACGTGTTTTCCAGTTTCTTTCAGCCAAGGGGATAAGGGGACGCATTTTTGAAGTCAGAACCACAGCCATTATCCGTTCGAGTCCGCCCGTCGCTCGACTCCACCGATCTGCGATTCTATCGGCCCCGCGCGGACCGGTCGCAACTTTTCCCTGGGAGAATCTGCTTTCTTCTGAATCGCCTCCGGTACCGCGCCACGAACCGGCCCGCTCTCTCGCAACACCGATCCGGCGGAAAACCAACAATGCAAATCGAACCTAGTCCCGGAAATGAACACCAGCCGCGGCGCGGACGCCACCGGCTATTTCGCGCCCGGAGCCGGCCGGAGCAATAATGCAAAACGAACCCAGTCCCGAAAATGGACACCCGAGCCCTGCCCGGTTGCCCTCATACGCAATAGGAACGCATACACGCCGGCCACGCTTGAGCGGGACAGGCGGGCAGGTGAGGCGTAAGAACGCCTGCGAGCGACCTCTGATAGCTTTCTCCGGCTCCGCGGCAACCGCTCAGCCTCTTCAGGTATCGACGCCCTCATCACCCGCATTGCTGATAGCTTGTTATCTGATGCCCCGCATCGCCATTCTCGATGACGAAGAGAACGTCGGCCGCTCGCTGCGCCTGACTCTGGAGCGCGAGGGCTACTCGGTCAGCATCTGCCGGACAGCCGCGGAATTCCGGGCGCACCAGGACGCCCGCCGCGCCGACGCGTACCTGCTCGACGTGATGCTCCCCGACGGCAACGGCATCGAAGTCCTGCGCTGGCTGCGGCAGAACGACCACGGCGCGCCCGCGGTGATGATCTCCGGCCACGGCACCATCGCCGATGCCGTCGAGGCCACGCGCGCCGGGGCGTTCGACTTTCTCGAAAAGCCGCTGACACGCGATCGCGTGCTGCTTGCGCTCAAGAACGCGCTCGAGCAGGCCGCACTGCGGCAGGAAAACGAGCGACTGCGCGAGATGGTGGGCGACGCGCCGCGCATGATCGGCTCGAGCCCGGCATTCACGCGAGTGCTCGAGCAAGCCACCATGGCAGCGCGCTCCGACGTGCGCGTCCTCCTCGTGGGCGAGTCCGGCACGGGCAAGGAACTGCTGGCCGCGCACATCCACCGCGAAAGCCCGTTCGCTTCCGGGCCGTTCGTCAAGATGAACTGCGCCGCCATTCCCACCGAGCTGCTCGAAAGCGAGATGTTCGGCCACGAGAAGGGCGCATTCACGGGCGCCGCGGCCGCGCGCCGGGGCAAGTTCGAGCTGGCCGACGGCGGCACGCTGTTCCTCGACGAAGTGGGCGACCTCCATGAGACGGCCCAGGCCAAACTGCTCCGCGTGCTGCAGGAAGGGGAGTTCCACCGCGTGGGCAGCGAGCAGCCGATCCGCGTGAGCGTGCGCGTGATCTCCGCCACCAACCGCGACCTGCAAGTGCTGGTGGCCGCGAGGCGCTTCCGCGAGGACCTTTACTACCGCCTGTGCGTCGTACCCATCCGAGTGCCGCCGCTGCGCGAGCGGCCATGCGATGTCCGGCCCCTGGCCGAGTACTTCCTCGAAGAGTTCTGCCGCCGCAACAGTTTCAAACCCAAAGCGGTGGATGAGGAGGTCTTCGAAGCTCTCGAGCGTTTTGCGTGGCCGGGCAATGCGCGCGAGCTAAAGAACGTCGTCGAGCGAGTCGCTATCCTCAGCGCCGGGGACCGCATCTCGATGGACGCCGTGCCGCTCGAGATTCGCGTTCCCCCCGATGACACACCGCGTTCCACCGTGCAGGAGGCGCGGGATGCGGCCGAGCGCGAGCACCTGGTCCGCGCGCTCGAAGCCACCGGATGGAACGTCTCCTCGGCCGCGCGTGCGCTCGGCATGGAGCGCACCAACGTGCATAAGAGGATGAGAGCGCTGGGCATTACGCGAACCGTGAACCGTTGACGGGCTCCACCGCCCGGGTCAGAACACACATCTGCCTGTGTAGCGGTGAAGTGGTCGCCCGGCCTGTTCTGGCGCCGGTCCGCGTGCGATGGACGCCGGCGCGGAGGCAGAGGGGCCGGGTTGACGGAACGCCGGACGGTTCGATGATCGCCGGCTTCTCAGAATCCTTGCCACACGCAGGCAGGAAACTTCTTGATCGTTGCAAACCCGACGCGCTCGTAGAGGCGGACGGCGTTCGCATTCGCCGCGGTGACCGTGAGGCTCACCGCGCGCGCGCCGGAGGCCGCCATCGATTCGAGCGAGCGCCGCAGGAGCTCGTATCCCACACCCTTGCCGCGCACCCCCGGCGAAGTGCAGATCTGCGTGACGTGCCCAACGCCCTGCGAAACCATGCTGGCGAGCGAAACGCCGCACATGCGTCCGCTTGCGCGGTCCAGCGCAATCCACGAGGCCGGCTGGTAGAAAGAGCCGCACCCGGGGTACTGCACGATGTTGAACAGAAAGCGCCGCGCTCCCTCGGCCGAGCGGTACTGGTCGTTGATGTCGGCGTCGATGTGCCCGCGGTAGGCGGCCGCGATCAGGTAGGCGCAGTCGTCCTGGCGCCGCTCGCTCCAGTGGTCGAAGAGAACGCCATCCACGCGGCGTTCGGGCAGGGGCGGCGCGTGCCGCACCTTGTACCGCATGAAGTTCCGGTCGTAGCAGCGGGCATGTTTGACAGCGGGCAGGATTCGCTGCCGGCTCACGCGCGCAAGCATGAGCTGGGATTCGACCCGGTTCACGCCTCGAGTGTGGATGAGCTGATCGACCAGTGCGCGCACCAGTTGGTATTCGTTCTCCGGCGTCCGGTAAGCTTCGCACAGGAATAGGTCGCCGATCAGGCCCTTGTGTTCTTCGCAGACGAAGTAGCCGTAGCCCACCGCCTGTTCGCCGAGGAGCAACGCGAAACCGTTCAGGGCGTGGGCCTCGACGAAGCGGCGCACCAGGTCGGCCGAGGCGCTGAAGTCCCAGTCGAGCTCGTGCCGCCAGGTGCGAATCTCCTCCTCGAGCATGGCCTCCATCTCGTCCACGCGCACGTGCCACAGGTCCACTAGATCCAGGGACTGCGCCTCCGGGGCGGCGGCCATGACCGCATTATACGGGAAAGCCTGCCCTACCCCGCGCGAGGGGACTGGCATTTTCCCGCCCTATCGCGCGGTGCAGTAGATAACGGGTGGGAACATCCGGGCCTAGGCGGAATGGGCCGCAGCGGCCGCCGGCGCGGGCTCGATCTCCAACGGTTGCGCGGGCACGCATATCCTCATCCGCAGCAGCCGCAGAAAGAACTCCCGGACGAATGCGAAGCTGCGCTCGGGAGGCCAGCTCATCGCAGCGCCGAGTTCCTGTGCGATCTCCTCGAGCCGCTTCTGCCCGTTGAACCTGTTGAACACGAAAAGCTCCGCCTCGCCGGTCCGCAGGACTTCCACCATCTCCGCCTGTTCCGCCAGCCTCGCGCACACGCGACCTTGCTCGGGAATGATCTGAACGCCCGGACGTATCCGCGGGACGACGCCACGCAACCGTTCCGGCGGCAGCTTCGCAACGTCGGAGATCCGCACGTGCGGCCGCCCGCAGAGCTCTTCGAACCACACCACGGTCTCTCGAGCCATGTAGCGAAAGAAGCGGCGCCGCATGGCAGGGTTCTCTTTCATCTTGCCTCTCGCTCAGTTCGGATAGTAGTAAGTCACCGGAATGCACGAGCACCCGCCACCGCCGCCTCCTCCGCCGCCGCCCTGGCTCACGCACGAGCACCCGGTCCCGGGCACGCAGTTGCACGTGCACACAGCGCCGGAGGGAATCGGTGTCCCGCACGGGACGGTGTAGCTGCCGCCATCTTTGGTGTATTGAGTGCCAGCGGTGCCCGAACTGCTCGAAGCCACGTCCATCAGGCAGACGGCGAGTTCTTTGCAGTCCGGCAGCGACCACAGCTTGATGGCGCCGCTGAAGTCGCCGGAGACCAGCAGCTTCCCGTCCGGGCTGATCGCTACCGAGAGCACATCGTCAGAATTGCTCTTGACGGTTCTGGGCTCGCCGCCGCCAGCCAGAGGCCAGATCACCAGATTCCCGCGCAAACCGCCCGCAACGAGTAATTCCCCATCGGGGCTAATGGCCAGCGCCCACCCAATCACCAATCCGTTGCTCTCGTAGGTATCCAAGGTGTCCACGAGCGCTCCGTCCGGCAGCGACCAGATTTTGACCTTGAAATCGAGGGCACTGGATGCCAGCCGCCGCCCATCCGGCGTGATGGCCAACGCTCGAATTCCCTCCGTGTGCCCCTTCAACTCCGCGAGCATCTGCCCGTCCGCGGCGGACCACAACCGGATCGTCTCGTCGTAGCTGCCGGACGCCATCAGCCGCCCGTCCGGACTGATCGCGATCGCATCCACCTCATCCCGCTGCCCGGTCATGATGGTCCTGACCAGAGCCCCGTCCGGGAGGGACCACAACCGGACTGTTCTGTCCCAGCCGCCGGTCACCAGCGTGCGGCCGTCTCCGCTGAAAGCCACGTCCATGACGCCGCTGGTGTGGCCTTCCAGGCTCTTGACCGCTGCGCCATCGGGTAGCGACCACAGCTTCACTGTGTTCACGCTGGCGACCGTGGCTAGCAGCTTGCCGTCCGGGCTGACAGCAAGCCCATTAACCTCGTCGTACACGGGTGGTTCGGTATAGGCCTGAAAGGCCTTCAGCAAGGCGCCATCCGGTAGCGACCAGAGCTTGATCCAGCCCTCGTACCCGCCTGACACCAGCATCCGGCCGTCCGGAGTGATCGCCAGGCCGTTCACCCCGCCCAAATGCGCGAACGCGCCCACGACGCACGCCTCGGCCGCCGCACGGCGTGGTGCCGCAACCGCGGCCGCAGCGGCCGCGAGCAGGTTTCGCCGGTTCACGGTCCAGCCCGATTGGCCGCGTTGGATCGCGTGCACTTCCGGGTTCTTGCTGACCGGCCGGCCGTCTTGGCGTTTCATCATCATCTCAGTTCGGATAGTAGTATGTGACGGGGATGCAAGTGCAGATCCCTCCGCCTCCGCCGCCGCCCCCGGAGTTGCTCACGCAGGCGCAGCCCGTCCCCGGCACACAGTTGCAGGTGCAGACTGCGCCGGCCGGAATGTCCGAGCCGCACGGCAAAGTGTAAGTTATACCACCGCTGCTGTACTGCGTGCCCTTGGCGTCGGAGGTGCTACAGGCAAGGTCAATCAGGCACGCCGGAAGCAGGTTCCCGTCCGGGAGCGACCACAGCTTGACCCTGCAGTCGGAGTTGGCGGACGCCATCAACCGCCCATCGGCGCTGATCACCAAGCCATTAATGATCGCATCCTGCGTTTCCATGGCCCTGAGCAGCGCACCGTCGGGCAGCGACCACAACATAATGGTCCAGTCTTCGGCCCCGGTCGCCAGCAAACGCCCGTCTGGACTGATCGCCAGCGCGTCCACGTTTCCGGTATGGGCCTCGAGGGTTTTGATCAGTGCTCCGTCGGGAAGCGACCACAACTTGACCGTGTCATCCCAGCTCCCCGTAGCCAGCAGTTCTCCATCCGGGCTGATAGCGGCCGCTCCGACACCGGCCGGATGCCCTTCCAGGGACTTGAGAGGCGCCCCGTCGGGAAGCGACCACAACCGTAGCGAGCCGTGGTAGTCTGCCGCCACCAGCAAGCGCCCGTCGGGGCTGATGGCCACCGCTCCGACTGCGGCGGTGTACCCCTCGAGCGACTTGAGAAGCGCACCATCGGGAAGAGACCAGAGCTTAGCCGTATTGTCCCAGCTTCCTGAAACCAGCAATCGTCCATCCGGGCTAACGGCCACCGCGGTAACACCGCTCGAGTGCCCACTGAGGGTTTTGAGCTGCACCCCATCAGGCAGCGACCAGAGCTTAATCGTGCGGTCGTCGCTGCCTGACGCCAAGAGTTTCCCGTCGGCGCTGACGGTCACAGCGTTCACGTATCCGGTGTGGCCCTGAAGGGTCTTGAACAGCGCGCCGTCAGGCAGCGACCAGAACTTGATGGTCTTATCCCTGCTGCCCGAGATCAATATCTTTCCATCGCGGCTGATCGCGACGTCGGAGACCCAGGCCGAGTGAGCGAGGGCGGCCGCACTACACGCCTGGGCCTCAGCCTTCTTCGGTGCAGCGGCAACCGCGGCCGTCGCAGCGGCCCGCAGCAGGTTCCGGCGGTTCAGGGTCCACCCCGAAGGTCCGCGCTGGATCGCATAGACCTCCGGTCGCTCGCTACCTGGCTGGCCACCTTTGTCGCAACTCATCGCCACCTCAGTTCGGATAGTAGTAGGTCACGGGAATACAGGAGCATCCGCCACCGCCGCCTCCGCCGCCCTGGCTCACGCAGGAGCACCCGGTTCCGGCCACGCAGTTGCACGTGCAGACGGCGCCGGCGGGAATTGGCGAGCCGCAGGGCAGAGTGTAGGTCGTACTGCCCACCGTGTACTGCGTTGCCTGCGCATCCGGAGCGCTGGAGCTGACGTCCATGAAGCACGCGGGAAGCTGTGCCCCATCCGGCAGCGACCACAGCAGGATCTTCCTGCTCTTGTGGCCGGACGCCAACAGGTGGCCAGTCGGATCTATCGCAAGCGACAAATTGTAATTCGAAAAGGCGTCGAGGACGTCCAGCGGTTCAAGGCTGGGCAGAGACCACCGCCGGAGAATCTCTTCCTGCCCTCCGGAAATGAGCGTCTTCCCGTCCGGGCTGATCGCCAGTGCCGTTACGCCCGTCCAGAGCTCCTGGGTCTTGAGCAGCGCTCCGTCGGGGAGGGACCACAAACGCAAAGTCTGGTCGGAGCTTGCCGAAGCCAGCAAGCGTCCATCGGGACTCATGCTCACAGCCCACACCTCGTCCGTGTGTCCTGACAGAGTCTGCAATAGCGTCCCCTCCGGCAGCGACCAGAGGCGGATCGGGCACTCAGCTCCACCCGATCCGCCCGAAGCCAGGAACTCACCGTCCGGGCTGATGGCCAGTGTGTTCACCCAAGCCCGAGCGTCCAGGGTGCGCAGTCGCCTCTGATCCGGCAAAGACCACAGTTCAATAGCGTCGCCACCCGTGGCAAGCAGGCGCCCATCCGGGCTGATCTCTACTGCCATGGGGATGATCTCGGTTTGGAGCGTGGCCAAGGCGGCGCCATCCGGCAGGGACCACAGCTTGACGACGCCTTCCGCGCCAGCAGAGGCCAGCAAGCGTCCATCTCGCGAGATGCTTAGCCCGTAGACGTCCCGCGTGTGTCCCAGGAGAACCTTGGCCAGCGCCCCATCCGGCAGCGTCCACAGCTTAACGGCACAGTCGTCACGCGCCCCTCCGGATACCAGCATCTTGCCGTCCGGCGTACAGGCGAGGCACATCACACTGTCAGAATGCGCGTAGGCCGAGGCGCTGCACTGCTGCGCCTGCACCTTCTTCGGAGTTGCGGCCGCGGCCGCTGCGGCAGCGGCCCGCAACAGATTCCGCCGGTTGAGGGTCCAGCCCGAAGGGCCGCGCTGGATCGCGTAGACCTGCGGGTGTTCACTGGCCGGCTTGGCATAATTCTCGCTCGCCATGGCTCACCTCAGTTCGGGTAGTAGTAAGTCACCGGGATGCAAGTGCAGACCCCGCCACCTCCGCCACCGCCGGCGCCCCACGTGCCGGGAACGCAGTTGCAGGTGCACACGGCTCCCTGCGGAATCGGAGAACGGCAGGCCACCGTATACGTCACATCGTCTTTTGTGTAGACCGCGCCGGCGGCCTCCGGAGTGCTTGCGGCGATGTCCATCATGCAGACCGGCTGCACCTGCCCCTCGGGCAGCGACCAGAGTCTGATCGTCTGGTCCGCGCTCCCGGAAATCATCGTCTTCTGATCCGGGGTGATCACGACACCGTTGACCCAGCCGGTGTGCCCTTCGAGGGTCTTCAGCAGCACTCCTTCGGGCAGCGAGAACAGCTTGATCGTCTTATCCCAGCTACCGGCCACGAGCATCTCCCCATCCGGGCTGAACACCACCATGTTGACCCCTGCGTTGAGAGTCCTGAGCAGTGCACCTCCCGGCAGCGACCAGAGCTTGATCGTCTGATCGAGGCTCACCGAGGCCATCAGGCGTCCGTCCGGGCTGATGGTGACCGCGCTGACTGAGCCGGAGTGCCCTTGGAGCGTCTTCAGCGGCGCGCCGTCGGGAAGGGACCAGAGTCTGACCGTCCTGTCATAGCTGGATGAAGCCAGAAGCCGCCCGTCCGGGCTGATCGCCACGCCGTGCACGGCATCCGCATGACCCTGCAAGGTCTTGAGTAGGGCGCCATCCGGCACAGACCACAGCTTGATCACGCTGTCCCATCCGGCCGAGGCCAGAAGGCGGCTGTCCGGGCTGAACGCAACGGAATGTACCGTCCGGGCATGGCCCGCGAGGGTGGTGATCGGCGCACCATCGGGAAGCGACCATAACTTGGCGGTGTTGTCCCAACTTCCTGACGCCAGTAGCCGTCCATCGGCACTGATCGCCACTGTCTGGACAATATCGGTATGCCCCTTCAAAGTCCGGATCAACGCCCCCTCGGGCAGCGTCCAGAGTTTGATCGTCTTGTCCTGGCTCGCCGAAGCCAGCAGGCGTCCGTCCATGCTCAGCGCGAGCCACCAGATGTCCCTGGTATGGGCGTACGCGTGGGAGTTGCACCCCTGCGCCTCGGCAGCTTTCGGCGCGACCGCAGCAGCAGCCGTCGCCGCGGCGCGCAGCAGGTTGCGCCGGTTCAGCGTCCAACCGGATGCGCCGCGCTGGATCGCGTAGACTTCGGGAACTGCGGAACGGTCTTCCGGCCCTTTTGACTTCATATCAGTTCGGGTAGTAGTACGTCACCGGCATGCACCCGCCGCCTCCCCCTCCCTGGCTCACGCATGAGCACCAGGTCCCGGGAACGCAGTTGCACGCGCACACCGCTCCGGCCGGAATCGGAGAACCGCACGGCACGGTGTAGGTCTGCCCATCCTTGGAGTACTGGGAGCCTTGCGCATACGGCTCGCTGGAGGCCACGTCCATGAAGCACGCGGGCAACTCCGTGCCATCCGGCATCGACCACAACTTGATCGAGTTGTCAGCGCTCCCCGAAGCCAGGAGGCACCCATCGGGGCTGAAGGCTACCGCCGCCACCCACTTAGAATGACCCGCGAGGGTTCCCACGGACGCCCCATCGGGCAGAGACCAGAGCCTGACGGTTTTGTCCCAATCCCCCGAGGCCAGGAGGCGTCCGTCCGGGCTGAAGGCCAATGCCACCACTTCCTGCACATCCTCCGAAAGAGTGTTGAGCAGCTTCCCGTCGGGAAGAGACCAGAGTTTGACTGAATTGTCATAGCCCCCCGAAGCCAGTAAACGCCCATCCGGGCTGATGGCGACCGCCTCGATGCCCCAGGAATACCCTGCGAGTGTCCTGATGGGCGCCCCGTCAGGCATTGACCAGAGCCTCACCGTCGTGTCCGAACCCCCCGAGGCCAGCAGTTCTGAATCCGGGCTGAAAGCCACTGCGGCGGGACCCGACTGGCCCCGCAGAGTCTTGAGGAGGGCGCCGTCCGGCAGTGACCAGAGCCTGACCGTGTCGTCCTGGCTGCCCGAAGCCAGCAGGCGCCCGTCCGGGCTGAAGGCTACCGCGTACACGGTACTCGTATGGCCCTGGAGGGTGTTGAGCAGCGCCCCATCAGGAAGGGACCAGAGGACGACTGTGTAGTCCCAGCTTGCCGAGGCCAGAAGGCGCCCATCAGGGCTGATTGCCACGCCGGCCACAAAGCCAGAATGACCGGTGAGCGTCTTCAGCAGCGCCCCATCGGGCAGCCGCCAGAGTTTGACGATGTTGTCCCAGCCGCCCGAGACCAGCAGACTGCCGTCCGGTGAGACGGCGAGGGCTGCCACGGCATTGGTATGCGCATACGCGCCCTCAGCACACCCGGTGTCTGCAGACCTCGCCGGCGCCGTTGCCGCGGCTGCAGCAGCGGCGCGCAACAGGTTGCGCCGGTTCAGCGTCCAGCCGGATGCGCCGCGCTGGATCGCGTAGACTTCGGGAACTGCGGAACGGTCTTCCAGCCCTTTCGGCTTCATATCAGTTCGGGTAGTAGTACGTCACCGGGATGCAACTGCACCCGCCCCCGCCGCCGCCGCCCCCTCCCTGGCTCACGCACGAGCACCAGGTCCCGGGAACGCAGTTGCACGTGCATACAGCTCCGGCCGGAATCGGAGAACCGCACGGCACGGTGTAGGTCTGCCCACCCGTGGAGTACTGGGAGCCTTGCGTATACGGCTCGCTGGCGGCCACGTCCATAAAGCACGCGGGCAACTGCGTGCCATCCGGCAACGACCACAACTTGATCGACTTGTCACCGCTCCCCGAAGCCAGGAGGCGCCCATCCTGGCTGAAGGCTACCGCCGTAACCGGCTCAGAATGACCCGCGAGAGTTCCCACGAGCGCCCCATCGGGCAGAGACCAGAGCCTGACGGCCCCGTCTAAATCGCCCGAGGCCAGGAGGCGCCCGTCCGGGCTGATGGCCAATGCCACCCCTTCCTGCACATCCTCCGACAGAGTGTTGAGCAGCTTTCCGTCGGGAAGAGACCAGAGTTTGGCTGGTTCATAATAGCCTCCCGAGGCCAGTAAACGCCCATCCCGGCTGATGGCGACCGCATCGACGCCCCAGGAATGCCCTGCGAGTGTCCTGATCAGCGCCCCGTCGGGCATTGACCAGAGCCTCACCGTCGTGTCCGAACCCCCCGAGGCCAGCAGTTCTGAATCCGGGCTGAAAGTCACTGCGGCGGGACCCGACTGGCCTTCCAGAGTCTTGAGGAGGGCGCCGTCCGGCAGTGACCAGAGCCTGACCGTGTCGTCCTGGCTGCCCGAGGCCAGCAGGCGCCCGTTCGGGCTGAAGGCAACCGCCTCCACGACATCCGTATGGCCCTCAAGGGTGCTGAGTAGCGCGCCATCGGGAAGCGACCACAGCCGGACAGTTTCGTCCATACTTGCCGAAGCCAGAAAGCGCCCATCAAGGCTGATTGCCACGCCAGCCACGGAACTATGATGGCCGGCGAGCGTCTTGAGCAGCGCCCCGTCCGGGAACCGCCAGAGTTTGACCAGGCTGTCCGCGCCACCCGAGACCAGCATGCTGCCGTCCGGTGAGAAGGCGAGGGCTGCCACTTCAAAGGTATGCGCATACGCGCCCGCAGCACACCCGGTGACTGCCGGCCTCGCCGGCGCCGTTGCCGCGGCTGCAGCCGCGGCGCGCAGCAGGTTCCGCCGGTTCAGCGTCCAGCCCGACGAGCCGCGCTGGATTGCGTAAACTTCCGGCGCCTCGCGCTCATCATGTGGGGGCTTGCTCATGCCGCCCCCTACTTCACGGCCAGAGTGGCGACATTGCTGGCGGCGCCGCCCATGATCACCTGAAGCGTCACGGCGCTGCCTGTCGGTGCGTCCTGAGGCACCACTGCATTGATCTGCCAGAGACCCACCCAGCCCGGGGCCAGGCCGCTGTATTGCACCTCCGCCTGCCGGCCCCCTATGATGACCACGGGCTGGTCGGGCGTGCGGGAGAGCGGACTCGCGGAGGCCGCCGCGCCGTCGGCGACCGGCGGCTGCACCTGGCCGGAACCTGTCGCGTAGATCGTCACAACCTTGCCCCGGTCGATCGGATTCGCGGCCGAGTTGAGGGAGTAGTCCTGATTCACCACGACACCGCGGTTGTTGTCCCAGAGGAAGACCCCGGGTGAAGCAGCCTGCACATCGAAGGTGATCGGGTCGGACTCGACCCCGCCCGTCACGACCACTTTAAGCGAGTGCGCTCCCGCAGCCAGGTTCGAGGGCAATTGCCCGTTAATCTGGGTCGGCGACACGTAGAGCAACGGCATCGGGGTAGAGTCCACCATCACCGTAGCGCCTCCCAGCGAAGTCGGAAGGGGGACGGAACCCGCCGGGACGATGCCGGAAGCCATCTTGACGCCCCAGATCGTCGCGAGCATCCCGGGCGCGGCAGGCGGCGCAAACGTCGCGGCGTTCTGCACGCCTGCGGTGCCGCTCACCGAGGGCTTGTTATCCCCGGCTCCGCCACCTCCTCCTCCGGCCTGCACACCGGCTTTCCGCACGCGGTAGTTGCGCACATCGGCCACCACCAGCGCCCCGCTCGCGTCCAGCACCACGTCGTAGGGGTTGTTCAACTGCGCCGCGGAAGCCGCTCCGCCGTCACCCGAGAAACCTGCCGTGCCCGTGCCCGCCACTGTGGTGATCGTGCCTGATGGCGAAACCATTCGCACCCGGTGATTACCGGCATCCACAACGAACAGGTTGCCTTGAGAATCGGCCCCCAGGCCCCGCGGGAACTTCAGTTGCGCGCTCTGCGCGGAGCCGCCGTCGCCCGCCGAGCCGAACCCGCCGCCGATCACGGTGGAGATGACTCCGTTCGCCGCAATTTTTCGGACGGAGTGGTTGTAGACGTCCGAGACATACAGGTTGCCCTGTCGATCCAGTGCCAGGCTTTGCACGAAGCCCAATGTCGCCGCGGTCGCCTGCCCCGCGTCGCCCGTGGAGCCGTAAGTGCCGTTGCCGGCGGCCGTGCTGATCTGGCCTTGCAGCGAGACTCTGCGCACCCGGTAGTTCCAGCTATCGGCAATGTAGAGACTGCCCGCTCCATCGACTGCCAGGCCTCGTGGATAGTTGAGCTGGGCCGAGGCGGCATCGGCGCCATCACCGGAATAGCCGGCGACTCCGCTGCCCGCCACGGTCGAGATCTTCCCGTCCGCCGCGACCTTGCGAATCCGCGAGTTGGCCGAATCGGCGATGTAGAGATTGCCCTGGGCATCTACCGCCAGACCGCGCGGGTAGGCCAGTTGCGCGGAGGTCGCTGCTCCGCCGTCGCCCGCGTAGCCCGGCTGGCCGGTTCCGGCCACAGTCGTGATGACGCCGTTCGAGGCGATCTTGCGGACACGGTGGTTCCAACTGTCGGCGATGTAGATGTTCCCCTTGGCGTCAGAGGCCAGGGCACAGACGACGTCGAGTTGCGCCGCCGTGGCCGGTCCGCTGTCACCGCCATATCCGTAAATCCCCGTCCCCGCCACGGTGGAAATAGGCGCAGGAGTTTGGGACAGGACCGGGAAAGATATGAGAAAGGCGATGGCAAGGAATCTCAATACAGTCAGGACTCGAACACTTCGTCGCTGCATGCTCTCCTCCGGTAGCTGAGAATGACGTCAACAGACAAACAGGACCACAGGACATGATTCACCTCTTTGGGCTACATTTCAACCAAAAAAGGAGGGTACTATAAAAAGGGGAGGGTACCCGGTCGGACTTCTCGCGACAGTCGTGAAAAGACGCGACGAGAGGGCTGGGAATACAGGTGATCGAGCGCAATGCCGTGCATGCGGCCAATTGCGTGCCGGGGTAACGATGAGAACGCCGGGCGCGGCTACTCAGAGGCTCCGCGCCGCCTCGAGAATCCAGGCTTCCGCCAGCCGCTTTTGGATCAGGCAGCGGAACGAGGGCGTCTCGCCGGGTGCGCCGGTAACGCGGCAGCGTTCCGGGCAATCGCCCGCGCAGTGATAAGCAGTGAGGCAGTCTACGCAAGCTGGAGGAAGCTCCGCGGCAGCCTTGCGGTGGCTGGCAATCCGTTCCCAATCCAGGAGATACTCGCCGCAAGCCGCGTCAAAGTGCCCTATGCGCGAGCGCTCGGCAGTCTCGTTGCCGTCCGTATCGAAGAAGCAAGGCGTGGCCGAGCCATCGGGCAGTAGATGGAGTACGTTGCGAAGCACATCGCAGTATGGACCGTGAATCTCGTCGAGCCGCGCACCGGCATAGGTGAGGTCACAATGGAGATCCCGGGCGCGCCGCTGTGCCCGAAGGAACTCCCCGACGAACCAGCCGGCGTGTTCCGGACGAAATACCGGTTGTTTCGAACGCCGCAAGCCGTAGACCGGTTCGAACCGCATTTCGGTTGCGCCCAAAACACCGCGCAGGTAGGAGACGATGTCCGTCTGCCGCCCCACCGTCTCAGGCGTAACGGTGGCTCGCACAACGAACCTGCCTCCGGCTTCACGCAGGATTCGTGCGGTGCGTTCGACGAAAAGCGAGGAACGCCCGCCGTTCGCGAGCGGACGCTGCCGGTCCTGGATGTCCGGCGGCCCGTCGCACGAGATCTCGACCTCATCCATCTCGCGGGCGAGCCATGCGGCCTTGTCCTCCGGGATCACGCCGTTGGTCGCCAGGAAGCCGAACCAGCCCACCCCGGCGCGCCCGGCCATCGCACGGGTTGACTCGGTCAGGCGAACAACCGATTCCCATTCCAGGGTGGGCTCGCCGCCGCCGTGCAGGACCAGGTAGAACCTTGCCCCCTTTTTCGCGCAGGAACGCACGACAAGCTCTGCTGCTCCGAGCGCAGCGGCCTCGTTGATCCGTGGAGAATCTGCGCGGCGGCCGGGCAACGCGTAGCAGTATCCGCACGAGAGATTGCAGCGGTCGTTCAGGTAGATGGTGAGGCACTGCGGGGCGAAAGGCGCTTCGGCCAACCGCCGCCGTCGTTCCTGGGCTTCGGCAGCGCGGCGTCGCAGCTCCTCCGGGATTGCCCGCGTCCTCATAGGCACGGTGGCCAACTGGCCGGGCGTGTACAGCAGGCTCGACCGGCCAAGCATGCGGCGAAACAGCGGCAGTTCGGGATCCGCCCGCTCGAAGGCCGGCGCCGGAACATGCGCCTTCGCCGTCGCCGCCGCCATGCAGCCGCCTGCACATCTGCCGGCCTCGCGGTGCTCGCACCCCGTGCACTCGCTAAAGATGGACGGCCGCGCTCTCAGACCGATGCGCGTCTCGAACCGCCGCCGCAGCCAGTCCGCCGTCTCGTATTCGGGCAGCGCCTCGCGAGCCAAACCAGCCAGTGGATAGCAGGCGGCCACGTCCCCGTTCGCGAGGATGTCGAGAATCGGCGCGCAATGAGAGCCCGTGGCGGCTTCGGCGGCAAACTCCCGCGGAAACATGCACGGCACGAATCCGCAGTCGAACGAGAGCGTGACGCCGGCCGCGCGCGCCACCTCGGCGAATTCGGCGAGCCGTCTGCCGGCCTCCGTGTAGTCGTCCGGGCCCAGGAACGCGTTCGATCCGCCGGCGGCAGGATGCGCGAGACCGAAACGAATACCCGGAGACAGGTTGAACTCGCGGATCAAGCCAAGGAGTGGGCTCGCATCGAACAGCGGCGACGTGATGGTAAACCCGAGTGTGACGCGGCGCGCGAGACTCGCCAGCGTGCGTCTGGGCACGGCATCCACGGAGGTGGCGTTCACTAACACAGCCACCCGCTCCGGCGAAGTCTCACTCAGCCACCGCAGCGTCCGCTCCGGCATGTCCCCGTGGGTGAAGACCAGCAGCCGCAGGCCCCTCCGCAGCGCCATCTCCGCGAGCCGGATGAACTCGGGATGCAGCGTAGGCTCCCCGCCGAGCAGACGCGCCTGATCGATCCCGGAACGTTCCAGGAAATCAAGCGCGAGCTCGAACGTCGCGGCACTCATGTGCGGGACTGTGGCCGCGCCTCCGGCTGTAGCTGCTGCGAAGCAGTAGGTGCACCCGCGATCACACTCGGAGGTGATGGAGATGTTAGCCACCGGCCCTCGCTCCCCAGTCCTCGAGCCGGTCTGAAGGCCAGAGCGCCAGGCGCTCCATGGATTCCCGGCTCCCTGCCAGCTCATCGGCAAGCGAGGTCAGGCCGAGCCCGCAAAGCAGCGAACACGCCGTCAGAATCCGGGTCTGGATACAGAAGGAGCCGTAGGCGCCGGAGCATCCCGGATAGGAATGGTTGACGTGGCATCCGCCGGCGCACGACCAGCGGCAGAAACACGCGTCACATCGCGGTTTTTCCGCAACGAGCGTGCGCACGCGTTCGACTGCCGCCGGCGCCAGTTCCATTTCGCCTTCGACGAGCCGGCCAAGGTCAAGATCCATGCCGCGGGCCTGCCAGTCGCTTTCCGGCAGGTAACAGGCGCTCAGCCGCCCGTCCGGGTGCAGAATCAGCGTATCGTTCCCGACCGGGCAGAAGCTGAGGCGGGGCTTCTCCGTGAGCGCGGCCGCATAAATCGCATCCACACCGCGCTCGACCGCCGCGCGGCGGGCCTCCAGGAAGCGCACCGAAAAGACGTAAGGGTCAGGCGGGCGGAGTCCGGCACGTTCGGACTCCGGAGTCGGCTGCAGCGTCTCGAAGTCGATCGACGAAGGATGGAACTCTTCGCAAAGCCAGGCGACGCTCTCCGGCAGGTCCTCCACATTGTCCCCGGCAACGCAGATGCGGAGACACAGTTCCGCCCGGGACCGGCTCAGTACCCGTGCCGTGCGGGCAACCTGGTTGAAACTTCCGGAGCCGCCCGGAAAGGGGCGGTGGCAATCGTGGGCTTCGGCGAAGCCGTCAACCGAAAGCACCACTTTGTCGAACGCCTCCCCGGCAAACCGCGCGCGCTCCTCGCTGTACACGCCGTTCGTCGCCACCTCGAGGTGCGTCGCCAATCCCTTTTCGGCCGCTGCGCTCCGCGTCCGCTCGACCGCTGCTTCGACCACCGCGAAGGCGGTGAAGGGCTCTCCGCCGAAGAAGTGAACGTCGAGCGTTGTGCGCCCGCGGCGCGCGGCGTGCCCGGCCATCCAGTTGACGCCCGCCACGGCAAGCTGCGGCGCCATCCGCTCGGCGCACGGCGAAGAGCCGAACCCGCAATAAACGCAAGCCAGGTTGCAGGCGCGCGTGGGAACAATACCGAAGAACTGCGGATCCACCGGTCCCTCGCGTGGCCGCGGTTCCGCCTCCGTCGTTCCCGCCAGAGCTTCGCGCAGCCGTGACGGCTCACCGCGGCTGAGTTCTGCGACCGCCGCGCTATTTGCCGCTGCCGTAACCCGCTCAAGCGGCGCATATACCAGCCACTCTTCGCATACGGGCACTACGAACACGCGCGGCATCAGCAGTTCCCCGGTGGCTTGACGGAAACCGGACACACGACCGGCTCGTGCCAGAACAGGCCTCCCGCGGCGGCGATCTTCTCCAGAATCTGGTCCTTCGTTAGCTCGCGGATCACGTGGCAGCGCGCCGAGCCGGAAAAGTCGCCACCTCCAGTCGCGGCAAGCCACTTGTAGTAGCAGTCGCCGCCGCAAGTCCACTTCGCGTAGCAGTGGCCGCAGTGTTCGCGATTCTGCACAGCCTGTTTGCGCAGACCCTCGAGGACCGCCTGATCGAACACGTAGCCCTGCCCGTCGGCCGCGGGCCGGCCGTAGAAGAACAGGTGCGCCCACGGGCCGTCCTCGCTGAATGCTTCGAAGCACGCTGTGACACTGCCGTCCGCCGAGAGGCAGAAGTTGTCCTGCGAAACGCTGCAGAAGTGGTTCGTCAGCGTGCCCACGCGCGCCCCGGAGAAATTGACGGTCGCGCCGCGCTCCGCCGCGCTCCGCGACGCGAGCCGAAAGGCCTCGATGAACGCATCCGACTCAGCCGAGGCGGCATCGGCGCCCCGTCCCAGTAGGTACACGGGCTCAATCTGGATAGCCTGCGGGTGGAACTCGCTCACTAGGAACTCCACCGATTCTGGAACGCTGGAGATGTGCTCCGCCGTGACGGTGAGGCGAAGGCCATACCGAAAGCGCGCCTCGTCGAAGCGTCGCAGCGTGCGGATCACGTACGCGCTCGAGCCTTTCCCCGACGTAGTAAGACGGCACTCGTCGTGAACCGCGGGCAGACCGTCGCACGAGACATTGGCCGAACCCAGATGGGCTACGATCCAATCGATCTGCGCGCCGGTCAGCACACCGTTTGTCGCCGCCGAGGACCGCAGACGCAGGTTCAGCGCGGCCGCTCTCTGCTGCGCGTACCCGAAGGAATCCGTGAGCACCCGCCAGTTGACGGCCGGCTCGCCGCCGCCGTGGTAGCCCACTTCGAATTCCGGCACACCGCGTTTCACCGCATTGGCCGCCACGAAGTCGATGCCGCGCTTCGCGGTCTCGAGCGTCATGAACTTCGCGGGTGCATTGCCGGCCGAAGCGTAGCAGTAGGTGCACCGCAGGTTGCACGCGGTCGTGAGGAACAGGGTCACCCCAACGGGTTCCGGTTCTCCCTGGTACGTTGCGTACGGATGCGGCTCCGGGCCGGCGTCCACCATCTGAAGGCCGCGCAACAGCGTCACAAGGGAGCCGTCCGGGTCCGCCTCGGCAGAGAAGACTCCACGCTTGAGGTTCTCCAGGAACTCAATGACCGGCGCATTGGCGACGAATGCCGCGCGCCGCGCCGGCGCATACACGAGGTAGTCCGCCGGCCCCACGGGAATTGTGAAGACCTCCGCTGACAATGTTGGCTGGGCAACCATGGTTGACCATGCCATTGTAAAGGACATACACGGCGGCAGAGCCGTGTTTCCGTTTGACCCGGAAGGTTCACTGCGCCCGCTTGCCGCGGAACAAGCGAACAGCTTCCTTAACGATTCCGTGAAACAGCGGGCCGCCCCAGATGCCGATCGCGAGCAGCGAGCCGAACAGGAACACCGCGCCCACGCTCTCGCGCCCCTCCCGCTCCCAGTAGACGTCTTTCAGGTGCAGCCAGAGCGCGAATTCATCCAGCGCCAGGGCCGCCCCGGCGCCGTAGAGGAACGCCATGATGCGCCCGGCCCAGATCGAGCCCGCGCCGCTGCCTGTGCCGATTTCAACCAGCCACGCGTACCCGACCAGAAGCAAGAGCGTGATCCCCCAAACCAGGTGGTGGATGTGCGTGCCGTGCATGCTCACGTCGTGGAAGGGCCCGCGCCCCGCACGAATCGCGTGCGTCACGCTGCGAACCACGACAAACGTGAGGAAGAAACCCACCGATGCGAGGAACAGCCGCTCGCGACGGGTTTCGGGGAGCCGCTCGCGGTAGAGCCGGCGCATTCGCGGGCCGAGTGCGGAAGCGATCAGCAGTGAGATCAGGACGCCGGCGGCAATCCAGAGCACCGTCGAGAGCGGCGACATGATCCCAGGATCGCAGAATGGATACGGAACGGCGCCGCACCCAGCTGCTGATCGCTGACCGCTAATTGCTGACCGCTACGGCCGCGGAGCGTGCAGGAACTTCAGGAATTCCTGCGCATCTCGCGTGAGCCCCGGAAACGAGCCCACCACCTTCTCGTCGGGATCGAGAATGGCGTAGTAAGGTATGGCGATCGTGGAGAACTTCGTGTTCTGCAAAGACTGATTCTCACTCGAAGCCTTGTCGGTGCCGTCGGTGTAGAGCTCCACCAGAACGAACTCCTTCATGGCCGCCGCGATCTCGGGCCGCGTGAACATGTTCGCCTTCATCCAGTGGCAGTTCGTGCACGCGTAACCGGAGAAACTCACCAGCATGAGCTTGTTCTCGGACCGCGCGCGTGCGAGCGCGCCGCGGTAATCGTTCTCGATCCACGCGACCGGTTCGGCCCGCGCGCTCCCGGAAGAGCTGAATCCCCCGCCCGCGGGAGGCGGAATGTACGCGTCGAGCTCGCCCAGGCGCGCGCCGAACATGCCGGGAAGCAGACTCAGTGCGACCGAGAGGAACGCCGCGCCGGTGAGCAGCCGCCAAAGGCCGACCTTCTCGTCCGCCTTGACGCCGGCCAGCCGGACGAATCCCAGCAGGTACAGACCCGCGAGCGCCGTCAGCACGATCCACACCGCGAGGAAACGCTCGCGCGTGAGCACGTTCCACTGCAGCACCTGATCGATCGAGCCGAGGTACTTGAACATGGCCGCGAGGATCAGGAACCCCATCACCACCTTCACGCGCTCGAGCCAGCCGCCGCTCCTGGGCATGCGCTTCAGGTAAGCGGGGAACAGGGCCAGGAAGAAGAACGGTGTGGCGAGGCCGCACGCAAACGAGGCCATGCCGGCCAGCGGCTTTGCGCCGCCACCGGAGACCGATGCGGCCAGCAGCGTTCCCACGAACGGCCCCACGCACGCGAAGGCGGTGAGGGAGAACGTCAGGCCCATGAGCAAGGTGCCGAGCACGCCGCCCCCCTGCGAGGCGCGGTCCAGGCGCGTCAGCAGGCTTGAGGGAATCGTGATCACGAAGGCGCCGAGCAAGCTCAAGCCGAACGCGAGAAACACGAGCGCGACGAACGCATTCACCCAGATGTTCGAGCCTAGTTGCACTACGCCGAATGGGCCGAGAATGGCCGTGGCCGCGAGTCCCAGGCCGGAGAACAGCACTACGATGCCGCCGCAGAACAGCAGCGCATCGCCCACGCTGCGCGCGCGCGATCCCGTGGGGCGGTTCAGGAAATACGACACCGTGATCGGGATCATCGGGAAGACGCAAGGCGTGAAGATGGCGGCCAGGCCGAAGCCGAACGCAACGAGGATGAAGGCGGCCAGTCCTTCGCCCGCGGCAGCGGCGGGCTTCGGCGCCGAGTCCGTCTTCCCGGCGGGCGGCGGAGCGTTCGCATCGAAAAGCGTGTAGCCCGCCGGCAGCTCGAGCGGCGCCACTCTGGTTCTCGGATCAATGGTGAGAGTGGCGGCCGCCGTCGCCCGCTTCGGAGGCAGGCACATTTTGTTATTGCAGGTCTGGTAGCGCGTTTCGGCCGTGAGTTCGAGCGGACCGGGTCTTGCGGACCGGGCCAGCTTCACTTCGAGAACGAACGTCTGCTCGCCCGAGTAACTCGCCACATCAAAGCCGAAGTTCTCGTCGAAGGCGACGTGCGCGGGCGGCTGATAAATCCGCACGAATTCGATGGCGGGGTTCGGGGCCAGCGCAACGGAAGTAGCGCTGATGGGCTTGGGAACCGAAAGTGCGTACAGGTGCCAGCCGGGGTCGATGGAAGCGGTGATGCGCGCATGAATCACGATGCCGGGAGGCGCCGTCGCGGGATCCATGGCAAGGTTCCAGCGGACCGGATTGATCTTCTGAGCAGGCGCCGCAGCGGCCGCGAGCAGAAGCCACGCCGCCGGCATCAGCCCCTTTTTTGCGACACCCATTTCTCAACCTCCGGCCGCCCGTCGGAACGTGCGGCCGCCTCGCCCTGCCGTTCCGCGCTGAGGACTAAACCTGAACCGTTTCGGACCAGCGCTTCAGCTCGGTCTCGATGCGCTGGTTGATGCGGGCGTCGGCGTACTGTGCCGCGATTCGGACCGCGTTCTTGATGGCGTTCGCGTTCGACCGCCCGTGGCAAATGATGCACACGCCCTTGACGCCGAGCAGCGGCGCGCCGCCGTACTCGGAGTAGTCCAGGCGCCGCCTGAAATCCGCGAATGCGCGCCGCGCGAGCAGGTAGCCCATCTTGCGCGCGATGGTCTCCTGCAGCGCCTGCTCGAGTATCTTGCGGATGACTTCCACCAGGCCTTCGCTCACCTTGAGCGCGACATTGCCGATGAAGCCGTCGCACACGATGACGTCCGCCTTGCCCGAGTAAAGGTCGCGGCCCTCGACGTTGCCGATGAATCTCAGGGGCAGAGTCTTGAGCAGCGGCGTGGCGGTGCGCGTCAGGTCGTTGCCCTTGTGCTCTTCCTCGCCGATGGAAAGAAGGCCGACGCGCGGGTTGTCGTTTCCGAAAATGACGCGCGAATAAATCTCGCCCATCACGGCGAACTGCGCCAGCATCTGGGGAGTGCAATCCACGTTCGCGCCGACGTCCATCATGACGGCGGCCGTGCCTTTTACGGTGGGGAAGACCGAAGCGAGCGCGGGGCGGTCCACTCCGTGCACCATGCCCTGCGTCATCTTGGCGGTGGCCATGATGGCGCCGGTATTGCCGGCCGATACAAATCCCTGGGCCATGCCGTCGCGCACCAGCCGCGAGGCGACGCGGATGGAACTGTCGCGCTTGGCGCGCACAGCCTTGGCCGCGCTGTCCTCCATGGTGACGATCTCGGAGGCATGCACGGTCTCGATGGCGAGGGTGCGCCAGCCATCGTGGCGGGCGAGCTCTTTCCTGATGACTTCTTCTCTGCCTACGAGAATGACCTGGACCGGGTAGGCCCGGGCGGCACGTATTGCGCCGTCCACCTCGGCTTCGGGGGCGTGGTCGCCGCCCATCGCATCCACCGCGATGGTCACCATTGGGTCGCGCCCCGCTCCTACTCTTCGGCTACTTCGATGACTTCACGGCCCTTGTATTGCCCGCAGTGCAGGCAGGCCCGGTGCGGCAGCTTGGGCTCGTGGCAGTTCGGGCACTCGGACTGGCTGGGCGCCTGCAGGTGGTCGTGGGCGCGCCTCGTGGCGCGGCGGGTGTGCGAATGACGTCTCTTCGGATTCGGCATAGCGTAATTCCCTATTCTAAACGATCGGCTTACAGATTCCGCAGCCCGGCCCAGCGGTCATCAGTGAGCTCGGCGTGGCAGTTGCAGGCCACCTGGTTCCGATTCTGACCGCAAACCGGGCAAATCCCTTTGCATTCCTCGCTGCAGACGCGCTGCATAGGCAGCAGCAGGAGAACCTCCTCCCGCAGGACATCCGCAAGCTCCAGGCCCTCTCCCTCATAAAACCCGACCTCGGTTTCCTCGCCGGCGATCAGCACCTCCACGTGCTGCGGCGTCATCGACGCCGGCCGGTAGAGGAGACTGAAGTCCGCGGCCAGAGGAATGGCCGCCGGCTCCAGGCAGCGGTCGCAAGCGATCTCCATGCGCGTGGTGACGTTACCGCTGACGCGGATCTCGCGGGTGGAGGGGCTGAGTTCTGCGGCGCCGGACGCTTCAATCGGCGCCTTCTGCCGGAGCTGAGGGTCGAAGAACTCGATGGCTCCGGGAGCGAAGGTCTCGCGGAAGCGCACCTTGCCCAACTCCAGATCACTGATTTTGAAAAACATTGCTGCACCAGGATTCCACACCCGACCTTAGGCATCGTCACTTCGGATCGGCAGCCGGCCGGAGCGGGTACGAGGAATAGAATCTTGATTATAGCAGCAGCCAGGGAATTCCGGGGACGGTGACCGGAAGTGCGCCAAAGAGCATGCAAAAGCCGTCAAAATGTCGCGTTTTGCATGCTATTTCGCGCTATTCAGCACATTCTTGTGTGCCAGGGTATGCTTAGTGAATGCGTTGGCTGGCGTTGTACCTTGCTATACCTGTGCTGGCCGCCACGTACGATGTGACGCCGCCGGCCGTCCGGCAGGGCGAGACGATGCGCCTGCATGGAACCGGACCGGTCACCGCGGCGCGGCTGAATGGGCGCACGGTGAAGCTGTTCCACCAGCCCTCGGGCGAGTGGCTGGGGCTGATGCCGGTTGGGGCAGAAGACCTGCCGGGGGTCTACGAGATCCAGTTCCTGGCCGAAGATGGCTCGGTCGAGCACACGGCGGGCGTTACCCTCCAAAGCGCGAACTTCCCTAAGCAGAACATCACCATCAGCAACGAGATAGCCTCCATAAAACCCTCTCCCGGGGAGATGGAGACAGTCGGCGAGTTTCGAAAGACGGTAACTGACGAGCGCTACTGGACGGATGCGCCGTTCGCCCTGCCGCTGCCGGGATGCTACACCTCGCCGTTCGGCGTCAGGCGTTACTACAATGGCAAGCCGACCGGAGACTACCACGGAGGCATCGACCAGCGCGCGATGAAAGGGTACCCGGTGCGGGCGGTGGAAAGTGGCGTGGTGCGGATCGTGCAAAAGTTCGCGCTCCATGGTGGCACGGTCGCGGTTGATCACGGGCAGGGCGTGGAATCGATCTACCTGCACCTCGGAGACTTCGGCACGACGGAAGGCGCCCGGGTGAAGCGCGGAGACGTGATCGGGTACGCCGGCTCGACCGGCCGCTCCACGGCGCCGCACCTGCACTGGAGCCTTTACGTGAACGGCGTTCCTGTAAACCCGCTGCAGTGGGTTTCTCTGAAGGCGTGCGCCGCGCCCCGGCCGGCGTCCGGAAAGCGGAAGCCCCACCAGGCCCAGCCAGGGAAATCCTGATGGCAGACCGGCTCGAGACAGGGCGCCTGCGCGATGCCGTCCGGATGCGGGGAGTGGCGATTCCTCTGCTCCTGAGCTTCGTCGCGTGCGCGATCTCCAGAGCCGCGGAGAACGAGACCCTTCCGCGAATCGTTCGGCTCGACGTAGTCGTACGGGACGGCCACGGGCGGATCGTGCGCGACCTGGACGCTCGCACCTTCAGCCTGGAGGAAAACGGGGCGTCGGTCCCCGTCCGCGACGTGCGGTTCGCCGCAGCAGCGCAGAATGACGCACGCGTGGCGCTGGTCTTCGACCAGATGGGCAGTGCCACCGCAGCCGCGATGCGCGCCGCGGCAGAGGAAGTGCTTGCGGGAGGCGTGGGTGCGAACACCCGCTTCGCCGTGTTCGAGATCCGCGAGAATCTCCGAGTGCTACAGGACTACACGGCGGACCGGAAGGCGCTCGAAGCAGCAATCGAAGCGGCCACGGGCAAGCGGCGGCGGAGGCAAAAGAACGGCGCCAGCGCGCCGGCAACGGATGCGCCAACCGGGCGCGCTCTCGAAGTTATGGCGGAGATCCAGCGGGATGGCCGCATTCGGCCCTCGCTGGCCGCGCTGATCGCACTAGCACGCGCGCACCAAGACACGCCCGGACGGAAGGCTGTCGTGTTTTTCTCCGAGGGTTTGCCGGTGGCGGACAGCAAGGAGCAGGCGTTCCGCCTTACGGTGAGCGCGGCCAACCAGGCCAACGTAAGCATCTATGCCGTGGATGCGGCGGCGGTAGTGATCGCGGCGCAGCAACAGAGGGCGCGAGAGTCCACTCTGAGTGCGGGCCTCGGAACGCCGCAGTTGACCGCTGTGGCAGACGACAGCACGCGTACCGTGACCGGGCTGAAGCAGGAGCGGCTGGAGACGCGCATGGAAACGGCGAGGCGGCCGCCGCCTGCGGACCCGTCGTCACCGGTTCTTCGCGAACTGGCAGCGGAGACGGGTGGATTCACGGTTACCCGCGGGTCCGCCGTGCGAAGCCTGCGGCGCGTGGCCGAAGATGCAACGGCCTACTACGAATTGAGCTACGCCGCCCCCGGCAAACTGGACGGCAGTTACCGGTCCCTGAAAGTAGCGGTGCAGCGGGAGAAGATGGCCGTTCAGGGGCGCGACGGATACTTCGCGGTCCCGGACCTGCCGGGAATCACGGCCGAGCCTTTCGAAGCGCCGCTGCTCGAGGCGCTGAAGAGCGCCGGACCTTCCGATGCCCTGCCCCACGAAGCGAGCGCGCTGCTCTACCGCAACGAGGCGGGCGCCGCACCGGCGCAGTCGCTGTTGGCATGGGTGGCGGGGCGCGATCTGCGCGTGGTGGAGGACCGGCCCGCGGAACTCGTTCGGGCCCACTTCAGCGTGCTGGCCGTGGTGCGCGATTCGAACGGCAAGATTGCCGGCAGGCTTGCCCGTGACGTGCCCATGGAAGTAAGCACGCGCATGGCCGCGGATTTGCGGCGGAGAGTGTTCACTTACACGGCCGACCTTGCGCTGCCGCCCGGCGCCTACACGCTCGAGAGCGTTGTGAAGGACCAGATGGCGGGGAAGACCGGCATCCGGCGGTCCTCATTCGTCGTGCCCGCGGTCTCCTCTGCGCTCGGCATGAGCACGCCGTCGATTGCCGAGACGTTGCTCGAAGCCGAGGACGGCCCGGCGGGTAAGACTGTGTGGCGCGCGGGAGACAAGGTGGTGGTCCCGGCGGGAGACGGGACCGTACGCGGCGGACCCGGCGCGGCGGCCACCGTGTTCGCGCAGGTCTATCCCGCGCCGAACTCGACGGCTCCGATAGAATTGTCGCTCGAAGTTGTGCGGGACGGCAAGATGTGGATCCGGGGCTCGGTTCCGCCGGTGACGCCGAAAGCGAAGAGCATTGCGTCGCTGCTGTGTGCCGACGTGAGCAAGCTTCCGGACGGCGCTTACGAGGCTCGCATCACGGCGAGCCAAGGCGGCAGTCACATCGAAGGAACGACGCGGCTCGTTATCGAGCGGGAACCCGGCCAGCAGGCCGACGCGGGACCGGCAGCGGGCACGGCCAGGGACGGTGCGGTATGGGCGCCGCGACCGGAGGAACTGGCGGCGAAGACACCGGAGCCTGAGCAGCAGCGCCTCCTCGAGATCTCGAGACTCGCGGCGGTCCGGTATACGGAACGGCTGCCGGACTTCGTCTGCATACAGATCACGCGGCGCCTGCTCGATGAAACGGGTGCGGGCCGGTGGCAGAACCTCGGCGACATTTCGCACACGCTGACGTTCTACGATGGCACGGAGCACTACGCCGAGGTGGCCGAGAACCGGCGCGTTGCCGACCAACAGCACGTGCCGCCTTCGATGACCTCGGCTGGAGAATTCGGGAGCGTCCTGCGGAAGATCTTCGAGCCGAAATCGCAGGCGAAGTTCGGGTGGCTGCGGGCAGACCGTTCGCGCGGGCGACGGGTTCAGGTGTTCACGTACTCGGTGGACCGGGCGCACTCGAGTTATCGCGTTTCCTACATCGCGGGCGAGTACTCCGTGCCCGTGAACAGCGCCTACCGCGGGCTGCTTTTCATCGACTCCGATACGGGCGTGGTGCGCCGGCTGACGCTCGAGACCGAGCCGCTGCCGCAGGGCTACCCCGTGCGGCAGGTGCGCCTTGCCCTGGAGTACGACGAAGCCTCGGTCGGCGGCATCCTCCACCTGTTGCCGCTCTCGGTGGATATCAACCTCAGGCTGCGGAAGAAGACGGTGCTGAGGAACGAGATCAGTTTCCGGGCGTACCGGCGCTTCACGGCAGAGAGCCGCGTGTTGCCGGCGCAGCCGTAGGCCGGACCATCAGCGCGGGCGCCTTCCCGGTTCGCGCGCGGTGCGGAAACATCGTGCCCTACACTACCAGTGAGGAGCTGGGTTCGGGACGATTCGGGGGGACTGATGCTCGCATATGTTTTCTGGCACTGGCCTGAGGATGGGGCGGGCGCGGACGGATACGAGACCTCGCTGAAACGGTTCCACCGCGCGCTGGCGGATCACGCGCCCGAGGGCTTCATCGCATCGGCGGCGTTCCGCATCGCCGGTGCGCCGTGGGTCTGCGCGCGGGAGAGCGCGTACGAGGACTGGTACCTGGCGGGCGATTTCTGCGCGCTGGGCTCGCTGAACGAAGCGGCGGCTTCGGTCCCGCGGACCGATGCGCACGGCGAGGTGGCGGCCAAGGCAGGCGGGGGAACCGACAGCGTGTACCGGAGCGATGTGGCCGACGCGGGCACGCTCGCGGCGGCACGGCACGCGGTTTGGCTTTCAAAACCACAGGGCATGACGTCTCCCCAGTTCATGACGGCGCTGGCGCCCTGGATGCCACAGCCGGGCGCAATTCTTTGGCAACGTCAGATGGCCCCGGGTCCGGCTTCCGAATTCTGCCTGCAGACAGCGGACCCGCACGAACTGCCGGCCGAGTTCACACCGGTAAACCTGGAGCTGACGCCGGTGGAGGCGGGCAAGCGGTGAGCCCGCGCTAATCCTGGCGCAGCGCTTCCATCGGATGGATGCGGGAGGCGCGGCGCGCGGGAATGGCGATCGCCAGGCAGGCGACGCCGAGCAGCACGGCGGAGACTGCGGCATAGGTGACCGGGTCGCTCGGGCTGACGCTGTACAGCAGGCTGGCGGCGAGGCGTCCGGCGGCGAGGGCGATGCCGAGGCCGAGAGCGACTCCGAACGCGACGAGCGCGATTCCCTGCCTCGCGACCATGCTGACGACCGAACGCGAGGCCGCGCCCAGCGCGACGCGGATACCGATTTCGCGCGTGCGGCTCCGCACCGAGTAACTCATCACGCCATAGAGCCCGATGGCGGCGAGCGAGAGTCCGACCGCACCGAAGACCGCGAAGAGAACGGCGCACAGACGCGGCACGAGCAGCGCCTTGCCGACGTGATCGCGCATCGTATCGATGTTGAAGACGGCGAGGTTGCGGTCGAGCGCCCCAACCTGCTCGCGCACGGCGCGGACCATCACTTCGGGGGCTCCGCTCGTTTTCACGAGAATCGAGACTCCGAAAAAGCTGGAGACGTTGTCGAGGCCGGCAGGGAGATAGCTGAAAGCCACCGCGCGCGGGTCCTCGCCGAGCGTGCGGGATTTCGTGTTGCCGATAATACCGACCACGTGAAGCGATTTCCCGCCGTGGCCCACCACCTGCCCGAGCGCATCTCCCGAAGGGAAGAGACGCCGCGCCATGTTCTCGTTGATGAGCACGGCGCCGGGGGCGCTCGAGCGGTCGAGACGGCTGCCGCGAAGCAAGGGGATGCCCATCGTTTCGAGGTAGCGCTCGCCGACCATGAGGTTGTCGGCGTTTACCTCTCTCTTTGCGGTGCCGTCCGAGGCCGTGTAGTTCGAGGTACTCGAGCCGATGCTGAGAGGCACGATGTCGACGAAGCTGACGGACTCGACGCCTGGCAACGCGGAAACGCGCTGGTCGAGCTGCGAGAGGAACGTGCGAAAGCGCTCGGTGGAATAGCCGTGAAGCTTGGGGTCCATGGCCATCATGAGGACGTTCGGCGAATGCATGCCGGTATCGATGGCGGAGGCATTTTGCAGGCTGCGGAGGAACAGCCCCGCGCTCACCAGCAGAACCAGCGAGAGTGTCACCTGAACGACGACGAGGCCGTTCCGCAAGCCGAAGCGCCGGAAGGTGCCGAGCGCGCCCCCGGTGTCCTTGAGGCTGCTGACGAGATCGACACGCGTCGCGCGGAAGGCGGGGGCCAGCCCGAAGATAATTCCGGTGACGAGGGCGAGGAGGGCAGTAAACGCCAGAATGCGGACGTCCGGGGAGAAGTCAAAGTGAATGGGGAACGGAAGCGGAAGCTCGAGCGTCGCGACGGCACGCGCCGCGAGAGTGGCGAGCAGGAATCCGCACGCCGCTCCGGCGAGCGAGAGAAGGATGCTCTCGGTGAGCAACTGGCGCACGAGACGTCCGCGGGCGGCACCGACCGTGAGGCGGATGCCGATCTCTTTGCGCCGGCCGGCCGCGCGCGCGAGCATGACATTGGCCACGTTGGCGCAGGCCACCAGCAGCACGAGCCCGGTGATGGTCATCAGGGTGGCCATGAGCCCGACGACGAAGCTGCGCGCGCCGATGATGCCGCCGGCGGGCCGCAGGACGACGGGCGTCCACTTGTCGCCCTTGTGCCAAGTCGCGTAGATGCGCGAGGTGACGACCTTCACCGCGGCAGCCGCCTGCTCGCGGCCGACACCGGACTTGAGCCGCGCACTGATCGAGAGCCACGAATTGTCGCGGCTCATGGAATCGTATCGGGTCAGCTCGGGCATGATCTGGGGGTGCATGGCGAGCGGGATCCAAAACTCAGCGACCAGGCCGCGGTCAATTCCATAGAACCCCGGCGGCGCGATTCCGACAACGGTATAAGGCTGGCCGTTCACAAACACGCGGCTGCCGACCACGTCCGCGCGGCCGCCGAAGCGGCGCTTCCACAAGCCGTGGCTGAGCACGATGACGGCATCGCGGCCTTTCACGGAATCTTCTTCGGGAAGGATGAAGCGGCCCGCGGCGGGAGCGATGCCGAGGGTGCGGAACCAATTGCCCGAAACGAGCTGGCCCCAGACGCGCTCGGGCACGCCGCCCGAGTTCAGGCTCGCGGGCACGAGCGGGAAATGCGCGATGACGCTCTCGAAGACGCCGCCGCACTGGTCCTTGTAGTCCAGGTAGTCGGGATAAGGCATCGAGTTGCCATCGTCAAAGCTGACCACGCGGTCCGGGTCGCGCACGGGCATGGCGCCGAGCAGGGTCGCGTTCACCAGCGTGAACACGGTGGTGTTGGCGGCGATGCCGAGAGCGATCGAAAGGACCACGACGGCGGTGAAGCCGGGGCTTTTCGAGAAGGTGCGGACGGCGTAGCGGACATCCTGGTACAGCGCTTCGAAGAACGGCATCGGCATCTCCTGGACCGCGACGCGGCCTGAATTCGAGTACGCAAGAAGCGGCCTGGAAGTTCAGCGGCGCTGCAAAGCGCTGGGCTTCGAGGCGCTACAGTTTCGCCGGAGGATAGCGGCGGATACCAAAATCCCAGGCGGCAGCACCGATCAAGCCGCCGAGCAGGGGTCCGGCGATGGGGATCCAGAAGGCGCCGGAGCCGTCGGTGAGACCGTTGTTCTTGAATCCGGCGACAACCGTGAAGAGCCGTGGGCCGAAGTCCCGCGCCGGGTTGATGGCGTACCCGTGCATGCCGCCGAAGGCCATGCCGATGACGACCACGACGAGGCCTGTGAGGATTGGCCCGAGCACTCCCGGCGGCTGGTTCCGCTCGTCGGCGAGCGCGAAGATGAGCAGGAGCAGGAGCGCGGTACCGATGGTCTGATCGAGGAGACCCGCAAAAGGCGTGCCGGGGAACGTGGGGAAGGTGGTGAAGACGCCTGCGGTGTGGTCAAGCGCTGGATCCACTCTGAGGAAGACCGGCCGGTACTCGAGGAAGACGATTGCCGCGGCGAGGAAGGCGGCGGCGGTCTGGGCAATCATGTAGGGCAGGACCCTGCGCCACGGGAAATCGCGAAACACGGCGAATGCCAGAGTGACGGCCGGGTTGAGGTGAGCCCCGCTGACGCGGCCGGCGATATAGACTCCCATGGTGACGGAAAGGCCCCAACCGACGGTGATGTTCGTCCAGCCGCCGTGGACGATCTCTCCAGGAATTCCCGTGCCGAAGAGCACGACCATTGCGACGACGCCGGTTCCGAAGAGGATGAGGACGAGGGTGCCGAAGAATTCGGCGATCAACTCCGGGAGCAGGGGCTTGGACATTGGGGCTACTATATGCGCCGGCATGAAGGGGCATGAAGGGGCATGAAGGGGACAGCCTGAATTGAGCCCTTCGTCAAAACGTTGAAGGGGACGCAGCGCTCCGTCCCCTTCGCCTGTTTTTCAGGCAATCTTTCCTGGCGTTAACGGCGCTGCGCTGTCTTCCCATGTCTCCGCTCGCGCGACGCGAGCGCTGCAGCGTGTAGTGGGGTTCCACACAACGTCGGTGACGATGTCCTGCTTGATCCAGCGCCTACTCCGCATCTCTCACACGCTGTCTGTTACGACGCCGGATCTGCCCATATCTACTTCGTTGCGCTCGATCGCCGTCCTCGACGTACCGTTCAAATACGCCTCCGGGCGGTTCCCTTCGCGCCGTGTATCCACGGGCATCTCCTGCGTCTCACGACGAAACGTGTGAAAGAAGCGGACTGGAGAGTCTTCGGCCGCCTGGTAGAAGTGGCGCACGGAAGATCGCGAAAGTGCCAGAGTGCTCCGTCCCTTTCGCCGTTTTGGCGAAGTGCTCAATTCAGGCTGTCCCTTTCAGTACCCAGGCGGCGCGGAGTTTCTCGTAAGTGTCGGCGAGGTCCTCGGGGAGGATGCGGGTCTCGCCAACCGTGGTCATGAAGTTGGCGTCGGCGGGCCAACGCGGCAGGACGTGCATGTGGATGTGACCGGCGACTCCGGCGCCAGCGCACTCGCCGATGTTCATTCCGATGTTCATACCCCTGGGGCGATAAATGGAGCGCAGATGAATCTCGGCCTGGCGCGTCATCTCCATCATTTCGGCAAGGGTCTCGACGCCAGCGTCGCCGAGGGTCGGGACGTGCCCATAGGGAGCGATCATCAAGTGCCCGGTGGTGTACGGGTACAGATTCAACAGAACGAAATTACGCCGGCCGCGAAAGACGATGTAGTTTTCGGCGTCCCGCTGTTCGGCGGCCTTCACGCAGAAGATACACGCATCCGCGGGACTCGCGGAAGTCACGTAACGGTAGCGCCAGGGACTCCAAAGGTAATCCATAGTGCCGAAGTTGGTGTGGCCCTGCGCCGGCGGCAACGAACGCGCCGGCGCGGCAGACCGGAGAGCTACATAGCGGCCGGAGGGGCTTCTCCGGCGGAAGCCGGCGCGGGAGGCGCGCCCTCTTCGCCCGCGGGAGCCCCGGGGCCGTTCACGAGGTCTTTGAGTTCCTTGCTGGGCTTGAAGAACGGGATACGCTTGGCGGGCACTTCGACCCGTGTGCCCGTCTTCGGGTTGCGGCCGATGCGAGGCTGCCTCTGGCGCGTACGGAAGCTGCCGAAACCCCGGATCTCGATTTTCTCGCCGGTGCGCAGAGCGCGCACAATGCTCTCGAAGATCGTCTCGACGATGACCTCGGAATCCTTGCGACTCATCTCGACGACTCTGGATACTTCCTCGATTAGTTCCGCTTTCGTCATAAAAAATCTCCTCCGTGCCTCGTATGCGCCGGTTGGTGTGAAATTCCTGTCTGCGTGAACTGGCACGCGCCAAGGCAGCCCGGGGACCCGGCCCGCTCGCTCAATGGCTCAGCGGCTCTCCCCCTGGCCCTTCAGATTCATGACTTCCTCGATGGTCAAGGTCGCGGCAGCGGCGCGCCGCTGATATTCCTCCAGGCGGGAACGTTCCTCATCCTCGCCCAACGCGCGGGTACTGAGACCGATCTTCTTCTCCGCCTCGCTCATCTTGACGATCTTGAAATCGAATTCGCGCCCGATCTCCAGCGGCGGCTCGTCCTTCTTACGATCCTGCGAACCCGGTATCTCAGAGTTGTGGCAGAGGCCCTCCACACCGTCGGCGAGTTCGACGAAGACACCGAAGTTGGCGGCGCGGCAGACCTTGCCGTGAACGACGTCACCCACCTGGTGCGAGCGGAAGAAGACTTCCCAGGCGTCCGGCTGAAGCTGCTTAATGCCGAGCGACATCCGCCGCTGCGAGGCATTGATGTGAAGCACGACCGCCTGTACGAGCTGTCCCTTCTTGAGGACTTCGGACGGGTGCTTGATCCGTTTGGTCCAGGAGACGTCCGAAACGTGCACGAGGCCATCGATGCCTTCCTCGACCTCGATGAACGCGCCGAAATCAGTGAGCTTGCGGACGCGGCCCTCGACGACGGAACCGACGCTGTAGCGCTGCTCGACCGTGGTCCAGGGATCGGGCTCGAGCTGCTTGATGCCGAGCGAAATACGGCGCTCGCTCGGAGCGACGGCGAGGACAACGGCTTCCACCTGGTCGCCGGGCTTGACGACCTTGGACGGATGCTTCATGCGCCGCGACCACGTCATCTCCGAGATGTGAATGAGCGCCTCGACACCGGCCTCCAGTTCGATGAAGGCGCCGTAGTCGGTGACACTCACGACGCGGCCCATGACTCTCGAGCCCGCGGGGTAACGTTCCGCGACGGTGTCCCACGGGTCCGGCAACAGCTCTTTGAGGCCGAGCGAAACGCGCTCTTTGTCCTTGTCGAACTTCAGAACCTTTACGGTGATCTCGTCGCCGACGCTCACCACTTCGGAAGGATGGTTCACGCGGCCGTAGGACATGTCACTGACGTGCAGCAGGCCGTCGATGCCGCCGAGGTCGATGAACGCGCCATACTCGGTAAGGTTCTTGACGACGCCGGTGACGACAGATCCTTCGGCCAAGGCTTCGAGCGTGGCGCGCTTGCGGGCGCCGTGCTCCTCTTCGATGGCGAGCTTGCGCGAGACGACGACGTTGCCGCGGCGCCGGTTCACCTTGACGACCTTGACGGGAATGTCCTGCCCGATGTAGACGTCCACGTTGTGAACAGGGCGGACGTCCACTTGAGAACTCGGCATGAACGCTTTCACGCCGACGTCCACCGAGAGGCCGCCCTTTACGCGCCCGAGAACATGGCCGGATACCAGCAGCCCTTCGCGATAGGCCTTTTCGAGCGTCTCCCAGCAGCGAAGGCGGCTGGCCTTATCGTGCGAGAGAAGAACGTAGCCTTCGATCTCGGGGCCGTGGCGGTCGATCATCACATCGATGGTGTCGCCCGGCTGCACGGTGACGCGGCCATCAGGCTGCGTGAACTGCTCGATGGGGACCAGACCTTCGGATTTGTAACCGAAATCTACGATGACGTCCTTCTCGGTGATTTTGAGAACGCGGCCTTCTAAGACTTCACCTTCGGAGGGCGGAGCAAAATGACTGTAGTCCTCAATCAGGTGCTCATAGTCCTCTTCCTGCGGAGCACCCGGCACCGGCGGCACGGGCTGCGCGGGCATGGGTTGCGCGGGCACGGGATGAGCGGGTTGAGGTCTCAAGCGGGCGTCATCTTGCTTGCTTGCCATAGCCAAGTCTCCGGGTGCGATCTATCGGCGAGGTCGCCGCGCGCAGGCCCGGCGCAGAGTGGGCTCTACTGCAGCTTCGGCAAGCCATGGCTCTCAACGACGTCTACCCTCGGGATCGAGTTCTGTCTAACCTCGTTGATCCGTCACCGACAAATCGTTGATAGATCAGTACTTTAAGAATCTTATCCGAGCCCATACCGCTTGTCAACCTGCGGGAGGGAGAGGAATTTCAGGCCATTAAACAACATTTATGAATTTGTTCGGCTGCTCAGCACCGAGCCGCCGGGAACGCGCCTGCGGGCGGCGCCGGCGCAGGTGCTGGAGGCGCGATGCGGCGGCGCAGGGACGAGCAGCAACGCCGGGCTTTGCCGCAGGTGGAACAATCCTTTACAATGATTTCTGCGGAGTCTGCCGGCGCTTTCAGTGCGGCGCTTCGCGAGCGGGCGGGAGTAACTCAATGGTAGAGTCACAGCCTTCCAAGCTGTTGGTTGCGGGTTCGATTCCCGTCTCCCGCTCCATTCTTTGGACCGGCCGTCCCTCACGACTATAAATCGATGATACAGAACGTTCTTTTGCGTTCCCTGTGGAGGGAGGCAGACTGCGGTCCGGAGGCGGTTGCCCCGTCCCCATGCCCGTTCTGAGAGCAGGCGAACCGGCGGCGGACACGCCAGGGGCGAAACCGCGGGACGGCGTCATATCCTCACTTCTTGCGGTATCCCTCGCATGCGCGATTCTCTCGTTGATCCACGGGGGCTTGTGGCCGCGAGTTGCCTGCGCAAGCCTAGCGGCAGCAGTGCTTACGGCGGTTCCGTCCTGTTGGGGAGTACTCCGAGAGAGGGGGATGGCACGAGCGGCGGCGCACGTGCTTCTGGTGCTCGCGAGCCGGCTCCGCGCCCTCGCCGAAGCGCCGCTGAGGTTTGTGCGGTACGAACAGCGTGCGGACGGGCTGTTCCTGCCCGCGGTCCTGGTTTTGGCGGGGCTCATCTTCGGCGCGGTTCAAGCGGGTGGCGGGGCGTACACGGCGGAGTTCGACGGCTATGCGGACGAAGCGGCCCACTTCATGACGGGCCTGATGGTCCGCGACTACCTTGTGCAGTGGCCTCTGCCACGGCCGCTGCCGTGGGCCGAGCGGTATTACCTGCACTACCCTAAAGTCGCTTTTGGGCACTGGCCGCCGTTATTCCACCTGGTGGAAGCCGGATGGTGGCTCTTCGTGCCGCCATCGCGGGTCACGGCCATGCTGCTCATCGGGTTGC
>Ga0209777_10001388_pt1 | contig 35243 bp, 24 predicted proteins | sample FrelakmetHBP12HB_FD_187147 | JGI IMG/M metagenome (GOLD analysis project Ga0209777, IMG submission 187147) | Freshwater lake sediment microbial communities from the University of Notre Dame, USA, for methane emissions studies -HBP12 HB (SPAdes)... | ecosystem: Environmental > Aquatic >...
CTGAGGCGAGAGTTTTCAGGAGAGCCGGACGCGGGAAATCTGCACCTCCGGTTCGACGAGGGGAGAGTGGGTCGCGCTTTGCGTCGCCCTCTCTCCTACTCTACCGGCTCGGTAACGACTTCGGTCGCGGGTTGGTAAGCGGGTTCTTGAAACACACGTGCACGTTTCTGAGCCGCGCGCGCCAGCGCGACCGGCGCCAGCGCGACCGGCGCGACTTGCACCACGGGCTGCTAGATTTAAGGTCATGGCCCAGGACGTGATTCGCGCCCCGCGCGGCACCGCTCTCCAGTGCAAAGGCTGGCGTCAGGAAGCGGCGCTGCGGATGCTCATGAACAACCTCGATCCGGAGGTCGCAGAGCGGCCTCAGGACCTCGTAGTCTACGGCGGCGCTGGCAAAGCGGCCCGCGACTGGCCCTCGTTCCACGCCATCGTCCGCGAACTGCGGAGGCTGGAAAACGATGAAACGCTGCTCGTGCAGTCGGGGCGTCCGGCCGGTGTCTTCCGAACTCACGAGGAAGCTCCGCGAGTGCTCATCGCCAACGCCAACCTCGTCGGCCACTGGTCGAACTGGGACCAGTTTCGCGCGCTCGAAAAGCTCGGCCTCATCATGTACGGCCAGATGACGGCCGGAAGTTGGATCTACATCGGCACGCAGGGAATTCTACAGGGAACGTATGAGACCTTCGCCGCCGCTGCCCGCAAGCACTTCAGCGGCTCGCTGGCGGGCAAACTCGTCGTAACGGGCGGAATGGGCGGCATGGGCGGCGCCCAGCCTCTCGCCGCCACAATGAACGGCGCGGCATTCCTCTGCGTCGAGGTCGATCCCGAACGCATCAAGCGCCGCTTGAAGACCGGCTATTGCGACATCATGGTGAGCGGCCTCGATGAGGCCGTGCGCATCCTCCGAAACGCGGTGCACGAAAAGAAGGCCGTGTCCGTGGGCCTGGTCGGCAACTGCGCCGAGGTGCTTCCGGAGATGGCGCGCCGCGGCATCGTCCCGGACCTGCTCACGGACCAGACCAGCGCACACGACCCGCTGAACGGCTACATCCCGGCCGGCCTGACGCTCGAGGCCGCCGCCGAACTGCGCCGCTCCGATCCCGCCTCTTATCTCGATCGCGCCATGGATTCGATTGCGACGCACGTTCGCGCCATGCTCGATCTCAAGCGCCTTGGCGCCATCGCGTTCGACTACGGCAACAATATCCGCCGCATGGCTGCCGACCGCGGCGTTGCGGACGCCTTCTCGATCCCCGGCTTCGTGCCCGAATACATCCGCCCCATGTTCTGCGAGGGGCGCGGGCCTTTCCGGTGGGTTGCACTTTCGGGCGACCCCGCGGATATCGCGGCTACCGACGCCGCCGTCTGCCGCCTCTTTTCGTCCAATGAAAGCCTGACCCGATGGATTTCGCTCGCCGCGCGGCGCGTTCACTTTCAGGGCCTGCCATCGCGCATCTGCTGGCTCGGCTACGGGGAGCGGGCCCGCTTCGCGCTCGAGATGAACCGCATGGTCGCGAGCGGCGAGATCAAGGCGCCCATCGTCATCGGCCGCGATCATCTCGACTGCGGCTCCGTTGCCTCACCCTATCGCGAAACCGAAGCGATGCGGGATGGCAGCGACGCCGTCGCCGACTGGCCGATACTCAACGCGCTGTTGAATACAGCCGCCGGCGCCAGTTGGGTCTCGTTCCACAACGGAGGGGGCGTCGGCATCGGCTATTCGCTGCACGCAGGACAGGTGACCGTCGCCGATGGCACGCCGCTCGCGGCCCGCTGCATAGAGCGTGTCATGACTTGCGACCCAGGACTGGGCGTACTGAGACATGCCGATGCGGGGTACCAGGACGCAATCGACATCGCAAATCGCTCCGGACTGCGCATCCCGATGCAAGAATAAGTCGGGAAGGGCGAACGGACTCGCACCGACCTCAAAAAGCCGTCCTCGATGCCGGGCCGCCCGCGAAACGGGCGTTTCTGACCCAATCCGTGAGAAACGGCAGCATACCGAACCACGATGTTCAAGGTGAGTAATGCGGGCTGAAAAAGCGATAATCCAGGACGCTCCCATACTCGTGCGGGGCGCGCGGCAGTTGCTGACGTTGCGCGGTTCGGCCGCTCCGCGCCGTGGCGGCGCCTTGCGCGATTTGGCGATCATCCAGGACGGCGCGGTCCTCATTCGCAACGGCGTCATCGAGGCCCTTGGCCCCAGCCGCCGCCTTGAGAACATCTCCGAAGCGCGCTCCGCCCGCGAGATCGATGCCAGCGGCCTGGTCGTCGCGCCTGGATTTGTGGACAGTCACACGCACTTGGTCTGCGGCCCGCCGCGCCTGCACGATTACGAGATGCGCCTGGCCGGGGCGGATTACGCCGCCATCGCCGCCGCAGGCGGCGGAATTCTGCAGAGTGTCCGTGCCGTGCGCGAAGCGCCCATCAGCCGCCTGGTTCTTCAGGCCCGCCGGTCCCTCAACGGTTTTGTCCGCCATGGAACCACCACCATCGAGGCGAAGTCCGGCTATGGCCTCGACGAAGCCGGCGAACGCAAGACACTGCGCGCCATTCACGCGCTATCCGGCAAGCCGCTCGATCTGGTCCCCACGTATCTCGGTGCTCACGTGGTTCCCCCGGAGTTCTCCGGCAGGCCGGAAGAGTACATCGACTGGGTCTGCGACTACCTGATGCCGAAGATTCGCCGCCGCAACCTCGCCCGCTTCGTCGATGTCTACTGCGAGCGCGGTGCTTTCAGCGTCCCTCAGGCCAGGCGGTATCTAGAGGCGGCGCGCGCTCTCGGGTTCCGGCTGAAGGTTCATGCCGAGCAGTTCAGCAACAGCGGCGGCATTCAGCTTGCCGTCGAGATGAGTGCGGCGAGTGCCGACCACGTGGACTACGCGAATGACGCGGATATCGCCGCTCTGGCCGGCTCTCAGACGGTTGCGACGCTGCTGCCCGGCGCGGTGTTCCACCTCGGCCTGGACCGCTACCCGCCCGCGCGCAAGATGATCGAAGCCGGAGTCGCCATCGCACTGGCCACGGACTTCAACCCCGGCACCAGCCCGACGTACAGCATGCCGATGATTCTCTCGATGGCCTGCGCGCAGATGCGGATGACGCCCGCGGAGGCTTTCGCGGCCGCCACCGTCAACGCGGCGTGGGCCATCGGGTGCGCTTCCCAGGTAGGTTCCATCGAGGCGGGCAAGGCGGCGGACCTGGTCATCTTCAACGTGCCTGACTACCGCGAAATCCCGTATCATTTCGGGGTGAACCTGGTGAAGATGACCATCAAGCAGGGCCGCGTCGTTTACCGCGAAGGGAGCGTCGAATGGGAAGACAAAGACTGATCGAGTGCGTGCCGAACTTCTCCGAAGGCCGTGACACGGAGCGCGTCGCCGCCCTCGTCGAGGCCGTTAAGTCCGTCCCCGGCATCATCTTTCTCGACCAGGAGCTCGACGCCGATCATAACCGTTCGGTTCTTACGTTCGCCGGCGCTCCGGAAGCGGTCACCGAGGCGGCTCTCCGCGCTGTAGGCAAGGCGGTCGAGCTCATCGATCTGAACTACCACTCGGGCGTCCACCCGCGCATCGGCGCCGCCGACGTGGTCCCGTTCATTCCGATAGAAGGGCTGACCATCGAGGAATGCGTACGCATCGCCGAGCAGGCGGGGCAGGAGATCTGGCGGCGTTTCCGCGTCCCGGTCTATTTTTATGAAGCCGCCGCCAAGCGCCCGGACCGTGTCAACCTCGAGAACATCCGCCGCGGCCAGTTCGAAGGCCTGCGCGAAGAGGCGCCCGGCAATCCCGATCGCGCTCCCGACGTTGGCGGCCCCGAGCTGCATGCAACCGCCGGCGCGGCCGTGGTAGGCGCGCGCAAGTACCTCATCGCTTACAACATCAACCTGAGCACGCCCGACGTCGAGATCGCCAAGCGGATCGCCAAGGCCATCCGGTTCTCCTCCGGCGGATTCCGTTACGTCAAGTCCATGGGAGTCCAGCTCACGTCGCGGAACCTTGCGCAGGTTTCGATGAATCTGACGGATTTCGAGCAGACTCCCGTGCACCGCGTCTTTGAGACCGTCCGCCGCGAAGCCGAGCGCTACGGCGCCTCCATTGTGGCAAGCGAAATCGTCGGGCTGATTCCAAAGAAGGCGCTCGAGATGGCCGCGGAGTTCTACCTTCGCTGCGAGAACTTCCGCCCCGACGTGGTGCTCGAGAACCGCCTAGCCGAAGCTGCGCCGCCCGGTGGCCTGAACGAGTTCCTCGACACGCTCGCCGCTCCCACGCCCGCTCCGGGCGGAGGCAGCGCGGCCGCGGCCGCCGGCGCGATGGCCGCGGCGCTTGGCTCCATGGTTTCGGGCCTCGCCAAACTCGATCCGAAGCCGTTTGAGGAGGACCGCGCTTTTTTGGCCACCGCGGTGGAGCGCGACGCCGAGTCGTTTCGCGGTGTCATGACGGCATATCGGATTCCGAAGGCCGAGCGCGCGCCACACGTCGAGCGGGCACTCCAGGGCGCCGCTGCCGTCCCGATGGAAGTCGCGGAAAGAGTGACATCTCTGCGGGCTCGCATCGAGGCCCTCCAGCGCGAGGCGCCGTTCCGCTTCTCGTCCGATCTCGAGACCGCCTCAGCCCTCGCCGGCGCTGCGCTCCAGGGTGCTCTGGCAAACGTCCGCATCAACCTCGAGTCCATTCAGGACGCCGAGTTCCGCGCTTCGCTCGAAGCGCGGCTGCACGCGATCGGCATCATGTAGAGCTGCAGCCGTTGAGCGCGGGGTCAGGTTGATCAACTCGTCCTGATCGAATAGCGGAACTGGACCACGCGCGCGCCGGGGCCTTCCCAGGCGACCGCACCCGCGTAGCCCGGGTCCGGATCCAGGTCCACCACGTGCCAGTGCGCGGGGATCTCATCGGACACCCGTTCGAGCCCGGTCCCGCGCGCCTTCAGAAACGCCTCCCGCCGCGTCCACAAGCGGAAGAACACACGCTGCTGTTCGCCGGGTTCGGCTTCGAGCAGGGCCATGTATTCAGGCGCCGGGAAGAAACGCTTCGCCAGGCCGGCCGCGTCCGCGTTCTCGCGAATCAACTCGACGTCGGCTCCCACCTCGATGTGCGATACCGCAAGCAGCGCGAGCCGCCCGGAGTGGGAGAGGTTGAACCGCAGCGCCGGCGCAGCTTCCGTCTCGAGAAACGGTTTTCCGCGCGTGCTGCGCGCGAGAACCAGCCCCGCCCCCGGACATCCCAGATACCAGCCGAGAATCCGCCGCATCGCCGCGTGCGCCGCGATATACGTTCTCCGGTCGCGCTCAAACCGGAACTTCGCGGCGCGCTCCCGCTCGTGTGCGTCGAGTTCGTCGCCCTGCGCCTCCACGTCGAGCGGGATGCGCCAGACGTGGACCTCATCCGCGGCCAGAGAGAGCACCGCCGGCGGATCGGCCCCCATCACCGCCCTCCGCGGCACTCGTCGAGATCGGCGGCAACGTCTTTGAGAAATGCCGGGTTGTCGTTCAGGTAGAAGTGCCCGCCTTCGTACATCCGGACGGCGAAACCCGACGTGGTCTGCCGCCCCCACGCCTCCAGTTGCACGCGGTTCACGTCGGGGTCCTCCGTTCCGCCGTAGGCCCGGATGGAGCAGGGGAGCGGCGGCGGTCCCCCGGTGTAGACGTAGCGGCGGTAGAGGCGCGTGTCCGCCCGCAAGGCGGGGAGGATCAAAGCGAACAACTCCGGGTTGTTCAGGACCTCGTGCGGCACGCCTTCGAGCCGCCGCAACTGCGCCGCCAATTCTTCCTCGGACGGCTCGGGCGGCGGCACGTGGTTGAGCCGGTACTGTGGGGCGCGTGCGCCGGAAGCCATCAGGCAAACAGGCAGGGGCCGTCCGCAGGAGCGCAGCCAGCGGCACAACTCGAACCCGATCACCGCACCCGTGCTGTGGCCGAAAATCGCGAACGGCTGCTCCAGGTAGGGCTCGATCGCCTGCGCCAGTCCCGCCACCAGTTCGGCCATGGTCTCGGGCGGGGTTTCTCCCGCGCGGCTCTCCCGTCCCGGGAACCGCACAGGGCAGACCGCAATTCCAGACCCGAAGGCCTCCCGCCAGCCGTGGAACGCGCCCGCGCCTCCGCCCGCGTGTGGCAGGCAGAACAGGCGCAGGACGCCCGTCGCCGCCGGGTCAGCTCCCGGAAACCATGCGTTCGCCGCCGGCGCTGTTTCGCGAGTCTTCTTCAGCCGCAGCGCGAGCAGGCGCCGCTTCTCCGGCGAGAGCTTCTCGAAGGACCCAGCGGGTGGCGCTTCGACTACGGCCGCGGCCTGCGCCGTTCGTTTTCCCGCCGCCAGAGTCCGCTCCAGCAATTCCTCGAATGGTTGCACCGTCAACCCGGAAACGTATTCCAGGGCCGTTTTCCGCGAGCGCGCGGATACCTGCTCGTAGTGGGCCCGATCGCTGAGCAGCCGCTCGAGCGCGCTGAGCCATGGGCCGATGTCCTGCTCGGGCACGTCCGCCACCGGAACCATCTGCTCGTCCACCGCCGGACGGTAGCGCTCGATGAGACGCACGGGTAGGACGTAGTCGCAGCCCATCATCGCTTCGGGAATTCCGCCGCTGCTTGAGGCGAGAACGGGCACTCCGCGCAAAAGCGCCTCCACCGTGATTCGCGAGCGCGCCTCCGCCCACAGCGAGGGCACCAGCAGCACGCGGGTCCGCGCCAGCAGATCGTCGATCCGGTCCACGGGATCGAGCACAGTCACATTCGGCCTTTGCGCGAGGGCGGCGCGGTCCTCCCGGTTCGTCCCCCACGTCGGTACAGCGGCGAACTTCTTGTCCCTCATGCGGCCGGCGAGGGCCAGGAAAATCGAGATGCCCTTCACGGCGCAGGGGTTCACCAGCGTGACGAACTCGTTCTCGAAGCGCCCTGAGGCAGGGTACGGCCCGCGGTCCATCAGCGAAATCGGCACGTGCACGGCGTCCAGACTGCCCCAGCGCCGGACGTAGCTCGCGACGTACTCGCTCACGCCCACCACCGCGTCCGCCTTCCGCAGCATCTCGGTTTTCGCCGCGCTCGGGAACGCGCAATCGGGTCCGAAGGGCAGCGCCAGCGTCGCCCGCGCGAGGTAGACCACCCGCGCGCGGCCGCTTTTGAGTGCTGTTTCGAGCAGCATCTGAGCGGGATCGTCCGTCGAGCTCAGAACCACATCCGGCGCGAACTCATCGATCTGCGATGCGAGGTAGGCGCGCAGGTTGGGCTGCCAGGTCGCCACGCGAACATCCACGCCGTTCAGCTTGAAAACCGCGGCGCCGTCGTTCGAGGCTTGCGCCTGCAGCGAGCGTTGCGCCAGTTCGCCGAGATAATGGCTGTGTTCTTCGACGCCGATCTTCGCGATCCGGGCCACGGCCAGGCACGCGTGCCCGCGCGCCGCGAGCGCTTCCATGAGCAGCCGGTTGGATTTATCGCCGCCGCCGTGTGCCGGATAGTAGAGCGAGTTCTGGGCGAGGAGGATTCGCATTCAGCTCGGCCGCCGCGCCGCGTCGCCCTTTTCGCGTAGCCGCCGCAGCAGCAGCGCGCGTTTCTCCGGCGAAAGCGACTCCGGCCGGCTGCGCGCAACAGGCTCCGCCCCGCAAGGCGTCAGGCCCAGCAGGAACTCTTCCAGCCGCTCCGGCCGGATCCCTTCGACAAAACGTACCGCCGCGGCCTGTGAGTCTCTCGAGAGCCTGCCGTACATCCCGGCGTCCGAAAGCAGCGTCTCGAGCGCCTCCATCCACGGCCTGATGTCATTCGGCGGCAGCTCCGGCACCGGCATGCCGTGCTCGTCGAACACGGGCTCGAACCTTCGAATGCCGTTCACGGGAATCACGAGCCCCGTTCCCGCATTGCCGTCCATGAGTCCGCCCGAGTCGCTCGAAATCGTCGGAATGCCCCGCAGCTTCGCCTCGAGCACGCTCAGCCCGAAGCCTTCCAGCCACAGCGAGGGCATCAGCAGCACGCGCGTGCGCCGGAGGAAATCTTCGATGTCGCGGCAGTTCGGAAGCGCCGTCATGTTCGGCCGCGCGAAGAGTTCCGCGGCGTCTGCCGCCGTGGTCCCCCATCCCGCCATGGCGCCGAACTCCCGGTGCCGCAGGCGGTCCGCGAGCGCGAGGAAAATGGAAATGCCCTTCACCGCGCAGGGGTTGATCATCGTCATCAGCCCGCTCTCCGGAGATCCGAGGTTCGGATACGGACCGGGGCCATAGATCGGCGGGTGGATGATGGCCGGCTCGCGCCCCGTGTGCGCCGCGACATACGCGCCCGAGTACCGGCCGATCGCGATCACCGCGGCTGACCGCCTCACGATGTCAGTCGCCGCCGGGTCCGGGTTCCAACTCGCAGGTCCGAACGGGAAGAACTGAGGCGTGTGCGCCAGATAGACCATGCGGCCGGACGCCGAACGTGCCGCTTCGCGGATCAGTGTGTGTCCCAGGTCCTCGGAAGAGACCAGCACCCAGTCCGGCCGGAACGAGCGGATCTGCTCGCGCAGCACCGGCACCAGCGCCACTCGATCCGCTACGGCGTAGACGGTCACGTCCGCCCGCTCGTAGCACTTTACGCCGGGACCGCTGGAAATGCGCCGCCACTCGCGGTCCACCTCTTCGTCCCGGGCCTGCCTGTGCGTCGCGGACGGGGCCAGCGCCGAGGCTACGATGCGGCATTCGTGCCCGCGCGCGGCGAGCGTTTCCAGCCACGCGAGGTTGCTCCGCGTCGCGCCGCCGCGGGGCGGCACGTACGACGCGTTGGCCGTCAACACGATCCGCATTCGCTTTAGGGCGCCTCTCCGCCCTCCTGCGCCAGCAACTGCCTGACTTCCTCGTCCGACAGCTTCTCGAGCTCGGCCAGCATGGCGCCGTACTCCTCCGCACCGGCTTGCTCGATTTCCTTGAGCTCGATCGCCTTCGCCAGCTCGGCAACCGTGAAGTCGCCGCTGTAGACCACCTCGAGCGAGAGGTCAACACCGAGTTCGCGCCGCACACGCGACAGCAACTCCACCGCTAAGAGCGAATGCCCGCCGAGGTCGAAGAAATTGTTGTGCACGCCCACCGACGCCACGCCAAGCGTCTCCGCCCACACGGTCGCAAGCCGCCGCTCCAGATCCGTTCGCGGCGCCACAGCGCGCGCAGCCGCCGCGCGAAGCGGGCGTGCCAGACGGATCTGCTCGAGCACCTCGGCCGCCGTCCGCAGTCCATCGGCGATCGCCGCGTAGTCCACGCGCCGCCGCGTCACACCCCTAGCCGGCGAGGGCACCTTCTCAGGGACCAGGTCGCCGTTTGCCGTCTTGTACCGGATCGCGGCCGCCTGAGATGCAGGGATTCGGAACACGAAGTCGTCTTGCTCCGCCGATTCGAACTGGCCGGCCACGCCGCGGAGGAACAGCAGCGCCGGTTGGTTTCGCTGCGTCCGGCGGAACCGCGCCTCCACGTGCGGGATGCCGTGCTCGACGGCTCTCTCTCCGAGCGTCGCCATCATCCTGTGCTCCACGCCGCGGCCGAGGGCGCGGCAACTCAGCAGGAACGTGTCCACGGCAAGCGCTTCCGCTCGCGTCCGGAAGATCATCACGCCGGTCAGACCGTAGCTTCCGAACCGGTCGCTCACCTGAACCACCAGGCACTCCGCGGCGCCCGATTCCAGCAGGTCGCGCACTTCGGATTCGGTCCGGCGGACCGCCGTGAAGTTCATCTGGTTGGTGCGCTGCGAGAGCTGCGCCACGCGCGCCATCTGCTCCGGCTCGGGCTGCGCAATCCGCACCTCGAGGCCGAGCGTCGCGAGAAACTCCTCCAGACTTGTGGCCGCCTTCTCCGCGCGCCCGCGCTCCAGGCGTTGAGCGTAGAGCTCGTTGCGGCGCCGGTCCTCTTCGGTCACACGGATGTGGTCGAGAGCCCACACGTGCTCGAGAAAAAGTGGAATCTCCGCCGGCTCGGCGGGAAGCGTGAGCGTCAGCACTTCCGGGCAGTTCGCCTCGACCTCGCTCGACTCCTTCGGATTGTCATCGATAAAGACGAAACTGTCGAGTCCCAGGCCCAGGTCCGCTGAGAGCGCAGCCAGATTCTTCGGCTTCGGCTCCCAGTTGATTTTCTGAGCGATGAAGTGTTCCGGCTCGAGCGGCATCTCCGGGTGCGCCCGGAACGTTTCGGCCACGTCCTCCGGGTTGTTCTTGCTCACCATCGCCAGCAGCACGCCGGCATGGCGCTGCCGCAGCATGAATTCCTGCAGGGCGCGCCGCGGCGGGTCGAGCACAACGCCTTCGGGGCCGTCTTCGCCGCAGATGCCCGCCCAAAGGGTGTCGTCGCAGTCGAGAGCGATCACCTTGGCGGGAGCGGTCACGAGCGCGTGGATCTTCCGGGACAGCATCGTGCCGAGCGCCGCGAAGAACGCCGGCGTGTAAGGCACGTGGCCGAGTTCGTCGGCGTGCGGGTCGTGCGGATCTTCGACGTTGTACGCGGCGTCGAGGTCGCCGGGTGTGATCAGGTGCGCCGTTCCGTTGGTCAGGTGAGCCCGGGCAGCGTCCTCCACCCGGGTCTCGAGCGCGGCCCGGGCCGGATCCGCCACGAAGGGCGGCGAGGGAGGGCAGATCGCCACCAGAAAAGGCGCGGGAGAAGTGCGCGACGCACTGTCAATTAGCTCGAGAAGGTGGGCCAGGTCGGCTTCGAGCTCGCTGACGCTGCGTTCCGGGCCGAAACGAGCCCAGTCTTCCACGCGCAGCAGCACGACGTTGATCCCGCCGCGGTTGGATCCGAGCAGGCTCACGGGGTCCAGCAACTGCTGGAATACCTGGTTGTATGGCGCGAAGCGCGGCTCGTACTCGAGGCCGAGCTTGCGCATCCAGAATTCGAGCGTCTCGGCGACCGGCTCGGCGGTGAACGAGGCCGCCACCGCGATCGCCGCTGAAGGCGTGTTCGGCTTCTGGAATTCGAGCGGACGCGCGTCCACCCTCACGGGCTCAGGCATCAAGAAAACCTGCTCAACTCCTGATTGTTCCATATCGCCGCCGCCGGGTGGCGCCGGAGTACAATTGTGTTCCCCGCACTGAGGAGGCGGACAGGATGACAATCGACGATCGGCGAACGTTTCTGCAGACGGCTGCGGCGGCGGTGCTGGCTGGCCCGGCGTTTCCCGTGCTGGGGGCCAATGATCGAGTGAATCTCGGTGTGGTCGGGATCGGCGGCCGAGGCCGCGACCACATCGACGAGCTTGCCAAACAACCTACGTGCCGCATCGCGGCGGTCTGCGATGTGGACCAGGCGGGCCGTGAACGCGGAGTCGCGCAAGTCCAGAAGCTGCTGGGATACAAGCCCAGAGAATACGCCGACATGCGGCAGCTCTTTGCCGACAAAGAGATCGATGCCGTCTCCTTCGCCACGCCCAACCACTGGCACGCGCTCGGGACCATCTGGGCGTGCCAGGCGGGAAAGGACGTGTACGTCGAAAAACCCGCGAGTCACAACCTTTTCGAAGGGCGCAAGATGATCGACGCCGCTCGGAAATATAAGCGAATGGTGCAGGTCGGGTCACAGAGCCGCAGCATCGCCTACATCCGCCGCGCGATGGAACTGCTCGGCCAGGGGGTGATCGGCCCGCTGTACGAGGCCCGGGGGTTGTGCTTCAATCCGAGAAACTCCATCGGCCACACGCCCGACCAGCCCGTGCCGTCCGGCGTCAATTGGGACCTTTTCCTGGGCCCCGCACCCATGCGCCCCTTCAGCCAAAATCGCTTTCACTATAACTGGCACTGGTTCTGGGACACCGGCAACGGCGACATCGGCAATCAGGGCATCCACGAGATGGACAAGGCGCGGTGGGGGCTGAACCGGGGGTTGCCCCGGCACGTCAGTTCGACCGGCGGCAAGTTCGTCTACCATGACGACCAGGAGACACCCAATACGCAGGCGGCTACCTTCGACTACGGAGACAGCCAGATCACGTTCGACGTTCGGGGCCTGATCACTCCGGGTGAGGGCGACGTGCGCCGGTCCGATCACTTCGTCGGCAACATCTTCTTTGGGAGCGAAGGCTACCTGACCCTCGATAGCGAAGGCTTTCGCGTTTACAAAGGCCGCAAGCGCGAAGTGGTCATGGACGAGAAGGCCGGCACTGATGAGGACAGCCCGCACTTCGCGAATTTTCTGGCGGCCTGTCGAAGCCGCCGATACCAGGACCTCAACGCGGATATCGAGATCGGCGTCACTTCCGTCGCACTGGTTCACTTCGCCAACATCAGCTATCGGGTCGGAAGGCGGCTGACCATCGACCCCGCGACGTGGCGGATCGTGAACGACGCCGAAGCGGATCAATACCTGACGCGCAAGTATCGCGCTCCGTACGTCGTTTCCGACAAGGTCTGACGCGGTCTGGACAGACGCCCCGTTTCGCGGACCCTGGCCTGCGACTGCGCGCCTCGCTGCGCTGGCGTAAACTGAATCGCCATGCGGACTCTCTCGCTCACATTCGCGCTCCTCGTGTCTTGCGGCCTTGCCGTCCAGCCTGATTTCCAGGCGCCTGGGGGAGGTCCGATAGAGATCCAGACGACTCCCGGAGACCGCGTGACCGTGACGAGCGCTTACTGGCGCTTCGGCTTCGACCTGAGAAACGGCGGCGCGCTCGACAGCATCGTCTTCACGCACGGCTCCGGGAAGAACCTGCTGGTTACGCCGTTCCGAACTTATGTGGACAACTGGAGCGACCGGAATGCCCCGAATGCCGAACTCCGCTCATCGCGCGAGGGCGATGTCGTCACGCTGAAGTTCTCGGGACGCATGGCCGCGGCCGGCCGTGTTCCGGGACCCGTTGGCTTCGAAACCACCTGGACGCTGTCGCCTTTCGTCATTCGCGCTGATCACAGGCTTCGTTTTTCCGAGGATGTCCAGGTGTCCACTGTCGGGATCGGATCGGTGGCGCTCCGCCCCGAGATCAGCGAGTGGGGATTGCGGCCCGGGCCCGCCGATGATCCCGATGCGCGGAAACAGATCCCGGCCACCTTCGGCACAGTCCGAGGTGTGGGCGGCGCGTTCATCGCGGAGCACCACGCGCCGCTGTACCTGCTGTTCTTCGAGCGCGGTGTCGAAGGGCTGGACTTCACAGTCGCTTCGGATCTGGCGACATGGGAGGATGGGCTCTCCGGGCGCGCGGGCCTGGGCCGCTACGAAGCGCTGCCATCGGCGGACCGGATCGGGATCACGCGCGAACCGCTGCACTCTCCGCGCCCTGTCGAGGTGCGCAAAGGCGAGTACACGTTCAGCTACTACATCGGCCTGCCTCGAATTGTCGAGAAGGCGAATCGGAAGTGGCGCCACCTCTCGTTCGGCAACCAGCCCTTTCCGTCGGACGCGGAAATCGCGCGTTGGGCCGAGAACGGCGTGAACATCGTGCGCCTGCACAACGACTCCATGCCTGACGGCAACTTCTGGCACGACGGCGCGTGGCCGCCCTACGACGAGAAGGGCATGGCGGAAGTGCGCCGTGTCGTTGCCGCCTGCCACCGTAACGGCATCCTCGTCGTCCCGTACTTCTCGATCCATGAGTTCCATCCCGTGGCCGAGGGCTATAAGGAGCACGAGACCGAGTGGAAGCGCAGCAACGACGAGTTGGGCACCGTTTACCACAACAATTGGGGCACCGGAGAGTTCGGAGCGCAGATGTGCCCCCAGTCCGGCTGGCTGGAGCGGCGGAAAAAGGATATCGAGCGCGCCTACCGCGAGCTGGGATTCGATGGCATCTATTACGACTGGGTGATGTCGCTGCCGTGCAACAACAAGGCGCACAACGCCCGCCTGCACACCGGCACGGATGGCGTCATCGGCCTGCTCGCCTGGACGCGACGGTTGATCGCCCCCAAGAACGGCACCCTCATCGTCCACCTCTACGGCAAGATGCCGTCGATTGCGTTCGAGAACTTCGGCGACCTCGTCGTCAATATGGAAGAGATCTCGGACTCCGCTGAGATTATGCGCATGGGCGAGGCGCCGCTTCCGACCGTTCTCGCCGAAAGCCTCCCCAGATCGCCGTGCCCCTCGTACCGCGAGGACCGCCCGCTCGAGCGCAACCGGAACAACATCGCGCAATTGGTCGTCCTCGGGATGTTTCCGTGGGCCGGCGAGCCTTCAGATCCCGTCCTGGAAGAGACGCTGAAGCTGTTTCGCGCGTTCAAGCCCTACAGGCTGGAGGAAATGCGCTTGCGGGACGCGTTCTCAGGAGCCGTGCGCACTGCCTGGCCCGACGTTTACGGTGCGCTCTACACGGGCCAGGAGTTTGCGCTTGCGGTGCTTTCGAATACCTCGAATGCCGCTCGAAAAAACGTGGTCTGGACCGTCAAGCCGGACCTGCTGGGTTTCGGTACGGCGCGCCTCACGGTGCGCGATCCGGCCTCCGGCCAGACCCGTCAGGTTGACGCGCCTGCGCTCGAAGACGGTTCGCTCACAACCACGCTCGGCCCATACGAGTACCGGGTCTTCGAGGTTCGCCCCGCCCGCTAGCGGCACGGCGGCAGCAACGGCCCGCATTTCCGGCGCACCTTCGGGCCTCGCCCGTGCATCTGTTATTGAGCAAGCATCAAGGAGACTGAGCCGGATGGGCCAACCCGTAGTGCATTTCGAGATCGGCTGCACGGACGCGGCGCGAACAGGCGAGTTCTATGCCAGGCTGTTCGACTGGACAATCCGGCCGTCCGGCCCCGGTTCGCTCATCGACACCGAGGCCTGCTCGGGGATCCAGGGCCATCTGACGGCGCTCGGGCACGAGCCGCACCGGTATATCGCTTTCTATGTCGAAGTAGACGACCTGCTGTCGTACATCGCGAAAGCCGAAAGCCTCGGCGGGCACATGCTGGTTCAACCGGTCGAACTGCCGCACGGCAGTTTCGCCTGGCTGGCGGATCCGGACGGCAATATCGTCGGGCTCTGGAAACCGAAGCCACCCGCAACCTGCTGACGTAACCTCTGCTCTCACCGGATTGGAGCGCTGCGCCTCCCAACCGCGGTGGAGCCCCGCCTTGCTCTCCCTCCTTAGCATCTGCTAACCTAGCAAACGCTAACATAGCTCTGCAATCGGAATCCGGCAGCATCTGCTCGCGGGAAAGCCGCGCTTGGGACACGGTCGGCCGGGGAGAGGGTTATGCCTGTGATTACTCGAATGAGTTCGGAAGAACGGCGCGCGGCGATCCTCCACGCCGCGGTGGGCCTCTTCGCGGAGCGCGGGTTCCGCGGCACCACCACACGCGCGCTTGCCGATGCCGTCGGGGTGACCGAACCGGTTCTTTACGAGCACTTCAAATCGAAGCACGAGTTGTATGCGGCCATCATCGAAGCCAAGTCGCGCGAGGGCATGGCGCGGGCAACCGCCGCCCTGGAACCGCTGGTGCGCGCCAAGGACGACCGCGCGGTGTTCACCGGTGTCGGGGAAGTGATTCTGCAGACCTACCACCACGACCGGGACTACGCGCGCCTGCTGCTGTCTGTCGCGCTCGAGGACCCGCAACTCGGCCAGCTCTTTTACGACCGGCAGCGGGAGGGGCGCGAGCTGCTGGCGGGGTACATCGAGGAGCGCATCCGGGACGGGGCGTTCCGGCCCGTGGATTCGCGCGTGGCTGCCCGCGCGTTCATCGGCATGTTGGCCCACCACGGCGTACAGGCAGTTCTTTATAACGACGATTTTGTGAAGGCAAGCTCTCGTCACATTGTGGAGCAGATGGTGGATTTGTTCCTGTTTGGAATTTCGAAAACATCACGGAGGCAGAAGTGAAACTGCTCGTGGCAATCGTAATCTCATCGTTGTTAGTCACTATTGGCTGCGGTGCTCGCGGCAAGGATCGGGTGGAGGCCGCTGCGAAGACCGCGGCGGAACCCCCGGTAGTTCGTGTGGCGGCCGCGCAGGTGAAGCAGCTTGGGCGGACCGTGTCGGTGACAGGCTCGCTGCTGCCGGACGAAACGGTATCGGTGAGTTCCGAGGTGGCGGGCCGGTTGGCCGAAGTGCATTACGACTTCGGGCAGACCGTGAAAAAAGGCGAGGTGATCGCCGAACTCGACAAGCGGGAGTTCGATCTGCAATACGAGCGCGGCAAGGCGGCGCTGGCGCAGGCGCTGGCTCGCATCGGGCTGGACCCGAAGCAGGAGGAGGTTACGCCCGAGTCCACCCCGGCCATGCGCCAGGCCAATGCGCAGCTCGAGGATGCCCGGTTCAAGTACGAGAGCGCGGTAAAGCTGGTGAAGACCGGCGATATCGCGCAGGAACGGTTCGTGGAGATTGAGAAGGGGCTCCACGCGCGTGAGGCCGCCTACGAGGCGACCCGGGACGATTTGCGGACTCAGTTGGCGAACGTGCAGGCCCTGCGTGCGGAGCTGAGCCTGGCCGGGAAGCGGCTGAATGATGCGACCGTGCGGGCGCCCTTCGACGGGCAGGTCGCGGCGAGGCTCGTTTCTCCGGGCCAGTACATGAAGGACAACACGCCGATCGTCACGCTGGTGAAATCATGGCCTTTGCGGCTGCGGGTGGAGATTCCTGAATCCGCGGCGGGCGAGGTGCGCACAGGGACGACGTTGACGTTCACGACCGACGCCGCTCCCGGCGCCGAGTTCCAGGCGCGGGTTACGCAGTTGAACCCGACGCTCGATTCCCGGTCGCGATCGCTGGCAGCCGAAGCCCGGCTGACGGATCGTGCCCCGGTGCTGCGCCCCGGCATGTTCGTCACGGTTCGCCTGGCGCTCGCGCGCGACGCGGCAGCCGTCATGGTGCCTCGGGAAGCGCTGTATCAGATCGCCGGGCTCACAAAGGTGTTTGCCATCCGCGACGGCAAGGCCGTGGAGAGCCGCATCGCCCCGGGTCAGGAAGCGGATGGCTGGGCGGAGGTGCCCGCGGACCGCATCCGGCCGGGCGATCAGGTTGCCGTGAGCAAGGTTGCGATGCTCGTGGACGGCATGGCCGTGAGGGTGGAGAGGTAGGCCATGCAAAAACTAGCGCAAATCTGCATCCGCAGGCCCGTCTTCGCCACCATGCTGATCATGGCGCTGGTGGTGCTGGGTTTCGCCTCGTACCTGAAGCTGGGCGTGGATCTGTACCCCAAAATCGAGTTCCCCACCGTAACGATCACCACCACATTGCGAGGCGCCTCGCCCGAAGAAGTGGAAACGCAGGTGACGCGGCGCATCGAGGAGGCGGTGAACACTACGAGCGGAATCGACGAGCTGCGCTCGATTTCGGCGGAGGGCGTTTCGCAGGTGATCGTCACCTACGTGCTCGAGAAGAACGAGGATGTCGCGGCGCAGGAGGTCCGCGACAAGGTGGCGAGCGTGGTCCGCGATCTGCCGCGGGACGTCGACCCGCCGGTCATCGAGAAGATCTCTACCGACGCGAGCCCGGTGATCTCGATCGCGGTCTCCTCCAAGCGCGATCTCCGGGAGACCACCAAGACCGTGGACGACCGGATCAAGAAGAACATCGAGTCGATCGACGGCGTGGGTCAGGTCCGTTTCATCGGCGAGCGGACGCGCCAGGTGCAGGTGTGGCTCGACGGCGAGAAGCTGTACTCCTACAACCTGAACATCGACCAGGTCCGCGGGGCGGTTGCGGCGCAAAATGTCGAAGTCCCCGGAGGCCGCGTGGATCAGGGGCGGCGCGAGCTGAGCCTGCGCACGCTCGGCCGCGTGGAGGAGCCGAGGCTGTTCAACGACGTCATCGTCTCGACCGTCAATGGGTCGCCGGTGCGCATCCGCGACATAGGCTACGTGGAAGACGGGGTGGAGGAACCCCGGTCGCTCGCCCGGCTTGACGGAGAACCGGCGGTAGTGCTCGAAGTTCGCAAGCAATCGGGCACGAACACGCTGGATGTGATCCATGCCGTAAAGGCGCGTGTCGGACAACTGCAGAAGTCTCTTCCGCCGGACTACCGGATCACGTACGCGGGCGACCAGTCAACGTTCATCGAGGAATCGTTCAAGGCGGTGCAGGAGCACCTCATCCTGGGCGCATTCTGCGCGGCTCTGGTCGTGCTGCTCTTCATCCGAAGCTGGCGCTCGACGCTGATCGCCGCGCTGGCGATCCCGACATCCATCATCTCCACTTACACCCTTATGAACCTGATGGGGTTCACGCTGAACCAGATCACGATGCTCGCGCTGGTGCTGGTGGTGGGCATCGTCATCGACGACGCCATCGTGGTGCTCGAGAACATCTTCCGCAACGCGGAGGAGAAGAAGCTGCCTCCGATGCAGGCGGCCGCGGAGGGCACCAAGGAGATCGGCCTCGCGGTGATGGCCACCACCTTCAGCCTGGTGATCATCTTTCTGCCTGTGGCCATGATGAGCGGCATCGTGGGGCGGTTCATGTCGAGCTTCGGGTGGACGGCCGCGTTCGCCATTCTGGTTTCACTGCTGGTGAGCTTCACGCTCACACCGATGCTTAGCTCGCGCTTTCTGAAGCTGGGCAATGGGGGGCAGAACGGCAAGGGATCGTCCACGAAAGACACGGTGCTGTTCCGGATGCTGGCGGGGCCGTACCGGCGGATGCTGCAGTGGTCGATGGTGCACCGGTGGGCGATTGCGGCGCTCTCAGTCCTGGTAATGATCTCGACGGTGCCGCTGTTTCTCGTGATCGGCAAGGACTTCCTGCCGAACGATGACCAGAGCGAGTTCGAGATCACTTTCCGCATGCCGGTGGGCTCTTCCCTCGATGGCAGCGCGGCTGCGCTGAAGGACCTCGAGGCCGAGGTGAAGCAGCTTCCGGGCGTGCACAACGTGCTGGCGACGATCGGCGCGGACTCACGCCGCCAGGTGGACCGGGGCTCGATTCTGGTGGAACTCGTACCAGTCACCGAACGCAAGGAGAGCCAGGCGCAGACTATGCTCATGGCGCGAAACCGTCTCAACCGTTTCCGCGACCTGACCATCGGCGTCCAGCCGCCCGCCATCATTCGCGGCGGCGGCCCGAACAAGGACGTGCAGTTTTTTATTCAGGGCCCGGATTTCGCCAAGCTCGAAAAGTACGTGAGCGGGGTGACCAGAGTCCTGCGCGACACGCCGGGCGTTCGCGACCTCGACAGCTCCTACGAGCCCGGGAAGCCGGAGCTGCGCGTCCGCATCAACCGGGACAAGGCGGCCGATTTGAACGTGAACGTGGCGTCGATCGCGACTGCGCTGCGCACGCTCGTCGGCGGCGACTCCCAGGTGAGCACTTATCGCGAGGGCGAGGATCGCTACGACGTACAGGTCCGCGTGCAGAAGGAGTTTCGCGACTCGAAACAGTCGCTCGAGCGCCTGTTCGTACCCTCCGCGTCGCTGGGAAACGTGGCGGTGTCGAACGTCGTGCATTTGGAGGAGGGCAGCGGTCCGACCCAGATCGATCGCGTGAACCGCCAGCGCCAGATCATGATCTCGGCCAACCTCGTCGAAGGCCAGGCACTCTCGAATATTCTGCCGATCCTCAACCAGACGGTGGATGGCCTGAACATGGGGCCGGAATACCATAGCGGGCTCCTGGGACGCAGCAAGGAGTTCGGGCGGGCCTCCCTTGGCTACGTGATCGCCATCCTGCTCTCGATCGTTTTCATGTACATGGTGCTGGCCTCGCAATTCGAGAGCTTCGTGGACCCCATCGTCATTCTTATCAGTCTTCCGCTTTCCGTGCCGTTCGGGCTGCTGACGCTTGTAATCATGCGGGAGAACTTCTCGATCATCTACACGTCCCTCGGCATTCTGATGCTGTTCGGGATCGTCAAGAAGAACGCGATTCTGCAGATCGACCACATCAAGGCCCTGCGGTTCAAGGAAGGCATGCCGCGGCCGCAGGCGATCCTGAAGGGATGCGAAAACCGGCTGCGCCCCATCCTGATGACAACAGCCGCGCTGGTTGCCGGCATGCTTCCGATGGCTCTTGGGGGCGGCTCCGGCGCCGCTTCGCGGCGGGGCGTTGCCATCGTGGTCATCGGCGGTCAGTCGTTGTGCCTGCTGTTGACGCTGCTGGTAACGCCGGTAGCGTATTCACTCTTCGACGACCTGGGCCACTTGCGGGTGTTCGCCCGGCTCGGCGCGCTGCTCGGCGGCTTGAAGCCGCGGCGTGCACTCGGAACCACTGCTTTACTCCTGCTGGTTTTCTTCGCGCTGCCCGGAGTGGCGGCGGCACAACCGAAGCCGCGCGTGGGCGTCGGCGTGATCCAGCGGAAGCTGACGCTGCACGAAGCAATCGAGACGGCGCTCAGGAATAACCTTGACATCGAAATCGAAAGAACGAATCGGGCCTCGGCGGTCGAGGCCTTACGCGGCGCGCGCGGCTACATGGACACAACGCTCCGCTTTTCCCCGTCCATCGAATCGCACAATACGCCGACAGGCTCGGTGCTGCAGGGAGCGGACGGGAAGCTAGCCGACAAGCTGTTCGGACAAAACTTTTACGTGCGCCAGCGGTTCCCCTGGAACGGCGCCAGCCTGGGACTCGACTTCGAGAATGCGCGGCAATCCACGACGAACCCGTTCGCGTCGCTCAACCCCTACATGACGTCGCGCCTGATGCTGACTTTCACGCAGCCGCTGCTGCGCAATCGCGCGATTGACCCGCAACGGGCCGAGCTCATCGTCCGCAAAAAGCAGTTGGACGTCTCGGACATCGATTTCGAGCTGCGCAACATCGACGTGGTCACCCGCGTAGAATCGGCCTACTGGGACCTGGCGGGAGCACGGCAGGCCACGGAGGTTTTGGCGGAAAACGTCGCATGGGCACGCGAGCAACTGGCGCGCAACCAGCGCATGGTCGCGAGCGGCAGCCTGGCGCCTGTTGAAATCTCGGCCGCCGAGGCCGAGCTCGAGCGGCGCCTCGATACTTACTACTCGGGCCTGGCCGCGGTCACCGAGGCCGAGAACGCACTCAAGGTGCTCCTCACTGCCAGCCGCCAGGATGAGGTCTGGAACGATGAGATCATTCCGGTCGATATGCGGAACCTGGAGCCGCCGGAATCGGCGGACCTGAGGGAGGCGGCCGCGACGGCGTTGAAACAGCGGCCGGAGCTGCGGTCCCTATCGGTGCGGCAGCAGGCGGCCGCGGTGCAGACGCATGTGAGCGCGGACCAGGTCAAACCCCTGGTGAACCTCGTGGCCGGCTACGGAAACACCGGGTTGGGAGGAACAGTTTCGACAGCGCCGAACCCCTTCACCGCGATCATGACTTCGCAGTATAACCGGCTGAACGAACTGTCGGCGCTGGCCGGACTGCCTGCATTGGATCAGATGAGTTTCGGCTCCATGCCGCCGTCGCTCGTGGGCGGTTACGGCACCGCGCTTTCGAACTTGTTCAGTGGGAACTTTCAGACCTTGCAGGCCGGCATCAGCCTGGACCTGACGTTCCGCAACCGCACCGCGCAGGCGAACCTGGCCCAGAGTGTCATTGGAGAAAAGCGGCTCAAGCTGGAGCAAACGCGCGCCGAGCAGGCCATCGAAGCGCAGGTGCGCAACGCGCTGCAGGCGCTCGATACAGCGCGGCAGCGCATCGCCGCGGCCGAGGCGAGCGTTCGCGCGGCGAAAGAAAAGCTCGACAGCGAAACGCGTCTTTACCAGTCGGGCGAGTCCACCAACTTCCTCGTGCTCACGCGGCAGAACGAGTACGCCGATTCGCGCCGCCGTGAAGTGCAGGCGCGGTTGGACTCGAACAAGGCCATTGCGCGGCTCCGGCAGGCGTTGGGCAGCACCCTGAATTGGTACGGAATTCGGCTCCAGTAAACGGAGCGGCTCGCAAATTGCCGCGTTATTTCGCTGGACGGGGCTCTGCCGGCGCCGCCTCGGAGGCTGCCTGCGAATCGCTGCGCAGCGGCAGCGGACTGGGCCCGGTAATGAGCCGTGCGCGCCGGTTGAACGTCAGGTACGAGAACGCCCACTGGATCAGCACCAGGAGCCGGTTCTCGAAACCGACCAGATACATAAGATGCACGAACAGCCACGTGAGCCAGGCGAGGAGGCCGCCGAACTGGAAGCGGCCGAGCATGCCTACAGCCTTCGCGCGGCCGATCGTGGCAAGGTTGCCCTTGTCGAAGTAACGGAACGGCTTTGCGACTGCCGTCCCGCGCAGCCGGTCACGGATGAGGCGTCCCACGTAACGGCCCTGCTGCATGGCGACCGGAGCGAGTCCGGGTAGCGGCTTTCCATCCTGCTCCACTCGCGCGAGGTCGCCGATCACAAAGATCTCAGGGTGCCCGGCGATCGACAGATCCGGCTCTACCATGACGCGCCCCGCGCGATCCAACACCGCACCGGTCCGTTCACTCACAACCCTTCCCAACGGGGAAGAACGCACGCCCGCGGCCCAGATCACCGTGCGGCTGGGAATGTAGCCGCTCTCGCCGCCGTGCACCAGCGTGACGCCCTGGGCGTCGATGTTGGTGACCAGCCTGCCCAGAAGCGGCCGCACCCCCAGGTGCACCAAATCGCGCTCCGCTGTGGCCGACAGCCTCTCGGGATATTGCGGCAGCACCTGCGGCGCGTTTTCGACAAGGAATATCCGCGCCTCCTTCGGATCGATGTACCGGAAGTGCCCTTGCAGCGTGTCGTTGGCGATTTCGGCGAACGCACCGGCGAGTTCCACCCCCGTGGGACCAGCTCCGACAATCACGAAACTAAGCCAGGCTCGGCGCCGGACCGCATCCGGCTCGCGCTCGGCCGCTTCAAAGGCCACCAGAAGCCGGCGGCGGATCTCCGTCGCATCATCGATGCTCTTGAGCGGCGGCGCGAGGCTCTCCCACTCCGGATGCCGGAAATAGGACGGTTCGGAGCCCGCGGCCACCACGAGAGAGTCATACGGCAGTTCGCCGTCACTGAGAATCACCCGCTTGCCGTCGGGATCGAGATCCACCGCTTCCGCCAGCAGAACCTCCACATGGTTCCGGTTGCGGAAGAGGGCGCGCACCGGGGCAGCGATATCGCCCGGGGACAGCCCGCCGGTAGCCACCTGGTAGAGCAACGGCTGGAACAGGTGGTAGTTACGGCGGTCCACGATGGTGATCTCAGCCGGCGACCTCGCCAGTATTCTGGCCGCTTCCAATCCGCCAAATCCTGCACCGATGATGAGTACACGGTGAGCCATATCGCTTGGGGCGGCGAGAAGCCGCGTCGGAAACACCCCTCTGCTCCCACCATAGCAAATCGGTCCGATCGGCCCGGGCGACACACGGCGCGCGACCGCGAACAACAGGCGCGCACAGCGGCCGAGACATGCGCTGACGCAGTCGGGCGCGCGCTTTCGCCTTTTATTCGTAGAAATCTTGACCTAAACCCTTTTGTATCTATTGAAAACCGCTGGCGGCGGCTCTAAAATCGGCTTGGTGGCCGATTTCTGGCCAGTTTGGGGATAAAACGTGGAGTCTCTCGATCAGCCCAAGCCGCCTCAGCCTCCCCTGGGGATATACACGTCGCGCTGCGATGACAAGGGGCGGCTGCGTCTGCCGAAGGAATTCGAGGACTTCATGCGCTCGCTTCCCGACCCGGAGTTCTTCGTCACGAGCCTGGACGGGAGCATAGGTCGAATATACCCCATCCAGACCTGGCGGTCGAACCAGGAAAAACTGGAGAACGACCAGGAAGACCAGAAGCTCGCCGACGCCGCACAGTATCTGGCGGACCACTTCGGGTCCGTAGCGGTGATCGATAGCCAGGGGCGGCTTCTGGTGCCTCCGGTCCTGCGGCGGCAACTCGGAATCGAGAACGGAAGAATCCAGGTTCGGTACTACCAGGGCGCGGTGGAAATCTATAGCGACGCCGAAGCGCAACGCCGCCTCGAAGAAGCCATGCAGACGGTGCCCCAGCGCATTCACGAGTTGCGCAAGAGAGGGGTGAAGTAGCCGTGTATGCACTTCCCCGTCATGCTGGCCGAATCGCTGGAGTTTCTGGCGGTGCGTCCGGACGGAGTCTACGTGGATGTCACGGCGGGGCTCGGCGGACACACGGGCGCGATTGCGGCGCGGCTTTCCGCGGGAACGGTGTTTGCTCTGGACCGGGACGCCGAATCGCTCAAGCAAGCGAAGGAGAACACCGCCTCACTGGCGGACCGCATTCGCTACGCGCAGGCGCGGTTCTCCGAGCTTCACCGCACGATGGCCGCCTGGGGCCGGGAGACAGTGGACGGGATTATCGCCGACCTGGGGGTCAGCCGCTACCAGTTGACCGACCCGGAGCGCGGCTTCTCGCTGTCGGCGATGGGTCCCTTGGACATGCGGATGGACCGGCTCGAACCGCTGACCGCGGCCGAGCTGGTGAATACCGTGAGCGAGAAAGAGCTCGCCGGCCTCATTTTCAGGCTCGGCGAAGAAGGGAGGTCGCGGCAAATAGCCAGAGCAATCGTTCGGGCGAGGCCGATCCGCGACACGCTGCACCTTGCACGCGTGGTGGAATCGGCCGCGTCCCGGACGGGCAGGCTGCACCCCGCGACAAGAACCTTCATGGCGCTCCGGCGGGCAGTGAATCGGGAAGAACAGGAATTGGAGGCGCTGCTGGAACAAGGCCCCAACCTGCTGGCGGGCGGCGGGCGGATGGTGGTGATCACCTTCATGTCGCTCGAGGACAGGCAGGTCAAGGAAGCGTTCCGGCGGCTGGCCCAGCAAGGGCGCGCGCGGCTGCTGACAAAACACGTGGTCACGCGGGGCGAGGAAGAGATTCGGGCGAACCCGCCTTCGCGTAGCGCGAAGCTGCGGGCGGTGGAGCTGAAGTGAGGGAGGAAGGGCGATGGCGACTGTAGCGGCGATGTTCAGGCGGACCGAAGTGAGGATGGCCGGGAGCCAGACTCAGGGGCGGGAGTCCTGGGACAGCGGTGTGGACGTCTACCGGCTGCGGCCGCTCCCCTCCGAGGACGTTTACTTCTACTCCAAACGCGTGGACAACAGCCGCCTCGTCCGCGAGGCCGACCCGGCCGCGCGCCGCCGCCAGTTCAAATCGCTCGGGAAAGGGCTTGCGGCTGCGGCGCTGCTCATCCTCCTCGTGATTCCGAAAACACTGGTCCTCGTGGCGGGATACGAGCTCAACGGGCTCGGACGCGAGCAGACCCGGATGGTAAATGAAAAAGCGGTGCTCGAGCTCGAGGAAGCACGGCTGCGGAGCCCGGAGCGCCTGGAACAACTCGCCCGGCAGTACAACCTGGTGAACCCCGACCCGAAGCGCGTCATGGTTCTCAACCCAAAGGGTGAAGGCGCCCTGGCCCTGAACGTGACAAAGTAGGAGGGGCAGGGGCATCCGTTTTCTTCGAAAGTATGGACGCGCGGAGGAGACCGTGCTGGCGTGGAGGCGTGGCGGTGATGGAAATCCGGTGCGCGGGGCTCATCCGACCACCCGGTTGATTGCTCTCGCCGCTTTCGCGTTTCTCTGGGCCGTCGCAGTCCTCTTCCGGCTCATCCAGCTTCAGGTCGTTTCTCACGCAACCTACGTCGAGGCTGCCCGCCGCCAGCAACAGCATGCGGCACGCCTGGACGCGGCGCGCGGCACCATTTACGACCGCGCCGGCCGCATCCTCGCGAAGAGCGTCCTCGCCGACAGTATCTCCATCAACCCCCTGCGTGTGCCGGACCGCCCGCTGGCGGCCGAGATCCTCGCGCGCGTGCTCGGCGTGGACCGGCAGGAACTGCTGGAGAAAATGGACTCCGCCGTCGAGAGCCATCGACTCGCGCTCGAGGAAAAGCGCAAGCCCAAGGGCACCGGATTCCTGTGGGTGAAGCGCAAGATTTCTCCGGCCGAGGCGGAAGCGCTTAAGAGTCTGAAACTTGACTGGGTGGAGTTTCAGAAGGAACCCCACCGGTATTATCCCGATGGTTCACTCGCGAGCCACGTCGTCGGCACTGTGGATTTCCAGGAACGGGGCAACCTGGGATTAGAGCGCAAACTGGATGATGAGCTGCGCGGGCGCCCCGGTCATGCAACCATGCTCACGGACGTGCTGCAGCGCGCCATCGATTCGCGTGTGGACAAACCGCCGGAAGCCGGCAAGGACCTGACGCTCACCCTCGACCAGCGCATCCAGTTCGTCGTCGATCGCGAGTTGCGCGCCGCCTGCGAGAAACACCGTGCCGTCAGTGGAAGCTTGGTGGTGATGAACCCGTACACCGGCGAGGTGCTCGCGATGGCAAGTTATCCGCGCTTCGACGCGAACGAGCCACCGCAGCAGGGTGAACCCGCCTCGGTACGTTTCGATCACCCGGTGTCGGTGGCCTTCGAGCCGGGCTCGGTCTTCAAGATCATCACCCTCTCCGCCGCTCTCGAGACAACGGCCCTGCGCCCCGAAAGCCCGATCAACTGCGGCGGCGGAACCCTGGTCTTGTTCGGCCGCGTCATCCACGAGGCCAAGCGCGGATACGGCACGCTCTCGATGGCCGACGTGCTGGCCAAGTCCAGCAACATCGGGGCGATCCAGATCGGGCTCAAGGTCGGGCCGGAGAAGCTGCTCGAATACGTCCGCCGATTCGGCTTCGGGAAAGCGACGGGAATCCCCCTGCCCGCGGAATCCACCGGAATGGTTCGCGACCTCCGCTGGTGGGGCAAGAGCTCGATCGGCTCGGTGGCCATGGGCCATGAGGTGAGCACGACGACGCTGCAACTCGCCCAGGCCTGCTCGGTGATCGCCAACGGCGGGCTGCTCGTCAAACCGAGGCTCGTCCTGAAGCGGCAACGCCCCGGCGAAAAGCCCGACTCCGAGCCGGCCGGCGCGCCGAAACGCATCTTGAAGCCGGAGACCGCCATCACGATGCGCCAGATGATGGAGGGCGTGGTCCTGCACGGTACGGGCAAAGCCGCGCGGCTGGCCGGGTACACCTCCGGCGGAAAGACCGGGTCGGCCCAGATCTTCGACCTCGTCACGAAGCACTACTCCCACCTCTACAACGGTTCGTTCGTGGGCTTCGCACCGGTGACCAACCCCGCCGTCGTGATTGCCGTGTCCCTGAACGGCGTGAAACTCTTCGGCGGCGTAGTGGCAGCTCCCGTGTTCAAGACCATCGCAACCGAGACTCTCCGGCTGCTCGGCGTTCCGAAAGACATCCCGGAGGTAGAGCCTGAGCCGCTCACGGATCCTGAGGAAGCCAACGACGTTGCGATTGCGGACCTGAGCACGCCGCCCGACGACCTCGAGCCGCTGCCGCCTTCCTTGCTCCAGACGGCGCCGCCGGCTCAGGCCGCGCCCGCGCAACCGGCGACGCTGGCCGCGGTCGGGGCTGTGCCGGGCGTCTTGGCGCCGCAGCCTAGCCCGAACGGAATTGTGGCGGCCGAGGGCCCGAAGGCCCCTTCGTTCCAGGGCAAGACCGTCCGGGAAGTTCTCGAGGAGGCGCTGGCCGGCGGGATCGCCGTCGAAGTGATCGGCAGCGGTGTCGCGCGCGCACAGGCGCCCGCGCCGGGAACGATGTTGCGGCCCTCCGAGAAAGTACGGGTGAACTTCCAATGAGCACTCTCCGGGAGTTGCTTGCGGCCGCTGGGGTGAAGACCGCAATCCCGGAGCCCCTCGCGAGCACCAATATCGAAGGTCTGGCGTACGATTCGCGTAAGGTCGCTCCGGGATTTCTGTTCTTCGCTTTCCCGGGCCAGCGAGTGGACGGCCGTGCTTTCGCCCGGCAGGCCATCGAGCATGGCGCACTCGCGGTGGCGAGCGAGTTGCCTCCTCCGGAAGGTCTGGAACCAGCCTGGATTCAGGTCCAGCACGGGCGGAAGGCCCTGGCGCTCGCTGCCCGCAGGTTCTTCGGCTGCCCGGATGAGCGCCTCGGCATCACGGGCGTCACCGGCACGAACGGGAAAACCACGACCACGTACATCCTCGATTCCATCCTTCGCACCGCCGGGAGCATTACCGGGCTCGTGGGAACAATCGAGTACCGCCTGGCCGGCAGCGTAGTGACTGCGGTCAACACGACACCGGAGTCGCTCGATCTGTTCCGGCTGTTTTCCGATCTGCAAAAGGCCGGAGGCAGCCATGCCACAATGGAAGTGTCCTCCCACGCGCTGGCGCTGGGACGGGTGTACGGGATCCGGTTTCACACCGCGGTATTCACGAATCTGACCCGGGATCATTTGGATTTCCACCACACCATGGAGGAGTATTTCGCCGCCAAACGGATGCTGTTCGAAGGTGCGGGCGCGCTTGCGCCGCCGCATGCCGTGGTCAACTCCGATGACGCGTACGGCCGGCGGCTCCAGGCGGGAGCGGGAACGGAACTGGTGACGTATGGCATCGAGGAAGGCGCCGCGGTCCGGGCGCGGAACATTCGATCCGGGTTCGACGGCCTGCACCTCGAGATCGAGGCTTCAGGACGGCGGCATAACGTAGCTTCTCCCCTGCCCGGTCGAATGAATGCCTACAACATCCTGGCGGCGTGGTGCGCGGCGCGCAGTTACGGCCTGGATCCCGAGACGATCGCGGCGGGAATCGCGGCGTGCAGGGCGGTGCCGGGTCGTTTCGAACGTGTCGATGAAGGTCAGCCCTTCCTGGTGGTCGTCGATTACGCACACACTGACGACGCCCTCAGAAACGTGATCTCCGTGGCGCGCGCGCTCGAGCCCCGGCGCATCATCACCGTGTTCGGGTGCGGCGGCGACCGCGATCGCACCAAGCGCCCTCTGATGGCCGAGACCGCCGCGGCGCTGAGCGATTTCGTCGTGGTGACGTCGGACAATCCCCGCTCTGAGGACCCGCTGGCCATAATCAACGACGCGTTGGTGGGCCTCGGACGCCACGACACGCCATACATGGCCGAACCGGACCGCGAGAAAGCGATCCGCATCGCAATCGGCAAGGCCGAACCGGGCGACATCGTTATCCTCGCGGGCAAGGGACACGAGACTTACCAGGTGCTGCGCGACCGCACCATCGCATTCGATGACCGGGAGGCGGCTCGCTCAATCCTCAGGCGCCTCGGGTACGGAGGGCCGAAGCAGTGAGACTCGGCCTGAATGAGATCGCCCGCGCGGCCGGCCTGCAGCCGCCGGACACCAATCCGGTCATCACGGGCTGGAGCGTGGACACGCGGATAATCGAGCACGGCGACTTGTTCTTCGCGCTGCGAGGCCCGAGTTTCGACGGCAACGCCTTCATCGGTGATGCGTTCCGCGAGGGCGCCGTGGCGGCCGTCGGCCAACAGGTTTCGCCGGGAAGACCCGAAGTTCTGACGGTGCCCGACACTCAGAAGGCGCTCGAGCAGATCGCCTCTCACGCTCGAAGCTGCTGGAACGGAACAGTCATAGGTGTCACGGGCAGCGCAGGGAAGACCACCACCAAGGAACTGATCGCCCAATTCCTCTCCGTGGCGCTGCCGGTGGGCAAGACGTCGGGCAACCTGAACAACCACGTGGGTATGCCGCTCTCTCTCCTTCGCCTGCCGGAGGAGGCCAAGGCCGCGGTCATCGAGATCGGCATGAATCATCCGGGCGAGATCCGGAGGCTCGCGGCCATCGCCCGTCCCTCGATCGCCGTGGTGACGATGGTGGGCCTCGCCCATGCCGAATTCTTCAACTCCGCGGACGAGGTGGCGCTCGCCAAGCGCGAACTCATCGAAGCGCTGCCGCCGGAAGGAGTCGCCGTCCTGAATGCGGACGACCCGCGCGTGTCGCGGTTCCGCGAGGTGCATCCGGGACCGGCAATCACATTCGGCCTCTCGGAGGGCGCGGACGTCCGGCCGGAGCAGGTCGAATACACGGACGGCGGTTTGCGTTTCCGCCTCGAAGGTACAGATTTCCAGAGCCGCCTTTCCGGGCGCCACAACGTGCTGAACCTGCTTGCAGCGTTCGCCGTCGCGCGCCTTTTCGGGATCCCGTTCGCCCGCCTCCAGGCGGCCGTCGCAACGGCCGCGCCCGGAAGGATGCGTGGCGAGCGCTTCACCTGGAACGGGATTACGGTCCTGAACGACTGCTACAACTCGAATCCTGAAGCCGCCCGGTCTATGCTGGACGTGCTCAAGGACATCCCGGCACGGCGCCGTATCGGCGTGCTGGGCGAGATGCTCGAACTCGGCCATTGGTCCGAGTCTCTGCACCGCGACGTGGGCCGCCACGCCGCCGCGTGCGAGATTGACGTGCTCGTGGGGATTCGCGGCGCGGCCAGACTCCTGGTGGATGAAGCTGTCCGATCAGGGTTTCCGGTCGGCGCCGCGGCCTTTTTCGAGGATCCGGCGTCTGCGGGCGAGTTTGTGCGCGCGACCGCCGCGGAAGGCGACGTCGTCTTGTTCAAAGGCTCGCGCGGCACCAGGGTGGAGTTGGCGCTCGAGAGATTCCTCAACGGAAATCCGGCCGGCTCAGAATTGAACTGATGCTTTATTGGCTCTTATACGAACAGTTGTATCGGCACTTCACTCCGTTCCGGGTGTTCCGGTTCATCACTTTCCGGACTGCGTTTGCCAGCCTGACGGCCCTGTTCCTGTGCCTGGTCCTAGGCCCGTGGCTCATCGGGAAACTGCGGCAGTTCCAGATCGGGCAGCACATCCGCGAAGAAGGCCCCAGGTCGCATCAGAAGAAAGCGGGGACGCCGACTATGGGCGGCGTGCTCATCGTCATCTCCATCGTGCTCCCGACGCTGCTGTGGGCCAATCTCGCGAACCCATATGTCTGGCTCGCTGTTTTCGGCATCGTCGCATTCGGCGCCATCGGGTTCTGGGACGACTACTCGAAGGTGCGCAAGAAGCGGAATCTCGGCATCACCGGGAAGCGTAAGTTCGGCGCGCAATGCGTGGTCGCGCTCGTCATCGGCCTGTTCCTGCTTGTGCTCCGTTCACGCGGCGAATACTCCACCGCGATGAACGTGCCGTTCTTCAAGAGCTTCAGGCCAAGCCTCGTGCTCGACGGCCTGCTCGGCAACCCTGTCACTTACATCTTTGCGTTCTCGTTCTTCTTCCTGTTCATCGCGTTCATCATCGTGGGCAGCACGAACGCCGTGAATCTGACCGACGGGCTGGACGGGCTGGCGATCGGGTTGATGATTATTGCCGGTGGCGCCATGACCGTGCTCACCTACACCAGCGGGCACGCCGAATGGGCAAAATACCTGGACCTGGTCCGCCTGCCGGGCGCGGGCGAACTGACCGTCTTCTGCGGAGCCATGACCGGTGCGTCGATCGGCTTTCTCTGGTATAACGCCCACCCAGCCGAGATCTTCATGGGGGACGTCGGGTCGCTTGCGCTCGGCGGCAGCATGGGCGTGGTCGCGGTCCTCATCAAACAGGAAGTGTTGCTGGCCTTTATAGGCGGAGTCTATGTTATCGAGGCGCTCTCGGTGATTCTGCAGGTCGCCAGCTTCAGGCTGCGCGGAAAACGGATTTTCAAGATGGCGCCTTTGCACCATCACTTCGAAGCGCTCGGTTGGACGGAATCGAAGATCATCGTCCGGTTCTGGATCGCGGGCCTCGTGATGGCGCTTTTCGCGCTCACCACGCTGAAGCTGCGGTAGCCTGTGTGCCGCGAATGGTGAAGTGAGGAACAACGATTTGGATTTGAAGGGCAAACACGTCGTGGTGGCCGGGATGGCGCAATCGGGCCTCGCCGTCGTGGCCTTCGTGGCGGCCCGTGGAGCCCGCGTGAGCGCTGTGGATTCCAAGCCGCTCGAGCAACTCCCGGGCGCATCAGCCGCGATCGAGGCCGCCGGCGCGGATTTCCGGCCGCAATCTGCGGACGCCTTCTCGGATGCTGACCTTGTCGTGGTATCGCCAGGTGTTCCCGCGGATCTCCCGGAACTGGAAGCGGCTCGCGCGCGGGGCGTCCGCGTAATCGGCGAGGTGGAACTGGCCGGCGCGTTCCTCGAAGGGAGCACCATCGGCATCACCGGCGCAAACGGGAAGACGACCACCACGGCGCTGGCGGGCCACATCCTCCGCGAGTGCGGCATCCCCGTGCAGGCGGGCGGCAATATCGGCACGCCGGTTACGGCGATGGTGGAGTCGTCGCGTCCGGAGCGGTGGAACGTGCTCGAGCTCTCGAGCTTCCAACTGGAAACGATCGACTCCTTCCGGGCCCGCATCGGCGCCTGCCTGAACGTCACGCCCGATCACCTGGACCGTCATCACACGTTCGAGAATTACGCCGCCGCCAAGGGACGGCTGTTCGAAACACAGCGGGAGGGGGATTTCGCCGTCCTGAACGCCGGCGACGCCGCGTGCCTCGGATATGCGGAGCATGCGCGGTCCACGGCGGTCTGGTTCGGATGGGAGCGGCGATCGGCCGGCGTTTTTGCAGACGAGAAGGCGGTCTACTACGACGGCCACGCGTTCCTGGAGACTGCCGCCATTCCGTTGCGCGGCCGCCACAACGTGGAGAACGTGATGGCGGCATCCGCCGCTGCTCGGCTGGCGGGCGCTCCGCTCGAGAGGATCGCCGCGGCCGTCCGGACGTTCCCGGGCGTCGAACACCGGATCGAGTTCGTGCGTCGCCTCTCCGGCGTGGATTTCTACAACGATTCGAAAGCCACCAACGTGGACGCGACGATGAAGGCCATCGACGCGTTCGGCGGCGGGCTTTGGATTATCCTCGGCGGCAAAGACAAGGGCAGCGATTACACCGTGCTGCGCGAGCCTCTGTCGGAGAAGGCGAAAGCGGTCCTGCTCATCGGCGCCGCCGCGCCGAAGATCGAGGCCCACCTCGGCGATGCCGTCCGCCTGATCGGCGCCGGCACCATGGCCGATGCCGTGCGCGCCGCCTGGAGCGAAGCTGTGCCTGGCGACACCGTGCTGCTCGCCCCGGCTTGCGCCAGTTTCGACCAGTTCAGCGATTACGAGCACCGGGGACGCGTATTTAAGGACCTCGTGCGCTCCCTCGAGCCGAAATGACGGGATCACACTGATGACTTTCTTGCCGTCCCCGCCGTTCACGAAAGGTGTTCAATGGCGCAGCGCGTAAAGACGGACCGGGTGCTGTTCGGGGTAATAGTAGCGCTGGTGTGCTTCGGCTTCGTGATGGTTTACAGCGCGTCCGCCGTCGTGGCCGAGCAGAAATTCGGCTCGAGTTTCTACTACCTCCGCCGGCAGCTCTACTGGGCGGTGCCGGCATTTCTCGCCATGATGCTGCTGATGCGCATGGATTATCGCAAGCTGAACAATCCCAGGTATGCCTTTGCGGGAATCATGGCGGTCCTGCCGCTGCTGGCGCTGGTGTATTTCGTGGACGCGCGCGCGCACCGCTGGCTGCGCGTGGGGCCGGTCGGCATTCAGCCCAGCGAACTGGCCAAACCGGCGCTCATTCTGTTCCTGGCCTATTTCGTCGCTGAACGCGCGAGGAAGATCAATGCGCGCCGCACTCTGGTTGGCGCGCTCGTGACCGTGGGCGTTTCGGCGCTGGCGGTGGTTGCGGCCGACCTCGGAACCGCCGCCGTGCTCGTGTTCACGGCGGCGATCGTGTTCTACGTAGCCGGGCTCGACCGCAAGTACATCCGCATCGCACTGCTGATCGGGGTGGTGGGCGTCGGGGCTGCCGTCATCGCAAAACCTTACCGGCTGGTGCGCATTTTCGGCTTCTTCGATCCCGAGTACCGGCTCCTCACGAAGTTCTCCTGGGGCGAGAGGGTCAAGGGGTATCTGCAGCAGTCGTCGTATAACCGCGATCCCGGCTACCACGTGCGCCAGTCGAAGATCGCCATCGGCAGCGGCGGGCTCTGGGGGCAGGGGCTGATGCAGGGTAAGCAGAAGCTGCTCTACCTGCCTGAAGCGCACACGGACTTCATCTATGCGGTGGTGGGAGAGGAGTTCGGCCTGGCCGGATGCGCCGCGCTGGTCGCTGCTTTTCTCGTGATCCTCTGGCGCGGGCTGCAGCTCACTCGTGCCGCGCCCGACGACTTCGGAAAGTACTTGGCGCTGGGAGTGACCTCGATGGTGGTGGTGCAGGCGCTCATGAATATGAGCGTCGTGCTCGGCATGGCGCCCACCAAGGGTATCCCGTTGCCCATGATCAGCTATGGCGGCAGTTCTCTGCTGAGCACCCTGACCTCGATGGGAATGCTGCTGAGCGTGAGCGAGCAGTCGGGATGAGGAGGATGGCGGCGGCGGATGCGCGAGAGCGCATTGGAGCCGGCAGGTGAGAACAGCATGCGATTTCTGATGGCGGGAGGAGGCACCGGAGGTCACGTCATCCCGGCGCTTGCGGTCGCGAGCGAATTGAAGGCACGCGGGCACGAGCCGTATTTCGTTGGAACGCGCACCGGGCTGGAGGCCAGACTCGTCCCGGCCGCGGGTTTCCCGCTCGAATTCGTGAAGATCGGCGGCCTGAAGCGTGTTGGTGCGTTGAAGACGGTCCGCACCCTGTGGCAGTTGCCCCTCGGCACTCTGCTTATAGCTTTCGCGATGGGCCGGCGCCGCCCGGCGGCGGTATTCAGCATGGGCGGCTACGCGGCGGGCCCGGCGGTGATCGCGGCATGGCTGAGACGGATTCCGATCGTCTTGATGGAACCGAACGCCGTGCCGGGGATGACGAACCGCTGGATAGGCCGGGTGGCCGCGCGAGCGCTCATCGGCTTCGAGGAGACGGCCGGCTTCTTCCGGCCGGGCTCGGCCGAGCTCACCGGCGTCCCTGTCAGGCCGGAGTTCTTCGAAATCCAGCCCAAGCCGCGCGGCGATACCATTAACGTCCTGGTCACCGGCGGAAGCCGTGGTTCGAGAACGCTGAATAGCGGTCTGCGCGCAAGCTGGACCCTGTTCCGCGGCGCGGGATTCCCCGTCCGGTTCCTGCACCAGACCGGACAGGAGGCCCACGCAGCCATGCTGCGGGACTTCGGCGTGGTCGGATTGCAGGGCGAAATCGTGCCTTTCATCGATGACATGCCCGCTGCGTTCGCCGGGGCGGACCTGGTGATCTGCCGCGCCGGGGCCGGAGCAATCGCCGAGCTGGGCGCCGCGGGAAAACCGGCGGTCCTGGTTCCCTTTCCGCACGCGGCCGACGAACACCAGAAGAAGAATGCGGAGATCATGGAACGTGCCGGCGCCGCCCGCATGGTGAGAGATCACGAGTTCACGGGCCGAAGAGCCTTCGAGGAAATCATGCTCCTGGCGAGCCAGCCCGGCCTGTTCGAGAAAATGGGACAGGCTGCGCGGCGCTTCGCCAGGCCCGGAGCCGCCGCGCGCGCCGCCGATATCCTCGAAGAACTCGCCGCCGGGAAGGGTGCGTGCGCCGCAGAGGGAGGGGTGTGCGACAAGAAAGTGGGGATTCTGTAGTGTCTGAATCAAAGCTCGTAAGAGCGCAAGAGAATAGCCCATGGCGTGAGCCATGGGGAGTCGCCAGATTCATGAAGCCCCGGCACGGGGCGAAAGATCGCGACGTCGCCATCTTCCGCCCCCTCCGGGGGC
>Ga0209777_10001389_pt1 | contig 35210 bp, 29 predicted proteins | sample FrelakmetHBP12HB_FD_187147 | JGI IMG/M metagenome (GOLD analysis project Ga0209777, IMG submission 187147) | Freshwater lake sediment microbial communities from the University of Notre Dame, USA, for methane emissions studies -HBP12 HB (SPAdes)... | ecosystem: Environmental > Aquatic >...
CCCCCCGTTGTCAATAAACAATAAGAATTACTATTTATGACATTAAGAGTATATGTTTTAGCTATTTTCTATTCTTCTATTTTTTCAGTTTTGGATTCGAGGAAACGGGCGAGGCGGTGGAAGTCGCTGCCGGGCCTTATGAAGCGGATTTCGGTGAGGAGCGTTTTCTGGTTGATAAGCTCGTCGAAGGGAACGAATGTAAGCTCGAGCTGGCCGGCGACACTGACCATATGCGCGTCGAGGTTTTCCTCGACGAGCGCGCGAAACGCTCCGATGCCGAGCTGGGAGCCGAGCATGATGTCGAAAGCGTGCGGGCTGGCGCAGCGCGCCTCGTAGCCGAGCTGTATTCCGGTGACCTTGCGTTTTTCAATAAGGGATGGTTGTCCCGACTTCTTCCTACTTCTTCACTACTTCTTCAAAATATTCAATAAAATCAATATCTTACCCTCCTTTTTCACGCTTTTTAGGCCCTCAAATGCTTATGACGATCAGCAAAGAAAAAGGGAACCCGCTGAAGAGGAGGGTTCCCTTTATGTATGGCCCTGGAGAATATGGGCGTGGTTATTAGAGGCCTGGGATTTTGCTCTGGAGCATGAAGGTGATGACCAGGGCGTAAATGACGAGGGATTCGATCAGCGCGAGGCCGATGATCATGAGGGTCTGAATGCGACCGCCTGCGCCGGGGTTCCGCGCAACTCCTTCAAGCGCTGCGGCAGCGGCCCGTCCCTGACCCAGCGCTCCCCCGAGCGCCGCGATGCCGATGCCTAAGCCGGAGGCGAGCGAAAGCGCCCAGAGGTACGACCCTCCGCCACCACCGCCTCCATGCGCCTCCTGGGCAAACGCCACCGACGCCACAAGAACAAACGCGAAGGTGTAACCTAGAACCCTGAGAATTCGATTCACCATCTATCAAACCTCCTTTCAGAAATTATTTTCCCACTCTTGCAGGGGCGCGACCCGGACGGGTCTTCGACAAGCAACGCCCCCGCGATATACTCCGCAGGGGCCGCGCCCTTACGTTTAATGTTCGTGGGCCAGCGCCAACTGGAAATATATGGTGCTCAACAACGTGAACACCAGGGCCTGGATAAAGCTGACAAACAGCCCCAGCCCAAGAAAAATCACCGGCACCCCAAGCTTGGTGAGGTCGGTGAATATCTCCAATACCATATGATCCCCATGAATGTTGCCGAAAAGACGCATAGACAGGCTCAATACGCGCACAACGTTAGAAATGACCTCGATGAGTATCATCAGCGGCGCCATCCAGAGAACGGGGCCAAGAAAATGCTTGAGATAGGAGATCCCATGCTCCCGGAAACCCGCATAGTTGTAATACACGAACACCGAAATCGCCATCCCCGCGTTTATGTTGATGTTGGACGTCGGCGGAATAAACCCCGGAATGAGGCCCATTATGTTGGAGATGAATATGTAGATGAACAACGTCCCCAGAAATGGGAAGAACCTCCGCGCGTTCTTTTCTCCCAAGGGGTCTTTCACTAGGTTGAAGAGATTTTCGACGGCCAGCTCCCAGATGTTTTTCATGGTCAAGCCTTCGTCCGGGATAAGGCCCTCACCCTGTTTCCGGTTGCGAATGCGACGCGCGCCGAATAGCACAAGCAAAATAAGCAGTGTCGCGGCCAGACATGCATGCGCAAGGGCGTCAACGCTGAAATGTTGAATATCAATGACCGGCGGGCTGCTCACCGGGCCATGCTCCTCCTGGAGGCGCTGTAGCGGGCCGATCTGCATGAGCCACGTGTAGACCTTCTCGCCTGCGTTCGCGCCAACGGGGTAAAGCACTGCGCCTATTATCGCAAAAACTCCGAGTAGTTTCTTCACTGTCCTCTCCCTGATGCGTCTTCTTAAAATCGGCCCCGCACAGGCTGCGCCCCCGGCGCCGAATTATCCTTTGTCTTCCTCAAAAGCGGCGGCTCGCAGCCCTACCACGAGCAACGCCGTCAAAGCTGCGGTGATCCCGAGCAGCAACCCGAATGGGTTTATTCCTTTCCATTTCAACAGGCCGAACAGGATAACAAGCATTGCCAGCATCTTGAGCACATATTGGATGACCATCCATGACTTTCGCTTCTTGCGCCCGTCATCCCCGATGGTCTCGCCTTCATCTCCCATAACATCGCGGACCACACGGCGGATGATGTAAATATTGCCCGTCATCAGCAGCCCGCCCGCGATCACCCCCAGTGTCATCTCAGCCGAGCCGAGGTAAATGCTGCCGATAGCCGCGACCGCCGAGCACGAAAGCGCCCAAATCTCCATCCCTTTCAAAACCACCGGCCTGCTCATTTCTTCCGGTCCCGCGTCGCTTCCTTTTCCGCAGCTCTGGAATAATACAATAAAATGTTTATCACCACGGCAAACCCGACCGCCAGACCGATGACCAGAAACAGCGGCGAATGCCCCGTCTTCCGATCCAGCTCGTAGCCCCCATACATACATAGGACGATCGCAACCGAAACCTCAATGCCTATACCCATGTAGCGGGACAGCGCATACCACGGGCTTTGACTATCGTTCTCCGGGGCTTTTTTATCGTCGCTCACTATCCTGAAACCGGAGAAATCGCAATTTTACCTCCCGGCGGAATATCAACCGCCGTCAAGCCTTATAAAAGCGCTTATTCAAGGAATGAATTCGGCCGTGATTCGACCTCTACCGCTTTTTTCGGCGCGTTTCCAATCCTGATAAACCATGAAAAAATAGCAGCACTATTAAGATTCGTCAAGCGGGTATCGGAAACGGCCGAAGAATGATAGCTATTTTCCTATGAAAGAGCTTCACGGGCCGCTTCTATTATCGCATCAATCTCCGCGTCGTGGTGTTCCGTGGAGAGAAACGCAGCCTCGAAAGCGCTTGGCGCAATATAAATCCCAGACGCAAGCATGGAGGCAAAATACTTTTTAAATGCCGCCATATCCTGCTTCTGCGCGTCGGAGTAATTTCGAACCGGCCCTTCGCAGAAGAACATCGTCATCATCGAGCCGACCCGGTTGACACAGGCCGGGACCTCGGCGGATTGCGCGGCTTTCAGCAGGTCCCTTTCCAGCTTCGCGCCGTTTTCTTCCAGCGATTCATAAGTGCCCGGCTCTTTGAGCAACTGCAACATGGCCTTACCCGCTGCCACTGCGATGGGATTCCCGGAAAGCGTCCCAGCCTGATAAATCGGCCCCTCCGGCGCGATTTTCGACATGATGTCCCTCCTGCCCCCATAAGCGCCTACCGGCAGGCCACCGCCCAATATCTTGCCCAGGCACGTGATATCGGCCTTTACGCGATAAAGCTCTTGCGCTCCCCCATAGGCCACCCGGAATCCGGTAATGACCTCGTCGAAAATGAGCAGCGCGCCGATTTTATCGCACAATTTCCTCAGCCCCGAAAGAAACCCGCGCTCCGGAATCACCACCCCCATGTTGCCCGCCACCGGCTCGACGATTATAGCAGCGAGGTCATCAGCGTTCTTCTTTGCGAGTTTCTCGACCCCATCGAGGTCGTTGTAAGAGGCAATAAGCGTGTTTTTTGCATAATCATCAGGCACGCCAGGGCTAGAGGGAACGCCAAGCGTCGCAGCGCCCGAACCCGCCTTGACGAGCAGGCCGTCGGCGTGGCCGTGATAGCCGCCGTCGAACTTGAGAATTTTATCGCGGCCAGTGTATCCCCGCGCAAGTCGCAATGCGCTCATCGTCGCCTCTGTGCCGGAATTCACCAATCTCACTTTTTCGATGGAATGGAAGGCTTTCCGGATCATCTCCGCAAGCTCGATCTCGCCCTCGGTAGGCGCGCCAAAACTCGCGCCGCGCGCCGCCGCCCTGTCAATGGCCGAGATGACTTTCGGGTGAGCGTGCCCCGCGATAAGAGGTCCCCAGCTCATCACTAGGTCAATGTAGCGGTTGCCATCCGCGTCAAAGATGAAAGGCCCCTCCCCACGAACAATGAAGGGTGGATTACCGCCCACCGCGGTATATGCTCGCACCGGGCTGTTCACGCCTCCGGGAATTGATTTTAAAGCGCGTTTAAACAAGGCTTGGCTCTTTTTGTGTTTTGAAGGTTTTTTAAGAAGCCTCTGTGAATCGCAACCATCTTTAAGTTGATTTTTCATATTTTCCTATCTCAAATAACTCATTCCTTCATTGATTAGATATTTTGCATGCCACGGCTTTCACAATTTCTTTATCTTTTTTGTATGTATTTATAATTTCCTCAGTTACAGGCAGAGACCTTATTGATAATAATTTAGATTCCAGTTTCGCAATATATGCAATAGAATAAATAACAAACTTGGACCAGACCTTTATAATTTCCCATGTTGAAGTAATGGAAAACCTTTTGGATAATGACAATAAAGAGCTTGTTGATGTCATAGATGATTGGTACATTTTATTGATTGAATATGAATTATATTCGGCATAAACGAATAATATATCAGTAAGATTATTGAAACTTTCGTGAAGGCAGACTTTTCTGAGATAATCTTTGTCTTCTGCGACCTTATATGATGGATTAAAGGAATATTTTTTAGCGATATGCGCCCTTATGCATGACGGCGCAAATGCTATAGGCGGATTTTGCCATGTTTTTATAAAATCATTATTAATAGGGTTGCAACATCTATAGCTTACAGCTTCACCTGACGAATTCTCAATTATCATTCCACAACTCACGAAAGAAATGTCAGGATTTGCAATAAGATACTTAATTTGTTTTTCAAGCTTGGTTGTGTAATACCAATCATCAACGTCCAGCATTGACACATACTCCCCCTTGAATTCCTCATTACCGCGTTGTCTTGCCGCGCCCCTTCCCATATTTTTTTGTAACCTGATTATTCTAAAACGAGGGTCTTTCAGGTTTTCAACAACCTCGGCGGAGCCATCGTCTGAACCATCATCAATAAATAAACATTCCCAATTTTTATAAGTTTGACAAATAAGAGACGCCAATGCCATAGGCAAGGTTTTTCTACCATTGTGGCAGGGCATTATAACACTAACTAGAGGCTGAGGACTTGAAAACATGTTTACGTGGCGTGGAAAGAAGGGTTTCCGCAATCCTTTTGAGCTGATCTCGCGTCAGGTTAGATCCGCTTGGCAAGCAAAGTCCTTTTTTAAACAACTCTTCAGAAACTCCATTTCCCCGATATCTGCAACAGCTGAACACCGGCTGCAGATGTAATGGTTTCCACAATGGTCTCGATTCTATATTTTTCTTATTTAAATAAATCCTGATTTCTTCTCTCGTTGCGCCGAATTTGTCAGGATCAATAAGAATACAGGTCAGCCACCTTGTGCATCGGCCAGAGGGCGCTTCAGGCATAAAATCTATCCCCGGTTCTTCTTCAAACGCCTCTTTGTAAAAATCAAATATCTTCCTTTTTTGCTCCACTCTTTCGTCAAGCACTTTTAACTGGGCGCGACCGATTCCGGCCAAAACGTTGCTCATTCTATAATTATAACCTATAACCGAATGCTGATAATGGGGCGCCGGGTCCCGCGCCTGAGTGGATAAAAACCGCGCTTTTTCTATAAGCACTTTTTCCCTTGAAACAAGCATCCCACCGCCGGAGGTGGTTATAATCTTGTTTCCGTTAAAAGAAAAAACGCCCATCTTCCCGAAAGTTCCCGGTGAGCGACCCTTATAGGTAGCGCCCAAGCTTTCAGCGGCATCTTCTATCAGGGGGATTCCGTAGCGATTGCACAGTTCTAAAATTGCCTCCGTATCGGCGCTTTGCCCGTAAGCATGAACTAAAATGACCGCTCTTGGCAATTTTCCTTTAGCAACGCATGACTTGAGTTCTTCCTCTAACAGGTTCGGATCCATGTTCCAGGTTTCAAAATCGCTGTCAACAAATACGGGATTCGCATTCTGGTAGCGAATCACGTTGGCGCTTGCGGCAAAGGTAAGTGTGGAGCATATAACATCATCATCGGGTTGGACGCCAAGCAATATCAGGGCAAGGTGTAATGCCGCCGTGCCGCTGATGAGAGCGGCGGCATGGCGCGCTCCGACTTTTTTGGCAAATTCACTTTCAAAAGCGTCAACATGAGGCCCGAGAGGAGCGATCCAGTTGGTCCTGAAGGCCTCAGCGATATAATCCTCCTCCAATCCCGACATGTGGGGAGTGACAAGAAGTATTCGATCGTCGGGTATGCTTTTTTTCTTCATGATTTTTAAGACTATTTTAACATTTCCTGAAATAGGATCTCAGAATATTTTAATATGCTTCGCCTCTGTCGGCGGTTCCATAAAGCTTGCCAATTCTTATTTTTCAATGTTTTTAAACCTTACCCAACCATCCTCAGTTTAAGATATTCCCCGCTACCGCATCCACTGAGCAAACGATATTTTATAGTAAAAGGAAGAAATATGTCAAACAATCAGGCGTGGCGGGCAGTGGCAAGCGGAAAGAGATTGTGGCATTATAATTAAACTTTCTTAAGCGGTTTCTAAGCAAATAAAGCAAGGAGGATTACCATGGCCAAGGTTTATTATGACAAGGACGCCGACCTGAAATTTTTGAAAGGCAGAACCATCGCCATCATCGGTTATGGGACACAGGGCAGAGCGCAGGCGCTGTGTCTAAGGGATTCGGGCCTGAACGTAGGCTTCGTTGCGGAAATGCCCGGCACGGAAAACTACAAGAAGGCCAAAGCGGACGGCTTCAGCCCGATGACCGCCGCCGAGGCCGCCGAAAAGTCCGATTTCATCCAGATGCTTGTCCCCGACGAGCTTCAGGCGGGCGTCTACAAACAGGAAATTGAACCGGCCATGGGTAAAGGCAAAACGCTGGGCTTCAGCCACGGCTTCAACATCCACTTCAACCAGATCGTGGCGCCGCCCGACGTTGATGTAATCATGGTCGCCCCCAAAGGCCCCGGAAACCTGGTCCGCGTCCAGTTCGAGGAAGGGAAAGGCGTTCCGGCGCTCATCGCCATCCATCAGGACGCCTCGAAGAAGGCCAAGCAGACCGCGCTGGCTTATGCAAAGGGCATTGGCGGAACGCGCGCAGGCGTCTTCGAGACGACGTTCAAGGAGGAGACCGAGACGGACCTTTTCGGAGAACAGGCCGTCCTCTGCGGCGGCGTTACCCGGCTCATGCAGGCGGGGTTCGATATTCTGGTCGAGGCGGGCTATTCGCCCGAAATGGCATATTTCGAGTGCATCCACGAGATGAAACTCATCGTTGACCTCATCGTCGAGCAGGGCTTTGCAGGCATGAGAAACGCCATCTCCAACACCGCCGAGTACGGCGACCTCACCCGCGGCGACCGCGTCATTGACGAATGCGTCAAGGACTCGATGCGCGAGCTTCTCGATGAGATACAGCGCGGCGAATTCGCAAGAGAATGGATTCTCGAAAACCGCGCAGGGCAGCCAGTCTTTAAAGCATTGAAACGCATGGCCGCCGAACACCTCTCCGTCAAAACCGGCGACACCTTGCGCGCAATGATGCCGTGGATCAAAAAAGCAAAGGGGTAATTTTTTATCTCATAGGATCAAAGTCTCCAAGAGGGGTCATAATGGCCGATGCAGGGGTGTGGTCCCGACAGGTCGGGATACCCCTGCAACAATCGCGTCAAGTCACAAATGCAGAAATCACAAATTTCGTTGTCTATTTTTTGTGTAAGCGATTAACCGAGATATTCCTTTTCCTGTTTTTCCTTGGCTTTTTTCTTAAGGACTTCAAGCTCTTTGATTAAGACGTCGGCTTTTCCGGCGAACTCCGATCCGGGGTATTTTTCAATTATGAGCTTGAAAATTTGTTCGGAATTTTCCAGTTTATCGCACTTTTTCCAGAGCAATTGCGCGCAATCGTATAGCGCTTTGGCCGCGCATTCATCCTTCGGCCGATTGACGGCCAACCCTTTTAAAGCCCTCGCGGATTCCAGGCTCATTCCCTGCTCATCCAGCCAGTGAGCCATTTCGAACATCAGCGGAGGGTCAAAGATATAGTTCGGAATGATCTTTTGATAGTCATTGTAAGCGTCCCATAGGAAATTATAGGCGCGCTGCTTCACAAAGTGGGCGCCGAGCTTCCCTCCGTAATCCCTTATTATCTCCCGGTTTTGAACCGGAATAGCGGCCGTGACCAGGCGCCGCAGAGCCTCAAAGTCGTCAGGCAGTTTGTCGAGTATCCGCTTGAATATATCTATGGCCTCTTCATAATGGCCGTGATCCAGCTGGAAGCGCGCGTATGCTCGCATTTCGTCCAGTTCCGCTTCCTGTCCTTTTACCGGCTCAGGCATGACCATCGGCTCCGATCTCTCCCGGACGATTATCTCCTTTTTTTTCAGGGTTTCCACGGTCCATTTGAACTTGAAGCGGTTTTTAAAGGCAAGATAACCCAACGCCTGGCCAAACACCATGGCAATATAAGCGTGAAGGGCGCTATCAATAAGAAAATAAACAAGATATGAGATTCTTGACTTGTCAAGAAAATTTGCTATCCAAAGATGCCTGAAACCCAAGTATAGGGAAAAAGCGATCAATGCTCCCATGCAAAAAAGTAAATAATCCCTCCAGATTAATTTGATGTGAAAGAGCAGAGCGATAGGATACTGAAAAATGTTTAGAAATGAAAATTGGTAACCAATCATACTCATTAGCATTATGGACATTGGTAAAAGAAATGCTCCAAGCGATGCAAATACAATTATTGAAATGCCGAAAAAGATGGAAGGATTCTGAAAGAGCATCATAGAATAGGTAAGGAAAAAAACAGGCCAAAACAGCCCCAAAAATTGCATAAGTGCCTGAGGCGCCGATGAGCCAAGAGACACTATCGCCGCATTCTTTACTTTGTCCGATATTTTTTCAAATTCGCCTTCTCCTATCACCCTAACAATAAAATAAACAATGGGCAGAAGCAGAGCGGGGATGTATAAAAAATATCCGGCTTCGTAATATCCCATGAATCGAGTCCCGATTCCGAAAACGGCCGGGCAGCGGAAAATAAGAGCGACACATCCCCACAAAAATATCGCGACCAGCCCAAAATCCCTCAATGGATTGCGGAGCATCTGGGGGAAAAATTCTCTTAAAGCTGGCGGTTCCTTGTAGGTTTCAATCAGTGTCAGAGCGCGCTCACATAACGGGCATATGGCTATTCTGATCTTTCTTGCTTCCCCGATTTCCTTTTGGACTATGCAAGCCCCACAGAAAGCTAATTCGCAAAATTGGCAGTGGAATTCCGCTTTCTTGTCCTTATGATTCACGCAAGCGATCATCTACCTCTCCTCCGTAATCCGGCCTCACAATATGGGTATTTCTATGGCATTTGTGATCTTTGCGCCTTATGGCTAGCTCTTCTGTGTGGCTGGGCGCGGGAAGTGGCATGCGAAACGGTGCTCGATGGAGCCTGTTTCCGGTTCGAGGACAGGGACGACCGATTTGCACTTATCCTGCGCGGCGGGGCATCGCGGGTGGAATCGGCAACCGCTGGGCGGATCAATAGGGCTGGGGACGTCGCCTTTGAGGAGGTTCTTTTCATGGCGCGCGTTGGGGTCGGGAACGGGCACCGCTTCAAGTAGCGCGCGGGTGTAATGGTGTCTTGGATGATCGAACAAGTGTTCCGCGGGCGCTATCTCGACTATCATGCCGAGGTACATGACTGCTACCCGCGACGCAATATGTCCGACAACGCGCAAGTCGTGCGTGATGAGCATATAAGTGAGGCCGAGGTTTTTCTGAAGGTCCATCATCAGGTTGATGATCTGCGCCTGAATGCTCACGTCGAGCGCGCTGATCGGCTCGTCCGCGACAATGAACTCCGGACTCACGGCGAGCGCCCGGGCGATGCCTATGCGCTGGCGCTGCCCGCCGGAAAATTCGTGTGGATAGCGCCCCGCATGCTCGGGCCTCAGCCCCACCATCTTTAACAGTTCCTCCACCCGCCTCCTGCGGTCATCCCCCGCCGCCAGCTTGTGGATGGTTAGCGCCTCGCCAATGATGTTTCCCACCGTCATTCGCGGATTAAGGGATGAAAACGGGTCCTGGAAAATTATCTGCATGCGCCTGCGGAACCGCCTGAGATTCCCGCCGTGAAGCGAGGTGATGTCCTCCCCACCGAACCTGATGCTGCCCTCCGTCGGGTCGAGCAGGCGCAGTATGGTGCGGCCCAGAGTGCTTTTTCCGCACCCCGACTCGCCCACAAGGCCAAGCGTTTCCCCGCGCCGTATCTCGATATCCACCCCATCAACGGCCTTCACCCACCCCCGCGGACGCCCAAACATCCCGCCCATTATCGGGAAATACTTCTTTAGCCCTCTGGTTTCAACCATATCGCTCATTTATCTACCCGGCAATCCTTTTTTAACCATCCCAATAATACATGGAATTCCCGAATACCGCACCCCTTACCAAACCCATCAATAAGCCTAAGGGCCTTAGGCCTGTTTTGTCAAGTCCCATAGAATAATCCATAATTTCAGGCGTTAAGCAGGCGACAGGCCTTAGGGCCTCGAACCTCCGCCTAAAGGACTTTAAGTCGGCAAAAATAGGGTGGGAGAGAAAGAGACATCTATTAAATATAGTAATAAATACCCCTAAATAACGATACAATGTAAAGCAAAGAAAAGAAGGCGCGCTCCCAAGGTGCGAAACGCGACTTAAAGTCGTAAGTCCTTGTAAAGTCAAGATTTTCATATTTAAAAGTAATCCTTTTTGGCCAGTAATACAGCGCCTACATCCTCTTTCAAAGAATTACCCAAAAGAATCATAGCCCGTCTTAATTGATTTCTCGCCTCTCTTTGTGATATTTTCATTTTTAAAGCGACATCTTTGAGCTTCAAATTGGCATAAAACCTATATTTTATAATTCTTTCAAGGTCTGGAGGAAGTTTTTCAATTTCAATTGCAACTTTTTTCAGAACCTCGCCATAATTGTGGGTGTGCAGTTCGGAGGTCTTGACAATTTTAGGGCTTATGTTATACTTGGTATCAAGGATGAGTGTAAGGTATGAATTTTATCCCGATATATCGGGATTGGATTCCAATCGGGAGTCCAAAGGACGGGAGGTAGAATTATGCCGAAATTTGCGTGGGAAGCGAAATCGAGGACGGGTCAGGTGCTTAAGGGGGAGATGGAGGCCAAGAACCGCGAGGCGGTAGTGTCGACCCTTCAGGGCAAGGATTTGCAGCCCGGGAAGATCAAGGAGCGTGGGAAGGGTTTCGATTTTCAGATCAGTCTTCCCGGCATGGGCCCAAGCGTCAAGGGTCGGGACATCTCGATCTTCACGCGCCAATTTTCAACGATGATTGACGCGGGTCTTCCTCTGGTTCAATGTCTTCACATCCTGTCTACAGACGCCACCAACCCGGCAATGAAGAAATGTCTTGCAGCGGTCAAAGACGAGGTTGAGTCGGGCGCCACGTTCGCCGATGCGTTGAGCAAGCATCCGAAGATATTCGACGAGCTTTACGTCAACCTTGTGGCGGCGGGCGAAGTTGGCGGTATTTTGGAAACCATTCTGACGCGTCTCGCGGAATACATCGAAAAAGCGGAAAAGCTAAAGAAACAGATCAAGGGCGCGATGGTTTACCCAATCATCGTCTTTTCAATCGCCATTGCGGTCATAGCGGTCATGTTGTTGAAAGTGATCCCGGTGTTTTCAAAGTTGTTCGCCGATTTAGGGAGCCAACTGCCTGCTTTTACCCTCATGGTCATGAACTTTAGCAACTGGACTCAGCACCACTTCATTTACATCGTCATTTGTATCGTCGGATTTATCTTTGGGTTCCGCGCAATAGCAGCCAACCCGAAGGGGCGCATTATGCTGGATTCGATGTACCTCAAATTGCCGCTGTTCGGCGATTTGATAAAGAAGAGCGCAGTGGCCCGTTTCACTCGCACATTGGGCACCATGATAAGCTCAGGCGTTCCCATCCTGGATGCGCTGGAAATTACCGCCAAGACCGCCGGAAATAAAATCGTGGAAGCGGATATTACCCGCGTCAGAAACGCCATTTCCGAGGGCAAAATGCTGGTGGAGCCGCTGAGCCAGAGCAAGGTCTTTCCACCGATGGTCGTGCAGATGATTGGAGTCGGTGAGCAGACCGGCGCCATGGATGCCATGCTCAATAAAATCGCAGACTTTTACGATGACGAAGTTGACAATGCCGTCGCAGCCCTGACATCCGCGATGGAACCTTTGCTGATTCTCTTCCTGGGCGTCACCGTCGGCGCTATCGCCATCGCCATGTACCTCCCAATCTTCTCTATCGCAAATGTCTGATCCCATCAGGCGTTAGGCATTAGGCTTTAGGCGCTAGCCTTTAAGTCTAATGCCTAAGGCCTTTCTTTGGTCATCCATTTCCACATCAGCCTGAATATGTATCTTGTGTAGGGGCTTGCGCGTTGCGGGTCGAAAATCATGAGGTCGTGCTCATTTTGGGCTAGCTCGTTTCCTTCGGGGTCAAGCAGGGTTAAGTGGATAACCCACGGTGGGGAGGAGTCCAGGGAAATGCTTAGGTCCTCGGCCACTGCCACGCTGTTTGCGCGGACTTTGATTTTAGCCTGAAGCTTGTTTTTGGAGCCTATTTTTACCATTGCTATGAGATCGCCGAAGTCCTGGTGAAGGTCATTTACGACCGCTATATCGAAGGGCACTTGCTGTCCCTGTCGCCATTCTTTCAAGGGGTGGTATGCCGCAACCATAAGGGGGGCCATGGCCATTTTCAGGGCGGCATAAGCTTGCTTGGGCCTGCCGAAATAATCCACCACGCTCCAGCAGATGCAGGGCCACGGCTCGTTAAATTGCCATATACCCACCCCGGAGTGGCGGAATTTCAAGCGCCGCCACCTTTCGACGGCGGTCTTGAGCACATGGGCCTGCATGCGCTGTGTTGCCTCTATATATGATGAAAGGCTTCCGTCCTGAGGCGCCCTGCTTGCGTATTTGTTCATCTTGTCGAACTGTATGTTGTGGTGGGTCCATGTTTTTTTATCCGGTGGCCACGCCCCTTCAGGGCCGAACATCCACTCGACAGTTTCGCGATTTGGCACGGCCTGTAATCCGAATTCGCTGATGACCGGGCTTTTTTCTTCGAGATAATCCTCGAGATTCCCCTTGCCGTGCCATACCACCCAGTTATGCGCATCGCCGCGGGAGGGGCTGATGGGATGGAACCTGCGCGTGCCGTCAAGGGACTCAACCTGGCGGTGAATTATATCGAGTACAGCGCGGTTGCGCCTCAGGTGAACCTCATTTCCACTGCTCCACAGCATGACGCAGGGATGGTTTCGTAGCTGGCGGATTATATCCCCCACTTCGTTGAATAGCGTTTTGCGGAACCGCTGCGAACGCGGATAGTGATTGAAAAAAGCGCAGGCAAGCGGAAATTCCTGCCACACCAGGAGGCCTATTTTGTCGCACAGGTCGTAAAATGCCCTTTTTTCCCTCAGACCACCCCCCCAAACCCTTATAACATTAGCCCCCATCTCCCTGATTGATCTAAGCGCCGATTCATACCTCTCGGCGGTTATGCGCCCCAGCAAGGAATCGAGCGGAACCCAGTTTATTCCACGCATAAACATCCTTCGCCCGTTGACGACCACAGTCCATGGGTCGCACCCTGACGGCGCCCCCGGATTGGCTTCATAACCAATGGACCGGAACCCGAATGTGTCTGAGATCGAATCGGAGACATCGCCATCGCCGACCGCCTCAGCGCTGAATTTATAAAGATATGGGGCGCCCATTTCCCACGGATTCCAGAGCGCAGGCTTCTCTACCAGCACGGTTATGGGAAAACGCTGCGGGCCGGTCACATATTCGGTTTCGACCTCCCCCTCGATGGCGGGACCGTTTTCCTCCGCCGGTTCAAGACGCCACCGGATCGCGCCGCTCCCAGAGGCGCGGCTGGTTAAATATATTACAATATTAACCAGCCCGTTGACATCCGGCGCTATCCACAGGTCGTCAATGGCGATTGGCCCGGAAGTGGCGTGCAGGAAAGCGTCGTCCCATATCCCCGCGCCCTTCAGGGCGGGGGCGAAATCCCACCCATAAGAGTATTGGGCCTTTAATTTTTTGATCCGGACTCGCTCGGTGCGGGTGACGGGATTCCCAAAGGAGAGCTTTTCCTCGATCGAATCCGCCTGGCCCACGAGCAGCACCTCCAGCTCGTTCAAGTCCTCGAGAAGCGCTGTAATCTCGAACACCGCCCTGCTGAACATGCCCTCGTGGGAGCCTATCACCCTTCCGCCTAGTCGGAACCAGCTCTCGTAATCCACCCCCATGAACCTAAGGAAGCGCCTCTCGCCCGGCGGGCAGCGACCCTCGAAGCGCGCGCGGTAAAGCCAGTCGTAGTTGTTAACCCATTTACATTTATCCGAATTGCGCCCGCGGTAGGGGTCCTCGATCATGCCGTTGGCGAGAAGGTCGGAGAGTATGTCGCCGGGGACCCGGCCGGGGAAGGGGTTTCCAGTGGGCTGGCCGGTTTTTTTATCAACCCGCAGAACCTCCCACTTGAGATCGCCAAGTGAAGTGAGCCGTCTCTGGGTCAAATTCAAATCCTCTCCCCCACCTTGCGAAGGTATTCCACATAGTACTTGAAGTTGTGGAAAGGCACGTCGGGTGGCACGCTGTGATCGGTGGCGGGCATGTAGCCACCGCACTGGAGCATGAAGGGCGCCACCCGGTCCACTTCGTCCCGGATCGCTTTTTCGTCCTTCGCCAGCGCCCGCTTGTCAATGCCGCCCCATATCATGAATTCGCGCGGCCATTTCCTGCGCACCTCGGTGACGTCCATCCCCGCCTGTGCCTCAAAAGGAAACAACCAGTTGATGCCTGCCTCGACGAACAGCGGTATCAGCAAAGTCATGTCTCCGTCCGTATCCACGGCCAAAGCCGGAACACCCAATTCATCCCGAACGAAACCGATAAGCTCCTTATAATAAGGACTCATGAATTCCCTGAACATTGCAGGCGAAATCACAGGCCCGTTCTTGCCGCACATATCCTCCCAGAGCATCAGGATGTCCGCATGGGGAGCCATCTTTTTCGCCTTTGCCACAACATCCTTCCAGAGGTAGACCCAATGTTTCGATATGGCATGAATAAGGTTCGGGAGGTCGTAATAGGCCCTCATAAGCGGTTCAAAGCCCATAAGATGACGAAGGGTTCCAAAAAGGCCCGGAATGCTTATGCCCAGCGGCGACTGTGTAGCTTTTGTAATGTTGATGAATGGCTCCCATTGTGACCCCAGCCGGCCGGGGGTGTTTGGGTCCAGTCGCTTTTTGACCTCCTCCCAACTGCTCCAATCTTTGACCGGAAACTCGATATATCCGGGGACCGAACTCGATCCATCCTGGAAGACCTCGATGACGGACCCCGTTATGTCGCGCTTAACTATGCGTCTCCCATCGTTGCTGAGGACATTTTCGGTAAATACCGGGTCAAAACCCGGATGCTGGTCTGCGCCGAGATAGAGCGGAATCCACGGCTCCATGCCAAAATAAATAAACGCGAGAAGCATGTTGGCATGCGACTCCGGCAGACCTTCTCCTCTCCAGCGCGCAAGTGTCTCGTTCCAGAAGCCCATAGTCTCCATGCGAAACGGCCGATCGGGTTTCTTAAAATTCAACGTGGCAAGAAATCGTTCTCTATTCGTCATTGCAAAATCGTCGCTCGTATCTCGTGAAGCGTGAAGCGTATCTCGTTAAGCGTGAAGCGAAATGCGAGATACGCTTTACGCTTAACGCTTCACGAGATGCGACGATATTGACGAGATTAGTCATGCTGTTCGGATATGTCAATTCGTTGCTCGTATCTGGTGTTACTCGTATCTCGCCCGATTAACGAGATACGCTTCACGCTTCACGAGATACGCTTCACGAGATACGACGATATTGCCAAATCGGGATATTCCATTACCTTTTATTGCACCGCAGGGGCGCCTCTGCGCGCGATAAAACGATGAAATCGAAAAACACACCGGAAGAGCAGTTTGAAATCATACGCCGCCTCGCGGTCGAAATTATCCAGGAAGATGAGTTGCTGCGAAAGCTGAAGGCGGGCCGCCCATTGCGGGTCAAGTGCGGCTATGACCCGACGGCGCCCGACCTGCACCTGGGCCATACGGTAAGCATGCACATGCTGCGCCGCTTCCAGGAACTCGGCCATCAGGCCATTTTCCTCATCGGCGATTTCACCGGCATGATCGGCGACCCATCCGGCCGCAGCGAAACCCGTCCGCAGCTTACCCGCGAGCAGGTTCTGCAAAACGCGGAAACCTACAAGCGACAGGTGTATAAAATACTCGACCCGGAAAAGACCGAGATGCGCTTCAATTCGGAATGGTTCGACCCGATGAGCGTGCCGGATTTCCTCCGGCTCAGCGCCCAGTATTCCGTCGCGCGCATGCTGGAGCGAGACGACTTCGAGGAGCGATACAAAACCGGCAAACCCATCAGCGTTCACGAATTCCTCTACCCCCTGGTTCAGGGCTACGACTCCGTCGCGCTAAAGGCCGATATCGAAATCGGGGGCACCGACCAGAAATTCAACCTGCTGGTCGGGCGGGATATTCAGCGCGCCTACGGTCAACCCCCGCAGGTCGTCATCACACTTCCCATACTCATCGGCCTCGACGGCGTTCAGAAAATGAGCAAGTCCTATGGCAATTACATCGCCATTGACGACGCTCCGGAAGAGATGTACGGCAAGGTGATGAGCATATCCGATGAGCTGATGTGGAATTATTATGCGCTCTTGACCGATTTCTCCCCGAAGGAAATTGATAAATTGCGGGATGGGGTGAAGAGCGGGGCGGAACATCCCATGCGGGTCAAGGAGAGACTCGCGTATAAAATAGTCGAGGGATACCATGGGGCCGAAGCGGCGGACCGCGCGGCCAACCACTTCGAGACTCAGTTTAAAAAGCGCGACGTACCGGAAGGCATTGAGATAAGGGTTTGGCCGCTTCAACCGACGGAAGACAAGCCGACCATATTGAAAGCGATGATTTTTTGTGAAATGGCGTCATCTAACAGCGACGCGAGAAGGAAACTCGAGGGCGGCGCTGTAAAACTCGATGGCGTGAAAATAGAAGACCCCAATTATATCCTTGAAAAAGACCGCCAGTACGTCCTCAAGGTCGGAAGAAAAATCGCTAAATTTTCATTTTAAGATGTTAAGCAGCGGATTTCGCAGATTAACGCAGTAGCTGGTGTTGCTGTCGAAAATAATACCCTTCCTATAGCAATTATATTTGTGATACTATCTCCGGCATGACAGAACGATGGCGAGAGGCGCTCGAGCTAATTCTGGTGACCGCATTATTTTCGGCCCTCACCATGCCGATGCTTTATCCGATCAGCCTGCACCCCGGAAGCGTTATATTCGATCGGTGGGATGGATGCCTGCACACGTGGATACTTGCATGGGACGTCCATAAATTTACCTCGGGCTTGTCGAATTTCTTCGACGCCAACATCTTCTGGCCGCAACACGATGCGCTCGCCTATTCCGACCACCTTATCGGATCAGCGTTGCTTGCCGCTCCTTTTTACCTTATCAGCGGCAATCCTCTCCTTGCTCATAACATGGTTGGCATCCTGAGTTTTATTTTATCGGGATTTGGAATGTACCTTCTTGCGAGGCATTTTATCGCTAATCGTCCTGCGGCCTTTCTGGCCGGACTGATTTTCGCATACTGCCCATGGCGATACAGTCAGCTTGGCCACATGGCCCAGATGCTTACCGGCCAATGGATGCCGTTTGCGCTTCTCTTTCTCCACAGGGTAATCGAGAATAGTCGCTGGCGGGATGCGCTTTTTTTCGGTTTTTTTTTCACGCTCCAGGCGCTTTGCAGCTTCTACCTTGCCGCCATGATGAGCGCTGCGGTTGCAACAATACTGGCGGCCGAGTTTATAAGCAAGAAATTCAAGCAGAACCCCGCCATTTGGACTCGACTTGCCATGGCCGCCGCATTATCGCTCGTCATTATCGTTCCCACCACCATCCCCTACTATCGCGTTCACAGGGAACAAGGACTCGAGCGGACCGAAAAGGAATGCATCGAGCTTTCCGCGGATCCTCTTGATTACCTTGCAGCGCCGCCATGGAACAGGTTATGGGGCTTTACGGCCCAAACATTCAGGAGCAAAATCGGTGATTTCCCCAATGAAAAAAGACTTTTTCCGGGCATTATCGCCCTCATCCTCGCGGTTGTGGGTTTTACGCTGAAAAACACGGGGCCGGTTCACCGGAAGCCCTTGTCAAATGCGCATATACAAAAGGTTTACCTGGCTCTGGCAATAGCGGCGATATTGTTATCGCTCGGGCCAAGGCTTCATATCTTTTGGAAAATCACCCCTGTCCCGATGCCCTATAAGCTGCTTTATCACCTGGCGCCCGGATTCAAGGCGCTTCGCGTAACCAGCCGCTTTGCGTACTTATTCATGCTGGCGCTCGCCGTTCTTGCCGCATATGGCTATAACCGATTAGAAATGCGACTGGCCCTGAAAACACGGGAGGCAAAGCGAGCGCGTATCCTCAGGTGGGCGCTTATAATACTGATCGGCGGTGGAATATTGGCGGAATATTTTTCGGCGCCTTTGTCTTATCACGTCCTTCCAACAGGTGACGCGATTCCGGCGGTTTACAAATGGCTGGCAAACCAGCCTGCCGACTCGGCCATTATCGAGATTCCTCAATTTCCCGAGTTTGCAATTACCGCAAAAAGTCTCTATGACCCATTGGGCTACACCTTCATGTATTATTCGATTTTTCATAAATTCCAGCCCATCGCCAATGGCAGGTCGGGTTTCATTCCCCCCGCACAGCCTCTTTTCTGGACCAGCATGCTGGTTCCTTCAAATGAAGCAATAGGGCTGGCTCGATATATGGGTATCGGGTTTATAGTTATCCACACGGCTTACTATCCTGGAAATACCGGGAATAAAGTCGAGCAGTTGGCTGATAACCTGGATGGGTTGAAGTTGGAAGCCGTTTTTGGCGCCGACAGGGTCTATCGTGTCTTGAATCCCGCCCCGCGCGGCAAGCGCCAACAGCAATACGGGCTGGATTGCGGTCGCGCATGTGAATAAGGCTTTTTTAAATGAGGATGTTATTTGGGTATAAAGATGAACGCATCTTCAACCTTGCCTTCCGCGCGGTGCGTTTCAGAGATCGCCGCCACTTCTTCGGCGTGTTCGAGAACGAAAGGCACATCAATCTCTCCCTTAAGGAAGACAATGACGAGCGGCATTTTCTTTCTTAATTCGCTTGCCACCCGATTTCGCTGCGCCGCCGTTGCAGCATCCTGGGCAATGTCATAAGGAGAAGCGCTTTCACGGTGCGTTAGCAGGTAGTAAGCCCCGTGCGCCGGGATAATGAAGATTGGGTCGTTCGGTTTTGTTCGCGCAATAATATAAGATGTAATATTTTTAACTGCTCGTGCCTGCTCCGCTGTCACCCATGCGCCGCCCGATCCCGGCATATCAAGCTCAACCCAGCCTTCCCGCGCCCATTTTTCATGCGCAGCCTGAGCGTGCCAGCCCGCCAGGTTGGTCGTAAATCGTTTCATGACCTCTCTTGACGGAGAAACAATGATTATCGCTAATGCCGCACAACAAACAGCCGTCCAGGCGCCGGGAAATAAAATGCCCGCGGATTTTCTGTTTCCCCGCCACCAGCGGGCAGTTAAACTTACAGCGCATTCCAATTCCCATATAAAGATAACGGAGGCGGCAAAACTGGAATAAGAGACATGCTCGAAGTCGCTTCTCCCCAGAGCCGAACGAAATGACACAATGCCGAACAACAACACGGCGCTGCGCAATGTGGCCTGACGATTCCAGCATCCGGCCAGGCGGCGGGCCAGAAGTTCCACGGCCGCCAGCAGATAAATCGCAGGCGGTAAATACATAAGCGGCTTTGTGTCGGTCAGCCATTTTAGAAATGATGGAACTCCAATGGAAGGGAAGGGAGGGAAGGGCAGGTTTAAATAACCGGCGCGAAATGCATTCATATAATCTGTGTATTGTGTTATAAATAATCCCAGCGACCCGTGTGCCGCATAGACCGCTAAAAATGGAATGATTACAACCGCCATGCCCAGCAGAAACGGCGCGATATTGCGAGCGAGCTTTCCGGGCGACAATTGCTTTTCAGCAAGGCCTTCAAGCGCCGTCGCGCCGATTATTCCCAGAAGCGCCGCGACGCCGAATTCAACCGCTATTCCAAGTGAAACGGCCGTGAGGACCCCGGAAATGAAATATCCCGTCCGTCTGTTATTGCCCTGATAGCCGAACGCAAGCATCGCGGTCAGCGGAAACGCCCCGCGAATGGTGAAGAATTGTCCCGGCCCTGAAAGTTTTATCGAGTTGAAGCAGAGAATCGCGGCAAGCCCGACCAATGGGGCCAGCCGGCTTTTAGTTATCTTCATTACAACCGATAGGGAAATCGCCGCCGCGATCAGTTGAGACGCTGCGGAAATAAATCGCAGAGCGCCTATTGTCATGCCCTTGAGCAGCATTATGCCGTAGATTACCCATTCGAGCAGCGGCCCATATTTCTGGGCCGTCTCCGCTCCCGGCCATCTGCCCCTCAGTATCGCCTCCATCCATGCCAAATGCTGCCCTTCGTCCACCATGTCTATTCCAGCGCGTGGATAGGAGGGGTTCCAAAAAATTATAAAGAGAGCAATGAATGGCAAAACAAATCGAACGATCAAATCAACAGTCTTGCCATGCTCAGAGTTTGGGGGCGCTTGCGGGAAAAAACAATCTCCATTACTTATGAGGCGCGATAAGACGAAAGGCAAACAAACAAGAACACTGATGTGCAAGATGGCGATGGGCCATCCGAACCAAGTTCTCACCAAAATGAAGGGCGATTGAACAAGGAAAAAGCCGAGCGACCACATCCATACCCCCGGCCGCGATAGCGCTGACTGCTTTTTTACCTCGGCCTTGACCAGGATTGCCCCAACCGAAGCGAACGCAAACGGCAAGCCAATCCCGAAAATGTACCAGAATATGTCCTGCTGTTTGGGATAATGATTAATGATTACGAGGGACCTTATCCCAAGTTGATTGGCGTCTGAATATGGAAAGTAGATAATTCCGGACGAAGCAAGATGGCTCACCGCCGCAATTCCAATGCATGCTCCGTAAAGCGCGGCGAGAAATAAGAGGAACAGTTTTTTTTCTGAACCGGCTTGTGAAGGCGCTCGATTCATTTTGCCTTGAGAATATCATTTTAATCATGCGATGCAATTTAAAAGCAGTCTTTGCTCTTTGGCCTAGAGCCTAAGGCCCAATGGCTTGATGCCTTTTTTCAAGGCTTGCCTCGCCCCTTCTTTTTGTCTATGATAGCGATGCAAAGATTATTTCGTGAAAACTTTTGTGAGAGGAAGATCGAGATGAAAATTACCGCCGTAGACGCATGGCTCACCCACCACGATCTCAAGGCGCCGTTCCGCCCGTCGTGGATACCCGGCTTCCCGCAGACAAAGAACAGCGCCCTCATGGTGCGAGTCCGCACCGACGAGGGCATAGACGGCATAGCCGCCGGGGTGGCTTTTGCCGATGAGGCGAAGGGTTTGCCCGCGCTGCTCAGGCCGTTCCTGTGGGGGCGTGATCCGTTCAAGGTCGAGGATTTTGTCCGTATCGCAAGGTCAGGCTACTTTCTCGGCTACAAGATGTGGTTCGTCGAGGTGGCGCTTTGGGACATAATAGGCAAAGTGGCGGGCTTGCCCATTTACAAACTGCTGGGCGGCGGCGATGGCAAATTGCCTGCTTATGCGAGCTGCGGCGAGGTTAAGGAACCGGAATCTCGAGCGCAAGACGCCCTGAAATTGCGCGAAATGGGCTTCAAGGCGCTGAAGCTCCGCATCCACAGCATGGATTTGAAAACCGACGTGGCGCAGGTCGAGGCGGTGCGCAAGGCGGTGGGCGATTCTATGGAAATAATGGTGGACGCGAACCAGGGCTGGCCGATTCACGGGTTCGGCGCATATCCGCGTTGGACGCTCAAGCGCGCCATGCAAACCTGCTACGCCCTCGAGGATTACAACCTCCGGTGGCTCGAAGAGCCGCTTTACAAGCATGATTACGAAGGCTATGCGCGCCTGCGCGATTCAACGAGCATCCCTATTGCGGGAGGCGAATTCAACACCGACCTCAACGAATTCCGCGACATGATAAACATGGGCTGCCTTGATATTGTCCAGCCGGACGTCACCCTTTCGGGCGGCATACTCACAGCGAAAAAGATCGCCGCGTTGGCCGAATCGCAGAACCTCGAATTTTCCCCCCATACCTGGACCAACGGCCTGGGCCTCGCCGCGAACATCCAGCTCATGGCCTCGTGCCCGATCTGCCCATATTGTGAGTTTCCCTACGAAGAGCCGGGATGGACGCCGGAAGACCGCGACTTCATGCTTACCGAGCCGATCAGGATAGACAAAGATGGATTCGTCAACGTCCCGAGTGGCCCCGGGCTGGGCGTTGAGCTGGATATGAAAGCAGTGGAAAAGACAGGAGTTCAATTGTAAAAGGCCTAAGGCCTTCAGAGAGGTTTGTAAATGAAACATCCGATGTTTAAAGAGGAACATGACCTGTTCCGTGAAAGCGTGAGAAAATTTGTTCAGAAGGAAATCGTTCCCAACGCCGAAAAATGGGAGGAGGAGGAATTTTTCCCGGACGATATTTTTCGCAAACTGGGGGCACTGGGATTCATTGGCGCTCACTTCCCGGAGGAATACGGCGGGGGAGGGGGCGACTACCTGTATTCGCTCATCCTGGGCGAAGAGCTTGCGAAGGGAGGTATGGCGGGCCTTGGGATGGGTATCGGGGTGGTGACCGGTATGGCGATCCCGCCGATCCTCAAATTCGGCACAGAAGATCAGAAGAATCGGTTTGTTGCGCCCGCCGCCCGTGGCGAAAAAATCCCGGCCCTCGCAATCACCGAGCCGAACGCAGGCTCCGACGTGGCCGCGATCCAGACGACAGCCTTCCGCGACGGAAATCAGTGGCTGATCAACGGGAGCAAGATTTTCATCACAAACGGGGTGCGGTGCGATTTTGTGCTGCTGGTGGCGCGCTCTGAGAAGGGCAGCAAGGGCGGGAAGGGCATATCCCTGTTCATTGTGGAAAAGGGCACGCCGGGCTTCAAGGTGAGCCGAAAGCTCAAAAAAGTCGGCATGCGCTCTTCCGACACCGCCGAGCTTTCCTTCGAGGATTGCCGCATACCCATCGAAAACCTCGTCGGCGAGGAAGGCAAGGGTTTCAAGCAGATCATGTGGGAATTGCAGGGCGAGCGGATAACCTCATGCGCCGCTTCAGTCGCCCGCGCGGAACGCGCCTTCGAGCTGGCGCTCCAATATTCAAAAGAGCGCGTCCAGTTCGGGAAACCGATCGGCGCCTTCCAAGTCACCCAGCACAAACTCGCGGAAATGGCAGCAAAGATCGAAATGTGCAGGCAATTCGTCTATAACGTCGCATGGGCCTTCATGAACGGCGGATACCCCGTCAAAGAGATAAGCATGGCCAAGCTGATGACCTCCCAGCTCATGTTCTGGGTCGGCGACGATGCCCTCCAGATACACGGCGGCTACGGCTATATGATGGAATACGAGGTGCAGCGTTACTGGCGCGACCTGAGGCTCCCCCGCATCGGAGGCGGGACGGACGAAATAATGAAAGAGATCATCGCGGCTGAGCTGGGCCTGAAAAGTCTCAAATGAGACCTTAGGCCTAAAACAAAAAGCATTTAAGAAGGCATAGCCACTTGATAGCGGGCATATTTTCATATACTTTGTCTATCCAATGAGGCGAATTTTATTTATAGCGTGTGCGATCTTGTTGGCCGGGGGTAGGGCGCGGGCCGCAACCCCTTATACCATCGAGGTCGCCGATGGGGTGCCTTTCCTTATTGAGTTCGGGGTACCACAGGGAACGGGTTTTCACCAGACGGGCCAGTCCGGGCAGGAGCGCAAACGCATCTCTCTGAACGGCGAATGGCACTTCAGGATAGACCCGCTGGGCGTTGGGGAGCGCGAGGTGTGGATGTCGGAGAAGGTTGACTTTTCCCTTTGGGATACTCATTCGGTTCCCAGCGTCTGGCAGGCGACCGATCCCAACCTGCGCTCCTATAACGGCGTCGCATGGTACCGAACTACGTTCAAGGCGCCCGAGGATATTGCGGGCGCTGAAGTATTTCTGAAGTTCGAGGGCGTTTTCCTGTTCGCTAAGGTCTGGCTTAACGGCAAGCCTTTGGGCGAACACGAGGGCGGATATACGCCTTTCAGGTTCGATGTGACCGGGGCGATAAAGCCGGGCGCGGAAAATGTCCTCACGGTTGCCTGCGATAATCGTCTTCGTGAGGATTCGGTTCCCCCCATACCTGAGTTGGGCGCTTTTGGATTCCTGGAGAAAAATGCGCCGAGCGCGGGTAGTCCGCTTCTGAGGGGCAAGACCCATCTTAACGAGCTGGGCTGGTGGCCCTATGGCGGCATTCACGGGGATGTTTACCTCGAGGCCGTGCCGCAGATAAATATTGTCAAAGCGGTCGTTGCGGCCACGCCTTCCGGCGACGGAGGAAATCTCAACGTCGAGGGTGTTGTCTGGAACACCACCGATACAAGCTCAAGGGTGGTCATTTCCTGCGAGCTGAAGAATTCGACCGGCGAGAGCATCCTGAAATATCCGTGTGGCGCCGTGCAGGTTGCGGCAAGGGGATTTGCCGGGTTCAGGAGCACGGCGGCCATATCCGGCGTGCGCCCGTGGAGCCCTTCAGAGCCGAATCTGTATGATCTGACGGTGGAAATCGAATCGGCCGTCGGCAAGGATTCTGTCGTGGTCGAAACAGGTTTCCGCAAATTTGAAGTGCTTGGCACAAGCTTGGTGCTGAACGGCAAAGAAATATTCTTATACGGGGTTGGCCGGCAGGAAGACGACCCGGCCGTCGGACTGGCGCAAACACCTACAGTTATATCGAACGATCTTGACATGATCCAGGACCTTGGAGCCAATTTCATCCGTCCCGGCAATCATCCGGCCCATACGGCCTTTCTCGATGAATGCGACCGGCGCGGCATATTGCTGGTCGAGGAGATACCGCTGTCCCGGGCTAGCGGGAACCAGTTCAGTAACCCCATCGTTCTTTCCCGCGCCAAGCTTCAGCTTTTCGAGATGATAGAGCGGGATATCAATCGCCCGTCGGTTGTTATCTGGTCCTTGGGCGATGAGGCATGGAGCTTTGCAAAAAGCGCGGGCGATATGGTCAGCGAACTGAAGGTTTCGGCCCGGAAGATGGACCCGGCGAGGCCCGTCACGATGGCCCTGCTGGTGGTTCCACATTTGACCAATCACCGCGATTTCATTGCCTCGGAAATGGACATCCTGTTCATCAACGAATATTTCGGCTGGTATTATGGCGAATCGGCGGACGTGGCAAGATACCTGGCGTTTGTCAACAACAATTACCCCAACAAACCCATAGTCATAAGCGGCCTCGGCACACACGCATTGTCCGGCTTCAAGGATCCCGACCGCCAGAGGGTTTTGAGTGAAGATTGGCAGGCGAGCTATATGCTCACACACCTGAAGCTGCTTGGCGAAAGGAAATACGTCTCGGGCGTCGTGGTGTCTTCGTTCGCGGACTATCGCTCGCCGTGGTATGCTGAGAAAGAGAGTTACTCCAATATGAGTATTTCCGGGCTGGTGGATCAGCGCCGCGTTCCCAAGAGGTCTTATTACGCGCTTCAGGATTTTTACAAAAAATGGCGTGCATCCCAGGGCAAGGGCGGGTGATTTGGGAGCTTTATTATGAGTGAAGCCCGCATAGTCATGGATGCCAAGAGTATGGAGCGCGCCCTTAATCGCATGGCGCACCAGATACTCGAGCGAAACCGCGGAGTGGAGGGATTGGTCTTTATCGGCATACGCGCGCGCGGCGATTATCTCGCAAAAAGGCTTGCGGCCTTCCTGGACAAGCTGGAAGGCGCCTCGGATAAAGATCGCCTCCCCATCGGCGCCCTGGATATAACATTATACCGTGACGACATCGAGCTTGTGAGGCCCGAGGTGCGCACCAGCGAAGTTCCAGGCGGAACGATAGCGAATAAGAGCGTAATCCTTGTTGACGACGTCCTTTTCACGGGCCGCACGGCGCGGGCCGCCCTGGATGCGCTAATGGGCTATGGACGCCCCAAGTCAATCCAGCTCGCGGTGCTCGTTGACCGCGGACATCGCGAACTGCCCATCAGCGCGGATTACGCGGCTCTCAAGGTTGAAACAGCGCGCGGCCAGGAGGTCATTGTAAACCTGGCCGAGGACGGAAAAAACGATTCCGTCCTGCTTAAATGAGTGATTGTGCCTGAAGAATCTAAAAGACTGAAACACAAGAACCTCCTCGGGATGGGAGACCTCGACCGCGAGGACATCATCCTCGTGCTGGATAGCGCCGTCTCGATGAAGGAGATCAGTTACCGGCCCATAAAAAAGGTCCCAACGCTCCAGGGCAAGACTATCGTGAACCTGTTTTTTGAGCCTAGCACGCGGACGAAAACGAGCTTCGAGATCGCCGGCAAGCGACTTGGCGCCGACACAATCAACTTCACCGGCAAATCCTCCAGCGTAGTGAAAGGAGAGACTACCCTGGACACGGCCCGCAACATCGAGGCAATGCTGCCGGATATGCTTGTCATCAGGCACGAGTGCTCGGGCGCGCCTCAAATGCTGGCGCAGTACCTCAAATGTCCCATCATCAACGCCGGGGACGGCGCTCATGAGCACCCGACACAGGCGCTTCTCGATATGTACACCATCCGCGAGCGGAAAAATCGCATCGAGGGTCTCAATGTCGCCATTGTGGGAGACATCACGCACTCGCGGGTCGCAAGGTCGAACGTCTTCGGCATGACCAGGATGGGGGCGCATGTGACCGTGGCAGGCCCGCCGACACTGTTGCCGCCCGGCATCGAGAAACTCGGCTGCAAGGTGACCGATAAGCTTGAAGAGGCGATTGACGGCGCCGACGTCGTTATGATGCTCCGCGTGCAACTCGAGCGGTTCGAGACAAAGCTTTTCCCCAGCCTGAGGGAATATTCCGAGCGATGGGGCCTTAACGTGAGGAATGTCGAGCTTGCCAGGCCGGATGCGATAGTCATGCACCCCGGCCCTATCAACCGCGGGGTCGAGATTTCGCCCGAGGTCGCAGACGGGCCGCGCAGCGTCATACTCGACCAGGTGCAAAATGGCGTCGCGGTGCGCATGGCGTTGCTCTATCTGATGACCGGAAGATCGTAAGAGAAAAATTATCATGGCCGAAGAGGCAAAAAGGCTGACGCGGGTCAAGGGCGGGCGGATCATTGATCCATCAATCAATCTCGATGAGCGCCTCGATGTGCTCATTGACGGCGATCATTTCAAGTCGCTTTTGCAGCCCGGCGAGGAATTCCCCGGCGTCGAGACGGTAATTGATGCGGGGGGCATGATAGTAGTGCCGGGGATTGTGGACATTCACGTTCATCTTCGCGAGCCGGGGCAGGAATACAAGGAGGACATATTGAGCGGCACGCGCGCCGCGGCCTCCGCAGGCGTCACAAGCGTATGCTGCATGGCAAACACCGATCCGGTCAACGACAACTCATCGGTTACCGAGTTCATCGTGAGGCAGGCTAAAAAAGCATGCTTTGCGCGGGTTTTTCCCATAGGCGCGGTGACAAAGGGCCTCGAGGGTGAGGTGCTCGCCGAGATCGGAGAATTGACCGATGCGGGCTGTGTCGGCTTCTCGGACGACGGCCGACCCATAATGAACGCCGAGGTGATGCGGAGGGCGCTGGAGTACCTGAAGCGGTTCAACGGCGTTCTCATTTCTCATGCCGAGGATAAAAATCTTGCCGGTAAAGGCGTTATGAACGAGGGCGATGTGAGCACAGAGTTGGGATTGCCCGCCGTTCCGCGGGCTGCGGAAGAGGTCATGATAGCCCGCGATATATGCCTTTCGGAGATGCTCAATGCCCGCGTGCATTTCGCCCATGTCAGCACCGCGGGAGGCGTGGCGCTCATCCGCCAGGCAAAGGCCCGCGGCCTGCCCGTTACGGCGGAGACCGCGCCTCATTACTTTAAGCTTACCGACGAAGCGGTTCGTGGATATGACCCGCGGACAAGGGTAAATCCGCCGCTTCGCACCGAAAAAGATGTTTCCGCCATAAGAGCCGGCCTCGCGGACGGCACAATAGATTGCATCGCTTCCGACCATGCGCCTCATGCCAGCCACGAAAAAGACATAGAATACCAATTAGCGCTCTCCGGAATCTCCGGGGTCGAAACAATCCTGGGGCTGACGCTGAGCCTCGTCGGAGACGGCACTTTATCCCTCATGGATGGAATTGCCAAGCTGACCACCGGCCCGGCCCGCGTATTGAATCTCGAGGTCGGAACCATGGGTCGGGGCAAGCCCGCCGACTTGACCATCATCAACCCTGATATAGAGTGGACAGTTGATTCGACAAAGTTTCTCTCAAAAGGGAAAAATACACCCTTCAACGGCATGCGCCTTAAAGGGAAAGCGCACGCAACCATCATTGGGGGGAAACTGATTAAAATAACCCAGGGGCGAGCCTTGGCATTGTGAGGCGCCGCTTGAGTAACCAAGCGACGACACCGGAAGCACAGCCCCGGGAACAGGGAGGAACGATAATGGCTGAAAGGGTTGTCGGCAAGGTCGAAAAATATTTCCAGAAACCCGGTGTGGCGGCGGTGAGAATCGAGAGCGCCGAGCTGAAGGTCGGCGATGTTGTCCACTTTCACGGCGCCACGACCGATTTCAAGCAGAAAATCGAATCAATAGAGGTCGAACACGGAAAGGTCACAACCGCGAAACCCGGCGAGATGGTCGGGATTAAAACCGCGGACCGCGTCCGGCCGGGGGACACCGTGGCCATCGTCGAAGGCGAAGAATAAAAAATAAACCACAAAGCCACAAAGAAGCAAAGGATTATTTCTTCCTTTGAGCCTTTGTGGTTAAAATCTTTCGATCTGGATGGTCAGATTTGAACTGACGACCTCCTGGTCCCGAACCAGACATCATTTTATTTATTGCCTATTTCCTCAGCGTGTCTTCCTCCACGTAATTCATTTTGACGCCTTTGGACCTGTAATACCGGATGTAGGTTTCGAGCGACCAATCGTACTTGGGAATGTAGTAAGAAATGAGATGCTTCTGTTTGTGCCACTCCGCGAGGGTTTCCGCCTTTTTCTTCTCTTTCTGCTCGGGAGTAAGGTTGGGATCATTATCTATGGCTGACAAGTCCGGTTTGTTTTCCTCTTCGTACTCGTCGGGGGTTTGGCTGGTGGCCTCCGGGTACCTGCTTTGCCCATATCCGGGGAGGACGTATCGTTCGAGGTCGTTTTCGAGGTCGAAATTCTTATAGATTTCAAATAATTCTGTAACGTGCTCGTAAGTGAGGTCGGTCATGTAGGCGACTTTAAGGCCCACCTTCACGCATTGCTCGAAAATCTTCGGCTGCTTGACGTACATATCCTGTGAATACTGGAAAACGCGCTTCATGAACAACTGATCCCGCTGGGCGCGTCGGCGATCGCCGGTAGGAAAAGAGCGGAATCTTAACCATTTCAGAAGGTTTTCCCCGCTTATAAGGAAGTTCTCTGCGCCGATCAAGCGACCGTCGTCCGTCAACTTTTTAATCATGTTTATGGTGGTAAGGAAGGTTTCGAAGTCCATGACGATGTAATTGTTGATCTTGCATTTAAGGAATTTCTCGATTGTGCTTTTGGAAAACTTTATACCGCCGGCAGCGAAGGCGCTGTTTATTTTATCCTTATGGCTGCCCACCTGAACCAGGCTGTCGCGCATTATGGAAAAGAAAGTTATATGGTTCGGCTCGCAATGAATTATCATGATAACATCCGATCGGCCCGTTTTCTGGCGAGGGCGGCGATCAATGCCTTCTATGAGAAGATTGTAAAACTCTGCCTTTTGTTGATCAGGCGCCTTTGCAGGCGCTGGGACGACCTTGGCAGGCGCCGTCTTGGCGGTCGCCAGGTGGGGTCTTCCCAAACTGTGCCCGTTTCCATGATCGGAAAACGAGTTCCGGGCAAAAACGGTATTTCCCGAATTGGCGCGCGATGCAACGTGACCGATACAAATTGCGGCAATAAGCGCTGCAAGTAACATGAAAATCAACCGCTTCATGGTTTTAAAAATCCTCCCGATGGTTTTATGATTGGCGTCTATGTCGTCATAGATTTTCGCCTATAAACGGCGATAAAGCCACTCTGCCAAACCCTTTGAACTGTAGATGAAAAGGGAATCAAGCAAATACGCGGAATCCCTTATATAATCATGGGAAACGAATCGTAGCAGGGAGGAACTTCCCGGTGAGAATATTCGCTGTAAACGGCAGCCCCCGCAAGAAGAAGGGGAATACGGAAAGAATTCTCAAGCCTTTTCTCGAAGGGGCCCAAGAGGCTGGCGCGGAAATCAAACTGATCTATGTCCAGGAAAAGGATATCAAGCCCTGCCTGGGGTGTAATAAATGCTGGCTTAAAACTCCCGGTAGGTGCGTTCAAAATGACGATATGCCGGAACTGTTGAGTCTTATGCGCGAAAGTGAAATAATGGTTCTTGCCTCACCGATTTATGTCGGAGGGGTGACTGGCCAGCTGAAGACATTTCTTGACCGGATGACTCCGATTTCTCTGCCGTTCATCGAAGTGGTTGATGGTTATAGCACTCATTCCAAGCCCCGGGGATCAAAGTTCAAAGGGATCGTTTTCATCTCGAACAACGGATTCCACGAGATATACCATTTCGACGATCTGGTTTCCCACTGCAAATCCATAGCGAAAATGATGCAGTCCGAATTTCTGGGAGCGCTACTCAGGCCCCACGGCGTTATACTTGAAATGGCGGAGAAGCTCATGCCCGAAAAAGTAGCCCCTGTTTATGAGGCTGCCCGGCAAGCCGGGAAACAACTGGTCAAATCGGGAAAAATTCCTCCCGAACTTGAGGCTGCCGTGGCGCAGGAACTGATGCCTCGCGAAGCGTTTGTGAAAATAATGAACGATTATTTCCACAAGGCCTGGGATTCAGCCTTGGAAAAGGAATCGTCGAAAACAGGATAACGAAACTGATTAAAACAGCCTTGAAAACGCCTGCGCCGGACAAAATTTCCTGGATCGGCTGCCCATATTATCTGCTTGACGACCAGGACACCTTAGATAAAATCGAAATCTCCGAACTCAATCCAATAGCCCGGACCGTAGCGGAACTCATAAAAACGCACATGGCCCTTGAATTGGGCCTTAGGCTTTAGGCAGAGGTTCGAGGCCTTAAGGCCTGTCGCCTGACGCCTGAAATTATGGATTATTCTATAGGATTATTCTATAGGACTTGACAAAACAGGCCTAAGGCCCTAGGCTTTAGGCGGGGGTTCGAGGGCCTCTAAGGCCTGACGCCTGATACCTGACGCCAGAGCGGTGGAGGTGAGAAATGCCTGCTGTAACGGATAAAACGCAAATTTATATCGTTGGAGGAGGGATCGCCGGGCTTTCAGCCGCCGTCTTTGCGATTCGTGACGCCCACGTTCCCGGAAAGAATATTCACGTATTCGAAGTGATGAACGTCATGGGTGGAGCTTTGGACGGCGAAGGCGATGCAAAGAGGAAATATGTCGTTCGCGGAGCCAGGAAAGTCAACATGGAGGCCTTCCAATGTATGTGGGATTTATTATCCGGCATTCCTTCGATACCCGATCCGAAAATATCAGTGAAAGAAGAAGTCTTCGAGTTCAACAGAATTCACAAGAAAAACGTCAAATCCCGATTGATAGATAAAGACGGGAATAAAACGGATGTGCCGGAATTTGGGCCGATGACCCTGAGCAATGGAGACAGGATAAGGCTGCTTTCACTACTTTTCGTTCCCGAAAGCTGGATCGAAAATCGCCGGATTGATTCATGGTTTGCGCCCTCATTCTTTGAGACGAATTTCTGGAAATGTTTTTTCTCGACGTTTGCGATCGAGACATGGAACGACCTTGTGGAAATGAAGCGATATATGCGCAGATTTTTACATGATTTTCCGAAACTGGGCATGGGCGGCGGCGAGATGGTTTTCCCGTACAATCAATACGATTCCATAGTTCTGCCTATTATTAATTGGCTGAAGGCGCAGGGCATCAACTCCGAAATGGGCTGCAAGGTCACCGATTTGGATTTAAACCCTTCGCAAAATGAATTGACCGTTGAAAAAATTCATTACACCCAAAATGGAGAAAAGAAGGAAATCGTCGTCAACAAGGGCGACTTCGTGTTCGTCACCAATGGGTCAATGGTAGCGGATTCGAGACGAGGGTCAATGACCGAGCCGGCGGCGCTCGAAACCGGGAAGATCGACGGCTCTTGGGCGCTGTGGGAAAATCTCGCGAAAAAGCGATCCGGTTTGGGAAACCCATCCAATTTTTGCGATCACGTCGCTCAATCGAAATGGTTGACGTTTTCGGTAACTAGTCAGGATAGAACATTCGTTGATATGTACGAAAAGTTTACCGGCAACAAACCCGGACAAGCGGATATGGTCACATTCAAGGACTCGAACTGGCACATGTCTATACTTGTGCCGGATCATCCGCACTTTATGAATCAGCCGGAAAATATGTATTTTTGGGGGGGATGCGGATTGATAACGGACAATGTAGGCAATTTCGTTAAGAAAAAGATGTCAGAATGCAGCGGTCTCGAGTTATTGAAAGAAGTGTGTGGTCATTTCGGATTTAAAGGGGAAATGGAAGACGCCGTCATTGAGACCTCGACCTGTGTTCCGAACATGATGCCTTATGAAATGGCGCATTTTTTGCCGAGGAAAAGGAGCGACCGGCCCCCTGTTGTGCCGGAAGGATCGACAAATCTCGCGTTTATGGGGCAATTTGTCGAGAGCGACGAGTGCGTTATGCTGGTGGAATCCTCGGTCCGATGCGGACAAATGGCCGTGTATTCCCTTCTCAAACTCGACAAAAAGGTCCCTCCCGTTTATACGGCTGTCCATAATCCCGCTGTACTATACAGGGCCGTTGTCCAGGCATTCAAATAGATTCTGAATTGTGAACGTCGGTTGAAATGTGAGGCGTTTGGGCGAGTTTATAGGGGTGGTCTAAAAGTAAAACGCCCCGATTGAAACTCCTCTTTGAGTTAAATCTCCTATATTTGTATCCCTCTCGCCAGAGGACCCGCCTCGCCTTATATCCTATTTTCTCGCCTAAAGCGAATCCTATCCCTTAATCGCTTTCACCATCGCCATAATCCCAGCCTGCGCGTCTGCCCGCCCAACAAGAGTCGCTAACCCGGAAATTGCAATATATTCTTAATCGTATGAAGCAATTGCCGCGCTCGCTGCAAGAGAGGTGGAATTATGTATAAGAAATCCAGGCTATTTATTTTCGCTATATTTTTCTTTGCGCTTTTCTTTGCGGCGACTTTTGCTCAAGATAACATTCCGGCCACGACCATACCGACCGGCATCGATCCAGAAACGAAGAAGGTCATCGCCGATTACATCCGCGACACGATGCAGCGGAAACATATCCCCGGTATCGCGGTCGGCGTGGTCAAAGGCGACAAAGTCATTTACACCGGCTATTTCGGCTGGGCCAACATCGAACAGAAAAAGCCGGTCGGCGAAGACACGATTTTCAGGATCGCGTCTATTTCGAAAACGATAACCACCGTTGGCCTCATGCAGCAATGGGAGCAGAAAAAGTTCGACCTCGACGACGACGTGAATAAATATTTCCCCGAACCGATGATCATTCCGCCGCACCCGAAAGAACATCCCGTAACATTCCGCCATTTGCTGACGCACACATCGGGCGGCGGCGAATTTCTTTCGTTCAGGCAGGCGTTCGCGAAGGGATTCGGCGCGCTTGTCGAAGGCGAAGATTACAAGCCACTCGCTTATTATTTGCGATTTAAAATGCGCACCAAACTCGATCCGGGAACGACATGGGCTTACAGCAATTACGGTTTCGGATTTGTCGGCTACGCGCTCGAATGTATATCGGGGGCGCCGTTCCACGAATATCAGAAGAAAAACGTTTTCGACAGGCTCGGCATGGTTGACGCGACGTATCACCACAACGCCGCCGTGTTAAAACGGCTCGCGCAAGGCTATATGTACAAGGACGGCGCGTTCGTGCCCGACCCGCACAAAGCGATGGGCATTACTCCCGCGGGCAGCGTCTATATGACGCTCAAGGACATGTCGCTTTACGTTATCGCGCTGCTAAATGGAGGAGCGAACCAATATGGCCGCGTGCTCAAACCCGAAACGCTCGAACTCATGTTCAAAACGCATTACACGCTCGATGACCGCCAATCGGGGCAGGGTCTCGCGTTTTTCATTCACGGCAACAACATGTGGGGATATCGCGGCATGGGGCACGGTGGCGCTATGCCGTTCGGCTTCACATCCGGCATGTTTTTCGTGCATAGCGAAAAACTCGGCGTGTACCTGTTCTGTAATCTCGGCGCGGATGTCGCCGAAAACACTGCGTGGGGTGTGCTGAAACGAGTCCTGAAAGTCAACGACAAAACGCCTGCGATCTACCCGCCCGATAAAAGCGTATACCCGCAAATCCTCGGATACTACGGCCCCGAATTTCACGACTTCAAAACAAACATGCGCCTCTATATGAAAAACATCGGCGCGTATAAAATTATCGAAATAAACGGCGAACTCGCGATCGAATCAACATGGCAGGGCGAAGAAAAAGCGCTGAAGATTCACCGCGTTTCGGCGGATGATCCGTTTTTCTTTTGGGTCGAAACCAAAGGCTCGGCCCGCGACGAACTGCCATCGTACGTCTCGTTCAAAAAGCGAAGCGACGGCAAGTTCGTGATGATCCCCGGCGGACTCAACGAATACGTTAAACTCGAAGGATTCCGAAAAGCGAGCGCCGTCACAATGACGCCGCTCGGAAGATTCATCGGCAAAATAAACCCGCTCGCGGAGTTTTGAAATTGCGTTAAGGTTAGCGAATTTTAGATTTTGGGTTTTGGATAGAAGAAGAGGGATTATAATCTCAATCTAAAATCTAAAATCTAAAATCACTCTTGTCCAAAATAGCATTTAAATAAAAGTCCTCCTACTGTTATGGTAAAATACTTTTATTCCCCAAAAGCCATAACGAAGAAGGAGGACAAGAATATGGTAAAGGTA
>Ga0209777_10001390_pt1 | contig 35199 bp, 32 predicted proteins | sample FrelakmetHBP12HB_FD_187147 | JGI IMG/M metagenome (GOLD analysis project Ga0209777, IMG submission 187147) | Freshwater lake sediment microbial communities from the University of Notre Dame, USA, for methane emissions studies -HBP12 HB (SPAdes)... | ecosystem: Environmental > Aquatic >...
ATGAGTTACCCGAAGCCGATGCCATAATTTTCGGAACTCCTACCCGCTTCGGGAACATGTGCGGACAGATGCGGCAGTTTCTTGATGCAACCGGCCAGCTCTGGGCAAAGGGGGCGCTTGTCGGCAAAGTGGGCAGCGTTTTCGCAAGCTCGGCCACTCAGCATGGCGGCCAGGAATCAACCATTCTCAGTTTCCACACGACTCTGCTGCATCAAGGCATGATTATTGTCGGCCTGCCGTACGCATTTGACGGTCAGATGCGGATCGATGAAATTACCGGCGGCTCTCCCTACGGCGCTTCGACCATCGCCGGTGGTAAGGGTGAGCGCATGCCCAGCGACAATGAGCTTGCCGCAGCACGGTATCAGGGAAAGCATGAAGTAAAAAGGGGACGGTTGTTCACAGTAAAAAGTAAAAAGGGGACGGTTCTATTTTTGCTCTTTTGTCAGCTTTTTAGGCCGTCCGATCGCATGCAGCTCACCGCCAATCACCTGTTTCTTTTCAGCACTTCAATAAAGACACTGCTTCCGAGGAGATTATAACCCTTTTGTTGGGCCGTTGGGTGAATATAATACCGGGCCGCAGGTGCAGGGCGTGACCGTGAATTCCAGCACCTTGTTGCCGGGCGGCCCATTAGTACAGCACCCAGGGCTGGGGAAGGAATATTTTTTCATAGGCACTGAAGGCATAGCGGTCGGTCATGCCGGAGATGAAGTCGCAGACGTCGGTTGCAAGGCTTCCGGAGCTGTAGTTTTTGCCGGCTTCCTTGTAGAAAAACTCGGGGTTCTCAAGATAATAATAATAAAGCTCGGTCAAAATTTTTGATGCTTTTTTAAAGTCGCCATAAACGGCATTCACATTGTAGACCCGCTCATCAAGAAAACGCCGAAGTTTCTGCGCGGCATCAAGGATAGCGGGGCTTGCCGCAATTCTTTCAAGGCCGCAGGCCATGGTGGCATGTATGACATCATGCACCATTTTTCCGATGCGCTTTGAATGGGTCGCGCCCAGCTGGCGCATGAATGCAGCGCTGTCTTCCTGCAGCTCCTTTGCCGATATGACGCGAGCTCGAAGCGCATCATCAAGGTCGTGATTGAGATAGGCGATGGAATCGGCAATACGGACGATCTGTCCTTCAAGGGTTTCCGGCATGAGCGACAGGTCGTCGGGCAGAATCGGGCCGCCGCGCTTTGAATGCTTGAGAATGCCGTCGCGCACCTCATGGGTAAGGTTGAGCTTTTCCAGCACGTCAACCACCCGCAGGCTTTGCTCAGAGTGCCGGAATCCGCCCGGAACAATTCTGTTGAGGACGTCCTCGCCTGCATGCCCGAACGGCGTATGCCCCAGATCATGCCCCAGGGCTATGGCCTCGGCCAGGTCTTCGTTCAGCAGCAGCGACTTTGCTATGGTGCGCCCGATTTGAGCCACCTCAAGTGTATGGGTGAGGCGCGTACGGTAGTGGTCGCCTGAGGGAGTCAAAAACACCTGCGTCTTGTGCTTGAGGCGGCGGAAGGCCTTGGAGTGGAGAATGCGGTCGCGGTCGTGCTGGAACGCGGGCCGCAGGTCGCATTCTTTTTCCCGCTGCAGCCGGCCGCTGCTCCGGCAGCTGAGCATTGCCCTGGGCGAGAGCGTATTGCGTTCTATCTCTTCAAGCCGCTGGCGAATCAGCATGGGCCATCTCCCTGCAACAATCATCTTGAGGGCATGTTAAAACAATATGAACCAACATGTAAATGCAATTTTTAAAAAAACCGCTTGTGGCGTTGCCCTCAATATAATAGTAATATAAAAAGAGACTAAAGAAGGAGTTCAGCATATGGTAAAAAACGGCACGGTCATATTAATTTTTGCCTTCATGGTGTGCGCAACGGCGTGCTCCATCAATCCCGTAACGCTTGAAAGCGAATTTAATGTGGTGAGCGAATCAAAAGAGGCCAGCATCGGCCGCGGGGCAAACCCCCAGATCATCCAGCAGTTCGGCTATTACCGCAATCCGGCTTTTCAGAATTATGTGGATGGCGTGGGGCAAAAGCTTGCGCACGTCTGCCGCAGAAATGATGTTGCCTATCATTTTACGGTGCTTGATACGGATATGGAAAACGCATTCGCCATTCCCGGCGGCTATGTGTATATAACCCGTGGGCTGCTGGCGATGATGAATAACGAGGCCGAGCTTGCCGGCGTGCTGGGCCATGAGGTCGGCCACGTCGTGGGCCGCGACAGCGCCACGCTTATGAGCCAGAGCATGATCGCCCAGATCGCCACGCTTGCCGGCGCTGTCGGCGCTGCAACCGGCGGCGGATCTCCGGAGCTGGCGGCAGCGACCAATCAGCTTTTCAATTCCGTGATGCTGGGCTACAGCAGGGAAAAGGAATACCGGGCTGATGAACAGTCGGTCGAGTATGTCATTAAAACAGGCTATGACCCCATGCAGATGGCGGATTTCCTGCGGACGCTTTCCTTTTCCAGCCAGGGTTATACCGGCGCGCAGCAGTATCTTACAACGCATCCCTATATTTTCGACCGCATCGCACGTGTCGAGGCCAAGGTCAAAGTCACCTATGCCATGGACTCTGCCATGGGCCAGTTGCAGAACCGGCCGGGAAAATCCGGTAGCCACGGCGAAATTTTTGCTGAAAAGTACTTGAGCATGATAGACGGCCTGGCCTTTGGCCCGAAAGAGGGGCTTCGCCATATAAAAATCTATACGGTCGTACCCGGAGATACCTTTGAATCAATCGCCCGCAAAACAATGGGCACTTCGGTTCAGGCAAAAAAGCTGGCACAGCTTAATGGCCTGCCTGAAGGCTCGCCGCTTGTGCCCGGAGTGAAAATAAAAACCATTTATTAATTGCCTGCGGCTTCATGTCAAGCCCCCGCGCTACGCTTTCGCTCAAGGTTGTTCGCAGAGGACGCACGGCGCAGGATGTGCCCAAGAGAAGAATTGACAGAGCCAAGGGTTTGTTGTTATAGAGAAAAACAAGCATTATCCGTACATTCTTGTAAACCTTTTATACAGGAGCGCTCTTTATGAAAAAATCCTTACAGTTTTTTCTACTTGCGTGCGGGCTAAGTATTGCAATTTCCGGCTGCGGTATCGATGAGCTCAAAAAAGATGTCGAAAACAAAAATAAAGCATTAAGCCGGTGCGAAGCCGAAAAAGTTGAAACGAATCAAAAAGTGCAGGAATTAAAGGTAGCCCTTTCTGCAAAAGAGGCGGAAACCACAAAAGCACAGGCTGCGCTGGAGGCAATGCAAAAAAGCTTTTTTGAGTCAAAAGCCGGTATGAGTGCTGCAACAATTGAGCTTGATGCTGCAAAAACGGAGCTGGGCAATGTGCAGGCGAAACTGAAGGAATGCACGGAAGCGGCTGCGAAAAAGCCCAAAAAGAAATAGCGGGTTGACTGGTCGAACACACATACAACAGGCTGTTCAGATGTTTTAGAAAAGAGGCGGCTCACGAGAGCAGCCTCTTTTAATTTTCAGCCAGCCCATGGCCAGACTGGTATTTTTATTGACACAGAATGGTCCGGTCACTATAGTTCGTTGCTCAAAAGAGCGTTCCCCTATGTACCAATCAATAACCGTCAAACGGAGACCGAAGCATGAATTTTGAAAAAATAGCTTTGCATGTGCCGACCATTCTGCTGCCCAAAGAAGGCGTTGATCTTGCAAAATGGGCTGTAGTAGCCTGCGACCAGTACACCTCGCAGCCCGACTACTGGGACCGGGTTCGGCAGTTTGCGGGCGACAGCCCCTCCACCCTGAAGCTCACCCTTCCGGAGGTGTATCTTGAATCACCGGAAGTCAACAACATGATCACCTCAATCAACAAAGAAATGGACGCCTGCATTGCGCAGGGCATTCTTGCAGCGCAGCAGCCGGGGTTCATGCTTGTCGAGCGGACAACCGCCCATGGCAAAGTGCGCAAGGGTTTGATAGCCGCTCTTGACCTTGAGCACTACGACTATAACCGTGAGGCTACAACGCTCATCCGCGCCACTGAGGGCACTATTATCGACCGGCTGCCGCCGCGCATCAAAGTGCGCGAGCATGCCTCGATTGAACTGCCCCATATCATGGTGCTCATCGACGATCCTGATCGCACGGTCATCGAGCCTCTGTTTCAAAAAAAATTGCCGGAAACCTATGATACAGATCTCATGATGGACAGCGGCCATGTCAGCGGGCGCCTGGTTTCAGGTGATGACGACATCAGGCAGGTTGCGCAGGCCATCGAGCGTCTTGCCGCATCTGAAGCCTTTGGTGCGCGATACGGAGTTTCGGACAGGCCCGTGTTGCTGTATGCACTGGGCGACGGCAATCACTCGTTTGCCACGGCCAAGGTCATCTGGGAAAATCTAAAAAAAGCAACGGCTGATAAAGCGGCTATTGCCAACCATCCGGCCCGGTATGCGCTGGTCGAGCTGGTGAACATACATGACGAAGGCCTTGAGTTCGAACCCATCTATCGGGTGATGTTTAATGTTGATCTGCAGGATATGCTGGCGCGGATGGACAGCTTTTACAGCGCTCAGGGTTCTTCATTTTCATGGCATGAGGTTGCCGAAAGGGCGGACATGAGAAAAAAAGCCTCGCAGCTTGCCCGGCCCGGGCGGCATATGATTCCCTTTGTGTCAGGCAAGTCCCTGGGCCTGCTCTGCATTGATAAGCCTGCCTTGACTCTTGAGGTTGCAACGCTGCAGGCTTTTCTGGATGCGTATATGCAGCAGCAGCCCGAAGCAAAGATCGATTATATCCACGGCGCCGATGTGGTTGCCGAGCTGGGTTCGCAGCAGGGCAATATCGGCTTTGCGCTGCCGGTCATTTCAAAGTTCGATTTTTTCAAAACCGTCATCCTCGACGGCGCCCTGCCGCGCAAGACATTCTCCATGGGCGAGGCCCATGAGAAGCGGTTCTATCTTGAGTGCCGCAGGATTGTACCCTGACCTCAATCTGCATTAAGGATTTTGGAGGATTATATATTGTCAGTTTACTAATAGCATGTTGAGCTCTTTTGACCTCGATCCTGAGCCTAACACTATAGGGTCAGTTGCTTGAGCGCATACAATCAGGATTAACGCCCTCCATTTTAGGCTTGTTATACCTGCCGGTCTTTGAGTATTATCAGTTACCATGACAAAGACCGAAACATTTCTGCAATTTGTCGAGGTGGCAGTGCCCGTGCCGCTGTTTGCCACGTTCACCTACAGCCTGCCGCAGCAGTATGCCGGGCACCTGCAGGTGGGCATGCGCGTTCTGGCGCCCTTTGGCAGGCGGCAGATCACGGGATATGTGGTTGGCTTTCCTCATTCGGCGCCGGAGCAGCAGATAAAAGAGATCACTGACGTGCTTGACGCCGAACCTCTTTTTGACGAGGCAGACCTTCGGTTCTACCAGTGGATTGCAGCCTATTATCATTACCCGCTTGGCCAGACCATCCGCACGGCGCTTCCATCAGGCCTGAGCATTGAATATATTGCCGCGCTCAGCATAACTGATCAGGGCCGCCTGGCCGCCGCCGGACCGAGCCTGCCTGCGCAGGCTGTCGCTGTTCTGCAGGCGCTGGCAGGGCCTGGCACGCTGTCGCTTAAAAGCCTTGAAAAAAGGGTTGGCAGGCAGGGGCTCGCCTACAGCGTAAGGGTGCTTCAAGAGCAGGGATTTATTATTTCTGCGCAGACAAAGAAGTGCGCATCTGTAGGTATAAAAAAGGGGAAGTGGTTCTCGCCTGCCGAAGGCGCAAGCGCTGACGGGCTCAAGGCAAAGCAGAAAGAGATATTCTGCTGCATTGCCCAAAGTGCTCCTGTCTCAATGACACAGCTTCGCGAGCACTTCGGCCTCTGCGCAGCGCAGCTTACAGCTCTTGAAAAAAAGGGGCTTCTGAGCATCGAGGAGCGGGAATGCTTCCGCAGGCCTCCCGGTGAGGAGCGGACTTTTATCGAACCCGTGCATGCTCTTACCCCGGACCAGCAGCAGATTGTAACACAGCTGCAGGAGCCGCTGGAGAAAAAGGCCTTTTATCCGCTGCTCTTGCACGGTGTTACGGGCAGCGGCAAAACCGAGATTTATCTCAATGTCATGGCTTGTGTCATGCGTGAAGGCCGCCAGTGCCTGTACCTCGTTCCCGAAATAGCTTTGACCGCCCAGCTCTACGACCGCATCAGCTCCCGGCTTCAGGTCCCCATAGCCATGCTCCACAGCAGCCTCACCGATGCCGAGCGCTACGATGCCTGGCGCATGATCCGGCGCGGCCAGGTGCAGGTAGTGGTGGGCGCGCGCTCCGCCCTCTTCGCATCGTTTAAGAATCTCGGGGCCATTATTGTCGACGAGGAGCATGATTCCTCCTATAAACAGGACGACCAGCTTCGGTATAATGCCCGTGACCTTGCGATTGTGAAGGCCCGCGACGCAGGCTGCATGGTGATCCTCGGTTCGGCCACGCCGTCCCTCGAGTCATACGCCAATGCTCAAAATAAAAAATACGCCTTTGCCGAGCTGCCCCGCCGCGTTGAAAACCGGGCTCTGCCGCAGGTGACCATCGTGGATATGAAAGTCGAGGGAGCGCTGCAGAAGAAAAAGATGGGGGTGCTGTCCCGCAGGCTCCGAGAGGCCATAGCCGGGCGGCTTGCAGCCGGGCAGCAGAGCCTGCTCTTTCTCAACCGCCGGGGCTTTGCACCCACCTATCTCTGCCGCCAGTGCGGCCACACATTCAGCTGCCCCAACTGCTCGGTTTCGCTCATTCACCATCGCAGCGAACGCCGGCTCACCTGCCACTATTGCGATTTTTTCATTGCGGTGCCGCAGCAGTGCCCTTCATGTGAGGGAATGTTTCTCGATCCCCTGGGCTGGGGCACCGAGCGGCTTGAGGCCGAGCTGCAGCAGATCTTCCCCAAAGCGCGCATCGCCCGCATGGATCGCGACACTACTGCCCGCCGCGGCGCAACGCATGCCATACTGCGCGACATTCACCACGGCAGGGTCGATATTCTCATCGGCACGCAGATGGTCGTGAAGGGTTATCACCTGCCTGGCGTGACTCTGGTTGGCGTGATCTGTGCCGATCAGTCGCTCAACATACCCGACTACCGATCGGCTGAGCGTACGTTTCAACTGCTGACGCAGGTGGCAGGCCGGGCGGGCCGGGGTGAAGTGCCGGGGGAGGTTATCATCCAGGCCTATAACCCCGACCATTACAGCATCCGGTGCGCAAGCTCCCATGATTACCGGGGATTTTATGATATGGAGGTGCGCTTCCGCCGCGACCTCAAGTATCCGCCTTTTGCAAAACTGGTAAACATCCGCTTCGAGGGCACCAATGGCCATGCAGTTGAGGCTCTGGCGCAGCAGATTGGAGCATATTGCAGAAAAATGTGTCAAACCGGGCCCGATACCGCTACAATAGAAGTTCTTGGACCTGCCAAGGCTCCCTGGGAGAAAATGAAAGGCAGGTACCGCTACCAGATGCTTCTGAAGGGTTCAGGAAGTCAGGCGCTCAAGGCATGCGCGGCCCGCGCCATCCAAGAGCACGCAGAGGCCATGAAGCGAAGCGGCGTGAAGGTAATCGTGGATGTCGACCCGATCATGCTGATGTGATTACAGATGCAGGAAAATTATAACCCGCTCATGCAACAGGAACAATAAATTATGCGCATACTGGTTGTCGAAGACGAAGAGAAAACGGCTGCCTATCTCAAAAAAGGCCTGACGGAGAACGGCTTTGTCGTGGATGTGGCAAACTCCGGCGACGACGGCCTGCACTATGCACTGACCATGCAGTATGATCTCATTATTCTTGATGTCATGCTGCCCGAAGTGGACGGCTGGACGATCTTAAGCCAGCTGCGGCGGCAGGGGAACTTGACGCCCGTGCTTTTCCTGACCGCGCGCGACAAGGTGCAGGACCGCGTGAAGGGCCTTGAGCTCGGGGCCGATGACTATCTGGTAAAGCCCTTCGCCTTCTCTGAGCTGCTTGCCCGCATCAGGGTCATCATGCGGCGGGGGCCCCAGAGCAAGCAGGACAGCCTGGTCATCGCAGACCTGGAGCTTGACCTGCTGGCGCACAAAGTGACACGCGCCGGCGCGGCGGTTGATTTGACGCAGAAAGAATTCATGCTTCTGAGCCTCCTTTTGCAGCGCGCGGGGCAGGTGCTCTCTCGTACCTTGATCGCCGAGCAGGTCTGGGATATAAACTTCGACAGCGACACTAATGTGGTGGACGTGGCCATTCGCAGGCTGCGCACCAAAGTTGATGATCCTTACGAGAAAAAACTTATTCATACCGTGCGGGGAGTGGGCTATGTTCTGGAAGAGCGCGAAGAGTGAGGCCGAGGCCCTGCCCCGCGGCGCCTACTCGATAACGCGGCGGCTTATCGTCTTCAACATAGTGGCCGCGCTTATCATACTGTTGACCACCGTAGGCTATCTATACTATGGCCTGGTGCTCAGCCTCTATGAGGAGGATCGTCTCTACCTGATTAAAAAGATTCAGCTTATGCGCAGCGTTCTGCGTGAGCACCCCGATGATCCCGCCGAAATGCAGCGCGCAATCGAGATGAAGGGAGAGTTTCAGTTTGTCCGTTTTTACATCCGCGTGCTTGATGAAAAAGGCTCTGTTATTGCCCAGACAAAAAACGCCCTGTTTTCGCAGCCCACCGAAATATTTCCCGAGCCGGTCCCTGCTGACAGCCTGCCTGAAACAGGAAAGAAAAAGCGTTTTGCCGAAGGCGCGGCGTTCTATCTTATGAGCGCCTGGGCTGACGACGGAAAACCCGACGGCAGACGATGGCTCATTCACGCAGCACTTGATATTTCGCATGAGGAGGGCGTCCTGCGGCGCTACCGCATCAAGGTCGAACTCGTGGTCGTGGCGGGCATTCTTATCTGCGGCGCTGTCGGCTTCTGGATCGCGCGGCGGTCCATGCGGCCCATGCGCCTGCTCACCCGTACGCTGCAGCGCGTGCGCGCTACCAAGCTCAGTGAACGGCTTGATGCAAACCGGCTCCCCAGCGAACTCACGGTGTTTGCCGTGTCGTTTAACGATATGCTCGACCGGCTTGAGGATTCCTTCAACCGCCTGACGCGCTTTTCAACCGATCTTGCCCATGAGCTGCGCACGCCTATCAACAATCTGCGGGGCGAGGCCGAGGTGTCCCTGTCAAAGGCCCGAACAGCAGAGGAGTACCGCCAGATTATCGAATCGAGCATTGAAGAGTATGAGCACCTTTCCCACATGATCGAAAGCCTTCTGTTCATTGCCAAGGCTGAAGGTACCGACATCGCTATCAAGCGGGCCGAGTTTTCCGCAGAAAAGGAAATTCTGGCCGTGCTGGATTATTATGACGCCTATATTGATGAAAAAAAGATCACCATCAGCTTTACCGGTTCCGCAGTTCTCAGCGCCGACCCGATGCTCTTTCGCCGTGTTATGACGAATGTTCTTTCAAACGCTTTCCGCTACACCCCCGCTGGGGGCCGTGTGACGATCAGTCTTTGGCAGAGCAGCATGGATGAGACAACCATTACCATAACCGATACGGGCGTCGGGATCGCAGCCGAGGATATTGACCATATTTTCAGCCGCTTCTATCGAGGCAAGGCGGCAAAAAAGCTTGTCTCCCGCGGCACAGGCCTGGGGCTTGCCATCGTCAAATCAATCATGGACCTGCATGGCGGTCGCATCAAGATCGCAAGCACGCCTGGTGCAGGCGCCACGGTCACGCTTGCTTTCCCGTCAGCCCCCCTGGAAAAGATTACCAAAATGTAATCTTCCCGTCAGTCTCCTGTCAGAATCAAAAGGCTATATTTCAGGTGTAAGCTCGGAAAAAAACCGGGCGCAAACTGAAAAACATAAGGAGGCTTGAACATGGAAAAAACATTAAACATTCTGGCTGGTGCTTTGATAGCTGCTGCGGGGCTACAGATCGCTGCGGTGCATTTTCTGACTGGACGTCTCAGCTACATTGAGCTGCTTAAGGGCGTTGACCTTACTGCGCTGCAGACTGCATTCACCCTGGTGCCGATCCTGTTCTGATACGGACCCGGGGGGCTTTCTGTGCTCTGGAAAAGTGTCGCCAATTGGTCGTTTCGGGCACAGAAGGAATCCGCAAGGTTGCGCACAAGCGCGCGAGGTGAAATCAGCGTGTTGTCTTTGTTCGCAAGTGTCTCAAAAACGAACCCGACACAGTTTTCCTGTCGAGATTACACAATTTATGTACGCAGTCTACGGTAATAAAAATGCTTTATATTCGTTCGGGAATTAATGAGTGCGGGGGCGGAGCAATTGCACGCAGAGCGGTAATCAGTACGTGCTGCTTTCTTCATCCTGGGATTTTTCGCTGCGGAATTCCTGAAGATTGCGCTCAATGTCGGTGAATTTCTGCTTAAGGTCCTGAAACTGGCTGTCAAAGGTTTCAAAAAGCGTATCAAGTTCGTCTTCTTCAGCCTTGCTCAGTGATTCATTATAATAAGCGCTTGCCATGAATGACCATCCCTGTGTCAGTTTGATTTCATATACAGTTTTTCGCGGCACATCTGCAGCTTGTTGACGAAGGATTCAAGATGCCCGTTATAAGGCTCCAGCGGCAGCAGATCGCCGGCAATTGCATATGCGTGAAAGATCCGCATCAGGCTTTTCCACTCTTCTGAATAACCATGCCTGCACACTGCAAAAATCGGGCATATGTGGCACTGGTTTTCATACTCGACGCACAGTAAAAGTGGTACGGCCGCAGCATTCAGCAGTTGCTGAAAATGCGAGAGCTGGAAAACCGTACGGCTGTCATGCAGTATCCTTTCCCACTTTTCAAGAGTAAGCTCAAGGGAGTCTTCACCCTTTTCATACCTCTCCCTCATTTCCTCAAACGACATAAGTCCCACGTTGATCCACCCTTTTTTTATACTGTATTCAGAATATCCATGCTACAAAAAAATATGCTTCATATGACTTTTCATTATCCGCAAATAAGGCATGGGCATATCCAGAGGCCTCGGGGTTAAGCCCTGTGCCTCTAATGTCTATATTGTGAGCTGAAAAAACAGGACTGTCAAGTCTTTGCACAATCAAAATTTTTGTGTGGCGCTTGACATTTTCGTGCTGGTGCAGCAATACATACAATTATGACAACGGCTCTTTTTGTTTTCGGCATCTTTTTTGCCTGCCTGTACGGCGGCAGTTTCGCGTTTTCGGGGTCCGGCTATTCGGGCCCGGTATCCGGAAATTTCGACGGAGTCCGCTTTTACAACCAGAACCGCAGCGCCCAGCACGATTTCAAGACGTTTCTCACCTGGGTCACCAGCCGCAACCGCGGCTCATGGCAGGAGCATATAAGCGATGCCGGGCCTTGCCCCAGACCGCCTGAGCGCGTGGGCAAAGGCCGGCTGCTGGTCACCTTCGTCAACCACAGCACATTTCTCATCCAGGCAGACGGGGTGAACATACTCACCGACCCCATCTGGTCTGAGCGGGCAAGCCCGGTATCATTCACCGGACCGCGGCGCGTGCAGGCGCCGGGTGTAAGGCTTGAAGACCTGCCGCCCATCGACCTGATCCTCATAAGCCATAATCACTATGACCATCTGGACCTTCCCACCCTTGGCAAACTCGCCCGGTCACACAGGCCGCAGGTGGTAACCACGCTCGGTAACAGCGCCCTCATAAAAAAAACAGGCTTGAACGATGTGACCGAGCTTGACTGGTGGCAGAGCGTGGCGATGCCGGGCGGCATGCGCCTCACCTGCGTGCCGGCACAGCATTTTTCGGGCCGTGGCATGCGCGACGGCTATAAAACGCTCTGGGGCGGGTTTGTGATGGAAAGCGCGGCCGGGCCCATTTATTTTGCCGGCGATACGGGGTACGGTGTTCATTTTGAAGACATTGCCCGGCGGTTCGGCCCCCTGCGCTGTGCCTTTCTGCCCATAGGCGCCTATAAGCCCGAATGGTTCATGTGGCCCGGGCATATGTCCCCGGCCGACGCGCTGAAGGCGCATGGCGTGCTCAAGGCCAGAACAAGCATTGCCATGCACTTCGGCACATTCCCGCTTGGCGATGACGGCCAGCATGAGGCTGTGGACGTGTTACATGCGGAAATCGCCAGGGCGAACAGGCAGAGCACCCGTTTTGTGGTGCCCGTATACGGCCAGGGCTTGCAAGTAGATTAAAATCGCAAATTAACTGTAAAACCCGCTCATGTATCTCTTGTTTCATCCCACCGAATATACATGACCTAAACTGAGCGATTTTCCCTTAACCTAAAAAAAACGGCATTAGAAAGTTGATTAGGAGGCAAATCGGTCATTCAAAAAAATGGCATAAAAACAAGAAGCCTGACGATGGGCGTAAAACTCATCGTCAGGCTTCTTTAGTAGCATGCAGAACTGATGCAGGGATCAATTGTTTTTAATTTTAATGGCAATCAAAGCTGTACTGTACATCTGAAGAAATTGTCAAAAAACCGTTACTGACCCCCGTGTATCAGGTGGAAGCGCTGAAAACACGGGGGACCGTAAAATGAGGTTTTCAGTACAATCAGGTCAAGCTTAACAGGATGTTATGGCCCAAATGCAGAAGATTAAGCCAATGAGTACTGCGCCGAACGCGAGGCAAAGTATTATGTCAACAACACAATTGTTGCTTACATAGGCTTCCATAAAATTGACGTTATTCTGAACATTATCATACTGCTGATAGCCAGCACCATCTATAGTACTCATACCCCAGGGCGCAGCAATAATGGTTTTACCGGATGCAAATTCTAAAGTTACCGTCATATTCATATTAGCCCTGGCGGGAATAATAAATTCATTTCCGTCTTCCATTGTTAAATGAATGACGGTTGAGTAACCGATAACTTTATTTGCTCCTGATGCATCATTTATTTTTTGAAGCCCACCTAAATTTTCCACGCTCTTAACGCCAAATTTTTCTTTACACATAAGACATTCGGCTTTAACCATTACCGGTGTAAGTATGAATAAAGCTATTAAGGCTATTTGTATTAATTTTTTCATCATGGCCCCTTTCTTTGTAGGTTTTTCAAAAATTCCTTTTGGTATTTGTGCAAATGGGCAACCACGAGACACATGGTTACACAAGGTGTTTTCCTCTCACTACCACCTCCTTTCGTTTGATCATTTTTTCCGTCCTTTTTCAGCCTTAATTTTATGTATCTGGTTATCTCCAAAGCTCCATAAATATGCAGTAATGGAACCAATGCGTCGACTGGGCTTATTGGAGCTTTATGGATAACCTCATTCTTTTATACCTATACATTTAAAAATACAATTCCTTATGCGTGAATGCAATGAAAAAAATGGGCATATTGAAATATTTTCTCTCCTTCTTAATCCACTCTCAGGCTAGTTGTCATATCTCGAATCCAATAAAAAATCCGCCGGTATGGGCCTGTTGAAATAGTGTCATCCTGAACGAAGTGAAGGATCTCTGATTAACTGCTCTTTAGAAAATTCAACAAGATAGAGATTCTTCGCTGCGCTCAGAATGACGTGCTGAGGGTTTTTCAACAGGCCCGGTATCACCTGTTTTCATCCAAAAAAAAAAGCTCTTGAAATCCACTGCATTCCAGACATTACACGATGCAGGGTCGGCAAGCGCTATTCAGCAATCATCTGCTGATGAATGTGCGCCACCCGGCAATGATCGATCCGGGCCGCAGCTCAAGCGCGCCAACAGCCTCTGCAACGGGGGTGAAACCGCAATGGCTGCAGTGCACAGCCCCCCGACTTTTTGCGTAGCAGCCCTGTGTGATTGTACCGTCCGGGTCGACGTTTATGAGAATATCGTCGCGGCAGGCCCAGGTATTGCCGATCATGGCGCGCAGCCTTCCGGTTGAATTCAAAATTGGATACCCCTGCCGCTTGAGGGCGATGGCGGTTTCAATGGCGTCGCGCCGTTGACCTTCCGTAAGCCCCAGTTTTTCCTCACCCTGCCCGTAGGGATAAAACAGCTGCAGCGTCAGGCCACGCACGGAAGGAATTTCGCCGAGCATGTCCAGAAGCCCCTTGAGTTCGTGGCGGTTCACACGGTTGATAGTATGGTGTACAAGAATCTTGCCATGCCGAGTCCGCAGCAGGTTATCCCTGATGCGGTCAAATGAAAAGCTTCTCAGGCTGTCATGTGTCGGGGGAAGCCCGTCGATGCTCACCCAGACGACATCAGCCGGCAGATCCAGATCAAGCGTGCCGTTGGTGGTCACGGCCACGCGCAGAAACAGCTTTTTCGCATACTCTACGAGATCATGAACCCTGCGATCGCCATCACGCCACAGAAGCGGCTCTCCCCCCTCAAATACAATCATGCGGCAACCAGCCCGTGCAAGCTCATGCAGGCAGCGCACGGCCATATCCCAGCCCATATGCCCGTCCGGCTCAGCGGCGCGATGATGGAAGGGGCAGGCCCGGCAGGCAAGGTTGCAGCGATAGGTCAGCTTGAAGCTTGCAAGCAGGGGTACGGGCTGCCCAAGTATCCGGGTGCGCAGAAAAAAATCGGCAAGATTTAACGTCCAGTGCATAGCTGAAGCGCTTCGCGCCTCCATGCGTATGTCAGAACACGGCCAGCAAAAAAACACGTCTTCAGCGCATGAAAAAAACACGCCTGAATGCTTTACAGCCCTTCAGGCGCACAGGCAAGCCTGCTGCAGGATATCAGGCATTATTCTTCGGCGGCTCGTCCTTCTGGTCTGATGATGGGCCAGCCGAAGGCTTGTCTTCGCCCCGCAGCTTTTTTTCAAAAGAGTTGAGCAGGTCGGCCATTTTTGTGCGCAGACTCTCCGTGGTGATCCCCAATTCTTCGACTTTCTTTTTTATTTCATCGACAGAGCCCCCGCTTCGCTGATAGGCAATGCAGGCCACAATGAGTGCGGCAATGGAAATAAAAAGAGACACAAAATTCCACATACTTATACCCCTTTCATGCAAAAGATTAGCTGCTAGTGTGCTTCAGGGAATGAAGCCCCTGAAAGGCCTGAGTTTTTTTCTCTGCGGTTTTTCCGCCAGGTATTCAAAAATGAAAAAAACAGCCCTATCACAATGCCTGAAAAAAGCGATGACAGCAGCATAAGCGAAACGGACATGGAAACGGTCCACATAAAAAACCGTATGTCAGCCACCGCCGTATTCTGAAACGTAAACAGAGCGACAAGGGCCAGTAAAAGCAAAATGCCGATGATTTTAATGATGTGCATGGCGCGAGAGCCCCCAGGTTATTTCTTTATTAATTAAAATATAATCTATTAATGACCGATTGCAACACCTTTTGTTGCGTCTGCCGCAGAAGTCACACCCCGTATACAATAAAAACCTCCGTAGCGCCGATTCGGCGGGCTTCTACATTATTGAGGATCGATCAATTTCTTTTCGAAATCGATCCACTATTGTTTTTATCTTGTGAGAGTATTCAGGGCGCATATTGACAAACTGAATGCCCATACCCTTAGGCAGAAAAGCTTTTTTACTGCCCTTGACAAAGGTCCAGACCACTCTGCCGTCAACTTCAATGTCTTCAGTCTCTTCGGGAAGCCGCATACGCAGCTGAATGGGCGTATCAAGGGGCAACGGATTATCTGTACGAATAAAAAGTCCGCCATTGGTAACATTTGGCATATAGACCTTGATAAAAGACGCATATTCTTTGAACATGATTTCGATGCGGACCGCATCAGCAGTATCGTCTGTTTTGTCTTCCGCCATACTCCCTCCCGTTAATTGACAGCAAAATAATAAATATATTTTATAATTCTGTCAATTTTTTTATAAAATACTTGTAGCAAAAAAAGGGGGTTTTTCCCTGTGCTGCTAAAAGCCCATAATGTCCGCATAGTCTTTCAAGAGCAGCGTATCGGCTGATTTGATCCGCTGGGCGCGCATTTTGATAAGATGCTCCCGGTCGGCGATGAAAAGTCCGGCCATCTTCAGCTTGCGGGAAGAAGCTTCCGACTGCTGCAGCAGGAGGTATCCCATGGTAATATCGCAGGCAATGTCGACAAGGTCACGGCTGCACAGATCCATGAGCTGATTGTCCGCAGCCGCGGAAAGCTGCTTGACCGCCTGCCGCATAAGCTCACGGCTGTGCTCAAGGCGTTTGGCAAAAGCGGCCTGAGGCCTGGCAAACTGCGCTGCGGCAAGCTCATCGAAATACTTCTCCATGGTTCCGCTGAGTATACCGCGCAGTGCGCTCATGACCTGCAGCTGTGAGGTGCCCTCATAGATGGTCGTAATGCGGGCGTCGCGGTAATATTTTTCAACCGGGTAGTCGCGCATGTAGCCGCTGCCGCCCAGCACCTGCATGGCCGTGCTGGTCACGCGGACGCTCATCTCGGAGCAGTAGTATTTGGCAAGGCAGGTGAGCAGCATCAGGCTGCGTTCATAGCGCTTGGCATCCTTTTTGAACTGTTTTTTCTCATCAGCTGAAAGCCCCTGAACCGCAAGCCGCTTGTCGGTTGCCAGCGCCATATCCATAACCCGGGCCGTTTCACAGGTGAGTGCGCGGGAGGCTTCAATTTCCATTTGCATGTCAACAAGCATGGCGGCAACAGCAGGCAGCAGCTCGATGCGCCGGCCATACTGCTTGCGCAACCGGGCATATGCCAGTGCCTCGGAGAATGCGGCATGGGCAATGCCCACGGCCTGGGCGGCTGTGGCAAGCCGCGCGCCGTTTAAAAGCGAGAGCACATAGGTCATGAGGCCCCGCTGCCGCTCGCCGATAAGATAGGCGGGTGTGTCCTGAAAAACGATTTCGCAGGTCGGCGAGCTGTGAATGCCCAGCTTGTCCTCGATCCTGCGCACGGTGATCGACGGGCCGGCCTCGCACAGAAACAGGCTCAGGCCCAAGCCGTCGGTCGTACCCGCCTCGGAGCGCGCAAGCACCAGCAGCACCTCGGCGCCGCCATTGGTGATGAAGCGCTTGACGCCGTTCAAACGCCATGTGCCGTCAGGCTGCTCCGCGGCCCGCATTTTGACATTCTGCAGATCGCTGCCGGCCTCTTCTTCAGTAAGTGCCATGGCCCCCGTTACCTTGCCCTGAGCAAACAGCGGCAGATATTTTTCTTTCAGCTCCTGGCCGGCAAATGTTTCGATAATACCCGCAATGCCCTGCAGCCCGAAAATATTCTGCAAACCCGCATCGGCCCGCGAGATGATCTCAACGAGCATGGTGAAAATAAAGGTCGGAAGGTTCAGACCGCCATACGTGCGCGAGATGCAGCAGCCCATGAGCTCGGCCTGAGCAAGCGACTGAACGCACCGGGCAAGGGCGGGGCTGTACGCAGTGGCGCCGCCGCTGATCATTGTATGCTCATCGTCAAGGGCCTTGCTCAGAGGCGCCACGATCCGGGCCGCCATATCGCCGACAAGGCAAAGCACCCTGCGGTAGTTGTCGCGGGCTTCGGCAAGGTCGGCAGGAGCATAGTCGAAGCGGTCATGCTCGCGGAACCCGTCTTCAAACAGGGTGACGATCGTGTCGAGATCCGCATGCTCGAAAATAAAGGCGAGATCCTGGTTGTCGGTAAAAAAATTCATGGCGCTTTCAGTGGCTCAGGTGCCTGTAGGTGTTTATAAGTTTTGGCACAACATCTTTCACGTCGCCGATGATGCCGTAGTTGGCAACGCTGAAAATGGGCGCATCGGGATCGGTGTTCACGGCCACAATTTTACCCGACTCCTGCATGCCCGCCAGATGCTGCACCGCCCCCGATATGCCGCAGGCGATATAAAGCTTGGGCCTGACGCTTATGCCGGTCTGGCCCACCTGGTGCTCATGGTCGATGAAGCCCGCGTCGACGGCTGCACGCGTGGCGCCCACCTCGCCTCCCAGTGCGTGGGCCAACTGCCGCAGCAGGTCAAAATTTTCCTTCGTGCCCATGCCCGCGCCTCCTGCCACGATGATGCCTGCGGCTTTGAGATTTACCCTGCGCCCGGCCGGTATGCACTTGAGAATCGCGGTTTTGATGTCCTTCGCCTGCACATCTGGGGGAATATGTATGACTTCGCCCCGTGACGAGCGCACGGGCTGGGGCATCTTCATGATGCCCTCACGGATGGTTGCCATCTGGGGCCGCGTTTCGGGACTCACGATGGTTGCGATAATATTGCCGCCCCAGGCCGGCCGGATCTGCAGCAGAATATTAGTATACTCCCGCCTGGTCTTATGGTCGGTGTAGGAGCCGATCTTCAGGTCGGTGCAGTCAGCGGTGAGCCCAACGCGCAGGGCCGATGCGATACGGGGCGCAAGGTCCCGGCCCCGGGGTGTTGCGGCCGTGAGGAAAATCGACGGGCGCTTGCTGCGGATGAGCTTGCACAGGGCCTTGGCATAGATAGCCGTGGAATATGCTTCAAGATGGCGCGACTGCAGCACATAGGCCTTCTGAGCTCCGAACATGAGCACCTTTTCTGCAAGCACATCGACTTTATCGCCCACCAGTATGCCCGCAACGCCCACTTTTAGCCCGGCGGCAAGTTCGCAGGCTTTGCCGAGCACTTCAAGGGACGGCTCCACAACGTCCATACCCTGATGCTGAATATAAACCCAGACTTCGCCGTTCTGCTCCATGGGGTACGCTCTGTCAGTCAAAGGTATAGTCTGCTATGAGCTCTTCGAGCAGCGTCCGTATGCCGTCGTCATCGGGCTCAAATTTTTTAAACTCCCGGCCCGCAAGCACCACGCTCTCAATTTTCTGCACGCGCGTCGGTGAGCCTGCAAGGCCGCACTGCGCCGCATCGATGCTGATGGTGCGGGCGCTCCATTCTTCAATCAGCAGCCCGCGGCGGGCAAGCGCGTCCAGGGCTGCGCCGGGGGCAAGCTCAGCAGGGGCCTTGGCGTTTTTTAAGCGCATGATCCGTTTTGCCGAAAACGGGCGGGGCATGTTGGCGGTAGCTGGCACGGTCAGCAGCACCGGAAGCTTTGACTCCACAAGCTCGCGCCCTTCCTCGACTTCACGCCAGCAGGAGCATTTCACAGCATCGATCTGCTCGATGTGGTCGACATAGGTTATCTGGTTCATGTCGAGCTTTTCCGCGACCTGCGGCCCCACCTGCGCCGTGTTGCCGTCGATGGCCTGCCTGCCGCACAGGATAAGATCGACCGCTCCGAGATGCCTTATGGCCTGGCTGAGCACAAGGGATGTTGCAAGGGTATCGGATCCTGCAAAAATCCGGTCGGTGAGCAGTATGGCGCGGTCTGCTCCCATGTAGAGGGCCTCGCGAAGCACCTCGGCGGCATGGGCCGGGCCCATGCTGAGCGCCGTGACCACAGCGCCGTAGCGGTCCCTGATATCAAGGGCCATTTCAAGGGCGTTCAGGTCCTCGGGATTGAACACCGCCGGCAGGGCCGAGCGGTTGAGCGTGCCGTCATTCTTCATGGCCTTCGTGGAAACGACCGTAGTGTCGGGCACCTGCTTGATGAGTACGACAATGCTGAGCGGCATATAGGCTTTATTATATAGTCAATGGTTTAAAGTGGTGCACAGTATAGGCATTGCGAAATGGCCTGTCAATACTTAAACAAATGATAAAGGCGTGAAGTTTTTCAAGCTTTTCCACTGCCCCTGATTGACGCAGGCCCAGGCGGCTGATACAATGGCATATATTCCGGAAAGCAGTGGGGAACCTATGCCCGGCTATCATGCACTTCTTAAAACAGGCGAGCTTGACCGGCGCTCAGAAAAGCTTCTGGCGCTTGCCGCTGCCTGCAGGCTCTGCCCCTGGCGCTGCGGCGCGCGCAGGCTCAAGGGCGAAAAGGGGCGCTGCGGCGCCGGCTCGTCCGTGCGTGTTGCAAAAGCCCTTGCCCATTTCGGGGAGGAGCCGGTCATAACCGGCACCGGCGGATCCGGCGCTGTTTTTTTTTCGCACTGCAACCTTACGTGCTGCTTCTGCCAGAACTGGCAGATCAGCCACGAGGGACTGGGAACGGACATGACCGTCGAGCAGCTTGCCGGCCTTATGTACGGCTTGCAGCAGCAGGGCTGCCATAACATCAATCTCGTGTCAGCTGCGCATTTCATGCCATGGATCGTGCAGGCCCTTGCCCTGGCAGCGGCCCGAGGGCTCACGCTTCCGGTTGTGTACAACTCAAACGGGTTTGAAGATGTGGAGATGCTCGGGCTTCTGGAGGGCATTGTCGACATCTATCTGCCCGATGCAAAATACGACGATGACGGCTGCGCGGAAAAATATTCAAAAGCCCGAAACTATCAAGAGGTCAATTTTGCAGCCCTTGACGAAATGTTCCGGCAGGCAGGCTATCTTGAGCTTGACGGGGAAGGGATTGCCCGCAAAGGGCTTATTGTGCGGCATTTGGTGCTGCCCGGCGGCCTTGCAGGCACTGAGGCGATTTTAAAAAAACTCAAGCACCATTTCGGCCGCTTTCTCAGCCTGAGTCTCATGGGCCAGTACCGGCCCTGTTACAATGCCGCAGATTTTCCGGAGCTGCAGGCGCAGACCCCGCCGCAGGACTATGGACATGCGGTGCAGCTCTTTGATGAGCTCGGGTTTGAAAACGGCTGGGCGCAGGAGCATGAAGACCTTGACGACAGCTTCGTGCCCGATTTTAGAAAGAAGGATTCGTGGAACTGAAACAGACGATTTGCCTGGTGAGCCTTGGCTGCGCCAAGAACCTTGTGGACAGCGAAGTGATGCTGGGCGTGCTTGCCCGCGCAGGGTTTGCCATGACAGCGGACCGGGAGGCGGCAGGCATCATCATCGTCAACACCTGCGCCTTCATCGAAGACTCCACCCGTGAGGCATTGGAAACCATTTTTGATCTTGCCCGGTGCAAGCAGACCGGCTCCTGCCGCCATCTGATCGTGTGCGGCTGCCTGCCCCAACGCTACAAGAATGAGTTGCTTGCGGAATTGCCCGAGGTTGATCTGTTTCTTGGCACCGGCGAATTCGACCGCATCGACAAACACCTGCATAAGCTCATTGCAGGACGTCAGACATCGCGGCTGCACAGCAGCCGGCCAACGCTGCTCATGAGCCCGGCGACACCCCGCGTGCTGGCAACGCCTGCAGGCAGCGCGTATTTGAAAATTGCCGAAGGCTGCTCGCACCGCTGCGCGTACTGCACCATACCCCTGATCCGCGGGCCGTACCGGGCCCGGGGGCAGCGCTCGATTCTTCAGGAGGCGCGCCATCTTGCAGAAGGGGGCGCGAAAGAACTGAACCTCATCGCGCAGGATACGACACGCTACGACGATCTTGCCGGCCTGCTGCGCCGTCTTGCCCGCATCAGCGGCATAGCCTGGCTCCGGCTGCTCTACGGGCATCCGGCAAGCCTGAGCCGCGACGTGCTGGAGGTGATGGCGGGGGAGGAGAAAGTCTGCCGCTATCTTGATATACCGCTGCAGCATATAGCCGATCCGGTGCTCAGGCGCATGGGCAGGGAAACAACCCGGGCAAAAACCGAAAAGCTGCTGGGGCTGATGCGCAGCCTTGTGCCTGAAATCGCCCTGCGCACCACCTTCATTGTGGGCTTTCCGGGCGAAACGGACAGCGATTTCGAGCAGCTCATGGAGTTTGCAGCGCACGCCCGCTTTGACCATCTGGGCGTGTTCATGTACAGCGATGAGAACGGTACGCCCGCGGCCCGTCTTTCGGGCAAAGTGCCAGAAGCGGTCAAACGCGAGCGCCGCCACCGTCTTATGATCCAGCAGCGGCTGATATCAAAGCAAAAGCTTGGGGCCTTTAAAAGCAAAGAGCTGACAGTGCTGGTTGAAGGCCCCGCAGCAAATAGACGGTATCCCGTGCAGGCGCGCACCGAGTTCCAGGCGCCCGAGGTCGATGGCGTTGTGATGCTGCAGGAGGTGCTGCCGGCAGGCGCCATGGTGCGTGTACGAATAATGCGCGCCCTCACCTATGATCTTGCGGGCAAAACCTTTTGCCATGATGCGTGAATATGGTGCAGCGCCCTAACAGTACAGCCTCCCTTTCCGATATTTTTTTATCGTTTCTGCGGCTTGGCGCAACCGCCTTCGGCGGCCCTGCCATCGTGCCCCATATCCGTACAATGATTGTTGACCGGAAGGGCTGGGTCGACGGGCACACATTCGATAGCGGCAATGCCCTGGCACAGGTCGTTCCCGGCGCCATCAGCGTGCAGGTGGCGGCTTTTGTGGGCCTGCAGGTGCGCGGGCTTGCCGGTGCGGCTGCCGCCTCAGCAGGCTATATCCTTCCGGCATTTCTGTTTATGCTCGGCCTTTCAGCTCTGTATGAGCGCTGGCACGATACGGCGGGTGTGGCTGCTGGCTTCAGCGGCATGCGGGCGGTGGTGATCGCCATCCTCGGGCATGCGGCACTGGTGTCGGCACGTACCTATCTTAAAAACCGCACGGCAATCTGTATTGCCGGCATCGCGGCGCTGCTTTTCGGCCTGCACGCAAATCCCGTCCCGGTGATTCTCGGGTCAGGGATTGCCGGGTGGCTTGCCCTTGCGGCAGCGGGCTGCCCGCAGGAAGCGACGGGCGTGCAACAGAAACAGTCATGGCTGCGGCAGGCACTGGTGCTGCTCTGCGCGGTTGCAGCAGGCTTTGGACTTTTATACCTGGTTGACAAACAGTTATTCCCTCTTGCGCTTCTCATGTTCAAAATCGATCTGTTTGCCTTCGGCGGGGGCTATACCTCTGTGCCGCTCATGTTTCATGAAATAGTGGAGGTGCGCGCCTGGCTCAGCAGCCCAACGCTGCTTGACGGCATAGCCCTGGGTCAGTTCACCCCGGGCCCGATTGTGATCACCGCCACTTTTATCGGATATCTGCTCAGGGGAGTTACCGGCGCAGCGGCAGCCACAGCCTGCATATTTCTGCCCTCATTTCTCATCGTTGTGCTTCTCAGCCCCTGCATTGACCGGCTGCGCCGCCGCAAAGGGTTTAACGGATTCATGCAGGGCATACTCTGCTCGTTTGCGGGGCTGCTGTTCAGCACGGTGCTGCACTTCAGCCGTCACATGGACTGGACGTTGGGCCATGTGCTGCTTGCGTCAGGGTCCTTTGCCGCGCTCTATGCCCGTATTCCCATCATTATCGTAGTGCTGGGCGGCATTGCCGCAGCTTTATTGCTGCTGTAGCGCCTTTCAAGGATTTGTGCGTGAGCACAGATAAATGTTCACCTGAAGCCCATTTAATCAGTGCTGACATGGCCCCAAGCGGCGGATGTAAGGGAAGCAGCACTCCAGGACTTTCACGGGAAAACACTGTTTGGCTCTGTCGCTATTCTCATCTTAATCAATATTTATTATAAATGAAGAATGCTCTTAGAATATATTTACAACACTAAGATTTATTGTTATTCTGCCGATATTAAACCATATAGACGTGCAAGGCTTGCCGCCTTAGTTCGGGCTGCTGTGGCGCTGGCATGCTTTTTTTGAGCCATGCAGATCGTTTTCACAACTGAAAGACTCCTGCAATAAAGGAAAATCATGAAAAAAACATTTAATCTTACCACAAAAGTGAAGCTGCTGGGCATTGGATTTATAGTTTTTTTCTTCGTCTCTGTGTTGCTGCTGTCCTTTAGCGTTCAAAAAAACATCGTGGAAGAAAAAATAAGCTCTTCAAAGAAACTGGTCGATGCAGCCTATGCGATTTTCAGCCAGTACGACGAGCTGGTTAAAGCCGGCGCTCTGACGCGTGAGGAAGCGCAAAAAAGAACCACGCTGGCAATTAAAAATCTGCGGCATGATGATAATGAAGGATTCTGGATACATGACAGCTCAGCCCGAATGATTATGGAGCCGAACCTGTCCAGCTATGACGGGCAGGACATGAGCAGCTACAGGGATTCCCGTGGAAAACAAGTGTTTATTGACATGGTAAATCTTTGCAAAGAGAAAGGCGAAGGCCATATCGACTATTATTTTCAAAAACCCGGCACTGACGAGTCGGTTAAAAGGTTTGCCTATGTAAAAATATTCGAGCCCTGGGGCTGGATACTCGGCAACGGATTTTACCTTGATGCCGTGTTTAAAGAAATCGCCAAAACACGCACTCTCTCCCTGACGGTGATTACAATTTTTTCAATTGTGGTCGGCTTTGTTTTTTTCTGGCTCGGGCGCTCCGTTTCCGGCCCTGTCAATAAAGCCACCCGCGGCCTTGCCCAGATCGGCATGGAGCTGTACTCGGCAGCCGAGCAGTTTTCCGAATCAAGCCAGGTGTTGGCGCAGGCTTCATCCGAGCAGGCGGCGTCGCTTGAGGAGACATCATCTTCGCTTGAAGAGCTGTCATCAATGACCAAACAGAATGCCGACAATGCCATGCAGGCCGACAATCTGATGAAAGAGGCCAGCCGGGTGATTACCGAAGCAGGCACGTGGATGCTGGAGCTGACCAGGTCCATGTCGGATATTTCGCGCTCAAGCGAGGAAATATCGGTAATCAATAAAACAATTGATGAAATCGCTTTTCAGACCAATCTGCTTGCCCTGAATGCCGCTGTGGAGGCTGCGCGGGCAGGCGACGTAGGCGCCGGTTTTGCAGTTGTTGCAGACGAAGTGCGCAATCTTGCCATGCGCGCTACAGATGCTTCTAAAAGCACGGCCGAGCTTATTGAAGCCACGGTCGGCAAAGTTAACGCCGGATCCGAGCTGATGAACAAAACCAATCAGGCCTTTGGAGACGTATCGGACAAGTCTTCACGGGTCGAAAGCATTGTGGCGGAAATAGCTGCTGCCACACGGGAGCAGGCCGAGGGAATAACGCAGGTAAGCCAGGTTATGGCCAACATGGATAAGGTCACCCAGTCCAATTCCGCCAATGCCGAACAGTCCGCCTCGGGCTCAGAGGAGCTTAAATTCAAGGCCGATCACATGACGCGCTATATAGATGAGCTGAGAAGCATGGTGGGCGTCGGGCGCGAACAGAGCTGACTGAAGCGCCTGCGCGATGCACGGGTGCGCAAAGCTCAGGGATATGGCGCGGGAGCACATTATAGTTCACCTGCATCTGCGCCGGCAACATCCTGCGGGCAGGGCTCAACTGTTTCACCCCGCGCCTCCAGCATGGCTTTCGCTTCGCTTATTTTTTTGCGTGCTCCTGCATTCTCAGGAAACAGTTGAAGAGACTGGCAATAGCTCAGATAACCGTTTTTGATATCCCCTGTTTGCACCTGCGCAATGCCGGCGGCAAAATAGAGCATTGCCATAGGGCCAAATTTGGTCCAATTTTTCTCCATAAATTCGGAACTGTTTACAGCAGGCAGAATAAGGCTTACAGCTTCAGCTGCCCGGTTTTGCTGCAGCAGAACAAATCCCAATTTGGTTATGGAGACAGGATTTAAGGGATTGATGGCAATGGCCCTCCGGAAATAATTTTCAGCATCCTGCAATCGCAGTTCTTCCACCGCGACAGTGCCCAGCCCGATATAGCCGCGGTCATTTGCGGGGTTGTCGTGCACCCATGCAGTGTAAAAAGCGGTATCATTTTGCCAGACAGGCGCCCTGATGGCCGAACAAATCAGCAGCAACCCGAAAAAAAGGGAAATGAGCGGCCGCAAAGGCTGTGTGCGCAGCCGGACAATGGCACAAGAGACCGCGCAGCCCAGCCCCACCATCGGGAGATACATATAACGGTCTGCCACGGTTGAAATAGACTGGTAGGCAAACGGTATAATGCCGGATACGGGCAGCAGAAAAGCCGCTCCGAAAAGCACCCCGCCTGCAATGCCGCGGGATATCCTGCGGGAAAGCAGAGCAACCGCCAGGCAAAAGACAATTACAACCGGGATCGTGACATAGAGTGCCGAACTGCTGAAAACATGCTCCGCCGTACGGCTGTAATTTGCAGCCAGATTAAAAGGCCAGAAGAACTTTGCCACATAAAACCCGAGCGCATCAAGAAATACGAGCGGCCGCAGAGGAATCGGCGGGACATAATGCGTAAACTTCCAGTCAGCCTCCTGAATCTTTGTTACGACCATGATGGGCAGCGAGGCTAGGAGAAAAAGCCCCAGCCGTTTAACGTCATCGATTAAGCGCACACTGGAAAAATATCGGTTCAGGACAAAAAGCCCCAGGGGCAGCGCCACCACCGACGGCTTGCAGAGCAGCGCGCAGAGAAAGCATGCTGCCGACACGCCATACTGCCGGGGGGAACTGGAGCGCACATACCAGATGGTTGCGGCAAGAGCGAAAGTTGCGGAAAGCAGATCCCGCAGACCGGTGGCCCAGCAGACCGGCTCGACCTGCAGAGGATGCAGGCAGAACACAAGCGCGCCGGCTAAAGCTGCCGGGGCAATTGCCGAGGCTTCATCCTTTTTCCCCAATCGGGTCAGGAGCAGCCGTAGCAGGTTAAACACCAGCAGGGAGTTGACAAAATGCAGCAGCAGATTGGCAAGATGATACGGAAGCGGATTCAGCGGCGGCGGCCCGCTTCCGGAAAGAAGAATCCAGGCTGAAGCTGTCAGCGGCATGTAATAGCCGTAATGGGGCCGGGTCCATGCCTCAAGAAAATCCCGGGTGAGAATCGTGCGGTTTATTGTTATGTTTAAATCGTCATCCCAGGTGAGAAAACCGGCCCCGAGCGTGCTCCAGTAGATGATTATGCACGCGATACCGAATAAAAGCACATAGGTAGCTGGTATGTCAAAAAGAGAGGGGAGCGGCAAAGAAAGGCCCGCTTCTTGTGAAGCCGGCCGCCGAGGCGTTTTACGAATCTGTTTCCCCCTTTTTCCCATTTCGATGCGAATTTTTAACAGGTCTGGTTACACTGCTGCCGCGTCTAACATCGTCGTGCCGCTTGCCCGGCACACACAGCATGTGATTCGTAAAGAGCAGCTTTATTATGTAGTGACTATAGGCTGTCGCCCTAAGCCGTGTCAAGGCAAACAGAACCTCAGGCACCTTATTTCCCTTGTCCGGGGTTGGCCGCATATCTGCGCAGTGCGCGTGTTTTCGTCGCGGTTGCAGGCCTAATCAACATCAGAGCGGGAAAATAAAAAAGCGCCCAGCCCGACCATGCCTGCGCAGAAAAGAAACAGCACGGCAGCATCGATGAGCGGCGGGAATTTCGACATGCCGATGAGGCTGTAGCGCAGGCCGTCAACCCCGTAAAAAAGCGGGTTGATATAGCTCAGCCACTGCACCCACACGGGAAACTGATCGATGGGGACCATGGCCCCCGACAGCAGCAGCAGAGGCACCATGATGAAATTCATCACAATGCTGAAACCCTGCATATCGCGCATCATGGAGGCTATGGCAAGGCCCAAATTTACAAAAGACCCGGCAATAAAAATCATGAACAGCGGGGTCAGCAGAAACCCGGCAAAACCCGAAAATTTCAGCCCCGCGAAAAACGCCACGGCAATAAAAAGAAAACCCTGCATGAGGGCGGTTGTCATGCCGCCAAGGGTTCTGCCGAGCACAATGGCCACCCGCGACACCGGGGCCACCATGATCTCCTTTAAAAATCCGAATTGCCGGTCCCAGAGTATGGCCATGCCCGTAAACATGGACCCGAACTGCAGCACCACGGCCAGCATGCCGGGGGCAAGAAAGTTGAGATAGTCGATATGGCTGGGCAGGCTTTCGGGCCGGAAATTTTTAAATCCCGTGCCCAGAAACAGCAGAAAAAAGAAGGGCATGCCCAGGGACCCGAATATCCTGCTGCGGGCCCGCACATAGCGCTTCATCTCCCTGAGCCACAGCGCATATATGACCTGAACATTAAACCACTGCTTCATCAGTGCGGCCCTCCCCGCTTTCGCATCCTGCCACGGGGCACCTCCCCTTCGGCATCCTCCTCATCGCGTATGGTCTTGCCGGTATAGTGCAGGAACACATCCTCCAGGGTCGGCTTGCGCATGGATATGGCCTGTATGACCGTTCCGATTCTCCTGGCAATTTCCACAGCCACGGGGATTTTTTCCTCGCCCAGCCGGGCGCTCACCAAAAGGTGATCGCCGTAGCGCTGTACCTCCTGCACCCAGGTCTCGGCAGCAAGCTGCGTCATGAGGCTATCAAGGTCTGCGGCCTTGATGGTCAGTATATCATTGCCCATGGCGTTTTTAAGGGCTTCGGGCGTATCGATAACCAGTATCTTGCCGTGATCGATAATGCCGATGCGGGAGCACAGCGAGTCGGCCTCTTCCATATAATGCGTTGTGAGGATGACGGTCACCTGCTCCTTTTGATTAAGCATTTTTATATATTCCCAGATATGGTGGCGCGTCTGGGGGTCAAGGCCGAGCGTGGGCTCATCCAGAAACAGCACCCGCGGATAGTGCATGAGCCCCCGGGCAATTTCAAGGCGCCGCTTCATGCCGCCGGAATATTTTTTTAAAAGCAGGCCGGCCTTGTCCTCAAGCCCCACAAGGGCAAGCACCTCGCTGATGCGTGCGGCGCGCAGGTCCTTCTTCATGCCGTACATACGGGCATGGAAATCAAGATTTTCCCATCCCGTCAGGCTGTCATCGACGGCGGGGTCCTGAAAAACGATGCCTATGGAGCGACGCACATCATCCCTGGCCGAGGCGATGCTGAATCCCCATACCGCAGCGTCGCCGTCGGTGGGCGCCATGAGCGTGGAGAGCATTTTTATAATGGTTGTTTTCCCGGCGCCGTTGGGCCCCAGCAACCCGAAAATCTCGCCCTGCATGACCTCAAAGGATACCCGGTCAACAGCTGTGAGAGATTCAAACCGTTTGGTAAGGCTTGTTGTGGTTATTGCATGCATTCATCACTCGAAAAAAAGATTGCTGTTTGCCGTCAGTGTCCTGCGCCCCGGAAAGGGTTTGCAGCCGGGCAGCAGTATACGTGGTTGTGGCGGGATTTGCAAAGCACTTTCATCAGGGAAGCGATAACGCCGTCAGTTTATCATTCGTAAGCATAGGCGGCCTTCACATTTGATTTTGTATCTACCTCACCCGGCCTCCCCTTGTCTCCAGTCTATACAAAAGGGGATACAGGTGGGTCGCCACCTCTTTTGTGGGGCTTTGTACGTATGGTTTTCCCGCAGCTTGCAGCGGGGAGGTTCATTTGCATTAAGATTAGTCTGGCGGGAGATTTAATTTTTATATACAATCTGCACTTAAAGGCATCTGGTTTTTTCTTATCACCTGATGCGCAAACATACGCTTGAAAGGACGGGACACTGCCATGAAAGTTATAAGCCTAAACGATGCGCCGAAGGCGCCGGTAACCATGGAGGGGGCTACGGGTGTATGCAAGCAAATTCCCCTGTCTGCCGCCGACGGCTCGCCGGTATTTTCTTTTCGCGTTTTCACTATCGAGCCCGGAGGCCATACGCCCTACCACGCCCATTCTTTCGAGCATCTCAACTATGTCATTGAAGGCTCGGGCGCGCTGGTGCAGGAAAACGACCAAGAGCTTGCACTGCACACAGGTGACTTTGCACTGGTTCTGCCCCATGAGAAACATCAGTACCGCAACAGCTCGGGCGCAGATCCGTTTATCATGATCTGCGCCGTGCCGAAGCACTACGAATAGCCGCTGAGTTGACGGTTATTGCTGTTTGTCGTCGTTTGAGCGGTGCTCCAGACAAATAACAAAGGCCGGCCCTTTGGTAGGGGACCGGCCTTTTGTTTTAAATCAACCACGGTTATACCGGCACGTCATGTCTGATGATACACAGGACTGACACTTACTATAGGACACGTAGTATAGGCACTTTTAATAAAAAGTGCCTGACCGCTATAACTATATAGCATACTCCGTAATAGAATGAATGACCTGCATCCTAACGATTTGTCTACTCCTGTCCGGCGATCTCGATCGCCATCGGCGGGAAGTCCATCATTAGCTCGGAGTTGTTTGGCACAAACTCGAACTGGTAGACAATGCGCATCTCGTTTTGTTCGACATTGCCGGCCTGCTCTTTGTAGCCCCAGTTCCAATTGTCCAGCTTGTAGTTCTTCGGCTCCTTGATCTGCTTCAATGCCTCGGCCTGGGCCTGCTCAAAAGTTTTGACCTTAAGTGACTCGCCTTCCTCCGCCACCATCCGCCAGATTTTGGATGCGTTCAGCATCGAGCCTTCATTGTTGAGCTGCACCACCATTACCCCGCCCTCGCCGAGCACATTGACCAGCTGGTCGGCGACTAGGACCTGGCGCTTGAAGGTTATGCTGACGTTCTTCTGCACATCTTGAATATCGGGCCCTTCGCCTTTCACCGGAACGGATTGGAGGCGCATGCTGGTCCCCATCGGATCGGCGAAGTTTTTCTCGTCCCAGCCCTGCTTATGCAGGTAGGACATCGCCAGATCGAGGTATTCCCTTTCACTGAGCGCCTTGCCATCTGCAAAGCCGCCTGTATCACCGATCATATACACCGCGCCGCTCAATGCGTTCACCCGCACAGCCGCTCCGCGGCCGCGCACCTCCTCCGGCGAAAGAAGCCAGTCGCCGTCTTGCTTAAATTTGATATCGGCCAGTGTAGCCGGCAGCGACATGGCTTTCAGCTTCAGCACCGGCAACACCTTGGCTATATCATAAAGATTGAGTTTACGAGGTGTTGAAGTGAAAACGCCGTTATACTGGATATGGTAGCGCGAGGTCCCGGCATCATTGGGCAGGTTGGTAAAGGTCAGGTCCCACAATGGCGTTTTCGTCACATCCGAACCGCCCAGGGTAATGCACAGCGGCACAACATTGCTGTGATATGTCTTCAGGCCGTATATGAAGGCGTCCGAGACATAGTAATGGTCATTGTTATAATGGTTCCAGATGCTGTCGACTTCGCCGTCCCAGCACCAGGCCTCGGTGGATGCCCCGCACGCCATGCGCAGGTCAGCCGTCAGCGCCGGCCCCCAGCGCTGGTAAACATTGCGCATGCTGCCAGAATCGGCTGAGCCGTCAAAGGTGCCCGGGCAGCCGTAGAGTTCCGGGTTGCCGGTGCAGGTCAGCGCTCCATGTGCGTACACCTCGCACGAGCACTGCCATAAGTACCGCAGCAATCCATCGCCGGCATTGTTCCCCAGCAGCACATTCCCTTGGCTGGCGCTGCTCCCCAGGGTGTTCCATACATCCGGGTTGCCATGTCCAGCGTAAAAGAACAGCATCACCCGGTCGATGCCGTTCGGGATGCTGGTGTCCTGGCCTGTGCCGACTTTCGTGCTGTCGTAGAAATAATTTTCGGTATTGCTCAGCCCGACATGGATGTGCTGCCTGGTCCAGGTGCTGGGGACATGATTGGACGCCATGGAAGTGGCGGCCATATTGTTTCCGGTCAGAAATTCCTCGGCCGTATCGAGGTGCCAGTCGGTATTGCCGTGTGCCGCGAGGACGGAATTGAGCGGCGGGTTGCGCGGTTTGCAGCCTGCGCTTAATACGCTTAACAGTGTTAATCCAGCAAGTATGATCCAGATTGGGGAAATTTTGGGTTTCATAAAACTGCCTCCTTGCTCATGCGGTTATACTTCACAATCCCCCTTCACACGTAAAACATGGAAACGAGATAACTTTCCGTGGCGAGTAAACCGAACAGAAAGCACAAAAAAGCCCCCCTGTTGCCGGGGTGCTGTTGGTAGCCCTATTGCATTAATTATTTGGGGAACTGCAGGAGAGTAAATTCAGATATTTTTCAGATATCAAAACCAAGAGCCATTATTCCCCCTTTGCATTGATAATGGCTATAAAGTTTATCTAGCACATAAAAAAATTATTTCACGACTTTTTTACAAATAAAAATATTTTGCAAAAAAACAAGGTCCCTCGTGGACGGGAAAAGCGGCCAGGGGTATGCGGGGCGACGGTGAGGCGTGGATCCTGACACTGAATGCTATTTATTGCAACATCTTGTGCTATTACTTGGCTGCCTGAAATTCCACATTACGGTTCTTAATGTGCAATCTGGATTTCGCTTCGCAGACGCTATATTACCTGATGCAAACTTGAACCTGTCTTGTTATGTGTGCCCCCGCCTGCAAAACGGGGCTTTTGCAGCACCAGCCGTTCAGGCTTTTCTGCCAAGGGACCTGCGCGTGAAGGCAAACACGGCGCCGTAGAGCGCTGCCACAACGATAAAAAGGCTGCCCGGCATGCTCACATGCATGATGACGGCTGGGATGAAGGGGCCGGTAATGCTGCCCATGCCGTAGCAGAATGTTGTGAGAGCATTGCCGCGCGGCAGCTCATCGAAGGAAAGCACCCCGGCAAGCAGGCCCACCGCAAGGGGGTAGAGGGCGCCGACCGCGGCGCCGCCGCAGGCAAACACCAGGGCGATACCCATATTGACCGGCATAAACAGCATGGAGCTGAAGCTGACGGCACCCAGAGCATAGGTGATCAGAAGCACCCGGCGCAGGCCGATGCGGTCGCCCAGAATGCCGATAAGCGGCGGGAAAGACCCGTGCCCGATCATGAATGCCGACAGCAGCAGGCCCGTCTGCGGCTCGGTGAAGCCTTCGCGCAGGGCGTAAATGGGAATGAGGGCGATAAGCGCGCCTTCCATGAAGCCTGCCATGAGCATGGCGACCATTGAAACGCGGATGCGGCGCACGAAGTGAAAATCGATTTTGATTGTTTCGGGTTCCTCTTTGTACTCGGGAATGGCCGCGTACACCACCGGCGCCATGGCCACGCAGAAAAGGCCGGCAAGCAGAAACGGCAGCCAGACGCCGAAGCGCAGCAGCCACAGGGCAAACGGGCCAATCATCATGCTCAGCGAAAAAGCAAAGCCGTACAGCCCCAGGTTGCGGCCGCGGTTGGCATCGGTGCTCACGCGGTTGATGAGAATTTCGGCGGAGGTGAAGGCGGTTGCAGCTGCCGTGCCCAGAATAAAGCGCAGCACAAACCAGAGCGGGAGCCACACCTTCAGGCCGATGAGCACAAGCATGAGGCCCGACACGACAAGCCCTGCCGCCACCGTTCTCCTGATGCCGTACAGCTTGATGCAGCGGCCCGAAAGAGGACCTCCGACGGCAAAGCCCGCAAACATGATGGTGGCAACAAGGCCGATAATCGGTGTTGCCACATGCATTTCCTCAAGCACCACCGACGAGACGGGCACGACCACGCTGAAGCCGAAGCCGGAAATGAAGGTGGCAAGCAGCACTGCGGGCAGGGGATTTCCGACCTGCTTCACGGCAGCCTCATGGCGCAAACTCGGTCTTGGAGACTGCTTCGGCCTTGACGCGGTCCAGCAGTTCGGCAAGCACGGGCTTGACGTTTTCCCGTATATCGCCGGCAACGACTATGAACAGGAGATCATCGCCCGGCTTGAGGCGGCCCTCACTGGCTTCGATGATGACGCGGTGAATGCCCGGCTTCTTTTCATACTCGGCGCGAAGCTGCTCGATACGGGTTCGGTCTGGCCGCACCTCGATTTCGCCCACGGCAGCGCCATCCTTGCGCGACCACCCGCGCACCACGCCATTATGCACCAGTATCATGCCCACCTTTTCAGAAAATCCGGGCTCCTGCTTCATCTGCGCAATGGTTTTGCTGATATCCATGGTTCTCCTTTATGGCTGATATCCATTGAAACACCTGCTACAATAAACAAGTAGCACAGCATTTACAATTGAAAATATGGGCCCTGGAGCAAGGTTGCTTTTGACATGACCGTGCGGGTTGGCCTATAATGCATCATAAAGGGGCGCTAATCCGCTAAACATCATGAAAAAATATGAGTTCTTTGACCACACCGCCGACATGGGCCTGCGCATATACGGGCCGAGCCTTGCAGGCCTTTTTGAGAATGCCGGCTTTGCTCTGTTTGATGTGCTGACCGATACGGCCCGCGTGAGCCCCCGGCAGGCGCGGCGCTTCGAACTGCGGCGCGACAATGTTGAAGAACTGCTGGTGGAGTGGCTCGGCAGCCTGCTGTACGAGTTTGATGCGCGCGGGCTTCTGTTCAGCCAGTTTTCCGTCGAGCACATTGACGGCCTATCGCTTGCGGCAAGCGCGCACGGTGAGCGGTTTGAGCCCGGCTTGCACGAGCTGAAAACCGCTGTAAAGGCGGTGACCTATCACGGCCTGTCGGTCAGGCAGGAAAACGGCCTGTGGCAGGCAACCGTCGTGATTGATCTATGATGCGCGGCAGCAGGCACCCGTGGCCTGCACGCAATAACAGGACATCAGGGGCTATGACGCAGGATCACAAAACACCGGAAGACCACCTTACGGAGCACATTGTCTCCCTTCGCGGTCGCGTGGCCGAGCTTGATGCCCGCGACAATCCGCCGCAGGGAACTCTGGCCCCGCCGCAGGCTGAGCCCGATTACCGCGCCATCGTGCAAAGCGTCAACAGCATCATCCTGTGCATGGGCATGGACGGCACCGTTCTGTTCATGAACAACTTCGGCCTGGGTTTTTTCGGCTACAGCGCAGATGAGCTGGCAGGAAAAAGCGTTGTCGGCTCTATCGTTCCCGAAACCGACACCGCGGGCCGCGATCTTGCGGCCATGATCGGCGACATCTGCAGGCACCCCGAGCAGTACGTCAGGAATGAAAACGAAAACATCTGCCGCAGCGGCCGCCGCGTCTGGATATCCTGGACCAATAAGGCAGTATACACGGCCGAAGGCGAGCGGCAGGAAATACTCTGCGTCGGCAGCGACATAACGGCAAGACGCAAAGCTGAAAAAGCCCTTGAGCAGCGCACAAGGGAACTCGACGAGCGGGTCAAGGAGCTCAACTGCCTGTACGATATTTCACGGCTCCTCAACCAGACCAGTGCCGGCTTCGATCAGGTTATGCAGTCCGTGGCCGGTATGCTGCCCGGCGGCTTCACCCATGCCGATATGGTCTGCGCTAAAGTAACGGTAGGCGCACGTGAATTTGTCTCCGGCCGCTATCAGGAAACGCCCTGGCGCTTTGTCTGCCCCGTCACCGCAGGCGGCCTGCGCCGGGGCTCCATTATGATCAACTATCTGCATAAAGTATTTCTTGGGGACGGCGAAGAGCTTTTTTCCGAGGAGGAAAAAAACCTTGTCGGCGCCATCGCGGAGATGGCCGGGCATTTTGCTGCGCGGTGGGAAACCGAGCAGGCGCTGAGCGAAAGCGAGCTCAAATATAAAACCCTTTTCGAGAACCTTCCGCAGAAAATATTTTACAAAGATGCACATTCCGTCTACATCTCCTGCAACAGCAATTATGCCGCAGATCTGGGCATTGCCCCGGTTGCCATAGCAGGCAGTACCGACTATGATTTTTACCCCCGGGAAATTGCCGACAAGTACCGCCAGGACGACCGCCGCGTTATCGAAACGGGCAATATGCTCGACATGGAAGAAACCATCATGC
>Ga0209777_10001391_pt1 | contig 35196 bp, 26 predicted proteins | sample FrelakmetHBP12HB_FD_187147 | JGI IMG/M metagenome (GOLD analysis project Ga0209777, IMG submission 187147) | Freshwater lake sediment microbial communities from the University of Notre Dame, USA, for methane emissions studies -HBP12 HB (SPAdes)... | ecosystem: Environmental > Aquatic >...
CGGCGTCAGCGTCGCTCTCGGCCCCGGGGGCAGCCTCTCGGTCACCTACGTCGCTTCGACCCTCGGGCCGACCGCGCAGGTCATCTTCGACGTCACCGGCTACTTCGCACCTTAGCCCGGTTCGCACCGTGGTCGGGTGTCCGCCGCATCGGGTTCGACGGGAGCGAACGGCGCCCTGCGAGGTCGGGAAACTCGTCGGAAATCGCCGCTTCTGCAGTGGCTCGCGCGGTATGATTTACCGGCTCGCCATCGGCGGGTCGAGGGCCCTCGGTACGGTCGCCGCGCGGACTCGCGGGACCGGTGCGTTCGGGCCCGATGACGCGGAAAGGAGGATCTTGCTCAGCGCGACCGGGAGCTGCATCCGGCGGTCCGGAGCGGCGCGTCTCGGCATCGGCCGCTCTCCTGATGCAGTGCGTTCCGATGTCGGGCTTTCATATATGCTGGGGCCGCTCAAGGTTGTATACCCGCTTGCTTCCGGGCAGATTCGTGAGGAAATGTTGAGGCTCAAGTGCCGGCGGCGGGCTTGACGTTGGCGCGAGCGGTCGAGTAGCATCGACCTGCTCGTCTGATTATGGGAATCGCATCGTTGCGACGAGTAGAGCTTGGGCTGGGACGACTCGTCTCGACCCAGCCTGTAGACCAAGAGGCGGCGGCACGAATAGCGCTTCGTCTGCGCAATTCGCCGGACGCGGATAGGAGTGAGGTTTGATGGAGTCATTCAGAACAACTGAGGGTCGCGGTCGAGCGCGCCGGCCCGTCGCCCGTCTCCTAGCGCTCGGTATGGCGGCAGCCCTGGCCATCGTCCTCGTGCCGGGCGCGGCTGTCGCGAGTCCGAACTACCCGGCGAATCTCGACCACATGACCGTGGTTCCGGCATTCGTCCAGACGATCGCCGCCGGCGGCAGCATCACCTACCACGTCGAAGGCTGGGACTCGTCGAACAACGACCTCGGCGATGTGACCGCCTGGACCACCTTCAGCCTGATCCCCGCGGTCACCGGAACGTCCTGCACCGGTGCCACTTGCACGTCCACCGTGGCGGGCGTCTTCGGCGTCCAGGCCACCAACGGGACCGTGTTCCACCTGTGGCCGAACCTGCTCATCGTGACACCGCTGGCCGCGACACACCTGGGCCTCTCGGGGCTCTCCTCCGGGTATGCCGGAGCGTGGCAGAACCTCACGGTGACGGCCCTCGATAAGTACGGCAACACCGACTACAACTACACCGGGACGGTGCACCTCACGAGCACCGATGCCGCCGCCAACCTGCCCAGTGACCACGCGTTCACTTCGTGCCTTGGCCCCTGCAACAACGGCGTTTACACCTTCCACGGTGTCATCCTCAATACCATCGGCTCCCAGACGGTCACCGCGACCGACGTCAACTACAACCTGATCACGGGCAGCGAGACGGTAAAGGTTTACCCTGCCCCCGCCACCTATCTGCCGGTTGTGAATGGGTCTGGGGATCCAATTACCGTGCGCGTCGTTGACAGCCGCGCTGGTCTCGGCCTGGCCGGCAAACTCGCGGCCAACGTGCCGAGCACGTTCGATGTCGCCGGGCGCATGGGCATCCCGGCCTACTGCACCCCCTTCGCCTGGTCCATCCCGGACTGCGCGACGGCAGTCGTGGGCAACCTGACGGTCGCCAACGCCACCGCCGGCTGGGCAATCGCCCTTTCACCGCTCACGACCATGCCGACGACCTCGACGCTCAACTTCGTGACGGGTGAGACCGTGGCCAACGGGGTCACGGTTGCCCTGGGCGCCGGCGGCACCCTGACCGCCACCTACCTGTCCACGACGGGCAACACGGCCGACCTCGTCTTCGACGTGACCGGCTACTACACGCCTCAGGACGGGGGCGCAACCTACATGCCGGTCACCCCCACGCGCATCCTGGATACGCGAACCGGCGTCGCCTGGTACAACCCCACCAATAACCCCGGCACTTTGCCCGCCAACCAGAGCACCTACTTCCGGGTCACGGGTACCGGCAACGGCTGGTTCGGGCCCACGGTGGTTCCCGATGACGCCACGGCAGTCACGGGCAACGTAACCGTCACCAACGCCACGGCCGGCTGGGCTCTCGCCATCACCCCCGACGACCAAGGCACGCCGCAAACGGCCACCACCTCGACGCTCAACTTCAGCGCCGGCCAGACGATCGCCAACAACGTGACCGTCCCGCTGAGCGATTCCTCAATTAACGGCCATTACGGCCTGTACATGACCTTCATCACCGGACCGGGCACCCAGTACTCGGGCAACAACAACACGGTCGACGTCGTCTTCGACGTGACCGGCTATTACACGGGCATCGGGTCCTCGGACCAGCTTATGGGTGCCTCCTTTGTGCCCATCGCCCCCGGGCGGCTGCTCGACACCCGGTACGGCACCGGCCTCACCGGCCCCTTCGCCGCTAACACGGCCCGCGACTACCAGGTCACCGGCCAGTTTGGCCTCGGTGCCGGCACCATCCCGAACGGCGCCGCAGCCGTCACGGGCAACGTCACTGTCACCGACGACACCAACGGCTGGGCGCTCGACGTCACGCCGAGCGACCCGGTCCTGCTGCCCACGACCTCCACGGTCAACTTCGTGGCGGGTGAGATCGCGAGCAACGGGTTCACCGTGGGCCTGGGCTCCGGTGGCGCCCTGAGCACCACCTACATCTCCACGACCGGCAACACGACAGACGTGGTCGAGGACATCACCGGCTATTTCGTCAATGTCGGCGAGCCGCCCTCCAAGGCAGACATCACCGCTGTCAATGCCACCGTCGCCAAGCAGCTCACGATCACCTGGAATACGCCAACCGTGCAGGGCGGTAGCCCGATCGTCGGCTACGTCGCGACGGCCACGTTGAACCACTCCCCATGGACGACCCTTGAGTGCTCGACCCTGGCCGGGAACCCCAACACTTGCACGATCACTGGTCTTGCCACTGGCAGTTCGTACTGGATTCACGTCCGCGCCTACAACGGGACGAACCACTCTGACGCCAGCTGGGGACCCGCCGTAGCTGTTATCTGAACCCTCCAGCGTTGATCACACCGCCGTAGCACCGGCACTCGCCGGGCGCACCAGCGCCCCTGCGTAAGTCAACCGGATCTATCGTCCGGCGGCGTGAGGACACAGCAGATGTGTCCCTCACGCCGCCGGACTCGTTTAAGCGGCAACTGCCGCCGGCGGGGATGGGGGCCGGCCGGCGGGGCGCCCGGGGTCGCGGACGGACGCCACTCGCCATCGGACCGTCGAAGCCGCGCCGCGGCCGACGCCGGTCGAAGTGGCCGGGTCGCCGCTTCCCGAAGCTTCCGGCGAGCCCCGCCGGTGGAGTAGGCTTTCCGCAGGCTCCGTCTCCTCGCGATCGCGCGCTGTTGGCGAGACGGATCGTCGGGCAGCGTGGAGGCACCGGCAATGATCGGGATTTCAGGTGTGACGCGACGGATCGCGTCCGTTGTCGTCCTGGGCGCGCTGGCGGCTCCGTTCTTCGGGACGGCGCCGGCGGCAGCCGGCTCGACCGGAACGGGAAGCGCCGGCGTGGAGGCCATCTGTCCTCCGGCGGGTCCCGGCACCGCCCAGTGTCTCGCCCTGTTTCGCACCGACATAGCGGCGCGACCCGCGTCGGCGGTCACGGCCCTCACGCCGCCGCTGGGCTACGGTCCAGCTGATCTCCAGAGCGCCTACGCGCTTCCGTCGGGGAGCGCGGGCGCCGGCCTGACGGTCGCCGTGGTCGACGCGCTCGACCTGCCGACGGCTGAGTCCGACCTGGCGGTCTACCGAAGCCAGTTCGGCCTGCCCCCGTGCACGACCGCCAATGGCTGCTTCCGCAAGGTGAACCAGGACGGCGGCACCGACCACTATCCGCCGGCCGACCCGAGCTGGGGAGCCGAGAGCGCCCTGGACATCGAGATGGTCTCCGCCGCATGCCCCAACTGCCACATCCTGCTCGTGGAGGCCGACGGCCCCACCTTCGACGCCCTTGGAGCGGCGGTGAACACCGCCGTCTCGCTGGGCGCGATCGCCGTCTCGAACAGCTACTCCGGTCCCGAATGGAGCGGCGAGGCCTCCTACGACGGCGACTACACCCATCCGGGCGTGGCGATCACCGCCTCGACCGGCGACTGCGGCTACAACTGCTCGGGCTTCTACCACGAGGGCTACTTCGACAACGTCGGATACCCGGCCGCCTCGCCGGACGTGGTCGCGGTCGGCGGCACGAGCCTGACACGCACCGCCAGCGCCCGCGGCTGGACCGAATCGGCCTGGGGCGATGCCTACGGCGGGGCCGGCAGCGGCTGCTCCGTGTACGAGCCCAAGCCCGCATGGCAGCAGGACACCGGGTGCCCGAAGCGGACCGAAGCCGACGTCTCGGCCGTTGCCGATCCCCTGACGGGCGTGGCCGTCTACGACAGCTACGGCCTGGGCGGCTGGCAGGTCGGGGGCGGCACCAGCGCCGCGTCGCCGATCATCGCCGCGACCTTCGCCCTGGCCGGCGGCCCGGCGGCCGGCAGCAACCCGGCGAGCTACCTCTACGGCCACGCCGCCGGCCTGAACGACGTGACGGGCGGCGACAGCGACGTCACCTGGCACAACTGCACCGTTGCCTACCTCTGCAACGGCGTGGCCGGCTATGACGGCCCGACCGGGCTCGGCACACCCAACGGCATCGGCGCCTTCGCCGCGTCGGGCACACCGCCGCCGCCGGTGCCGTCCGTCCCCGCCACCTACCACGCGATCGCCCCGGCCCGGCTGCTGGACACCCGATCCGGCAACGGCCTCCCGGGCAAGCTGTCGGCGAATAGTCCCGCCACCTTCGGGGTGACCGGTCGCGGCGGCGTTCCGGCGGGCGCCACGGCCGTCACCGGCAACGTCACCGTCACCGGCGCGACCAAGGGCTGGGCGGTCTACCTCGGACCCGACCCGACCGCGAGCCCCACGAGCTCGACGATCAACTTCAACGCGGGCGACGTGAGGGCCAACGGCGTGACCGTCGCCCTCGGCACCGGTGGCACCCTTTCCGCGACCTATATGTCCACGGCAGGCAACACGACCGACCTCGTCTTCGACGTGACCGGCTACTTCACGCCCGATACGAGCGGAGCCACCTACCACCCGCTCACCCCGGCCCGGCTTCTCGACACCCGCTCCGGCAACGGCCTCGCGGGCAAGGTGTCGGCGAACAGCCCGGCGACGTTCCAGGTGAGCGGCCGCGGCGGCGTTCCCGCCGGGGCCAGCGCCGTCACCGGCAACCTCACCGTCACCGGCTCGTCGGCCGGCTGGGCCGTCTTCCTCGGACCGGATCCGACGCCGAGCCCGGGTAGCTCGACGATCAACTTTGGCGCCGGCGACACCGTGGCCAACGGCCTGACCGTCGCCCTGGGCTCGGGAGGCACCCTGTCGGCCACCTACATGTCGAGCGCGGGTAGCACGACCGACCTCGTCTTCGACGTCACCGGCTACTTCACGCCCGACTCCACGGGTGCCAAGTACGTGCCGATGACACCGGCGCGCCTGCTCGACACCCGCTCGGGCAACGGCCTCACCGGCACCTTCGGTGCGAACGCGCCCCGAACCTTCACCGTAGTTGGCCGTGGCGGCGTTCCCTCGGGCGCCACCGGCGTCACCGGCAACCTCACCGTGGTCGACGAGACCGGCCCCTGGGCGGTCTTCCTCGGTCCGGACCCGACTGCGAGCCCGACCAGCTCGACGATCAACTTCAGCGCGGGTGAGATCCTGGCCAACGGTGTGACCGTCGCCCTCGGGGGCGGTGGCAGCCTCTCGGCGACCTACATGTCCGGCTCGGGGGCCACGACCGACCTGGTGTTCGACGTGACCGGCTACTTCACACCGTAGGCGGGCGCCGGCCGGGGGCGGACGCTGCGCTCAACCTCGAAGTCCGGATGGGCCGCCTTACTCGCGGGCGGCCCACCAGGCGGTCGTCTCTCCGATCCCGTGCCGCAGGTCGTAGCGCGGCTGCCAGCCCGTGGTCAGCAGCGGAGCCGGATCGCCCGTGGCCGGCCAATCCGTCGACTCGGACGCTCGCAGGGCCCCGATCCGGAGCAGCTCCGCCCGCCCGGTTGCCCGGGCGATCTCCTCGAAGACGTCCCTGAGCCTTACCGGCGCCCCGGTGCAGATGTCCACGCGGCCGGCCAGGTCGCTCTCGGCCACCCGGCACAGCGCGTCGGCGACGTCGGCGACGTGGAGGTAGTCGCGCTGCTGCGTCCCCTCCGTCACGTCGATCCGCTCGCCGCGCAGCAACGATCGAATGACCGTCGGGACGACCCGCCGCTCGTCCTCCCAGGGCCCGTAGAGGTAGTGGACGTGGGCGCAGGCCGCGGTCAGAGATCGGTCGGCGAAGCCGAGGGCGAGGCGGTGCTGGGCCGCCTTCGCCGCCGCGTAGACCGTCGGCCGGCCGGCCTCGAAGTTCTCCAGGCCCGTTCCGGCCAAGACGACCCGGCGGCACGTGCCGCTCTCGGCCAGTGCCTCGAGGAGGTTGATCCCGCCCCGGAGCGAAGCGAGGTTCTCGGGGACCGCCCGAAGGTACGAGCGCGGCTCGGCATACCAGGCCAGGTGGATCGCCGCCTCCGGCGCGATCGACCGCACCGCGTCGCGAACCCAGGCCGCGTCGGACAGGTCGCCCTCGCGCAGCTCCAGCTTCGACGCGACGTCGGCCAGGCGGTCCCGGGGCGCGCCCGGCAGGGTCATGCCGTGCACTTCGACGCCTCGGGCGACCAGTGAGCGGGCGACGTGTGCCCCGATGAAGCCGGTGGCCCCGGTCAGCAGGATGCGCATCAGCGCTGGCGGACCGCCCAGTCGTAGGGGATGTCGTTGTCGAACGGGTCGAGGCGGATCGAGCGGCTCGGGTCGTGCGGCTGGGTGGAGCAGTTGGCGACGATCGCCATCTCGCTTCCCATGCCCTTGAAGCCGTTCCAGATGCCCGGCGGAATCTGGACGAGGCTGTAGTCGTCCGGGCCCAGGAAGATCTCCATGATCTCGCCCCTGGTGGGCGACCCTTCCCTGTCGTCGAACAGGACGAGCTTGATGCGGCCGTGGATGCAGGCGTAGTTGAGGGTCATCCCGGCGTGCTGGTGCCAGCCCTTGACGACGCCCGGGTAGATCGTGGAGAAGTAGATCTCGCCGAACTCGATGAAGTGCGGGTCGGTCCGCTTGAGCATTTGCAGCACCGTCCCGCGCTCGTCCGGGATGCGCTTGAGGGGAACTACGAGCACGCCATCGATCATCGTCACACCAGCGTCGGCTTGGGCACCGGAATTATGAACCTGCCGCCCAGGCGCCGGTACTCGGCTTGCTGGGCCAGGACCTCGTCGGCGAAGTTCCAGGCGAGGAGAAGGCACTCCTGCGGCCTTCGAGCCACCAGCTGATCCGGGGCGACGATCGGGATATGGACGCCCGGCATCAGGTGGCCCTGCTTGTGGGGGCTCCGATCGACGACGAACGAGACCACGTCGGGGCCGATGTCGAACGCGTTCAGGAGCACCGCGCCCTTGGCCGCGGCGCCGTACGCGGCGACGGTGTGGCCCCCCGATCTCAGGCCGGCCAGCATCGTTCGCAGCTCCCGTCCCAGGGCTTCCACGCGACCGGCGAAGGTGGCGTAGTAACCGGGGCTGCACAGCCCGACGGCCGCCTCCTCGGCGAGGAGCGAGTGAACCGCTCGGGTGGCTTCCGCTGCCCCCGAGTGCGCGGCGAAGACGCGCAGCGATCCGCCGTGGACCGCGAGGCGCTCGACGTCGACGACACCCAGCCCGTTGCGCTCGAAAACGCCCGAAAGCGCCGTGAGCGAGTGGTAGAAGACGTGCTCGTGGTAGATCGTGTCGAACTCGAGCCGCTCCACCAGTTCGCGCAGGTAGGGCGTCTCCACGACGGCGACGCCGCCCGGTTTGAGGATGCGGGCGATGCCGGCCACGAAGCCGTTGAGGTCGGGCACGTGGGCGATGACGTTGTTGGCGTGGACGACGTCCGCGGTCCGGCCGCTTCTCGCCAGCTCGTCGGCCAGTTCGAGCGTGAAGAACTCGGCGAGGGTCGGCACGCCACGGGCCGTGGCCACTTCGGCGACGTTGCGGGCCGGGTCGATGCCCAGCACCGGCACGCCGGCAGTCGCGTAGTGCTGCAGCAGGTAGCCGTCGTTGCTGGCCAGCTCGACGACCAGGCTGTCCGGGCCGAGGCCTCGCTCGACAATCAGCCGCTCGGCGATCGCGCGGGCGTGCTCGACGAACTCGTCCGAGACCGAGGAGAAGTACGCGTACTCCCGGAAGAGGAGCTCCGGCGCGACCGTTTCCGTGATCTGGACCAGCCAGCAGTCGGGGCAATAGGCCAGCGCCAGCGGGTAGCGCGGCTCGGGCCGGGCGAGGTCGGCTTCCTCGAGAATGGCGTTGGCGAGCGGCATCTGCCCGAGGTCGAGCACCACCTCGAGGCCCGACCTTCCACAGCCCCGGCAGGCGGTGCGGTTCATGCGCCGGTCGTGGTGTTCATGCGGCGGTCCCGAGGTGGCCGCGGTACCAGTCGATGGTCTCGCGCAGGCCCGACTCCATTGTCGTCCGGGGTCGCCAGCCCAGCAGGCGCCGCGCCCTGGCCGCGGAGACGCGCTGCTCGGGGATCTCCTTCAGGGGTAGCCCCAGGACGACCGGTTCGGCCTCGGAGCCCATCAGGGCGAGGATCCGGCGCACGACCTCGATGACGGGCAGCCTGACCCCGGCCGCGAAGTTGAAGGCCGACCCGGCGATCTCGGGCCGGTCGCCCACGGCGTCCGCCAGTGCCACGAGCCCGGCCGCGGCGTCCTTCACGTACAGGTAGTCGCGGACGAAGGTCCCGTCGGATCGGACGACGGGAGCGTCTCCCTCCAGGATCGAGCGGATGGTCCCCGGGACGATCCGGCTCCAGTTGAGGTCGCCGCCTCCGTACAGGTTGCCGCACCTGGTGATCGCGACCGGCAGCCCGTACGTGTGCGCGTACGTCTGGGCAAGCAGGTCCGTGACCGCCTTGGACGTGTCGTACGGATGGCGAGGCCGGAGCGGCGTGTCCTCCCGGTAGGGCCGTCCGGATGTATCGCCGTACGCCTTGTCCGACGAGGCGACCACGATCCGGCGCAGGTCACCCACACCGCCCACGTTGCGGCAGGCCTCCAGCACGCTCCAGCTGCCCTCGATGTTGTTGCCGAAGGTGTCGACCGGGTCTTCGATCGCCGGTCCGACCAGGGTCTGCGCCGCCAGGTGGACGACCGTGTCGATGCGGCGGCCGCTCAACAGGTCGCGCAGAAGGGGCGTATCCCGGATGTCGCCGTCGATCCGCTCGACGCCTTCGGGCGGGATCGTGGCGCGCGGGCCGTCCCAGGCGACGTCCAGCCCCACGACCGATGCCCCGGATTCGAGAAGCTCGCGAGCGACCCAGCCGCCCAGCAGGCCGGCCGCCCCGGTGATGAGGACCGTGCGGCCGAACCAGGGGCCTCGGCGGCCGTCGCCTCCTACCGCCACGTGGCCCACGGCGCCGTCTGAGCGGCCCACAGCGCACGCAAGTACCGCACGTCGCGCAATGTATCCATCGACTGCCAGAAGCCTTCGTGGCGGTAGGCCCCGAGCCTGCCTTCGTCCGAGATCTTCTCGAGAACGTCGGCTTCCAGGCTCGTTGCGTCCCCTGAGATGTAGTCGAGGACTTCGGGCTCGAGGACCATGAATCCGCCGTTGATCCAGCCCTCGCCGATCTGCGGCTTCTCGGTGAAGTGCACCGACTCGTCGGCGTCGAAGCTCAACCCGCCGAAGCGCGAAGGAGGCCTGACGGCCGTGATGGTCACCAGCTTGCCGGAGGAGCGGTGGTATTCGACGAGGCGCTGAAGGTCGACGTCGGAGACGCCGTCACCGTAGGTCAGCAGGAACGGGCCATCCGCGAGCAACGTCCGGAGCCGTCCGACGCGGCCGCCGGTTGCGGTGTCCAGGCCGGTGTCGACGAGGTGGACGGTCCAGGCGTCTCGCTCCGGCTCGTGGCGCTCCACCGCCCGGCTGGCGAGATCGACAGTCATGTCGCCGTTGAGTGAAACGTATTCGACGAAGAACCGCTTGACGTCTTCGGCCCGGTAGCCCAGCGCGATGGCGAATTCGCTGAACCCGTACTTCGCGTAGTGCTTCATGATGTGCCAGAGGATGGGCCGGCCGCCGATATCGACCATCGGCTTGGGGCGAGTTTCCGTCTCCTCGGACAGGCGTGTACCCTGTCCTCCGGCAAGGATTACTACTTTCACGCCGGCAATTATGCCCGATCGGGAACCCTGGGCGGCCGAACGGTCGGGCATCGGTGGAGGTCTCGGTTGGACCAGCCCGCGCCCCTCGTCACGATCGGCATGCCGACCTACAACGGCGCGCGGTACCTGGCGCAGTCGCTCGATTCGCTGCTCGGCCAGGACTACCCCAACTTCGAGCTGGTGATCTGCGACAACTGCTCGACCGACGAGACGGAGACGATCGCCCGGTCGTACGCCGCCCGGTATCCGGGCATCCGGTACGAGAGAAGCCCGGAGAACCGCGGCGCAGCCGCGAACTTCAATCGAGTCCTGGAACTGGCCACGGGCCCCTACTTCGCCTTCGCGGCCGACCACGACCTGTGGGCCCCCACCTTCGTGTCCCGGTGCGTGGCCCGCCTGGAGGCCAACCCGGATTCGGTCCTGGCGTACCCCCAGACGACCCTGACGGGCATGGACGGCCGCCCGCTCGAGGTCATGAACGATCGGATAGAGCTCGGGGAGCGGTCGGCCCTGGCCAGGTACAAGCGCCTCATCTGGAACATCAACGCCTGCAACATGGTCTACGGCGTGGGTCGCCTCGCGGCCTTTCGCCGCGCAGGCGGCTTCGCCGACATCTTCGGCCCCGACCTCCTGCTGCTGGCGCGGCTGGTCCTCCAGGGTTCGGTGGAGAGGGTCGAGGAGCCGCTGTACTTTCGCCGGCAGAACCGGGCCGAGGAGACCTTCGAAGAGGAGCAGGCTCGGATACTCGTCGATCTGAACCCCGCGACTGCGCCGGGCCGGAATGGGTTGTCCTACGCGCAGCTGATGCGGGAGCTCAGGGACACGCACCTGCGGGCTGTGATGAGCGCGTCGACGCTATCTCCACCTGAGCGGCTCGAGGCGGCGGTCGCGACGCTGGCCTGCTACCGGCAGAACCGCGGCGTCCACTCGAGGGTCCTGAAGGCGCTGTACGCGGCGTCGCGAGTAGCGCCGCTCCGAAGCTGGATGCAGCGTCCGCCTGCCGTCGCGTAGGCACGGTCTAATCGGGCTCGAACCGCCCCGTTGGCGTGGGCAGATCGCGACCACCACTCGCTGGGCGCGCCAGGTAGGCCCGCCAGGGCATGCCTCGCAGGATCTGCGCGATGCGCCCGGCTGCCTTGCCGTCCCACAGCGGCGGCACCGCGTGCGATCTCGGCGGGTTTGAGAGCACTCCCTTCACCGCCCGGACCGCAGCCTCGGGCTCGACGCCGACCAGCGTGTTCGTCCCCAACATGACGGTCACGGGGCGCTCCGTGCTCTCCCGCAGCGTCAGGCACGGTATCCCGAGGACGGTCGTCTCCTCCTGGACCCCTCCGGAGTCGGTCAGGACGAGGCGCGAGTCGGCTACCAGGCTGATGAACTCCACGTACGGGAGCGGCTCGACGACGCGCACGCCCGACCCGGCCAGGCGTCCGGCCAGGCCGGCCTCGGCCAGCCGCGCCGAGGTTCTCGGATGGGCGGGGAAGACGAGCGGCAGATCCGGGCCGATCCGCTCCAGGGCCGAGACCCACCTTCCGAGCATGATCGGATCGTCGACGTTGGACGGTCGGTGGAGCGTCACCACCCCGTACCGCCCGGGAGTCAGGCCCATCTCCGCCGCCATCCGCCGCCGGCCGATCGCCGGCATGAGTGCCTTCAAGGTGTCGATCATCACGTTGCCGACGAGGAAGATGCGGTCGTCTTCCACGCCTTGCCGCCGGAGATTGGCGACGCCGTCCTCCTCGGTCGCGAACAGGTAGGTGGCCAGGGCGTCCGTGACGACCCGGTTGATCTCCTCGGGCATCCGCCGGTCGAAGCTGCGGAGCCCGGCCTCGACGTGAGCCACCGGCACGCCCGCCCTGGCGGCGACGAGGGCGGCCGCCAGCGTCGAGTTCACGTCGCCAACCACCAGGACCAGGTCCGGCCGGCGGTCGCGCAGCACCGTTTCGAGGGCGGCCATCATGCGGCCCGTCTGGGAGCCCTGAGTGCCCGGCCCGATCCCAAGCTGGATGTCCGGCGCGGACATCCCGAGCTGGCCGAAGAAGACGTCGGACATCGCGACGTCATAGTGCTGGCCGGTGTGGACGAGCGTGCAATCGAAGGGGTCGGCCGGGTCGCGGAAGGCGGCCATGAGAGGCGCCATCTTCATGAAGTTGGGCCGCGCGCCCACGACGCACATGATCTTCCGTGGCATCGATCCATAGTAGCCGCCGGCGACGCCTGGGCCGATGAGCGCGAGCCCAGCCGTGAGCGGGGCGTCCCTACCGGCCAGGTTGCCCGGGGTCGTCGTGGGCCCGTCCGGGGTCGTCGCTACTCCTCCCGGGGGCGGCGAAGAGGAAGCCTCGATAGTCCGCCTGCTCGGGTGCATTCGGTACCTGCGGGCGTTCCTGGATCAAGAACTCCCGCAGGAGGGTCAGGCCGATTTCCGCCGCGAAGCCCAGGAACTCGTCCCGGTTGAGGAACCAGCCCGGGTACTCCGTCTCGTAGCCGTGTCGGTAGGGGCGCTGAACGACGACGTACGACGGGACCCGCCGGACGAACGGCTGCCTGGTGATGTAGAGGTAGTCATCGCAAACGCCGGCGAGTCCGGCGAGATCCGTCCGCCAGTCCTTCACGTACTGGAGCGAGCTGCTGGCCATGACCAGGTCGTACCGACGCGAAAATGCCCTGTCCCGGGTGTCGTGGAAACTGACCTGCGGCAGCACGCTCCGGCCGCCCTCCACGAGCGCCGGAAGGTCGTAGCACGAGTAGTCCACCGTCAATTCGGGCATCAGCGCCTTGGCGTAGACGTAGTAGTGGCCGATGCCGCCGCCCCAGTCCAGCATCGACAGCCGATCCCGGTCGTGGGCCGCCCGGGCCAGGACGTACGCGAAGCTCATGACGGTGTTGTGGACGGCGTAGTCGATGTCCGGGACGGCCGCCTCGTGCGAGAGCCCGAAGGGTCCTCTGCCCGAGACCGATTCAACGAATGGCCCCCATCGCGAAAGCTGCGCCGAAACCACGGATTCGGCGTCCCAGCCCCGCAGCTGCATGCTCTCGTCGGGCCAGCCGCCGGGAAGGTACTCCCAATCGGGCGGATCGGATCGGCGACCGACACGTGCGGCCGATCGGACCGCCTTGACCACGACGGGCGGGAGAACGTTTCGCGCGATCGACCAGGCGGTTCGATGCTGCGTTCGGCTCATGACGTCTGCTCTTTCCGAGTCCGGGCGCCGAGTGAACCGGCGTAGTCGGCCGCTCGCCTCTCGGCAATCTGCCGCCAGCTGAAGCGTGCCCTCATCTTGAGACTGCCGGCCGCGCCCAGCTGGTGGCGGGTCGCTGCGGGTCCGAGGGATTTGATGCGCTCCGCCAGGTCGGCCGGATCGCCTTCGCCGTAGGTCAACCCGTTTCCCGCGACCCGCTCCAGGACCGTGATTCGGTCGCTCAGGATGATCGGCAGGCCGGCCGCCGCCGCGTCGAGCTGGCTGGTCGACTCCTGCCTGGGCCACACTCCGATGTCGGCCGCCCAGTAGTAGGGCGGGAGATCGCGGGCCGGCACGAATGGCACCACCTGGCAGCCGGCGGAATTGCGCAGGGCCGCGACCTCGGCGTCCGTGCCTCCGCCAACGAACAGGCCCTTGAACCGCTCTCCTGAGTCCGCCAGCCGGGCGATGGCATCGGCCAGCACCTGGGGGCCCTTCGAAGGTGAGAAGCGCCCCGTGTATATGCACACGACGTCTTCATCGTCATAGCCGAGCCGGGCCCGCAGCTCGCGCCTGCGCCCGATCTCCTGCGGCGACTCGGGGGGCCTGAACAGGTCGGTGTCGACACCCAGCGAGCAGACCTCGATCTTCGACCGGGCGATCCCGTAGAGCCCGACGGCGATCTCGGCCGCGTCCTCGCTGATCGGGTAGCACCTTTCGGCTCGCCCGCTGATGAAGGCGCCGACGATGTGGCGGTACGCCGCCCGCCGCAGCCGCCTCTTCCTTGAGACGGCTCGCCAGTCCCCGGCGAACACGGACGCGTGCACGTGCGACTCGAGGAACAGCCTGTACCGGAGCCGGGGCCGGGCAAGGGCGGCCTCCAGCGTGCTCAAGTTGCCGACTTCGAACGTTTGCACGACGTCCGGCCGGATCGCCTTGAGCTCGCCGTACAGGCCGCCGATCCGAAGCCTCCCGCGCCAGATGCGATGGGGGAGGCGACGCAGCGTGTAGCCGTCGAGGGCCTTGACTCCCGTCGGCACGACCGGAGGCCCGATGAACGGTTCGTAGGTGGCGGCGTACTCGGGCGAAGCGAAGTAGACCTGGGCGTCGGTGGTGATGAGGTGGACGTCGTGGCCGAGCGAAGCCAGGGCCTTGGGCAGGCAGTTCTCCGCGTAGCCCATGCTCTCGGAGAACCAATCCGAGATGACGGCGATCCGCATCGCTCAGCCAGGCCGCCGCTGGATCGAAGGTCGCGCGACCGCGCCCGGCTCGACCGTGGCGCGGATCACCTGCCGGTGCCGCTCAACACCGCCGGGACGGTCCTGGCGATTATCTTGAAGTCGAGCCAGAGCGACCAGCTATCGATGTACTCGAGGTCCTGCTGCACCCAATGGTCGAACTCGGGGCTGCTGCGCGCGCCGACTTGCCAGAGGCCGGTCATGCCCGGCTTCATGGACAACCTGCGGCGATGCCAGACGTCGTAGTTGGCCACCTCGCTCGGCAGCGGCGGGCGCGGGCCGACCAGGCTCATCTGGCCCCTCAGCACGTTCCACAGCTGGGGCAGCTCGTCGAGAGACAGGCGCCGGAGGAAGCGCCCGACGGACGTTGTCCGGGGGTCGTTTGCCAGCTTGAAGGCGTGCCCGTTGATCTCGTTCGCTTCCAGGAGCTCCGGGAGCTGCTCCTCAGCGTCCAGGCCCATGCTCCTGAACTTGAGCACCATGATCGGTCGTCCGTGAAGACCCACCCTCTCCTGGCGGAACAGGATCGGGCCCTTCGAGTCGAGCTTGATCGCGAGCGCCAGCAGGGCCATGAGGGGCGACAGAACGAGCATCAGCACGGCGGCGCCGACGATGTCGATCAGTCGCTTGAGAGCCAGGCTCACGGCGCGATCCGGGCCATTGGCCAGCGAGTACACGCCCACGCCGTCGACACTCTCGAGCTGGCTCATCGTGAGGACGCGCTCCACTGGGGCGACCGGGATACGCACGACCTTGCCTTCCTGCTCGCAGACATAGACCGCCTGCTCGATCAGCTCCTCCATGGAGAAGGGCAGGCATATCGCCACCTCGTCTACGATCTGGCTGTGGAGGACCGTCTCGAGGTCGTCGATCACGCCCAGCATGGGCCGGTTGAGAACGACTCTGGCCTCGGACGCATCGGCTTTGAGGTGGCCGATCACGATCAAGCCCAGTTCGGCGTGGCTCTCCACCAGGTCGGCGAAGGCCTTCGCGCGGGCGCTGGTGCCCAGCACGAGCATGTACCGGACGTTGCGCCCGTGGTCGCGGGCAAAGACCAGGACCTGCCTCACGACGATCCGGATGCCTACGGCGGCGGCGGCCAGCGACGGGAAGACCACGATCAGCAGCAGCCGGCTTACGTTCGGCAGCTTGAAGAAGTACAGCATGCTCAGGGTCAGGGCCAGCTGGACGAGAGTTGCCCGGAGGACGATCGCGATGTCCCCACGCCTGGTCCATCGAGCCCGGCTTCGATACAGGCCGTGGATCCACAGCACGGCGATCCACATGCCGATGAAGACGGCCGCGGCAAGGCCGGGGTCCGGCAGGGCGGCATTCACGTCGGACGCCCATCCCGACGTACCTCCGAATCGAAGATTCGTCGCGCCGATCAGGACGGCCAGCGCGAGCACGATGTCGGCGGCCACGAGAGTCAAGCGAAGTGCCGCGCCGTAGCGGCGGATCATGTACCTCCCCTTCCTCCATGGGCACTCGAGTGCACCCCGCCCAGGTGGGTGAGTATCCCTCGCATCCGGCAGAGGCGCAACCGCGGGGCCGCCGCGGTTTGACACCGCGGCCTCCATCTGGACGTGGGTGCGCCCACACGAAAGTCGCCGGGCCGGATTTCGCTGGCCGCCTCGCTCGCCTTCTTGTAGGCTGGCCCCGCGAAGCTCTCAAGCAGGACGGAGCACCGGCCCGATGCCCTTCGAAATCGAACCCACCGCGCTAGACGAGGTCAAGATCGTCGTGCTGAAGCCAGTCCGAGACGCCCGCGGGTTCTTCATGGAGGTCTACCGGACGGATCTCTTCGCCGCGCTCGGACTGCCCGATCGGTTCGTCCAGCTGAACCACTCCCGGTCGGGCCGGAACGTCGTCCGCGGGCTGCACTTCCAGTGGGATCCGCCGATGGGCAAGCTCATGCGCGTGACCGCCGGTCGGGCTTTCCTGGTGGCGGTCGACATCCGGGTCGGCTCGCCGACGCTGGGTCGCTGGGTCGGCCTGGAGACGAGCGCGGAGGAGCCGCGCCAGCTCTGGGCCCCGGCCAGCTTCGCCCGCGGCTACTGCGTGCTGTCGGACGTCGCGGAGGTCGAGTACCTGACGACCGGCACCTACAACGGGGCCGCCGAGTCCGGGATTCGCTGGAACGACCCGGCCATCGGCATCGACTGGCCGGTGCGGGAGCCGATGCTCTCGGCCAGGGATGCGTCGGCCCGGACCCTCGCCGAGTGGCTCGCCCGGCCCGAGGCCGCGAACTTCCGGTACGCGCCCGACCGGGCCGGAGGCGCCGCGAGTTGACCGCCCGCTCGGACGTCCTTGTGATAGGGGCGGGGATCGTCGGGCTCGCCACCGCCCGGGCGCTTCTCCGCTCGAGGCCCGGGCTGAAGATCACGCTCGTCGACAAGGAAGCGACGGTCGCCGCTCACCAGACCGGGCACAACTCCGGTGTGCTCCACGCCGGCGTGTACTACGCCCCCGGCTCGCGCAAGGCCGTCCTGTGCCGGACCGGCAAGGCCGAGCTCGAGGCATTCGCCGCCGAGCACGGCATCCCATTCAGCCGCTGCGGCAAGCTCATCGTCGCGGTCGACGAGAGCGAACGGCCCGGGCTGGCCGGCCTGCTGACTCGCGCCCGGGGCAACGGCGTCGCCGGCGCGGAGCTGGTGGGCCCGGATCGAATGAAGGAGATCGAGCCGCACGTCGTCGGGGTCGGCGCCCTGTGGTCGCCCGAAACCGGCGTCATCGACTTCCGACGAGTGGCCGGCGCTCTCGCGGAGGAGATCGAAGCCGCCGGCGGCGAGATCCTCCTCGGCCGGCGCGTGACCGCCATCGCAGATCTGCCCGGCGAGCGCGTCGTCGAGACCACGGGCGGAACGCTCGCCGCCCGCGACCTGATCGTGTGCGCCGGCCTGCAGGCCGACCGGCTGGCGGCCATGACGAAGACGCCCGGTCCGCGGATCGTTCCGTTCCGGGGCGACTACTACCGGCTGCGGCCCGAGGCCGCGGCGATGGTCAGGGCCCTGATCTACCCGGTCCCGGACCCGCGCTTCCCGTTCCTGGGCGTTCACTTTACGCGCCGCATCGACGGCGATGTCTGGGCGGGTCCCAATGCCGTCCTCGCCTTCGCCCGCGAAGGCTATCGCCGGCGCGACGTTGATCCGGCCGACTTGGCCCGCATCCTGACGTACCGCGGGTTCCTTCGGGTCGCCGGCAGGTACATGTCCGTCGGTCTCGGCGAGATGTGGCGCGACTTCAACAAGCGAGCCTTCCTGGGCGGTCTGCGGCGCTTCATCCCAGAGCTGAACTCCGCCGACCTGCTGCCGGGCTCGTCCGGGGTTCGGGCGCAGGCCATCGACATCCGGGGCGGGATGGTCGACGACTTCGCGATCGGCGGGTCCGCCCACGTTCTGCACGTCCTGAACGCGCCGTCGCCCGCCGCCACCGCGTCCCTGGCGATAGGCCGATGGCTGGCCGACGCGGCCCGCGATCGGTTCGGCCTTGGTTAGGTCGCCCGGACCCCCGGTCGCCGCCCGACCGCTGAAGCCGGCATCTTAGCGTCCGCCGGGCGCGCCGCCGGCCGGCGGCGGTTCCGTGTGATACAGTCCGCCTCGACTTGGACACTGACGCGCCGGCTCCGAGGGTTCGCGGGCGATCGCCTTCGCTGGCCGCCCTTCTCTCCTTCCTGTGGCCCGGCCTCGGACAGCTCTACACGGGCAAGCGCCGCCTGGCGGCGTTCTTCGCGGTGCCCGCTCTGCTCGTCCTGCTGCTGCTCGTGTATGAATTGCGCCAGGGCCTGGTGGTCTTCGCCGCCCGCTTCGCCGACCCTGCTTTCAGCCGTGCCGCCGCCGTTGTCGTGGTCCTGCTCGGTGCCTGGCAGATCGCGGCCGTTTCGCACGCCTTCGTCAGCGGCGAACCGCGTCCGACGCGCCGCAGCCTCGACACCGTCGTGCTCGCCGTGCTGGCCGTCGTTCTCGTCACCGGCTACGCCGGGGCCGGCATGCTCCTCGCGCTGGCCGCCGACGCCGGGTCTCACGTCTTCAACCCGGAAAGCTCCCTGGTCGACCTGACCACCCCCAGCCCGAATCCGAGTTCTTCCGCTTTGCCGGGATCTACGGCGACGCCGATCCAGACGCCCTCGATCGACAGCCGGGTCACCATCCTCTTCACCGGGGTGGACGCCGCCGCAGGTCGAACCGAGACACTGTACGACTCGATCATGGTCGTCAGCTACGACCCGAAGACGGACTCGGTCCAGATGGTCAGCGTGCCCCGTGACAGCGCCAGCTTCCCGCTCTACTTCGGCGGCCAGGTCAACGTCACGACCAGGATCAACGCTCTGCCGACCTACGTCCGCAACGGCTGGGTCAGGTCGCCGGACAGCCCCTACATAACTCTCGTCAAAGAGGTGAGCTACCTGGTCGGCATCCCTATCGACTACTACGCCGTCATGGACCTGGACGGGTTCGTGACGATGATCGACGCCGTCGGTGGGATCGATGTCGTCAACCCGAGCGCGATCAGCGACCCAGCCTATGCCACGCCCGCCGGCACGATCACCGGCTTCACCCTCGCAGCCGGTCCGCAGCACCTGGACGGGGCTCAAGCCCTGGCCTACGTGAGGTCGCGTCACGGGGTCAACAACAGCGATTGGGCCAGGTCGTCGCGCCAGCAGCAGGTACTCGTAGCGCTGCTGCACAAGATGGCGCAGCCAAGCGAGCTCTTGGCCCTGCCGGGCTTCATCTCGACGCTCGGCGCCAGCGTAACCACTGACTTCCCGGCAGGCCAGGTGGCCGATTACGTGGCGGTCGGGCAGAACGTCCCGAGCCAGAACTTCACAGATGTCGTCCTGGGGCCGCCCTACACGCTCCTCAACGTCAACACCACCAGCACGGCCTCGACAACCTGTCTGCTGAACTACAAGGTCGCGGCGCTTTCGATCCAGCTGTTCGGCCAGGACAGCCTCTGGTACGGCAAGCCGGCGCCGGCCAATACCTGCCCCTGAGCCGTCTGCGACGGATCCGCGGCCGGCGAGGCCCGCCGCGGCGACCTGCGGGCCGGCCGTTCCGGCGCCCCGGGGCCGCGAATTGACTGGCTTCGGAGCGTGTGCGAAGCTCCCGGGGCCCCCATGAAGATCCTCTTCCTGACGCGCTGGTACCCGACGAGCGACCATACCTACGCCGGCGTCTTCGTCCGCGAACACGCCAAGGCCGTTCGCGCGGCCGGCCACGACGTCGCGGTCGTACACATACCGGGTGTCCCCACCGACGGTCCCGGCCCCTGGCGGATGGAGCGAGAGACCGACCCGGCCCTGACCGAAGGAATCCCCACCTACCACGTCTACCAGCGACCGATGCCGGTCGGTCCGATTCCGTTCGTATCCCGGGGGCTCTTCTACTTGATCTACGTCTGGAGCGCCCTGAGGGCGTTCCGGCGCCTGCGCGGCCGTGGCTTTCGGCCGGACCTGGTCCACGCCCACGTCTTCACGGCGGGAGTCCCCGCGGTGGTCATCGGGAAGCTGTTCGGCCTCCCGGTCGTCGTGACCGAGCATTTCACGGGCTTCTACGATGGATCCCTGGGCCCGGGCGGCGCGCGGCGCGCACGGTTCGCCTTCGAGAACGCGGCGCGCGTCCTTCCCGTCTGCGCCTCCCTGCAGCGAGCGATCTCGGCCCACGGGATCCGGGCCGATTTCGAGGTCGTGCCGAACGCCGTCGATACCGGCATCTTCTTCACGTCGGATCGGACCGCTCAACCCGGCGAGCCGAAGCGGCTGGTCTTCGTCGGCAACCTGGAGCCGACCCATCAGAAGGGGTTTCCGACGCTGGTGGAGGCGTTGATCCGATTGCGTGGCCGCCGCACCGACTGGCGCCTGGACGTCGTGGGCGAAGGACCGGCCCGAGCGGACTACGAGCGCCTCGTCGCCGACTCCGACCTGTCGAGTTCGGTCGTCTTCCACGGTGCGAAGGGCAAGCCCGAAGTCGCCGAGATGATGCGGGCCGCGGACGCGTTCGTGCTGCCGAGCCGCCTCGAGAACCTGCCCTGCGTCATCATCGAGGCCATGACGTCGGGTCTGCCGGTCGTCTCGACTACCGTCGGCGGGATACCGGAGATGGTCTCCGACGACGATGGCGTTCTCGTCCCGCCCGACGATCCGGCTGCGCTCGCAGACGCACTCGGTCGAATGCTCTCCGACCTCGGATCGTTCGACCGCGGCGGCATAGCCGCACGCGCCAGGGCGCGCTACAGCCTGGAAACAGTCGGCGTCCAGCTGTCGGCGATCTACGACTCGGTGTTGTCGAGGTAGACGGCGGCGGCGCTGCGGCAGGGGGGCTACGCTGGGGGCGGTCCGGCGGGGCCGCGGTCCTATAATCGCCCCCATGCCCGACAAGCCGGCGCCACGGCGCCAGAGCCGAAGCCGCGGCGTCCTCCTGGTCGCCATGTACGACCTCCGCGGGATCAACTCGGCACCCCAGGTGCAGATCAGCCTCATCTCGGCCGCGCTCGCTCGCCAGACGCATCTCGAGATGATCTCCGGCGGCCGGGTGAGCCGGGCGGCGGCTAGCCTTCGCTGGCTCGTCCGCGGCGGTCCCCGCAGGGTCGGCGCCGTGTACGTGGAAGCACCCTCCGCCTCCGTGATGCCGACCGACCTGGTCTTCATGGCGCTGATGCGCATGCTCGGCAAACCTGTGGGGGTCTACTTTCGGGACGCTTACCAGTTCTACAGGGACATCTACCCGCGGCAACGCCGGCGCCAGTTGCTGACCGACCTGGTCTGGCGCGTCACCATGCCGATGACCCGCGGCCTGGCTACCCATCGCTTCGTGCCGTCGAAGGGCCTGGCCGAGGTCATGCGCCTGCGCGACCCGATCCTGCTGCCGCCCGGGGCCGACCCGGGAGCCCCGGACCTGGGCCCCGGCCGCGAGCCGCTGGTGGCCTACGTCGGGGGCAACGGCTGGGCAGACGGCTTCGACGCGTTGATCGAGGCGATGACCTTCGTTCGCGCCACTCTTCCGAACGCCCGCCTGCGGGCCGTGACCGCGCCCCTCTCGCCGGACCGCATGGCCCGCCTGCCCGACTGGGTGGAGATCCTCCAGGCGGGCCGGGCCGAGCTGCCGGATCTCCTGAGAGATGCGCGGGTGTGCGTCATCCCGCGGCCGATCACCGCGTACACCAACCTGGCCGTGCCCCTCAAGCTCTGGGACTACCTGAGCATGGGCAAGCCGGTCGTGGCGACGAACGCGACCGAGACGGCCGGGATCGTCGCCGCCAGCGGCGGCGGCATCGTCACCCCGGGCACTCCCGAAGGTCTCGCGGCCGGGCTCCTGGAGGTACTCAGCGACGAGAGCCTGGCGGCCGCGATGGCGGCACGGGCTCGCGCTTTCGCATGCTCGCCGGATGCCACCTGGGACGCCCGGGCCGCCACGGTGCTGGGAGCCATGCTCGGGTCGGCTGGGACATGACCGTCTCGACGCCGGGGGCCCCGGCGGCGGCCGCGCAGACCCTGGCGATCGCGTTCATCGGCGATCCGAACAGCATCCACACGCGGCGCTGGGCGGGCTACATGGCGAGCCGAGGGCATCGGATCTGGCTCATCGTGGGGCCGGACCAAGCGGTGGATCCGGGGCTGCCGTCGGGCCTCGAGATCGTGCGGTACGTTCCGCTCGTCCGGCGGCGAATACACTTCCTGGGTGCCCTCATCGCGAAGCTGTCGTTCCGCCGGGTGCTGAAACGCTTGAAACCTGACGTTCTCCACGCTCACTCCCTGACCGGCAACGGCTGGTCCGCCTGGATCTCAGGCTTCCACCCGTACGTGATCACGGTCTGGGGCTCCGACGTGCTGATCACCGCCCGGCGGAGCCGGCAGGGACGGCTGCACGCCCGCATGTCGCTCCACGGGGCGGACCTGGTGACGGGCACTTCCGAGCACCTGCTGCGTGCCGCGGTGGCGGCCGGCGCGAGACCCGAGCGAACCCGCCTGGTCCACTTCGGAGTGGACACGGAACGGTTTCGCCCGGGCCCGGATCCCGCTGAGCTGAGATCGCGCCTGGGCCTCGGAGGCCGGCGCGTGATCTTCTCGCCGCGAAGCATCGCCCCGCTCTATCACCACGAGACGGTCATCGAGGCGCTCGCAAGACTGCCGCAGGATGCGGTGGTGCTCATGACCCGGCACCTGGCCGACGCCGCCGAGCTCGCCTCGGTCGGGCGCCGTGCGGTCGAGCTCGGCGTGGCCGAACGCGTGGTCGTGGTGGACTCCGTTTCTCACGACGAGATGCCCGACTTCTATCGACTGGCGTCCGTCGTGGTCTCCGTCGCAGCCAGCGACGGCGGGCCGATCACGGTCGTGGAGGCGCTCGCGGCCGGACGCCCGGTCGTGGCCACCGACCTGCCCAGCGTTCGCGAGTGGCTGGCGGGCCTCGATCCCGCCGCCCTCGTCCCGGTCGCCGACGCGGAGGCAACGGCGCGGGCGATCGAGTTCCAGCTGGCTCGCAGCCCGAAGGATCTCGACGAAGTGGCACGCCGCGGGAGGGCGGCAGTCGAAGAGCGGGCCGACGAACGTGCGAACATGGAACGCATGGAGCTCCTGTACCGCGACCTGGTGGCCGGACGCCGGGTAGGCGCGTAGCCATGTGCGGCATCGCCGGCATCTTCGACCTGGAAGGCGGGGCAATCCCCGCTCTGAACGACAGGCTCGCGGCCATGAACCACCTGATCCGCCACCGCGGCCCGGACGGGGAGGGGACCTGGCGCGGGCCTTCCGACCGCGTCGGGTTCGTGCACCGCCGCCTGGCGATCATCGATCTCGTGTCCGGCGCCCAGCCGATGACGGACGAGGCCGGCAACTGGATCACGTACAACGGCGAGATTTACAACTACATCGAGTTGCGGGACGAGCTCGGGCTCGGGACGTTCAGGACCACCTCGGACACGGAGGTGATCCTGGCGGCCTACCGTCGCTGGGGCGTCGACTGCCTGTCGCACCTGAGGGGCATGTTCGCCTTCGCCCTCTGGGACGCTCGCGACGGATCGCTCTTCTGCGCCCGGGACAGGTTCGGCATGAAGCCGTTCTACTACGCCGAGGTTGACGGGCGCCTGTACTTCGCGTCGGAAGCGAAGGCGATCCTGCCGTTCCTGCCGGAAGTGGAAACCGACGTCGAGGGCCTGCGCGACTACCTCGTCTTCCAGTTCTGCCTGGGCGGCAAGACCCTGTTCAAGGGGATCCGCGAGGTCCCGCCGGGCCACATGCTGCGAGTCCGCAACGGCAACCAGGAGCTGTCGCGCTACTGGGAGGTCTACTACAACCTCGATTTCGGCCACGACTCGGCGTATTTCGAGGAGCGCCTGCGCGAGTTGATGGCGGACTCGGTGCGGGTCCACCTTCGGGCCGACGTGCCGGTCGGCGCGTACCTGAGCGGCGGCCTCGACTCGAGCATCGTTGCCGGCCTGGCCGTCGAGCAGGGCGGACGCGGCCTCCAGGCCTTCCTGGGCAAGTTCGGCGAAGGGCCGGAGTACGACGAGAGCCCTTACGCGCGGACGTTGAGCCGCGACAAGGGAATAGACCTCCACGAGATCGAGATCACGGTCGACGACTTCGTCGAGGACATCCGCAAGGTCGTCTACCACCTCGACTACCCGGTCGCCGGGCCGGGCGCGTTTCCGCAGTTCGTGGTTTCCAGGTTCGCCAAGCTGAATCGGAAGGTCGTGCTGGGCGGCCAGGGTGGCGACGAGCTGTTCGGCGGCTACGCCAGGTACCTGGTCGCGTACCTCGAGCAATGCCTGAAGGCGGCCATCGACGGGACGATGCACGACGGCAACTTCATCGTCAGCTACGAATCGATCCTGCCCAACCTGACCGCGCTCCGGCAGTACAAGCCGCTGCTGCAGGAGTTCTGGCGCGAGGGCCTCTTCGGGCCGATGGACGCGCGCTACTTTCGCCTGGTCAACCGGTCGAACGACCTCCGGGACGAGGTCCGCTGGGACCTGCTGGCCGGCTACTCACCCTTCGAGACGTTCCGCTCGATCTTCAACGCCTCGAACCTGACCGGCGAGTCGTACCTCGACCGCATGCTGCACTTCGATTTCAAGACCCTGCTGCCGGCACTGCTGCAGGTCGAGGACAGGATGAGCATGGCCCACGGGCTGGAATCGCGGCTGCCGTTCCTGGACCACCCGCTGGTCGAGCTGGCGGCCACGATGCCACCGGCGGTCAAGTTCGAAGGCGGCCAGCTCAAGCGCGCGCTGCGCGTGGCGTTTGCCCCGATCCTGCCAGCGGCAATCAACGAGCGCACCGACAAGATGGGTTTCCCCACCCCCTTGAATCAATGGGCCAGGGGCGGAGCGCACGATTTCGTAGTAGACGTCCTGTCGTCGCAGGCTGCCCTGTCCCGTCCCTACATCGACAACACGCGGGCCCTGGCGGGGCTCACGGGCAGCTCCGCCTTCGGGCGCGGCTTCTGGGGCCTGCTCTCGCTCGAGCTGTGGCAGCAGGCTTTCCACGACCGTGCCTCCGAGTTCAGGTCGCTGCCGACGACGATCAAGGATCGCGTGGCGGAGTGACGACCGGGACCGCGCTTTCCGCGGAGGATCCGCCGGGGCCGCTGCACGGCCCGTTCGCCCGTCGCGTGTCGAGCGTCTTCGCGACCCAGGTCGTCCAGTTCGTGCTCGCTTTCGCGACCTCGATCCTGATCTCGCGCCTCCTGGGCCCGGCCGACAAGGGCGTGTTCGTGGCCGTGTCGACGCTCCCCGGGATGCTTTCGGTGGTCGGCATGTTCGGCCTGCCGAGCGCCGTCAATTACTTCGCCGGCAAGGGCAGCTCCGTCGCCAGCCTGACCCGGGCCGCGTTCCTCTTCTCGGCGGTCCTGTCCGTCTTGCTGATCGCGGCCGTGTGGGTTGCCCTTCCGTCACTCGAGTCGAGCGTCCTGAGCGCGCTCAAGGGACACGACACGCTGGCGAGAGTCATCCTCGTCACACTGCCGTTGGGCATCCTGGCGTCCTTCGGCGGGTCCATCCTGTACGGCCGCCAGGACGTCCGCGTCTACAACCTCATCCAGCTGGGCCAGGCGGTGATTTCGCTCCTGTGCGCCATCGTCCTCGTCGGCGCGCTGCGCCTGGGAGTGGCCGGAGCCGTCGCAGGCAGCGTGGTGGCGAGCACGTTACTCGCGCTGGCGGTCATGGATGCGGTCCGCCGGTTGGGCCGGCGGGACACGGCGGGACCGGCGGCCCCGGGTCGAGCCCTCGTCTCGTACGGCATGCGTCTCTACCCGGCGAGCCTCAGCGGCTACTTCAACTACCGGGCCGATACGTACATCATCCAGGCCCTCATGCTGAACGCGCCGCTGGCGCTGGGGCTGTACAGCACAGCCGTGACCATGGCCGAACTCGTCTTCTACGTGCCGAATTCGATCGGGACGATCTTCCTGCCGCGGGTCGCCGGCTCCACGCCGGAAGACGCAAATCGGATGCTGGGGCGCGTCGCCCGCCTCTCGACGCTGATCACCGTCGGGGTGGCCCTGGCCCTGGCCCCGACTGCGTTCGTTGGAATCCACCTCGTCCTGCCGCAATACGCGGACTGCCTGCCGGCGTTCTACGTACTGCTCCCGGCGGTGGTGAGCCTCAGTCTGGCCAAGATCATGACGAGCTTCGTCAGCGGCCGTGGACGCCCGGGCCTGGTTTCGGCAGCGATAACGGTGGCGCTGGTGCTGAACGTGGCGCTCAACCTCGTCCTGATCCCACGTTTCGGCATCGTGGGCGCCTCGCTCTCGTCCGTTGTCTCGTACACGGCCCACGCCGTCATGACGCTCCTCATCGCCGGCAGGCTGTCCGGCCAGTCGCCGCTGTCGCTGTTCGTCCCCGGGTGGGCCGAGGTCCTCCTGCTCGTTGCCGGGCTGCGGCACCTGGGCGGCCGGCTGCCGCTTATCCGAAGCGCCCGGTCGGGGGCGGGAGGCGTGCGCTGATGCCGGGTCGCGTGCTCGTCGTCGCCTACTACTTCCCCCCGGTCGCCGGCATCGGCGTGCACAGGACGGTCAAGTTCGTCACCTATCTCCCTCGATGGGGCTGGGAGCCCGTGGTCCTGACTGCTCGAGATCCCGGGGTGGTACATCGCGATCCGGCGTCCGAGTCGGCTCTGCCGCCGAATCTCCGGGTGGAGCGCGCCTTCTCCCCCGAGCCGATCAAGCTGCGACGCGCCCTCGGCAGGGCCGCGAGGCGCGCCTCGTCGACGCGGACCCGTGAAGCGAGCGGGGACATGCAGATCGGGCCGTCGATGCCGAATGGGACCGCCGGAGCGGCCGCGGAGGCTTCGCCGTCCGGCCGGGTTCGCGACTACGGGGGCCTGGCCGGGATCTGGGGGGGGATGGAGCGGCTCTTCTTCTTTCCCGACACGGAGGTCGGCTGGGTGCCCTTCGCCGTGCGCCGCGGCCTGGAGCTTCAGCGGGAGCTGCCGTTCGATGCCGTCTACTCTTCGGCCGGTCCGATCTCCTGTCACCTCATCGCCGGGCTGATCGCCCGGAAGACGGGCCTGCCGTGGGTCGCCGACTTCCGCGATCCGTGGATCGGCAACCCATTTGCCGCGCCGCTGCCGGGGCTCCACCGGGAGCTTCAAGCTCGCATCGAGAAACGGATCGTGGAGCGCGCCGACCGGCTCGCGTTCGCCACCCCGGGCCTCGCCGAAGCCTATGCGGCTCGCTATCCCCGGGCGGCCGACCGCTGCTACGCGATCCCGAACGGCTACGATCGAAACGATTTCCCGCCCGATCCGGGACCCGAAGCTCGCGCCCGGGACGGCCGCTTTCGACTGACCTACGGTGGCAGCATCTACAGGGAGGGCGATCTCGTCGTCTTTCTCGACGGTCTCGAACTGCTGTTCGGCAGGCGGCCGGAGCTCCGCGATAAGCTCGAAGTCGAGTTCGTGGGCTGGCTCACCCTCCAGAACCAAGCCCTTGCGGCGCGGTACTCGACGCCGGAACGACTTGGTTCGGTGCTGCGGTTCTCCGGCTACCTGCCGCACAGGGAGGCCCTCTCGCATCTGCTGGCCTCCGACGCGCTGATGCAGCTGATCGCGGACGGCCCGAACAGGTCCGGTTTCGTCGGGGGCAAGCTGGCCGAGTACGTGGGCCTGGACAGGCAGATCCTCGCGGTCGTGCCCGAGGGCGACGCGCGGGCGGTGCTCCGCGAACTCGATTGGGGCATCGCCGTGGATCCGACGCCGCAGGGCGTGGCGGAGGGCGTCGAGCGGCTCCTGGTCACGCCGCGGCCGAACCGAAGCGCCGACCCGGAGGGTCGCTACGACCGGGTCAATCTCACCCGGCGACTGGCGGAGCTGCTCGACGGGGCGGTCGCGGAGCGAAAGCCCGGCTGACCGGGGCCCGAAACCGCGTCAGGCGGGGGCCAGCCCGCTCCGGCGGTAGTCGGCGATGACTCGCGCGGCTACCGTCCGCGCCGCGTGGTTGGCCTCGACCCAGGCGGGTCCGCGAGCGGCCAGAGCGTCGAGCTCGGTCCGGTCGTCGAGCAGCTCGCAGATGCGGGCAACGGCTTCGGTCGCGTCCGTGACGCTCGCGACCGGCGGTGGAGCCGGGTAGGCCCAGCCCACGTCGTAGCGCATGACCACCGGAACGCCCGAAGCCAGGGCCTCGATCTCGTAGTTGCCCATCGCCCCCACCAGGAACTGCCCGAGGGCAAGCGAGTGGCCCCGCATCAGCTCCGCCACGCCGTCGCGCGAGGCCGGCGCCACGACCGTGACATTCGGGCCCGCGGCGGCCCGAGCGGCCTCCAGGCCTTCTCCATGGGCGACGATGGTCAGGGTCGTCGATGGCCGCGCCTCGGCCAGCAGGCGGAGCACGTTCAGAATGGTCGACAGGCCCTTTTCGTGGGCCAGCCTGACGCCCACCAGGAGGTCGCGTCGCGTCGCGCGCGCCGGATCGCCGGCGGCGAGCGGCCGGAAGCGATCGGTTTCGATGGGGTTGGGCAGGAAGATCGCGTCGTCGCGGAAGGGCTTCAGCCACTGCTCCAGCTCCGGCGTGGCGTAGTAGACGAGTCGGGCCCGCCGCAGCAGTGGCCCGGTTTCGCGCCCCCAGAGACTCCCCGGCCGGACGCCCCGGATGTCGCTGCCGTGGACGTGGAGGGCATACGGTCGACCGGCCAGGGGCCCGATCATCCCCAGGCGGGCGTAGTGGACGTGGACGACGTCGAAGTGCCCGCGCCGGACCGTCGCGGCGGCGCCGAGCACGCCGATGACGCGGAACGGCAGCGTCGCCGCTCTCCACGGGTATCGCAGGCCCGTCCGGATGCGGAACGGCTCGACCACGACCGCGTCTTCGCCGAGCTCCCGCATTGCCCGCGCCAGGGTGCTGCCGACGAAGGCGATGTCGTTGACGTGGGCGATCCGAAGGGGCCGGGACCGACTCTCCAGGGGCCGGCCGGCCTCGCCGGGTCGCCGCTCAGGATGGCCCGTCAAACTGCCTCCCGGCTCGCCGCCGTCGACCGTCTTCGCGCGGAACGGCGGCTGCATCTTCGCACAGTTTGGGCCGCGCGAACGCCGTCAGGCGCCCGTGACCGACGTCACCACCAGCGCCACGGACAGGACCACCAGCAGGGCCGTTCCGAGCCAGCCGACCGAGAGCAGGAAGCGCCCGCTGACGAGCGGGCCCATCAGCTTCCTGTCGGCCGACAGTCGCATCACGAACACCAGCACGAAAGGCAGAAGCAGGCAGTTGACGACCTGGGCCGTGAACATCACCTGGACCAGCCCGCTGGACGGCACCACCAGGACAACCAGGGCGGCGCTGGCGACGAAGAAGACCATGAGGCCGTAGAAGGCCGGCGCCTCGCGCCAGCGCCAGTCGACGCCGGTCTCCCAGCCGAATGCCTCGCACGCGGCGTAGGCGCTGGTCAGGGGAACTACGCCCAGGCCCAGGAACGAGGCGGCCAGCAGGCCGACGGCGAAGAGGACGGTCGTCAAGGATCCGGCCAGCGGCTCGAGGCCTTTCGCGATCGTGGCCACGTCCGTGGCGTTGGTCTGGTTGTGGGCCCACAGCGAAGCCGCACAGGCAACCACGATGAAGGCCGCGATCAGGTTCGTCAGCAACGCGCCCAGCCCCACGTCGAGGCGCTCGCCGACGAGGTCTTCCGGTCCGAGCCGCTTGTCGGCCACGTACGACTGTATGAACGCCTGGCCCCACGGCGTGATCGTGGTTCCGACGGTGGCCACCACGGCGACCCAGTACGCGGGCGAGGATGCCAGGCGCGGTATCACGAGCGAAGAGGCCGCCCGACCCCAATCCGGATGCGCCAGCAGGGCCGATATGAAGTAGGCCATCGAGACGCAGATGCCGACTGCCACGAAAAGGTACTGGACCTTGCTGTAGTTGCCGCGGGTCAGCAGCAGAACCACGACCGTTGCCGCGAGAAGGGCGCTCGCCCAGTTCGGCCAGCCGAACAGGCCCAGGGCGGCGCTGCAGCCGGCGAACTCGGCGATGATCGAGCCGACGTTGGCCACCAGCATCGTGCCGATCATGAACGTCGCCCAGCGCACGCCGTACTGTTCGCGGACCAATCCGGCGAGCCCCTGGCCGGTGGCGAGCCCGAGCCGCGCCCCCACTTCCTGGGTGAAGAAGAGGACGATCTGGCTGGCCAGCAGGACCCACAGCAGGTCGTAGCCGAACCTGACGCCGGCCACCGAGTAGGTCGAGATGCCGCCGGCGTCGTTGTCGGCGAAGCCGCTCACGAGGCCCGGCCCGAGGACGCCGAGGATGGCCGCGAAACGGACCCGGTTTACCGCTCGAGGAGTGAGCGCCAGCGACGGCGCCTTCACCGATCGGACGCCCCGGAGCGGCCGAACAGGTGCGGAAGGCGACGCTTTGATGGCTGCGGCAGGAGGGTGTCGATGGCGTCGTCGACGGTGACGATGCCCTCCAGGCGGCCCTCGGCATCGACGACCGGCACTGCCAGCAGGTTGTACCTGGCCACGACCTCGGTTACGGCCGCCTGGCCCGCATCGGTGCGGACGGCGACGGGCTCGTCGAACATGAACGAGGAGATCGGGGTGTCGGGTTTGGCGACGATCAGGTCGCGCAGCGACAGGACCCCAACGAGCCGCCTGTCGGCGTCGGTGACGTAGATGTAGTAGATCGTCTCGGCGGTGGGCTCGAGCTGGCGCAGCCGATCGATCGTTTGGGCGGCCGTGAGGTCGGCCGGCACAGCGACGAATTCGGTCGTCATGATGCCGCCCGCCGTCTCCTCGTCGTAGGTCATGAGTTCCTGGACCTCTGCGGCCTCGTCCTTCTCCATGAGGCCGAGGATCTCCTCGCGGCTCTCGTCGGACAGGTCGGCCACGAGGTCGGCGGCTTCGTCCGGATCCATCTCCTCGAGAATGTCGGCGGCGCGCCCGGGCTCGAGGTCTTCGAGGATGTCGACCTGAGTTTCGGGCTCCATCTCGCCGATGGCGTCGGCCGCGGCCTCGTCGTCGAGAGAGGTGATGACGCCGACACGGTCGCTGCGGCTGAGCTGGTCGATGATCGTGGCCAGGTCCGCGGGATGAAGCTCGGCCAGGCGCCGGTGGGGGACGCGCAGCTTGACGCTGGCGATCGTCCGCTCGACCGGATCGACGTCCTCCCAGTCGATGTAGCGCTCCGGGACTTCGCGATGCAGGCCGCGGGCGAGCGTCTGCCACGGCCCTTCGAGTCCGAGACGGCGCAGCAGACCCGACGGGCCCACGTCTACGGCCACCAGGTGCAGAGCGCCCTCGACCTCGTCGAGGCGCAGGTCGTTCACCCGGACCACCTTGCGGCCGTCGATGTCCACGATCTGGCGGTCCATCAGGTCCAGCTTCAGGCGGATCTCGTTGGGACGCTGCTGGAACTTGGTGATGTCGATGGCAGACGTGCCCAGGGTCGCGCCGCCGGCGTCCAAACAGCTCACCGACTGCCACTGGAGGAAGATCTCGCGGCCGTTCGTGTTGACGACGATGCCCGTCACCGGCGGGTACCGACCACCGATGGCGACGATCAAATCGGCGACCTTGCCGATCGGCTCGCCGTGCTGGTCGCGCACAGGCCGACCGATCGCCTGGCTCAGGTAGAGCATGTGCCACCTCGATGGCGGGTCCGTCCCGCCCTCGGGTGGTGCGCCCAGGGGGCGCCTACCGCTTGAAGGTTGGGCGGACCAGATAGAGGATGTCGGCGGCGTACGCGCTGCCTGCACGCACGGCGCCGTTGGTACTGGGTCCGGTCTCCACTGAGGGAGGGATCCTCCGAAGCGGGTCTAGACGATTCGCGGGGGCATGAGAACGCTCGCCCTCGAACCACAGTGGAGTGTAGCCCGCCCCCGCCCGAGGGGTCAACGAAGCGGAGTCACGCGAGGCGGAGTCAACGTGAAGCGGAGTCCAGAGCGCCGGGGCCGATCGAAAGAAGGTAAGGTCGCCGTGAGCCGGCAGCTGCGTGCCGATAGGCGACACGCCCGGTCTGCTTGGAGCATTCTTCGATCGTGAGTGCGCCCGTTCGCCAGGATCCAGGCAGCCACCGGCAGGGACGAACCCCGCGTGAGTTCCTCACCTGGGCCTTCCTCGGGATCGCGGCCGCTCTCCTCGTCGCCAAGGGGTTGGCGGACCTGTTCCTCTCCCGCGGCGACCTGACGGAACTGGTCCTCTCGATTGCGGTAACGGGCCTGGCTGCCTCGGCAGTCATCAACGCCCAGGCCGCCGGCATCGAAGGGCAGCGGCGCAACTCGGAAGCGGAGAGCTTCAGCCGGATCATGCGGGCCCTGTCACGTTCCGTGTCGCCCGACGCGGTGGTCGAGGCGATCGTGCACGAGCTGGGGGCGGCCACTGGGGCCGACCACGTGGCCGTGGTGCGATGGCGGCCCGGCGCCGCCGTCCTTGACGTGACGTTCGTGTCGATGCTGCCCGGCACCCCGACTTCGAACACGGTCATTCCGCTGCGCGAGCTCGATCCGATCGAGACTCGCCGCCGGGGCGAGCCGACGCCGGTCGGCCAATACGATCGCGATCGTCAGGCCCGTCCGGTCGACGTTGTGAATAGGACGGCGGCCCCGCCCGGGCCCGACGCCGGTGGGCGGCCCCGGGCCCTCGGTCGCGCCGACGATGACGCGAGAGCCCGAGACGTAGCCGACCGGATCGCGTACCGGTTGCGGGACTCCTACGGGCTTCGCAACACCCTCGCCGCGCCGCTCCTGACGGCCCGGTCGATCGCCGGCGCCATCGTGCTGTCCCGCCGTACCGACGACGTCTGGCCCGAGGCCGCCGAACGGCTGCTGTACAGCGCGGCTGCGGAGGCATCTGCCGCCCTGGCCCGCGTCTACTCGCACCAGGCCGCCGAGTTTGAGGCCCGAACCGACCAGTTGACCCAGCTGCCCAACCGGCGCTATTTCGACGAGTACTGCAGGCTCCTTGCCAGTCGTCGGCGAGCCACCGACCGTGTGGCGATCCTGTCCGTCGACGTCGATCATTTCAAGAAGCTCAACGACCAGCACGGCCACCAGGTTGGCGACGTGGTCCTGCGCGCGATTGCGAACGCCATCCAGCTCTCCGTGCGCGAGGAGGACGTGCCCGTTCGTTTCGGCGGCGAGGAGTTCCTGGTCCTCCTGCGCAACCCCGCGCAGGGCATCGCCCTCGAGATCGGCGAGCGAATCCGCCAGACCGTCCGCGAGCTGGACCTGCTCGACGTCGGCGTCACGGAACGGGTCACGGTTTCGGTTGGAGTTGCTTCGGGGCAGCACATCGGCGAGCCGATCGACGACATCGTTGAGCGGGCCGACCGGGCTCTCTACGCGGCCAAGCGATCCGGCCGCGATCGGGTCGTCGAGGCGGCGCACTCCGACTCGGCTCAGTGAACGTGGCTCAGCAGTCGCACGCGCATCCGCACGCGGCGCGGCGCGGCGAAGGGCCGGGCGGCGCGGGCACCGCCCACCGCTACCATTCGGTCGATGGACGCGCCTGAGACGCCACCGATCCTCACCAACGGCGAGCTGGCCCGCATCTTCCACGAGATCGGCGACATGCTCGAGGTCAAAGGTGAGCTCGTGTTCAAGACCGTGGCTTACCACAGGGCCGCCGACGCGATCGCCCATTCACCGGTAGAAGTCGCGCGCGCGTACCTGGACGGCCGACCGCCCCGGATCCCGGGCGTCGGAGCGGCGATCGCCGGGAAGATCGAAGAGCTGGCCAGAACCGGCCACCTCGCCTTCTACGATCGTTTGCGCGAGGAGGTGCCGCCCGGCCTGGTGGCGTTGCTGGAGATCCCCGGCGTGGGCCCGCGGACCGTAAGGCAGCTGCACGAGGAGCTCGGCGTAGAAACGCTCGACGATCTCCGGCGCGCGGCCGAGTCGGGTTCGCTGCGAAGCTTGAAGGGCATGTCCGAGAAGACCGAGGAAGGTGTCCTGGCCGGCATCGCGGCGCTCGAGACGCGGGGGGAGCGGATGCGCCTGGGCGGGGCCGAAGCGATCGTCGAGACGCTGCTCGCCGAACTCTCGGGCACACCCGGGCTGCGGTCCATCACGCCGGCGGGTTCGTTCCGCCGCCGCCGCGAGACCATCGGCGACCTCGATCTGCTCGTCGAAACGGACCGGCCGCTCGAACTGGTGGATCGCTTCACGTCTCTGGGCTCGGTCGAGTCGGTCCTCGCCAGGGGCCCGCATAAGGCCGCCGTCCGCCTGCGTCGCGGCCCCCAGGTCGACCTGATGATCATGCCGCCGGGCGAGGCCGGCACCTACCTGATCCACTTCACCGGGTCGAAGGAGCACAACGTCCGGCTGCGGGGCATGGCCCGAGACATGGGCTGGAGCCTGTCCGAGAAGGGCTTCCTGCGGCTCGGCGACGATGGCGAGCCTCTTACTGGAGACGCTGCCGAGCTGCGGACGTTTCCGACCGAGGCCGAGGCCTACGGCTTCCTCGGCCTGCCGTTCATAGAGCCGGAGTTGCGTGAGGATCGAGGCGAGGTCGAGGCCGGCCTGTCGGGGGCGCTGCCTTCGCTCGTTGTGCGGGCCGACCTGCGCGGCGACTGCCACAGCCACTCTGACTGGACCGACGGCGTGCACACGATCGAGCAGATGGCGGAAGGAGCCCGCCGGCGGGGTTACTCGTATCTTGTCCTGAGCGACCACACCGTCAGCCTGGCGATCGCCCACGGGCTCTCAGTCGAGCGCGTAGAGATTCAACGCGGGATCGTGGCGGCTTTGAACCGAAAATACGAGGCCGAGGAGACCGACGGAACCGCCCCGCCGGAGACGCCGCCGGAGGGCTTTCGGCTGCTGCACGGTTGTGAGCTGGAGGTTCGGGCGGACGCGACGCTCGACTACCCCGACGAGCTGCTTGCCCGCTACGACCTGGTCGTCGCCTCCGTCCATGTCGCTCGTCGTCAGTCCCGTGAACAGCTGACCGCCCGGACTCAGGCTGCCATACGAAATCCCAACGTGGACGTCATCGCCCACCCCGCCGGCCGCTACATCGGCTCGCGCGACGACCTCGATCTGGATTGGGACGCGATATTCACCGAAGCTGCGCGAACCGGCACCGCCCTCGAGATCAACG